>Ga0209698_10008247_pt1 | contig 10791 bp, 10 predicted proteins | sample LitLauG_LLR_2012_FD_187203 | JGI IMG/M metagenome (GOLD analysis project Ga0209698, IMG submission 187203) | Freshwater sediment microbial communities from Pennsylvania, USA - Little Laurel Run_MetaG_LLR_2012 (SPAdes) (version 2) | ecosystem: Environmental > Aquatic > Freshwater > Creek >... | reverse complement strand
CTCCTGCACACCTCGACCCCGCGCCGGGGGTCAGTGTCCCTGGGCATCGAGGTGAACTTCCTTCCCGCGGCCATCGAACGTGTCCGCCGCCGGGGTGGACTGGTCATTGCCCAGGTCAACCCGCAGATGCCCTACACCCGGGGTGACAGCCAGGTCGCCGTCGACCAGATCGACCTGGCCGTCGAGGTCGACACTCCCCTCCCGTCCCCGGCGAAGCCGCCCACCGACCCGGCTGCGGCCACCATCGGCGAACGGGTTGCCCGCTACGCCACCGACGGCGGGACCATCCAGCTGGGCATCGGCCAGGTGCCGGACGCGGTGGCGGGTCATCTCCGCACCAAGCGCGCACTCGGGGTCTGGTCGGAGGTCGTGAGCGACGGCGTCCTCGAGCTCGAACGCTCGGGGGCGCTCGACCCGGACCGACCGATATGCGCCTCGTTCCTGACCGGCTCCCCCGGGCTCTACCGGTGGGCGCATGACAACCCCCACCTGGTCATGCGGCGGACCGAGGTCGTCAACGACCCGGCCCGCATCGCCGCATGTCCGTCGATGCTCTCGATCAACACGGCGCTCGAGGTCGATCTTTTCGCGCAGGCCAATGCCAGCCACCTCGACGGCACGACCTATTCGGGCTTCGGCGGTCAGCCCGACTTCGTGGAAGGGGCGCTGCACTCGCAGGGGGGCCAGGCCATCATCGCCCTCCGGTCCTGGCACGAGAAGTCGGCGACGTCGACCATCGTGCCCTTCATCCAGTCACCGGTCAGTACCTTCCAGCACTCGGTGATCGTCACCGACCAGGGCGCGGCGGAGATCTTCGGCCGGAGCCAGCAGGCCCAGGCACAGCTCCTGATCGAGAGCGCTGCGGATCCCCGGGCCCGCGACGGGCTTCGGGCGGCGGCACACTCGCTCGGGCTGGTCCGTGAGCGGGTCTCTACTCACGCGTAGCGCGAGAGGTACTCGTGGATGACCCGCACGGCGCTCGATCCCTCCCCCACCGCGGACGCCACGCGCTTCATCGAACCGGACCGGACGTCACCGACGGCGAACACCCCCGGGGCCGAGGTCTCGAACGGAAGCGGCTCCCTCCCGGCGAACACCGGGTCCGTCATGGCTCGATCGAGCATCCGATCGGTGAGCACGAATCCCCTCGCATCGAGCGCGACGGTGCCCCCCAGCCACGACGTCGCCGGCACCGCCCCGATGAAGCAGAACGCGGCCGTGCAGTCCAACGTCCGCCGGACCCGGGTCGGGTTGTGCTCGAGCGTCACCTTCTCCAGGTGCCCATCACCCTCGAGGGCGCGCACCTCGGTTTCGGTGACCACCTCGATGTGGTCGTCTGCGGCGATGCGGTCGATCAGATAGCTGGACATGGTGGCCGTGAGATCGGGTCGCCGAACGACGACGGACACCCGGCAGCCGGCCTGGCTGAGGAAGATGGCCGCCTGGCCGGCCGAATTCCCACCGCCCACCACCACGACGTCGCATCCGGCACACGAGCGGGACTCGAGCTCGGTGGCGGCATAGAAGATCCCGTTGCCTTCGAACAGCTCCAGGTTCGCCACATCGAGGCGCCGGTACCGGGCGCCGGTGGCGATGATGACCGACCGGCAGGGGATCTCGCTCTGGTCGGTCAGGGTGACGACGTGGAACCCGTCCTCGAGCCGGAGGCCCGACACCGGGCACGGACTGACCAGCCAGGCCCCCAACCGTTGGGCCTGGATGGCCGTCCTCGCCGTCAGGTCCCCGCCGGAGATGCCGTTGGGGAATCCCGCATAGTTCTCGATGCGCGAGCTGGCACCGGCCTGCCCACCGGGCCCGATGGCATCGAGCGACACGGTGTCCAGTCCTTCGGAGGCACCGTAGACCGAGGCGGCCAGACCGGCAGGGCCCACCCCCACCACGACCAGGTCGAAGATGCGGCCGGGGATCGGGCGGTAGGTGAGCCCGAGGAGCGAGGCGAACTCCCCCGCGGTCGGGTGGCGGAGGACGGCGTTCGGGGTGACGACGACCGGCGTGTCCGTGGGCCGCAGGCCCATGCTGGCCAGGAGCACCTCCACATCGTCGGCGTCCTCGAGGTCGATCCAGATGTGGGCCAGGCGGTTGCGCGAGGCGAAGGTCCGCAGGGCCATGGCCTCTGGCGAGAAGCGGGACCCGATGATCCGCACCGCGTTGGCCGCCGCGCTGGTGCGAAGCGCCTCCCTCCGGGCGATCAGTGCGGCGAAGACGATGTCGGAGATCGCCGGCTTGGTGGCCATCAGCCTCCGGAACGAATCGTGCGGGATGACCAGCGCCCGTCCCGCCCGGACCACCCGTGCGGTCAGGTAGGTGCGTTGGCCGGTCAGCAGCCCCAGTTCGCCGATGAACTGGCCGGCCGTATAGCTGACGATCACCTCCTGGGAGTCGTCGTCCCTCACCACCTGGAACTCGCCGCTGAGGACGACGAAGAGATCCCACACCTCGGCACCGGACCGGTAGAGCACCTCCCCGGCGGCCAGTTCGCGCACCGTCCCGAACTCGGCCAGCTCGGCCAGTGTGGCCTGGTCGAGGACGGGGAAGCGGACGTCGTCGGCGTTGGCGTCGAAGATCGGCGGTCCACCGACCGGAGCGTCGAGGGTCACCGCCCCATCTTCGCAGATCAGTGCCGGCCGACCGGGAGGCACGGGCTGGTCCGGCTGGCCCGGCCCCCACGTCTCTCGGTCGGGTGCGGCCATGCCGTCCGTTGGTAGGGTGCGGCCATGCCGTCCGCGTGGCCAGCGATCTCGTACGGGGACTGGAGCGCCACGTGTGACACCCTGCACGGCCACAGCCAGGTGCTCGGCAAACTGGCGGTGGCGCTGGCACCCCCCGAGCCCCAGCTCCAGCACGCAGCCCTGCGGTTGACGGCCAGGGGGTGGGAGACGGCTCCCCTCCCGGCACCCGACGGCTCGGGGACCATCGTCGTGGTCCTCGACCTGCGAACCCACGAAGCCGTCGTGGAACATGACGACGGACGCACGGAGCACGTCGGCCTCACGCCCGACCGCTCGGTGGGCGCGGTGGCCCGCGACATCATGAGCGCGGTGCGCACCCTGGGCGGTCCGGTCGATATCGATCCCACCCCCCAGGAGGTGCCGTGGAGCGTGCCGCTCGACGAAGACGAGGAGCACGCCAGCTACGACCCGGCCCGGGTCTCCACCTACTTCGCCGCCGCCAGCCGTGCCGCGCTCGTCCTCGCCGCCTTCCGGGCTCCGTACCGCGGGCGGTCGACCCCGGTCAATGCGTGGTGGGGATCGTTCGACCTGGCGACCAACCTGTTCTCGGGAGCCCCGGCCGACCCCCCGTCGGACGACTTCATCATGCGCAACGCGATGGACGCCCAGGAAGTGGCCGTGGGTTGGTGGCCCGGTGATGGGCGCTACGGGAAGTCGGCGTTCTATGCCTACGCCCACCCGGCCCCTGAGGGCCTGGCCACGGCCACCCTCTCTCCGGCCTCGGCCCGTTGGGAGCCGGCACTGGGGGAGTTCATCCTCGATTGGGACGACGTTCGCTCGACCGCCGACCCGCACTCGACGGCGCTGGACTTCGCCCGGTCGGTGTTCCGGCATGCGTGCGCGGTGTGTGCCTGGGATCCCGGCCTGGCGGCCACGGCCGAAGGAGTGCCCCCGCCCGTCCACTGAGGGCGCGGACCGCGAACAGGAGCTGGTCAGGCCGTCCCGGCCCGTGCCCGCGGACCGGGGTCCCGGCGCCAGGTCTGGAACCGGAAGGCGGGAGTGCCGGCGGTCTCCGGGAACGGGGTGTCCGTGGCCATCGTGAACGACGACTCGAACGGGGGGAAGAACTTGGTGCAGCCGAAGTCGCCCTCGATCCGGGTCAGATGGAGCTCCTCGACGAACGGGAGGGTCCCGGCATACAGCTTGGCACCGCCGATGATCCAGAGCCCGGAGACCCGTGCCTGGATGAGGAACGACGGGAGCTCGAGGACGGGCACGAATCCGTCCCGCAACGCCGATCCGCTCCGGGCCAACACGAAGTTGGTCCCTCCGGGGAGCGGCCTCTCGAACTCGAGATACGTCGCGTACCCCATGAGCACGTCGGATGAGGCCACCGAGGCCCGGAAGTGCTCGACATCGGCGGGCACGTCCCAGGGGATCCCCGCCTCGGTACCCAGTCCGAGACAGTCGTCCACCGCGGCGATGGAGCGGATCATGGTCGGACGGCGGGACGGACCGCCGGCCGGCCCCGACCGGTCGTCATGAGAGTGCCGCGCACACTCCGAGCGTATAGAGGTCCCGGAGCTGCTGGAACAGCGGGCCGTCGGTCTTCGGGGTGATCTGGGAATTGACGGAGACGGTGACCGAGCGCGACCCCGTGCTGTTCGACGCGGCGAACTGGGTGTAGCCCGCCGTGTTGCCGGTATGGCCGTAGACCACGCCACAGCGTGTCGTGTACCGGAAGATGGCCAGGCCGGCGGCATTGGCACCGGGACCGGGGGGCTCGGACGACCCGGGCACGAAGTGGAACTGGGCGCGCCGGGTCGCCGGGTCGATGGTGCGGCCTGCGACGTAGGCCCGGATGAACCGGGTGGTGTCGGCCGGCGTGGACACGACGCCGCCTGCAGCCCACGTCCACCCGGCGGCGAACAGGTTGCTGACGTCCTCTGCGGGCCCGGGCGGAGCGATCTGGTAGCCGTGCACGAACGGGGATGGGATGGTCTCGTCGGTGGGCAGGCTGGTGTCGGCCAGCCCCATCGGACCGAACACCTGGGACTGGAGCACCGACGGGTAGGACGCCCCGGTGACCGCCTCCACCATCAACCCGACGATGACGTTGTCGGAGTTGGAGTACGCGAAGCTCGAGCCGGGCGGGAACAGGAGCGGGAGGCACTCGACCGAGTCGAGGAGTTCCACCGGAGGGGGTGGGGTCAGCAGTGACCCGAGGAGCTCGTCGATGAACGACGGCTGCTGGCTGAAGTCGGGTATCCCGCTCGTGTGGCCGAGCAGCTCGCCGAGGGTCACACCCCACCACCGGCGCGGGAGGTGGGGGAGCCGCATGCCGATCGTGTCTCCGAGCGCCAGCTGCCCCGAGGAGACGAGGGCCAGGGCCGCCGCACCGCTGAAGGCCTTGGACACGCTGGCCAGTCGCATCTCGTCATCGACGGTGATGGCCCGCCGGGTCACCAGGTCGGCGACGCCGGCGGAGACGGCGGTGACGGCCGCACCCCGCTGCACGACCACGATGACCCCGGGGGGCCCGGACGGGCTTCCGACCAGTGAGTCGGCCGCCTCCTGGAGTCCGCACTGCGTGGAGTGGCACGCTGAGCCGGCGGCCGCCGGTGTGGCGGCACCGGCCGGGGCCAGGGCGCAACCGACGCCCAACAGGGCGAATCCCAGGACCACGGCGGCCACGGTCCTCCCTCGCCGGCGCATGGCCAGAATCTAGATCGCCGCCCGCACCGCGGCAACGGGCCGACCGGGCCCCGCCGGGCCCGCCCGCTCAGCCGAGGCGGATCCCGGCCAATTGGGTGCCCTGGGCGACGAGACGCCCAGATCGATCCCAGATGAAGCACGACTCGTCGACCCGCCGGGCGTCGATGACCTGGGCCCGCTGCAGGACCCGCACCGGACCGGGCACAGGCAGGGCGCGCACGTAGACCGTCAGTTCCAGGGTGGGAACCCAGCCCGAGTACTCGATCTCGAAGGTCGCCGGTGGATAGGCGTCGGCGGCGAAGAGCAATGCCGCGGGGTCGAACGTCTGGTCACCCGGGAGCGCCAGCCAGCCCCGCAGCTCCCCGCTCCCGCCCGGGGTCCCCGTGGTGAAGCCTCTCGAGCCCGGTTCGAGCCTGACCTCGACCTGCTGGAGGATCGCCACCTCGATGCCCCCGGGTGAGACCGGGATCAGGCGGACGCAGTCATCGAAGGCGACCTCGCTCACCGCCGGCGCCCCCCTGTCCCAGTAGGGCGCGGTCGCCGCCTCGAGCCTGCTGGCGGTGAACAGCGCCTCCACGCACGCCTTGCCTTCCTGGCTCATGCTGACCCGGGCCTGGCTGGCCGTCCGGCCGGCCCGCAGGAGCGTCGCCTCGATGACGACCGGACCGGGCTCGGGCGGATGCAGGTAGTGGGCACTGGCCGCGATGACATGGGGGTGGGCACTGACGGACACGGCCGACCGGCTCATCATGGCCAGGAGATAGCCACCGTTGGGCTTGCCGCCGATGGTCCACTCCGGATCCACCTCCGCATCGAAGCGGCCCGCGGCCCCGGCGGGACGCACACTGCTGACCTCGGCGAACGCCTTCGGGCTCATGCGGGCCAGCGTAGTGAGTTGCATGATACAACGCAACTGGCTAGGGTGAGTTCCGTGATCGAATCCACCAGATCCGGGGGATCGCCCTCGGAGGCCCGGAGCGCCACACCACCGCGGCAGGTGCTCGTGATCGTCTGTGCCGGGGTCGTCCTGGCCAGTCTCGACCTGTTCATCGTCAACGTGGCCCTTCCCCAGATCGCCCGGGACCTCGGGGCCAAGAACCTCGGTGAACTGTCCTGGGTCCTCAACGGCTACGCCATCGTCTACGCGTCGCTCCTCGTCTTCTTCGGCAGGTTGGCCGACCGCTACCGGCGTGACCGCGGCTTCCTCCTCGGCGTCGCCGTCTTCACCGCGGCTTCAGCCGCCTGTGCGGCATCGACCGGCGTCGGGATGCTGATCGCCTTCCGCATGATCCAGGCCGCCGGGGCCGCGTTGCTGACGCCGACCTCTCTCGCCCTGGTCCTTGCCTCCTACGAGCCCGAGCGCCGCCAGGGCGCGGTCCGGGCGTGGACGGCGACCGGGGGCTTGGCCGCCGCGCTCGGTCCCGTGGTGGGCGGCCTGCTGGTGGCAGCCAGCTGGCGGTGGGTGTTCCTCGTCAACGTGCCGGTCGGGATCGCCGCCCTGATCGTGGGTTGGCGCCGGCTCCCCCACCTTGCCGGCCACCGGTCGGAACGGCCTGACCTGCTCGGCGTGGTCCTCTGCACCGCCGGGGTGGGACTGCTCACCTTCGGGCTCGTCCAGGGAAGCAATTGGGGCTGGGGCTCTCCCGCCATCATCGGGGCGCTCGCCGGTGCCGTGATCCTGATCGGGCTGTTCGTGGTCCACTGCCGGATCGGCCGCCATCCGCTCGTCCAGCCGGCCCTCTTCCGGTCGAGGGCGTTCACCGGGGCGTCGCTGGTAGCCCTCTTCTTCTCGGCCTCCTTCGGGGCCATGCTCCTCTCCATCGTGCTCTGGGAACAGGGCGTCTGGGGCTGGTCGGCGCTCCGGGCCGGGCTGGCCATCGCCCCCGGTCCGCTCATGGTCCCGCTGATGTCCTTCCTCGTGGCCGGCCCGCTCATCGCCCGGTACGGGCCCGGATCGGTCATCACCCTCGGCACCGCTGCCTTCGCCGCCGGGGTGGGGTGGTGGGCGGTGGCCATCGGGCTGCAGCCCCACTACGTGGAGGATGTCCTCGGCGGGATGCTGCTCACCGGGGTCGGGGTGGGCTTGACCCTTCCCACCATGATGGCGACCGCATCGTCGTCCCTTCCCCCGGCGTCGTTCGCCACCGGTTCGGGCGTGGTCAACATGATCCGCCAGACCGGGCTGGCGCTCGGTGTCGCCGTCCTCGTGGCCGTGCTCGGGACCACTACCCGTCACGGGCTCTCCCAGCTCGACGCCTTCCGACGCGGCTGGTGGGTCATCGCGGCAATCTCGTTGGTCGGCATCGTCCCCGCCCTCGCCCTCCTCCCGAGGACGTGGCGGCCGCGTCCCACGCCCGGTGCGGCGCCGCAGGGTGGGTCCGACCGCGACCTCGTCTCCGCCGGTTAGCCGCTCACCGCCGTCACCCTCACCAGACGGTCAGCCCGAGGTGAGGGCCGGGGGCGGTGAGCCCGGCCCGACCTCGGCCTTGAGGGCGGCCAGCTCCTTGTCCACCTCGGCGGCCGATCCGGCTTCGTCGAGCTCCTTTTGGATGTCGTCGGTCGGGCCCCCGACGTCCTCGAGCACCCCCGACTGGAGCAGCTCGTCCATGGCGCCCGCATGGGCCTGCATGGTGGCGATCTTGTCCTGGGCGCGCTGGAGCGCGGCCCCTGAGTCATCGAAGGTCTTGGAGATGCCGGCGGTATTCTCGTCCACCGCACTGACCGCCTTGGCCGCCGTGTACTGGGCCTTCAACACTTCCTTCTGGGTCCGGAACTCGTTGACCCGCTTCTGGAGCGCAGCCAGTGTGTGCTCCAGCTTCTCCTCCTGCTCGGTGAGCTGCTGATGCTGGGGCTCCATGCCGTCGATCTGGGCCTGGGCCGCGGCCTTGCGGGAGAGCGCCTCTCTGGCCAGGTCCTCCTTGCCCTGCGAGAGCGCCGCCCTGGCCTGGTCCTGGAGGTGGTCGACCGAGTGCTGCAGCTGCTGCTCCTGCAATTCGATCTGCTTGCGTGACGCAGCAATGTCCACCAGCGCCCGCCGGACCTGGGTGATCTGGTCGAGCATCTGCTGATAGGAGAGATCGAGCATCTCGTCGGGCTTCTCGGCGGCGTCGAGCGCCTTGTTGGCCTTGGCCTGCACGATGTCGTGGGCCCGTTGGAAGAGGGACATGTCGATGGGCTCCTTGTCGGTGGCGGCGGCGAGCTCCCGGCCGACAGCCAGGCTACCGGCCGGCAGGCTGGCCCGGCTGGCCCGCCATGTGACTGCGTGCACACGCTCCCCGGGTTGGCCGCCCTCCATTCCCCTCGCTCGGACCGCTTCGGGGGGGTAGTTTGCCCGGAGAGGCCGCGGGTAGGTCGTCGAGGCGCGTGGAGGCCTCGGCGTGGGCGCAGAGGAGGGCGATGATCTTCCGACGGAAAGCTCGAAGAGAAGAGACCGGGGTCGGTCTGGTCGACGAGATCGAATCGTTCCTGGCCGGCAACGCCGTGCGGCCGTACCTCGACTCGGGGCTCCCGGTGCCGGCGTGGGCCAACCTCAATTGGCTGGCCCACGGAAGGCCGGCGGAGCTTCGGGAACGGGTCCGTTTGGAGTTCGGGCTCACACGCATGGAGGGCACCTGGCCGTGGGCCGTCAGCACGGTCGCCCGCGAGCTCCTCGAAGCCGGACGGGAGGATGCCGTCGTCCTCTGTCTCCAACGCGACTGCCTCGTCCCCATGGAGTTGGCCCTCTTGGACCAGGGCGGTCGAGGCTTCCTCCCGTCGCATCTCGTCGCCCTCGGGATTCCGAGGGTCCGCGCCCACCCCATGGCCCACCACCCTTCGTGACCAGCGGCCCGGTCCGGCCCCGCCTGAACGGCGGCCCGGGACCTTTGGCCCTAGGCCGGTGTCCGCCTCCCCGGCGAGACTGGGTGCATGGCACGCCGTCGAATGTACCGGCGTGCGCCGGTGTGGCTCTGCGTCCTGGTGCTGACCGCGTGTGCGGCAACCGCTTCCACCCCGGCACAGTCCCACCGGATCCCCACCCGGTCCGACCCGGCCCGGGTAGACCTCTTCGGCGACTCGCTCGCCTACCAGGCAGAGCCCTACTTCAACACGTTGATGCAGGCCGGCGGCAAGGCCACGGTCACCGACTTCGTCTTCGGCGGTACCGCCACCTGTGATTGGCTGAGCGCCATACGTCGGGCCGCCGGCGCCACGAAGCCGCCCGACGTCGCCGTGATGGAATTCTCCGGCAACACCTTCACGGAGTGCATGCGGAGCTGCCCGCCCGAATCGAGCTCGGCCATCACCCGGTACTGCGCGGACATGACCACCGCCATCCGGCTCTTCCTCGCCGTCGGCACCCACGTCTACCTGGAGGGAACGCCCATCAATTCCACGAGCTGGGTCCAACACGATCCCCACTGGGCCGACCTCAACCGGGCCTTCGCGGGGCTGGCCGGACAGTACCCGGGGCGGGTGACGTATGTGGATGCCGGGAGCGCGGTGGAGGGGAAGGGCCACGCCTTCGTCCGGACGCTCCCGTGCCTGCGATCCGAACCGTGCACGGGCCCCTCGGTCAACGGGGTGAGGAGCAATGTCGTGCGGTCACCCGACGGCGTCCACTTCTGCCCGGTGGGGAGCGGCAACGCGGTGGGCCAGGTCGGGACCTGCCCCGTCTACAGCTCGGGCGCCTACCGCTTCGCCGCGGCGATGGCCGGGCCGGTGATCCGGGCATGGCATCTCGGCGGTCCCGATCCAGCGGTGTGACCCACGATGGCCGCCAGGCCCGCCGCCATGCTCCCCCAGGGCCTCGACCCCGATCGGTACGCTGACTCCGGTGAAACCCCGATGAGCGATCGCCCGACAGAGGGAGAGGTCGAGCCTGACGCCAGGTTCACCTACGCCAACGAGCGGACCTTCCTGGCCTGGAACCGGACCGCCCTGGCCCTCATCGCCACCGGCGTCGCCGCCACCCAGCTCCTCCCTGCCTTCCATGTCGCCGGCGGGCGGCGCATCCTGGGCCTTCCGCTGATCGGGTTGGGCGCGCTGGTCGCCGCCACCAGCTTCGTCCATTGGAAGTCGAATCAGCGGGCCATGCGACGGGGCGAGCCGCTGCCCCATTCGCCCATGCCTCTCGTGCTCTCCCTCGGCATCGGTGCCGTGGCGATCATCGCCGTCGTGCTCGCGGTGGTCGGGTAGGCCCGGCCCCGATCGTGCACGACCGGGCCGAACAGAAGCGGGCCGCCGGTCCCGGGTTGGCCCGGTCGCTACGCCACCCCCGGCACAATCAACGGCGATACCAACGACAGCCACGGCACGACCATCGGGCCGTTCGCGCAGGCGACTTGGAAGCTCGGCGAAAAGTTCAATCTCGTGACCGGCGCCCGCGACGATCATCTCAATGCGCATG
>Ga0209698_10008245_pt1 | contig 10792 bp, 8 predicted proteins | sample LitLauG_LLR_2012_FD_187203 | JGI IMG/M metagenome (GOLD analysis project Ga0209698, IMG submission 187203) | Freshwater sediment microbial communities from Pennsylvania, USA - Little Laurel Run_MetaG_LLR_2012 (SPAdes) (version 2) | ecosystem: Environmental > Aquatic > Freshwater > Creek >... | reverse complement strand
AGCATCACCGTCGCCGCGTCGCGCACCGGCACCGCGTCCGGGTGGGTGACGGCGGCCATCCGGGGAGGCTACCGGTGGGGGCGCGTGCGAGCGGACGCCACCCGGGATCGCGGCGTCGGCGGCGCGACGTGGCGGGTGCCCGTCGACGCGCGCCGCCGCAGCCGCCGGACCCGGCGCTACCGTGGCCCGGCGATGAGTCCCAGCACGTCCGACCCGGGCGGCGACCTGCCGGCGCCCCGGTCCGCCGTGGATGCGCCGGTCCCCGGCCCCGCGGGCGCCAGGCCGGAGGTGCCCCGTCCGCCGCCGCCGCGCAGCGGCCCGGCGACGGGGACGACCACGGGGCTGCCCCACGGCAGCCGGATGTTCGCCGACGACGCCGTCGCGGGAGATGCGCGCACCGAGGCGCCCGGAGCACCCACGGACCGGCAACGGCGCGGCCCACGCGAGCCCCGGCCGTTGCGCCATCGCATCCTGCCGCGCACCGCGATCGGCATCAGCGTGGCGATCCTGTTCTTCGCCCTCGGCGCGTCCCTCTCGGGCGTGGTGCTGTACTCGTACTACGAGTACCGCCTCACCCAGAACGAGGACAGGGTCTCGACGTTGACCAACGGCCTCCCGTCCCAGGTGCAGAAGGCGTCCGACGCGCTGAAGGCGCAGACGGCCGACGCCCAGAACCTCATCAACAAGCAGCTGGCGCCGCTGAAATCGGTGCTCGCGACCGGGCAGACGGTGCAGGACCTCGCGGCGAAGGTCGCGCCCGCCCTGTACTTCGTGCACACGCTCGACCAGTCGGGCCAACCGTCGGTGGGCACCGCGTTCGCCGTCGCCAGCGACAGTCATCAGACACTCCTGCTCACCAGCTACACGGTCGTGCAGGCGGCGACGCGCCAGCCCGGACCGCAGGTGTTCGTCCGGCACGGCAGCATCGACCAGGCGTTGTCGGTCTACACCTGGGACGACACGAAGGACCTCGCGTTGCTGATCCTGCCGACCGGCAGCCAGCCGACGCTCACGTTCGCGCCGTCGGCGCCGCAGACGGGTGAGCGGGTGTTCGCCGTGTCCGCCCTCGGCTCGCAGGGCGCGTCCATCACCCAGGGGTTCGTCGCCGACGTGTCGGCCGACGGCATCCAGCACGACGCGACGACCGGGCTGCAGTTCCAGGGCGGCCCGCTCCTCAACTCCGACGGCCTCGCCGTCGGCATCCTGTCGCGGACCTACGCGCCCCTCGGGTTCCCCGTGGCCGACGTGTGGTTCGCGGTCCCCCCGCTCGGGGCGTGCGCCAAGGTCCTGAGCTGCCCGCCGGGGACCGCGGTGCCGGCGAGCGGTGCGAGCCCCGGAGCGGCCGGGCCGTAGATCACGGGGGTGCCGTGCCCTTGACGGTCGTGGTCGGGCCGAGGGGGACCGTCGTCGATGTCGTCGACGTGGACGTCGTGGTCGTCGGCGCCGGCGCGACCGGCGCCGGGGGACCGAGCAGGTAGGGGCCGCCGTCGCCGACGGCGATCGGGAAGCGCTGGCTCCCGGGACTGATCCCGCGCCGCAACTGGTTGTCGAGCGCGTCGGCGACCGGCGTCAACGGCGCCGGCTGGTTGAAGTCGGTCGGCGGCACACCCTGCATCGCCTGTTTCATGTAGTCGGCCCAGGTCATCGCCGGCAGCGTGCCGCCGAACACCGGCGAGGCGCAGGTGTGGCGACCGGCCGAGCACACCGAGTTCATGCTCGCCCCCTTGGCCGGATCCTCGGTGTTCTTGCGGCCCATCCACACCGAGGTCACGAGCGTCGGCGTGTAGCCGACGAACCACGCGTCGACATAGCTCGACGTCGTGCCCGTCTTACCGGCCGCGGGTCGGCCGATGTTCGCGGTGCCATAGGCCGTCGCGCCCGGTTGGGTGATGACCCCCTTCAAGACGTTGGTCACGTTGTCGGCGACAGCGGGGTCGATCGCCTTGGTCCCCGCCGGCGCCCGGTCGTCGACGAGAACCTTGCCGTTGGCGTCCTCCACGAGCAGCACGGGCGTCGGCGGCACGCGGATCCCGTGGTCGTCGAACACGCCGTACGCGGACGCCATGTCGAGCGGGGACACGTCGAGGGCGCCGAGCGCGTAGCTGGCGCCGTGCACCTGCGGCGAGTACCACGCCGAGGTGATCCCGAGCGCTTTGGCCGTCTGCGCCGTCGCCTCGACGGTGACGCGGGGATCGAGGATGAGCTGGGCGAACACCGTGTTGACCGAGAACCACATCGCCTGCTCGAGCGTGAACACACCCGACTCGGAGTCTCCGGCGTTGTGGATCAGCTGGCACGCCTTGCCCGTGCACCCGGGGGGCAGGTTGATCGACTGCGGGCCGTTGATCGACTCGCTCGGGAGCACGCCGTGGGCGAACGCGGTGGCGAGCACGAACGGCTTGAACGACGAGCCCGGCTGGCGGCCGGTCCCGCCCCCTTGCGGGACCTGGGTCTGCTGGCAGGTGGCGGTGACGAGCACCTGCGCGCCCGCCGGCGGCTGCTGGCATCCGCCGAGCGCCAGATTGGTCTGGTCCTGGGAGAAGTCCCGTCCGCCGACGAGGGCGCGCACGTGCCCCGTCTGCGGCTCGACCGAGACCAGCGCCATCTCGAGCGGCTCCGCGGTGCCGAGCAGCGTGGTCGCGACGGATGTCTCCGCCTCCTTCTGCAGCTTCGGGTCGAGCGTGGTCTGGATGCGCAGCCCGCTGCGGTAGAGCTTGTCGGGACCGATACCCGGGTACTGCTCGAGATAGCGGCGGAGGTAATCGACGAAGTAGGGATACTGGGTCTGCTGCTGCTCGGGCCCGTAGAACATCGTCGCCGGCGCACCGGCGGCCAGCGCCGGGCCGCTGGCCGGGTAGAGCTGCGCCACCTTCCAGTACTGGTACTGGGCGAGGTTGATGTAGTGCTGCTGGAACATCTTCAACAGCACCGTCTCCCGCCGCTCCTCGGCGACGACCGGGTTGCCGCGCGGCTCGTAACGGCTCGGCGCCGGGATCAACCCGACGAGCGTGGCCGCCTCCCCGATCGTCATCTGCTGGAGGTCCTTCAGGTGGAAGTAGCCCTGGGCCGCGGCGCCGACGCCGTAGAGCCCGTCGCCGAAGTAGACGGCGGAGAGGTACTTGTAGAGGATCTCGTCCTTGGGGAGCTTGCGGGCCAGCTGCGACGCGAGGATCGCCTCGCGCAGCTTGCGGGTGAACGTGCGCTGCTTGCCGGTGTAGGCGAGCGCGACGTACTGCTGGGTGATCGTCGAGCCGCCCTGCAGGTACCCGGAGCCCTGGAGGTCGCGGACGAACGCCCGCACGGTGCCCCGCGGGTCGACGCCGCCTTCGTGGAAGAAGTTCTTGTCCTCGGAGGCGACCAGCGCATTCTTGAGGACCTGGGGGATGTCCTTCTGGGCGACGGGGATGTTCTGATCGAACTGCTCGAAGGTGGCGATCACGTTGCCGTCGGCGTCGTACACCGTGCTCGGCAGCGAGATCAGGCCGGGCTTGGGCGTGGGCAGCGTGGCCGGGAGCGGGAGGAAGATCAAAGAGCCGAGGATCGTCACCGCAGCGACGACGGGGACCCCGATCGAGCACACGACGGTGATGACGAACCACCGCAGGAACGTGCGGAGCACCCGACGAGTCTGGCAGAGCGCTACCGCAGGCGATCGTCAGGGAGCGAGACGACGACGTTCCCGTCGACGACCCGGGCCGGGTAGGCACCGATCCCGGGGAAGTCGCCGATGGCGGTACGCCGCCTCCCGCTGGCGAGCTCGTAGCGCCACCCGTGCCACGGGCAGACGACGCACCCGTCGATCACCGCACCGTCGACGATGGGGCCGCCGACGTGCTCGCAGCTGTTGTCGAGGACCTTGACCGTTCCGTCGGGCAGCAGCCACACGGCGTAGTCCCAGCCGTCGACACGGACCTGGTGGCCGATCAGCGGGGCCAGCTGGTCGAGGCGGGCGACGATCACGTCCGGCACCCCCGTAGTCTCGCGGAGCATGACCCGTCCGCCGTCGGTGGACCGCCTCGCGCGGGAACTCGCGTCGACCGGGCTCCCTCAACCGCTCAGGGTCGATGCCGCGCGGCGCGCCATCGCCGCCGGCGACCCGGCCACCGCTGCGGCGGAGGCCGCGGCCATCGCCCGGCGCCTGCTCCAGCCGGTCATCAACGCCACCGGGGTGCTCCTCCACACCAACCTCGGCCGCGCCCCGCTCGCGGTCGAACGCCCGGCCGAGTACACGAACCTCGAGCTCGACCTCGCGTCGGGCCGCCGGGGCTCGCGGTCCGCGCACGCTGCGGCGCTCATCGCACGCGCCTGCGGCGCGGACGCCGCCCTCGTGGTCAACAACGGGGCCGCCGCAGTGCTCCTCGCCGCCGCCGCCCTGGCCGCCGGGCGGGAGATCGTCGTCAGCCGCGGGGAGCTGATCGAGATCGGTGGCGGCTTCCGGATCCCCGACGTCATCGCCGCGTCCGGTGCCCGTCTCGTCGAGGTCGGTACCACGAACCGCACCACACCCGCCGACTATGCGCGGGCGCGCACCGAGCACACGGCGATGCTCCTCAAGGTCCACCCCTCGAACTACCGGATGACGGGGTTCACCGAGCACGCGGAGATCGCGGAGATCTCCGGGTCCGACGTCCCCGTCGTCGCCGACCTCGGCTCGGGCCTGCTCGACGCCGCGTGCCCGTGGCTGGCTGGCGGACCGCCGGCGTGGCTCGCGGGCGAGCCGGCGGTCGCCCAGACCCTGCAGGCGGGTGCGTCCGTCGTGACCTTCAGCGGCGACAAGCTGCTCGGTGGCCCGCAGGCGGGGATCATCGCCGGCCGGGCCGACCTGGTGGCCGCGTGCGCCCGGCACCCGCTCGCCCGCGCGCTGCGCCCCGGCGTGCTCGTCCTCGGCGCCCTGCAGGACGTGGCGCTCGCCTACCTCCGGCGCGACGCCGGCACGACCCTCCCGTTCTGGCAGATGGCGACGACGCCGCTCGCCGAGCTCGAGGCGCGGGCGGTGGCGCTCGGCGCGGGCGACGTCGTCGCCTGCGACTCGGTCACCGGCGGCGGCACCCTGCCCGGCGTCGTGATCCCCTCCGCCGGCGTCGCGTTCCCCGGCGATCTCGTCGATCGGCTCCGCGCCGGCGATCCGCCGGTCATCGCCCGCATCGAGAACGGGCGGACCATCTGCGACCTCCGCACGGTGTGGCCCGAGCAGGACGGGGCCCTGGCCAAGGCGCTGCGGTGAGGGTGCTGGCGACGGCCGGCCACGTCGACCATGGCAAGTCGACGCTGGTGCTCGCGCTCACCGGCACGGACCCCGACCGCCTCGCCGAGGAGAAGGCGCGCGGGCTCACCATCGATCTCGGGTTCGCCGCCTGCACGCTGCCGTCGGGGGCGGACGTGGCGTTCGTCGACGTGCCCGGCCACGTGCGCTTCATCAAGAACATGCTGGCCGGCGTGGGCGCCGTCGACGCGTGCCTGTTCGTCGTCGCCGCGACCGAGGGGTGGAAACCGCAGTCGGAAGAGCATCTGCGCATCCTGACCCTGCTCGGTATCGGTCACGGCATGATCGCCCTCACGAAGGTCGGCCTCGTCGACGACGAGTGGCGCGAGCTGGCCGAGCTCGACGTGCGCGACCATGTCGCCGGGACGTTCCTCGCCGGATCCGAGATCGTCGCCGTCGACGCCCTCGACGGCCGCGGCATCGAGCAGGTGCGCGCCGCTCTCGACCGCCTCGTGGCGACCGTGCCCCCGGCGGCCGACCGGGGCCGACCCCGACTCTGGGTCGACCGTTCGTTCGCGGTGCGCGGTGCCGGCACGGTCGTCACCGGGACGCTGACCGGCGGCGCGTTGGCGGTCGACGACGAGGTCACGGTGGAGCCGGGCGGCCAGACCGCACGCATCCGACGGCTCCACAGCCACCACGTCGGCCTCGAGCGGGCCGAGCCGGGACGCCGGCTCGCCGTGAACCTGGCGGGCATCCCCCATGACCGCGTCGGGCGGGGCCAGGCCGTCGTGCGCCCCGGCCAATGGCACCGTGCCCGCACGGTCGACGCGTCGCTGGCCGTGCTCGCGTCGCTCGGCCACCCGGTCGAACGCCGGGGCGCCTACGCCGCCTACATCGGCTCCGGCGAGTTCCCCGTCCGCGTCCGGGTCCTCGGCGGCCACGCGATCGGCGCCGGGGAGGAGGGCCTCGTCCGGCTGTGGCTGGCCCCGGGTACGACCCTTCCCCTCCTGCCCGGCGACCGTTACGTGCTGCGGGAGGCGGGCCGGTCCGAGACCGTCGGCGGCGGCGAGATCCTCGACGTCGCCCCGGTGCGGACGGCCACCCGCGCCGCCCCCTCCCGGTCGGTCGAGCGAGTGGTCGCCGAGCGGGGGTGGGTCGACGTCGACGAGCTCGAGCGGCTCACCGGCACCGCCGCCCTGCCGACGCTCGGACGGTGGGTGGTGGACCCGGCCCAGTTGGAGGGGGCGCGCGCCGAGCTGCTCGCCGCGGTCCGCGGCGCCGGCCCCGACGGCGTCGACCTGGCCGTGCTCGACGACCGGCGGCGGGCGGTGCTCGCGGCGGGGCTCGACGGGGTCGCGGTCCGTGCCGGACGCGCCGTCGACGCGTCCGAGGCGGAGGGCGGCGGGCTGCCGGAGGCGGCCGCGACCATCCTCGCCCGGCTCGAAGCCACCCCCTGGTCGCCACCCGACATGGTGGCGGCCGACCGAGGCGCGCTGCGCGACCTCGAGCGGCGCGGCCTGGCGGTGGAGGCTGGGCCGGTGTGGTTCGCCACGTCGGCGGTCACCGCGGCCGGGCTCGCCGTCGCCGGCCTGCTCGCGCAGCACCCCGACGGCGTGACCGTCTCGGAGGTCCGCGAGGCGATGGGCACGACCCGCAAGCACGTGGTGCCCCTCCTCGGCCACCTCGACGCGACGGGGGTGACCCGCCGGCGCGGTGACGTGCGGGTCGGTGGGCCCCGCCTCCCGGCACCCAAACCGGCCTGAACGCCGGCGCCGCCCGGCCGGGGCCGGGACGCTCAGCGCGCCCCGCCCCCCTGCTCGTCATGGGGGTGGGCACCGTGGAGGCGCGACAGCGTCCGGGGGTGGGAGCCGGGCTGCTCGAGCCCACGCGCCAGCTGGGCCACGCCGACGACGTTGGTCATGACCTCGCCGAAGGCGTCGGGATCGGCCAGCAGCCAGGAGTGCGACCCCGACACGACCTCACCGGCCGCCCCGACGGCGGCGCATAGGGCATCGAAGCTCGGCCGAGGGATGATCTGGTCCTGATCGCCCCAGAGGACGACGACCGGGAGGCGGCGCTCCTTCAACTCCTCGAGCTCGGTGGTGAGGTCCGCCTTGCGGGCGAGCTGCGCCACCCGCCAGAGCGCCCGCGGGTTGCGCACGACGTTGGGCACCGCGTCCTCGAGGAGGACCGGCACCACGCGCCGCAGCTGGCGCACCGGTAGGACGTCGCTCGGGAAGTGGATCCCCCAGTCCCACAGCGGCCGGTCGGCCATCGACCGCACACCCCGCCACGCGGCCCCACCGACCGAGTTGACGAGCACCAGCGTGCGGACCCGCTCGGGGAAGTCGTGGGCGTAGCGGATGGCGACGCCCCCGCCGAAGGAGTGCCCGACGACGAAGGCCGGCTCCTCGATCCCCACGGCGGCGGCGAAGCCGTCGACCCACCCCGCGTACCCCTCGAACGTGAAGTGGCGGCGCGACAGCTCGGGCGTGCCGCCGAAGCCGGGCAGGGCCGGCGCGAACACCCGGCACCCGAGGCGGGCGAGGCGGCGTAGGGCCTCGCGGTAGGCCAGGTGGGCGAGCGCCCACCCGTGGAGGAACACGGTCGGCATCCCGTCGGGCGGGCCCACCTCGGCGTACCAGGCGGTCCGGCGGTAGACCACGACGCGCTTCCACCGCAGCAGGTCCGCCCCGCCCCGGTCATGGGGCCCGGGGCCGGTCGCACGCGGCAGCGCCATCTGCGCCCACGATAGAGCGCGGCGGGCGGGCGACTGACGAGGGTGTCAGCCAGCTCGGCGGGCGAGCACCGCCTTGCGTTCGATCTCGTTGAGGCCGCCCCAGATCCCGTGCGGCTCCCGGATCTCGAGGGCGTAGTCGAGGCAGGGCTTGCGCACCCCGCACGATGCACAGATCTCCTTGGCCCGGTCTTCCCGATCGGCGCGTTCATCCTTGCGCTCCGGGTGCGTCGGCGGGAAGAACACCGCAGCCTGCGGGCCCCGGCACGCGGCCTTCGCCTGCCAGGTGGTATCCGGTTGGGTGATGGTCGTCACGAAGGAGCCCCCCTTGTGTGACCGATGACCATAGCCCTGGTCTCGACAGGCGACAAGAGGGGGACGATCGGGAACAATATGGTCGCTGACCAGGGATTTTGACCCGGTTTTGCCCCCGCCTCAGTGGTGGGCGTCCCGGGCGCCGCCGGTCTCCGGCTCGACCTCGAGGAGCAGGCCGTCGATGGCCACGACCCGCACCGCGTCGCCCGCCGGGATCGGCGTCGCCCGGTTGGTGCGCGCCCGCCACGGGGCGCCGTTGACCCGCACCGTGCCCTCGGGGTCGACGCCGGACTCGGCCACGCCGAGCTGCCCGATCAACGACTCGCGCCCGATCGTCGGCGTGCTGAAGCGCGTGCGCACCATCGCCGGCATCCCGTTGATCATGAACAGGCTCACCAGCACACCCATCAGGCCGACGATCCACAGCGCGACGTGCTGGCCGCGATACAGCGTCAACGCGCCGGCGAGGTACGCGACGACCCCCACAGCGGTCCAAAATCGCGGCGCGCCCGCCTGGACATCCACCGCGAACCCGAGGGTCGACACGAGCAGGAGCGCGACCGCCCACGGGTGGACCGGGAGCACGCCGAGGCCGTAGGCGGCCAACGCGAAGAAGGCGACACCGGTGCCTGCCGCGACACCGACGCCTGCGGTGAAGAACTCGAACACTGCGAGCGACAACGCGATCACGAACATCACGAACGCGACGTCGGGGCTGGCCGCGGTGTGCAGCAGCTTCGGAAGGATCGACAGCTGGCTGAAGTTGAACGTCAGGTCCTTGCGGAACCCGTGGTTCGCCTGCCCGAGGTCGATGTGCACACCCTTGATCGTGTGGTTCGAAAGGTCGGCGAGGAAGCTGACGAGCGTCGGCGACGCCGAGTTGAGGAGATGCGCATCGACCGCGTCGTCTCCGGACATCGTGCGATGTTCGAGTCCGTCCGCAGCGGTGGCAGGAGGCGCGGCGCCGTTGCCGACACGCGACCCGGGTGCCTCGCCGGTGAAGTCGGCGCTGCGGAGCAACGTGAACGCGGTCCCCAACGCCCGGGGCCGACCGGATCCACCGACCCATACGGCGACGGGGATCGGCGACCGCGTGATCTGTGTGGCGAGCCGGTCGCGGGCCGCGGCCGAAATGGTCCCGCCCGACGAGTTGAGCTGGATGACGACGGCGAGCGCATCGTGGCCCGCAGCCGCTCGCAACGAACGCGCGACGAGATCCGCGTTGAGCGGGTCGATGAGGCCGGTGACCTTGACGATGTCGAGGCGCGTGGCGGGCGCGGCGGTCGCCGCCGACACGGCAGCGGCCGAGCCGAGTGCCGCCACCGCCCCGCCGGCCACGAGCATGGCGGTGGCTATCGTGAGTCGGCGTCGTCGCATTCTGCGGTGATCGGGCACGTCGTCCGAGCGGTCGTTCCGGCAAGCATCCGGTGGGAGGGAGGGTGGATCCACGGGCGTTCTGCACGTCGACCCGGGTCCTCATCGTCGCCGGGAAGGGCGGCGTCGGCAAAACGACCGTCAGCGCCGCGCTCGCCAAGGTGGCATCGCGTGCCGGTCTCTCCCCCCTCCTCGTCGAGCTCGAGGGCCGCAGCGGGGTCGCCGAGCTGTTCGGGCGGCCGGGCACCCTCGGCTACGAGGAGGTGGAGCTCGCACCCGCCGACGACGCGTCGGGCGCCGGCCCGATCCGGGGCAGGACGCTCACCCCCGACGACGCACTCGTCGAGTACCTCGACGACCACGGCATGCGCCGCATCTCGAAGCGCCTGACCCGCACCGGCCTCGTCGACGTGGTCGCCACCGCGGTGCCGGGCATCAAGGACATCCTCGTGCTCGGCAAGGTCAAACAGCTCGAACGTGAGCGGGCCGCCGACGTGATCATCGTCGACGCTCCCGCCGCGGGCCACGCCATCACGTTCCTCGAAAGCGCCCAGGGCCTGCTCGACGCGGTGCGCGTCGGCCCCATCCGCGGACAGGCCGAGGAGGTCGTCGAGCTCCTCGGCGACCCGGCCCGCGCGCAGGTGATCCTCGTGACGCTCGCGGAGGAGACGCCCGTCAACGAGCTGGTCGAGACCGCCTACGCGCTCGAGGACCGCGTCGGGCTCAAGCTCGGGCCGGTCGTCGTGAACGGTCTGTACCCGGCAATCGCCGGTCTCGACGTCGATCCCGTCGACGCGGCCGCGTCGGCCACCGTCGACCTCGCCCCCGATGAGGCCGACGCCCTGCGCGCCGCGGCCTCGTTCCGCCGCCGCCGCCTCGAGCTCCAAGCGGGCCAGGTGGCGCGGCTGGCCGAGGCGTTGCCGCTGCCACAGCTGCGGCTCCCCTTCCTCTTCACCAGACGGATCGGCCGGGCGGAGCTCGACGAGCTGGCCGACGCGCTGGCCGCGGAGATCGGACGCCTCGGTGCCCCAGCGGCGCGGCGGTAGCACGATGGATGTCGCGACACTCGTCGCGCGGCGCTCGATCATCGTCGCCTGCGGGACGGGAGGCGTGGGCAAGACGACATCGGCCGCAGCCCTCGCGCTCGAAGGAGCACGGCG
>Ga0209698_10008244_pt1 | contig 10793 bp, 8 predicted proteins | sample LitLauG_LLR_2012_FD_187203 | JGI IMG/M metagenome (GOLD analysis project Ga0209698, IMG submission 187203) | Freshwater sediment microbial communities from Pennsylvania, USA - Little Laurel Run_MetaG_LLR_2012 (SPAdes) (version 2) | ecosystem: Environmental > Aquatic > Freshwater > Creek >... | reverse complement strand
CGGTCAACGCCGCAGAAGGCAAAGACACCAGCGGGATCGGTCAATTCGACCAGTATCTGAAAGAAGGGCACTTGTCATATCTCGCGCCGGTCGGCAAGGGCCTGCAGATCGACGTCGGAAAATTTGTAACCCCGCACGGCGCCGAGGTCATTGAAAGCAAGGACAACTGGAACTACTCGCGCGGTTTGCTCTTTTCTTGGGCTATTCCGTATTACCACTTCGGTGCACGCGCGAAGTACACGTTCAATGACAAATATTCGCTGACCGGATTCTTCGTGAACGGTTGGAACAATGTAGTCGACAACAACTCCGCCAAAACGGCGGGCCTGAGCCTCGGCTGGAACCCGACCAAAAAGTGGGCGATTGCTGAGAACTACATGGCCGGACCCGAGCAGACGAACAACAATTCCAACTGGCGCCAACTGACCGACACGGTCGTCACGTACAGTCCGAATGCGAAACTCGGCCTCAACTTCAACTACGACTACGGTCATGATCGTGTGACCCCGGTCTCGGGCCCTACAACGTCGGTTTATTGGACCGGCATTGCTGGCTATATTCGTTACGCACTCCCGCACGATGTCGCGGTCGCCGGGCGCTATGAGTACTACAACGATCACTACGGCTTCACCACAGGCACCGCGCAACACGTACAGGAATTTACCGGCACGCTGGAGCGAACCCTCTACAGCCATCTGATCTCGCGCTTTGAGTTCCGGCACGACATGTCCAATCAGGCGGTGTTCGCGCACGGACCTCTTGCGGGGCTGGATAAATTCCAGAACACGATCACCGGAGGCTTGATCCTCACGTTCGACACGAAATAGGGCCACGACGCAAAGTTTGTCGGCGCGAGAACCAACGCAGCCGCAATGGAGACAGCGGCTTGGGCCCAGGAGAACAACCCCGAACGTCAGCACCCAAGCCGCTCTCGCTCCAAAGGTTTGAAGACGCAGGATCGGAAGAATTACAGAATTGAAGATTTACAAAGCAAGAACTTTAGAGCAAGGCAGTGAAAAACTCGAAACTCAGGAGCTAGAAATGTCTTCCATTGAGGCAAGAACCAAACGACTCACATTTGCCGGCAAGCTGTCCCGGCTTGGCGCGCGTCTGCGTGAACCGGAATGGCGCCGGTATGGAACGCTCCTTTTCGGCGGGAAGATGGCGGGTATCGCCCTGCTTTTCCTGGCCATCACGGTAATTTCGGCCACCTTCTTCGGCACCGTGCACGCCGCCGACGCGGAAGTAAAAGCGGCTGACGTCGTTAACCCGGTCAACACTGCGTGGACTCTGATCGCGGCGTTCCTCGTATTCGGAATGCAGGTCGGCTTCACCATGCTGGAAGCCGGCTTCTGCCGCTCTCGTGAAACCGTGAACGTGCTGATGGAATGCGTCGTGGACACCTGCCTATGCGGCTTGTTGTTCTACGCCTTCGGCTTCGCGTTTATGTTCGCCCACGGCAACGGCTTTATTGGATACCACTGGTTCTTCCTGCAAGGCGCTCCGGCAACCTACGAGACTACGGGTGTCGCGTTCCTGGCGGTCTGGATCTTCCAGTTCGCCTTCGCCGACACCTGCTCGACGATCACTTCCGGTGCCATGATCGGCCGCACTGGTTTCGTCGGCGACCTTATCTATAGCGTCGCCGTTTCCGGTTTCATCTACCCGATCATCGGTCACTGGACTTGGGGACCAGACGGCTGGCTGGCACTCATGGGCAGCGATGGTCACTTCTACGCTTCCCTTGGAACCGGCTTCCATGATTTTGCCGGCTCAACGGTAGTTCATACCATTGGCGGCTTCGTCGCTCTGGCGGGTGCCATCGTTCTCGGCCCGCGCCTGGGACGGAAATTCAAGCGTGATGGTGGCCAGCCCATGCTTCCGCACGATTTGACCATCGCCGTTAGCGGCGGCTTGCTGCTGTGGTTCGGATGGTACGGATTCAATCCGGGCAGCACGCTCTCGGCTATGGACTTCGAGGGCATTGGACGTGTCGCAGCCAACACAACGCTGGCAGCGTGCGCCGCTGGACTCACCGCAATGTTCTGGGCTTATATGTCCAGCAAGAAGTGGGACGCGGGCTTCACTACCAACGGCTTCTTAGCTGGATTGGTCGCCATCACTTGTCCATGTTACTGGGTCAGTCCCACGGGTGCTGTGCTTCTTGGCGGGGTCGCCGGCGTTCTAGTAGTTCTCGGAGTAGAACTTCTCGAATACCTTCGTATTGACGATCCCATCGGCGCCGTCCCTGTCCACGGTTTCTGTGGAATCTGGGGCACGCTGTCTCTCGGGCTGTTCGCCTGCGGCAGATACGGAGCTACTGGTCCCATCGCCCCGGACAACTCGACCGTATTGAAAGGCCTATTCTACGGCGGCGGCATGCAACTGTTTAAGGCGCAGTTCATTGGCAGCGCCGTCACAACGGCCGCGACCTTCGCAATTTCGTTGGCAGTGATGTATGCGGTCAACGCCACTGGATTGCTGAGAGTCTCGGAAGAGGGCGAACGCTATGGCCTCGACCTGCACGAGCACGGCATCTCGGCGTATCCGGAATACGTCATCTCCGCCATCGGCGCTCCGGGGGGCATGTCGCAGTCAATCCCAGGTATCTCCGCTACCACCAGCATCGGGACGAAACCGCTGTCCCATGTAAGTTGAGCGGAGGCTAGTTGAGCGCGGACCTAATCCAATTTCCCGGAGGCCGGCGATCCCCGGCCTCCGGCAACCTGGCCTACAATGCGAAGCGAGGAAAATACTCTATGACCAAGATTGAAGCAATTATTCAGCCCTCAAGATTCGAAGCCGTGAAGGAAGCCCTGACCGACATGGGCGTCGACGGCATGACGGTCTTCGAGGTGCGCGGACATGGCCGCCAAAAGGGCCACACCGAAACCTACCGCGGGCGGGAGTACTCCGTCGATTTACTGCCCAAGGTGAAACTCGAAATGGTGGTCGCCGATAATCTCGTCGATCCCGCCATCGACGCCATCATCAAAACCGCCGCCACCGGAAAAATCGGCGATGGCAAAATCTTCCTGTCCAAAGTGGATGAGGCCATTCGCATCCGCAATCAAGACAGGGGAGTCGCTGCTCTCTAGGGAGGAGCAGTCAGAGGGGAAAAGCAGAGAGTGCGACCGGGGTTGCGCTCTCTGCTTCCTGTTTATTCCGCGAAATCACGACTGACTACAGGAAGTTGTCATTCCGAACGTCTCTATCGTGAGGAATCTGCTCCTAGCCCTCAGGCTCAAGAGTTCAGCTTCTCCACCGCAGCGTAACCGGGCCCGCCATCGGATGTTTCATCGCCCCGCCCGCCCGCTTCGCCTCCAGATGCGCATTCTTTAATTGGAAATACCATTTCGCCGGACGATCCGCATCGTCAATCAGCATCAGATGGGGATTGTGTTTCAGCCCCTCCGCCTGCATCTCCATCGTTTCCTGATCCTGCGCTACGAACTTCGCAAAAACGAACTTCAGTATCTCCGGCCCGAAGGGCATCCAGCGGAACAAATTCCACGCCGCCACCACGTCAATGCGGCAGCGCTCGCGAGTAATCGGAGTCACGGTGGTCAGGCTGGAGAACCAATACTTCCCTGCCCGAATCGTCTCTACACGCCGGTTGGGGAGCTCAAAGTCAATCGTCGTCGTAATTGAATCCGCGTCCGCATACATGCGCAAAAGCTTGTACGGCGCGCTGTTGGAGCTGGGTGTATGTGCAGCCATGCGAAAGCCATTGGGAATGGGCTCGAAATTCTTCTGTTTCTCGTGAATGCTGGCGCGCTGCCGCCACCACCAAGCCTGATGCACAAAGGGCCCGTGCGCCGGGTCCATCAATCCAATGATTCCGTGGTCGATGTTGCATGCTAGATCGGCAACAAGGTACGCCGACTTGTACTCCTCGCTGAACGTCGGAACGCGAGGCGCAGGCTCGGTCGGCGCAGCAGCTCGCGTGAATCCTGCCCCCGCAGGCCCTGGCTCCGGCACGAACACCCAAATAAAATCGTCGTGCTCTTCGCAGACGAAACTCCCTGCGTAAATCCGGTCCACGCGAATCTTCTTCACCTGCTCCGTCGTCAGCGACGGGATCGCCGTACACTGCCCCGAATGGCAATCAAATTTCCAGCCGTGGTAGCAGCACTCGATCTGCGCCCCATCAAACTGCCCATCGGAAAGCGGAATGCCCCGATGCGGACACGAATCCCGTAACGCAAACGCCTTGCCACCCTTGTCGCGACCCACCACTAGCGGAATGCCCAGCAGAAGAGTCTTCTCGAGTCCGTGTCGGCTGACCCGCTCACTCGGCAGCGCGCGATACCAGAAACCATGTAGCAACAAGGCATCCGTCATCTGCCGTTGCAGAGGTTCGTTCGCACCGACAGGCGATGAGCTCGGAGAAATTTCGGCATTAGGCGAATGGGCGCTGGGAGGATCGGACATGTCAGGCATCATTGTAAGAACAAATCGCAAGAAACGCGATTGTCATACTGAGCGCTGCGAAGTATCTCTTTTGTGGCGAGCGCGCTGGATGCGAAAGGGATTCCTCGCTACACTCGGAATGACAATCCTACTTTGCCCTATCAATTCGCCATGAAAAATCCAAAACTTCTCCTCATCGCTATCTTTTTGGTTAGCCTCGCTCCCCATAGCCACGCACGCTCCCACAAATACACCCGCATCGGCAACGCCGAAGACGTCTCTACGAAGCCAGTGGGTGGCACAGCCCTAATGGGTGGCGGCGAGGATCTCGATGAAGCTTTCAAATGGCTCTGCGACAAAGCCCAAGGTGGGGACTTTCTCATTCTGCGCGCCCGCGGCACCGACGACTACAACCCATATGTCAACAAGTTGTGCAAGCTCAACTCCGTCGCGACTCTCGTCATTCCCAATCGCCGCAGAGCTAACGACCCCGCCACAGCGGACATCATTCGTCACGCGGAAGCGGTATTCATCGCTGGCGGAGATCAATCCCGCTACATCAAGTTCTGGCGTGGCACTCCCGTACAGGATGCGCTGAACGCTCACATTGCGGCGGGCAAGCCTATCGGTGGAACCAGTGCTGGTCTTGCTGTACTTGGTGAATTCACTTTCGCCGCCATGATCGACACAACGACTTCGCCGCAAGCCCTCAAGAATCCTTACGACAAGCACGTCACGCTAACAAAAGACTTCTTGCACGTGCCCCATCTCGAACAAACCATCACCGACAGTCACTTCGTAAAGCGCGACCGCCAGGGCCGCACACTCGTATTTTTGGCGCGCATGACGCAGGACGGCTGGTCGAAAGCTCCGCGTGGCCTCGCAATCGACGAAAGGAGCGCCGTTCTCCTCGAACCCGACGGTCAAGCTTCTGTTATCGGAACTGGCGCAGCTGCATATTTCTACCAGGTCACACAACCCCCAGAAGTCTGCCAGCGCAAGCACCCGCTCACAGTCCACAACATTTCCGTCTATCGCGCCCCGACAGGAGCACATTTCGATCTCGCCACTTGGGAAGGTCAAGGAGGAGCGGCCTACTCACTCAGCGTAGAAAGCGGCGTGGTGCAGAGCACCCAGCCGGGAGGCGCGCTTTACTAAAGCTTGTTTCCCCTCCCAAAACTCACTCCCGCGAATTTCTCCGACCATTTGATCCGTCCCGTCATCTGCATCACAACAAACAGCGTCAGGATCGATCCAATCGTAATCGCTAACCCCGTAAATCCCTTGAAGAAAAATGCGTACGAAAACAGTACGAGATAGATGAACTGCGCCCCGCCCGCTTCCAGCGCCGCAAACCGGATTCCGACGACCAGCCGCAGGTAGCTCACCACAAGAAACACCGAGACCAGAGAACAGATGAGGAACGCCCAATGAATCGAGATGTGGTCCACCAGGTACGCGAGCAATAAATGGAACGCAAAGAACGCTGTCGCCAGAAAAAAGTAATTCATCGGATGCAGATCGATGTCCCGCAAAGTCGTGATGATGAACATCAGAAAGAAAAAGAAGAACAGCGACACCGGAGCGAAGAAGCTGATCTGTCCCGCTAGCGGCCCGGGTTGCAGCTTCTCGGGCATTGCCATGCCAATTTCGAGACCCGAGAGCAGGCTTTTATAGTTCCAGGTCAGATCCCATCCCTGCGCACTTTCACGCTTCTCAGTCGGAGAGAGAGTGTTCTGCGGGAAGTCAATATCCTTGAAGTTCGTATGCATCGCGAGCGAAAAGTTCTTCACCTGCGAGACTCCGCTTTGGCCGCCACTCTGTAACGAGTCTGCGGCGAATTTGTAGTTCCAGCTGTCCAATCCCTGCGATCGATAGGCAAACGAAAGCACCACGCTCTTGCCGGCCGCAATGTTCGCTGTGGTTGTCGCGCCCCCATTTTCGGTAGTAATGGTAGCGGGCTGCCCGTCGATAAGCACAGTCAGGTCGTCATAAATAGCTTGCGCTGCCGGAAAATCCAGCCTGAAATACACCGACTGATTCTCATCGCTAACATTGCGATAGGTGTACTGCCCGGAAAAATTCACGGCGTACGTGCTGTACCAAAGCAACCCCTTTTGCCGATGATCCAGGTTCAGAGTTACGTCTACATGGGAGGCTTCCAGCGGGAGAGGATAAGCTGTCTTCTCGGGAATCACTTGCGTGATGGTCTTCTCATCCTCCGTGTGAACACGAGTCTTGTATTGCTCGACATAGTACGCAGCCGATGGCGGAACCTGCGTCTGCGGCGTGCCCCAGTTGCTGGCTACCGTGCTCGAGAGTAGTCCGGCTTTGTCGGAGTAAGTCCGCGAGAAAATCGTCCCGCCCAGGATGCCCCAGGCGATGGCCGTGCAGGCAAAAATAAAAGCGATGGCGGCGATACGCTTGACCATGAAAAGCCCCCCAGTATTGCAATGAGAACTTTATATCACAAAGTATAACGCCTGTCTGCTCGACCCCGTCACGGCAGATTGCATCCAGCTCTGGATTTAGAGCCTGGCAATAGAAAACGTCCGCACCACTGAGTCCGGGCAGTTCCTCGAAAGGGGCGGTTATTGTCTAACCTTCGCTCGCGACTCGCTCGTTAATGCTGCACAAGTAAGGAGGGCTGGTACGATCAGAAGCGCCAGGAACCAGCGGAAGCGACCCCAGAAATCGACGAGACCGACAAGAATCCTTTCATATCCCGGCGCTGACATTGAGACGCCACTTTTCAAGTCCGGAAAAATCGCGAATACCCGGATCGGCAGAACAAACATCCCGCCGATCACCACAATAAACAAAACAGCAGCGGTCCTGTAGCGCACATGCCCTCCAGTAATATGAGGAAGCCGGTGACAACAGTACCCGCCCGTTTTCCGTCCGCTTCCTACAACCCGAATACCGCCCGCCCCCCGTGCTCCAGCTTCCTCCAGGTGGACTTCGCGGCCATTCCCAGAACCGTGAGAACATTCACGACCGCAGCGACCGTCAATCCCATGCGCGCAACGGAATTCAGTGTTCTGGCCAAATTCTGGGACTGCAACGAACTTGGATCGGCGGCCACAAGCAACTCCGGAGCACGCAACAGGAAATAGAGAACCACCAGCCCGAGTCCCGCCATCACTAACCCCTTGATCCGTCCGCCTTGCGACCACTGCGGGCGCGCGATTCGGATCGCCGTCAACGTCAGATCAATCACGACCATCCCAACAAAAAGGGGATAGATCGTATGCCACACCGGACCGAAGCGCACAAAATCGTATCCCGGTCCCAAAATCAGGTACTGATAATGCAGTCCAGCGAGCCACCACATGCCGAAGAAAGTCTGCAGAACAAACTCCGCGATCAATTCGAAACGCGACTTGCGCGGCTTGTCCTTCGTCAACAGCGGCAAGGTGCGCGGGTCCCAACGGTCACCGATGTTCAATGCCGGAATATTGCACTTTCCGCCAAAGTATTCCATCGCTGCAAAAACCAGCGTCACCCAAGAGAACACCACAACGGCAGCAAAGGGGAAATGCCACAGCATTCCGAGACTCTCCGAAAACGTCTTGCCCGCCGCCGACATCCCGATGCTGACAACGACATGGACCAGCAAGGCCACGCCCAGCGCCATTTGCAAAACCTTCCAATAGATCGGAAAAATTACCGGACCGATCAACTGCCGCGGCTTGCGATAACGGCTGGCCAACTGCATCGGGCTTCCCATCTTCTTGAGCAACTCCGACACCTCGTCTTCGTTCAGAGGTCGGCCTAGCGTGGACTCCTTCTCTTCCATCTGGGAGAAGATGCTGTCGCGCAGTTCCTTGATGATGTCGTCGCTCTCCGAATCCGGCAGCGCAAACTTAACAGCTTGTAAATAACGCTCAATCAGTTCCATAACCTGCTCCCTCAAGAAAATTTCCCAAGATTTTCGGACCACGCACTAGAGAATTCCCGCCAGCGATGCGTTGATGCGCTTCCATTCGGCAGTCAGTTGCTCCAAAATCACCTTGCCCTCGTCCGACAGGCTGTAGAAACGCTTGTTGCGCTTCTCCTCCTCGCGCCACTCGCTGACCAACAACCCTTGCCCTTCCAAACGCCGCAGAAGGGGGTACAGCGTGCCTTCGTCGATTTCCAGGCCCTCCGCCGCCAAAGCCTTGCGCAACGTGTAGCCATAGCGTTCTGCGCGTAGTTCGGCCAGGACTGCCAGGATCAGGCATCCTCGCCGCAGCTCTAACCGCAGGTTTTCAAGGACTTCGCTGTTCATGGGCTCTTCTACGGTGCGCTGCATAGTGTATGACATACACTGTATATCACACAGTATTAGCTGTCAAGAAAATCTTTGATGGGAAAAAACGTCTCTAACTACTTGAAAAAAATCTCTTTAGTCGTCTGGATCGTTCAGTTCGAATCCCTGCGGCTTCGGAACATCCTTGACCGGGATCGCCGCCAACGGCTTCATGGCGCCAAAGTTAAAGGCCGACATGAGGTTGTCCGCGTGCGCATCGTTCGTATTCAGCGCCTTTAGTCCCCAGTTGGCCTCTACAAACGCCAGCAGCGACTCAAAGCTGGCCTGGTTGTGAAAGACCTTTGCAGGCGCAAATGGCGAGATGATCAGCAATGGCACACGTATACCAAGGCCAAGGCCGTCGCGGGTCGGAGGTGGCACGTGATCATAGAATCCACCAAAATCATCCCAAAGCAGGAAGATTGCCGAACTACCGGCACAAGGCCCTTGCGTGACCGCATTGACTTGCTGCATCGTCCAGGCTTCACCCACAGACATGGGTGCAACCGGGTGCTCGGAATCCACAGCGTCGGGCGCAATCCAGGAAACAGCCGGGAGCTTGCAAGTAGATCCACCCGCATCGGTCACAAATTGGTTCGTGGGAACGACATTGTTCCATCCGCTTCCAAACCGTATGTGCTTGATGGCGTTATACGCGTTCCACCCGTAGCCTTGCTGTCCAGCTGTGGGAGCATAACTTTTCCAGCTCAGTCCTGCCGAGGTCAGAGCATCCCCCAGCGTGGCATAGTCCAGGCAAGGGAAGGTCTGGAAGGGCTGGCCTGTCGTGAGGTCGATCCCAAAGACATAAGCGTTCTTGGGAGCGTCGCAACCCCAGTAGCCATTGGAGTTCACGGGGTTGGAATAAACTCCGCCAGACTGCGCGGAGATAATGTATTGATGATTGGGGAACGATGCGCCGCTCACCGAGGAAAAGAAGTTGTCAGCAAGCACCGACTGCTGAGCGAGTGCCCAGTAGCCCGGAATTGTCTTACTGTTAAATTGCTGATAGCTGGAGTTATCGCCGCCATTGGCAACCTCGCAAAATCCGTCCATTTTGCCGCCGTCGATGGCAAGCAGCGAACTGGCTCTCTCGTGGCCCAGATCGTGAGCCACGACGTCAGGCGCTGAATAAAGCGCAAGATTCGTGTTGCCACAGAGTCCGCTCGTCGCTCCATTTACGCCCGGAAACTTTCCGAACATGTGGTCGAAGCTGCGGTTCTCTTTCATGATGATGATGACGTGCTTGATCGGGGTGGTCCCTTTTACGATGGGGGAAGAGCCGGGAGACGAGGAACAAGCCTCCAACACAGCCAAGGATACAAGTATCCCTAAAGTCAGAATTTTCATTTCACAATCTCACTCTTCTCGGCCAGATTAGTGATTGATGGCGTAGTATCCTTTCCGCACTTGTACTTTCAACCCTTCTTTGGTCTTGATTTCCAACTTACGGTAGCTGCCATCGGGATTTTTATTGGTAGAGACGAACCCAATATTGTACTGGTTCCGTAACTCCTTCGCGATGTCGTCGAACGCCTCGCGAAGCTTCCGAATGTCATTGCCTACATTGACGACCCGGCCGCCCGTTTCCTCCGTGAGCTTGTGCATGTCGGAGCCGCCAAACCCCATCGAAATGCCTCTGTCGGCCACCAGCAGCACGTAACAGATCGTGTCGGCTTTATGCGCGAATTCGATGGCCTCGCGAATCTTTGTCTTGCTGCCTTGATCTTCACCGTCGGTCAGCAGAATCATCGCCTTGCGGCCAACTTCGTGCGCCAGTTCATCATGCGCTGCTAGATATACCGCGTCATACAATAGGGTGCCCTTGGGTCCGCTCGATCCGCACGGGAAGGGGCCGCCACCGGCTCCGGGAATTCCGGCACAGCTCCCCGCGCCAGTATTGATCTGCGTCTTCTCAAGCGAGTCTTTCAGCAGTCGCTTGGAGTTCGTGAAGTCCTGACCGAGTTCGACATTGATATCAAAGTTGATCAGGAACGCCTGATCCTTGTCAGTCAGCACCTGGTTCAGGAACATGGCCCCGGCTTCTTTTTCCATGCCAAGCACAGTCCGCTGACTGCCACTGGTATCGACG
>Ga0209698_10008243_pt1 | contig 10794 bp, 8 predicted proteins | sample LitLauG_LLR_2012_FD_187203 | JGI IMG/M metagenome (GOLD analysis project Ga0209698, IMG submission 187203) | Freshwater sediment microbial communities from Pennsylvania, USA - Little Laurel Run_MetaG_LLR_2012 (SPAdes) (version 2) | ecosystem: Environmental > Aquatic > Freshwater > Creek >... | reverse complement strand
GGCCACGCCGTTGCTCCAGCTGCCGGTCGGCGCGGTGGCGCTGGCGCTGGGCGTGGCCGTATCGCCAGTGAAGACGAATCCGGCCCAGCTGCCAAGGCCGAGCCTCGCGAAGGATCCGGTGTAGTTCTTCGTGGTGACGTTGCTGGAATTTTGCGCCGTCAGCGTGAAGGCCGTCGTGAAGCCGTCCTGATCGAAGTAGGAAAATGTTCCACAGGCGGGTGTCACCGAGCCCGGCGCGATGGCGAAATGGTCGGGCACGAAACGACCAAAGTAGCTGGTCGCGGTGGCGTTGCCGAAGTAACACCCGTACTTGCCATTGACCAGGGAATTCGAGAAGTCGGCGGTGCAGTCGCTGCCCTGGTCGACCGCGGTGTAGGTCTGGTCGGACACGGCATACGCGTTCAGTGCGAAGTAGCCGGCCTCGGAGTAGGTGAAATTGCCGCTTGGCGAGGGATTGTCTTCCCCGCGGCTGGCGCTGAACGTTCCACTTAGAGTGCCCGTATTGGATGGATTGGGCGTGATCGCCGCGGTGTTGATCGATGGCACGCCGTTGTAATTCCAGCCTGACGCCGACGCGGTCAGCGTGAAGGCGGCCCCGGTCTTTACGATCGGGGTCGCGATAGCACTGGTACCGCTCGCGTCGGCGTTGGCGCTGGAGGTGATGGTGAGCGACGTCGGTCGCAAGGAAAAATTGTCGACCGAGCAGCCATAGACCGGGGCGTAACTGGTGTCCAGGATCCGCACGCGCAGGGTCGGATAGGAGTTGGAGAGGTTGAACGTCAGGCCGGTCTTGTAACTGGAGTCGCCGCTGGCGAAGCTCGTGACCTGAGTGGCGACAGCGGATTTGCCGGTGCAGTTGGAACCGGAACAGGAACTGGCACACGCCCCGTCACTGTCGTCGACCAGGTCGACCCGCACCTGGTTGGCACCGGACACGTAGGCCGGCGACATCAGACCCGGCGTTGGCGTGGCGCTGTTCAGTGCGGCAATGTTCAGCGTGAACGCCGTGCTGACCAGTTTCGTGTAGATCTTCTGGCCTGCGCTGCTTGCCGGGTAACTGCCGAAATAACCGTCAACGGCATTGAAATGATTGGCGGACGACGGATGGGTACCGGTGCCGCCGGTGTACTCGTAGGCGCCGATGCAAGGCGGAGAGGCGCGCGCGATGCTGCGCTGATCGATCGCCGGTGCGCCGGTCGACGAACCGGCGCCGATCGCCGGGCTGTCGCTATACAAGGCCCGCGTCTGCGTCAGCCCGCCGTTGCTGGCCAGGGGCGCGAGGTAGGGATCGGTGTTGATGACGTTGCCGCTGCCGAATCCGCAAGAACTGGCGCTGTCCAGGTTATGTCCGCCGGATGTGATGGTTCCGGAGCAGCTCGCGCCGGTGAAGTTGTAGGCGACGATGGTATTGGTCAGCTTCAGCGTCCCGGCCTGGCGCACCAGCCCCGACCCGGTCGTACCCTGGTTGGTCGCGACCGTCACGTTCATCATGTTCAACGTGCCGCCGTCGACCAGGACCCCGCCGCCGTAGCTGCTCGAGACGTTTCCGCTCACGGTGTCGTTGGTCAGCGTCAGCGTCGAGGAAGACTGGAAGTTGATCGCCCCTCCACCGCAACCGGTCGAGGAGTAACCGCAGCCGCCGCTGTCGCCGCCGCCCGCGTTGGCCGTATTGCTGGCGAAGGTGGTGCGGTCGATGGTGCCGCCGCCTGCCGTCATGTAAAGGCCGCCGCCGCCATAGCCGTGTCCGCTGTCACCGCCGCCATTGGTAGTGTTCGACGCGATCGTCGAGTCGGCGATCGCCAGCGTCGAGGTGCTTTGAAAGCTGATGCCGCCGCCGGAATTGGCGTTGTTGCTCTGTATTGATGCGCCCGCGCTGATGGTCAGGCTCGAGGTGCCGGAGACGGCGATGCCGCCTCCGGCCGTCTGGGCCGAGTTGCTCGAAATCGATGTTCCCGACAAGCTCGCCGCGACGGCTCCAGCAAGACTCAACGCGCCGCCGTTGCCGCTGGAACTGGAATTGGCGGAATAGTTGCCGCTGGTGTCGCTCAAGGTTCCGGCCAGCGAGTCGATGGCGCCGCCGTCCAACCCCGACTGGTTGCTGCTGGCGGAGACGCTGCTGAGCGTCAGGTTGCCGGCACTGTTGTAGATCGCGCCTCCGTAGCCGCTCGCGCTGCCGTAGTCGCCTCCGTACTGGCCCGCCGAATTGTTGGTAAGGCTGACCGTGCTCAGCGTCAGCGTCGAGGTTCCAGTGAAGGCGATGGCTCCGCCGTTGCCGACAGCGTTGCTGTTGCTGATCGTGGTGCCCGACAGGTTCATCGCCGACGTGCCCCCCAGTGCGAGGCTGCCGCCATTGCCGCCGTTGGAGGTGGAATTCGACGAGTACACGCCGTTGCTGTCGCTGAAGCCGCCGCCGGTAAGGTCGATGGCTCCGCCGTCGCCGGCCGCCGAATTGCCGGTCGCACTCACCGAGCCCAGCGAGACCGTCCCGCTTGTGCTGTACAGCGCTCCGCCGGCGCCGCTGGTGCTGAATCCGCCCGCGGCGTTGTTGTTGAAGGTCACCGAATTCAGCGTCAGGGTCGACGATCCGGTAAACGCGATGGCTCCTCCATTGCCGGTGCTGGCCTTGTTGCTGGTAAAGACCGTATTGGTCAGGCTGCTCGCTGCACTGGCGGCAAGCGCCAGGGCGCCGCCGTTGCCGCTGGTCAGGCTGTTGCTGCTGAAGGTCGATCCGGAGTCGGTCACCGCGCCGGTCGAGTAGACCGCTCCACCGTTGCCGGAGCACGAATTGCTCGAGAAGGACGTGCTGGTGAGAGACAGCGTTCCGCCGGGATTCGAGATGGCGCCGCCGTTGCCACTGGCGGCCTTGTTGCTCGATAGCGTGACGTTGCTCAGGGTCAGAGTGCCGGTGCCATTCAGGATGGCACCGCCGTCGGTGTTGGCAGGAGCCGATCCGTTTTTCAAGGACAGCGACGAGAAGGTCGCGCTGGTGGAGCCGGAGATCGAGAACAGGCGGATGCTGGAGCCGCCGCTGACCGACGTCGACCCCGCCCCGCTGCCCTGTATCGTCACTGCATTGACAATCGTGATGGTGCCCAGCGCTGCCGAGAGGGTGTATGCGTGGGCGCCCAGCACGACGGTGTTGGCGCCGGCCGTGTTGTTGGCCGCCAGCACCGCTTCTCGCAACGAAATCTTGCCGTCGGCGCCCCCGGTGCCCAGCGCTGCAATCGAGCTGGTGTTGCCGTCGTTTTCGTCCGACGTGTTGGTCACCGTGACGGTGGCGGCCAGGGCCGCCGATCCGAGCAGCAGCGACCAGGCAAGGCCGAGTGCGCGCAGCGCCAGCCGGCGGGCCCAGGCGGCACGGCGGTAGCAGGCCGGCCGGGCCGGCGTGGTGGTGGCGGTGGGTCGAGTCATGCCGGGCTTGCGGCACTGCTCGATCAGCACGAGAACGCCGGCGATGAGCCGTTCGGGTTCTTGCACTGCTCGACGCGAACCTGGAGCTGCCTTTCGACGTATTCGGCGGAGCCGGGCGTGCCTTGGGTGGCAGTGGCGGTCACGTCGTAGACGACCGTGCGCAGGCTTCCTTCCTCGTAGTAATTGGGAGTGGCGCTGTTGGCCGGATACCGGTTGCACGTGACCGTCAGGGAAAACTGCGACAGATCGCCCGGCAGGGACGGCGTGGAGGGGGTGGCGAAGCACGCAGGCGGGGTCGACACGGCGCCATAAATGGCCTGGCGCGGATCCAGAATCTGATAAGTGGCCCATTCGATGCCTGCCCGCGCCGCCTCGTAGGCCCGAGCGCCTTGCACGGCGATGGCGCCGCTGGATTGCGCGTTCATCGATATCGTGGTCACGAACGCGACGAACGCGCCCAGCACGACCAGCAGAAAAAGCGCTGCGATGAACGCGAAGCCGCCCTGTCGTTTCGAGATCATGGACTGTTCGGCGTGTGCGGCTGCGAATACAGGGAAATCGTCTCGCCGTTGGCGTCGGTCAGTTGCAGCGTGATCTGCACGGCGTTCAGGTCCACCGAGACGGCGCCCGGGGTGAAGCTGCAGCCGGAGACGTTGGCCAGTACCAGGCTGCTGGTGGCGGTCGATAGCGGCGACGAGGAAACTGAAGTCGGCTGGGTCGCCTGGATCGCATAGCCCGAGTAGCGGGTCAGCGTTCCGGTGCCGCTGGCGTTGGCAGCGCAGGCGTAGGTAACGGCGCCATTGACGATTTCGAAACGATAGCCCGGCGAATCCCCGGGCCAGACCGTGGTCGGGGTAAACGTGATGGTCTGCAGCGCGGATCCCACGCTGGTGATGTTCCTGATGTTGGTGCCGGAGTACAGGTTCGAGTTTCCGCTGCCCAGGTTCCAGACGACCAGTTGCGAGCCGGCCGGAGCGTTGATGGTCGGCCCCAGAACCTGGAACGAGTTGTCCGTCGCGCTGGCGACCACCAGAGGGTCGGTTCCGGTCGGATCGTTGCCATTGCTGACCGCGTACCGGTAGCGCCCGGCGTCCACGATCGGAACATATTCGAGAAACGTCGAGCTGCCACTGCTTGTGATGCGCGCCGAATTCGGAACGGCTGACTGCAGTTCGCGCGTGATGCGACGCACCACCGCATTGCCTGCATCCGACAGCGTGCTCCGATCGATCGTCTCGAAATAGGCACGAACCGGGTTGGCCATGAATACCCCGACCGAAGCCGACAGCACGCCGAGAATGAGGATCACGACGATCAGCTCGACCAGCGAGAACCCCCTCGACGGCGCGGTCGCGCGGTGAACGATCCTCATGGCTGGTAGCGGGCGCGAAAGGTCGTCAAAGTGACTACCTGTCCGTCGGGGCTGGTCGTCGTGACCACCACCAACAGGCCGTCGCTCGCCGGCACGTTGCCCATGGCCTGCTGGCTCGCCGCGACACTGGCCGAGTAGGAGCCAAGGCCCGAGACAGCGGTCCCGTCCGGCGCGACGATCCCGGTCTCGGAATACCCCGAATAATCGTTCGGATTGTCGAACGGCAACGGCGATCCGGCGCGCGTCTCCCCGGTTTCCGGGCCGATCGCATCGTCGGGACCGGTCGGGTTGTAGGGATCCTTCTGGTGATACGGTTGGCTGTCGATTTCCTGGACCAGCGACTCCGCGATTGCCAGCGTCTGCCGCAGCATGAGCGGATCGGACGACGCCCGCACGGCCACCGCCAGTCCATTGATGACAGCGGTGACGGCGATCGAGACGATAAGGATGAAGATGATCACTTCCACCAAGGTGGTGCCGTGTTCCGTACCTGCGCGGCGGCTAGGAGCGGCGCACATAACCGGAGTCGGGCTCTACCGTGACGTTGAAACGTTGTCCGTCGGCGGCGGTGACGACAATCTGGATCTGGCTGGCGACTGACGGACGGCCAAGGCCGTCAAACGAGAACTGGGCGGCCGTGCTGGTCAGCGTGACGCTTGCCGGAGCCTGTACCGCCAGATTCGACCCGCCGGGCGCGCTGAGAGGCTGGGCGCAGGCGAGGGCGGAATCCAGGCAGGCGGTGACGCTCCCGTTCGATGCGCTGGCGTTGATGTAGATCAGGCGCCGCTGCGACACGGCGGCTTGCTGCGCGAAGCGCAGCGTGCTGGCCACTTGTTCGGCGAAACCATGCGCATTGACCTCGCCGGTGTCGTTCAGTCGTCCGATTGCCATGAACGAAAGAATGCCGGAGATGACGATCACGATCACCAGCTCCAGCAGCGTGAAGCCGGCGCAATTCGCGCGAGACGGAGTGCGTGTGCTCATCATCTAAGCGAGAAGCGACGCTCCCGTGGCCGGAAGGCGCCGCTTGTCTGAACCGGCGGGACCCAGGCGGCCTTCAAGCCGCCGCCCGCATCTGAGCCTGTCAGCAGCCGCTGGTCGTCAAGGCGACGGTCGGCGACGAGTTGGCGGCGCTCGGGGCCGTGTAGGAAACCGAGCAGCTGGCCAGGGTCGTTGCACCGTTCACCTCGATCACCAGGGCCGTTCCGCCGGTGGCGGCGCCGCCGGTCAGGGTAATGCCGTCGTTGTTGTTCGAGGAGGTGTCCAACCCGGCCGCGTCGACGATGCCGGTGGCGCCGTTGCTGGTTGCCAGCGCCTGCGGATACCCGTAGTTGGTCACGATGGTCACCCCGTCCACGGCAACCGATCCGGTGGCGCCGGTCTGTCCACGCACCAGGGCGGCGGCCCGCGTGACCTGAGCGGCGGAGCGAATGGCACCCATGATCGACTGGGCCTTGGCGGTGCGGGCGTCTGCGCCCATGTTGATGAAGCGCGGCAGCGCCAGCGCCGACAAGATGCCAATGATGAGGATCACGATGATCAGTTCGACCAGGGTGAAACCTTGCTGTTGACGAACCGCTGCTACAGAGTTCATTCGATTTCCTCAGTGTCCCTTTCGGGTGGCTTCTTCGCCGCAACCCCAACCAAGACGAGGAGTCCGACGCCGCTTGACAACCATATTTTCGGCAGTAAACGGCCAGACTTGCGTGCAGATAAGAGGCAAAAATGCCGGCAATTCCGCTGCCGCGGGCTTTCAGTGGTGCATGACCGCGCGCGAAAGGTCCCACATCGGCAGGAACACGCCCAGGGCGACCACCAGCACCATGCAGCCCATCAGGACGATCATCACCGGTTCGATCTGTGCCGCCAGGCCCCGGACCGCGTACTCGACCTCTTTCTGGTAGTAGTCAGCCACTTCGTTCATCATCTCGCCCAGGGCCCCGGTTTCTTCGCCGACTGCGATCATCTGCAGGATCGTCGGTGTGAACACGCCCGTGGCGCGTGCTGCCTTGGTCAGCGTTTCGCCACGCTCGGCCGAGGCGCGGATCTGTCCGATGCGTTCGGACAGCACGACATTGCCGGTCGTTTCCGTCGCCACTTGCAGGGCGTCCACGATGGTCACGCCGGCATCGAGGGCGAGGCCGAGGCTCTTGGTGAAGCGTGCCAGGGCAGCCTTGCGCACCAGCGGCCCGAAGATCGGGACACGCAGGATCGCACCGTCAAAGGCAGCGCGCCCGGTGGGAGTCCGGATTCCCCACGCGAAACCTGCCGCGGCCGCCGCCACGAGGCCCAGGAGTACCGTCCACCAGTGCACCATGAAATCCGACGACATGATCAGCAGTCGCGTGATCAGGGGCAGCTCGGTATGCAGTCCTTTGTACACCTTGGCGAAGGCCGGAATCACGAAGATGTTCAGTGCCACCATGGCGACCATGGCCGCGCACAGCACAAAGATCGGATATCGCAGCGCGGAGCGGACCTGTTCGCGGTTTTCGCGCTCGAAACTGAGCTGGGCGTGCAGGCCCATGAAAACCTCGGACATGCGGCCCGTGACCTCGCCGACGCGGACCATGCTGACCATGTAGCGCGAAAACACGGCCCCCTCCCGCTGCATGGCCGCTGAAAGCTCGCGACCGGATTCGAGCTGCTGGCGCAGGCGCTCGAGCAATTCGCCGAATTTCGGCTTGCTGGCGGACTCGTACAGTCCCTGCATCGAGCGCAGGAGCGGCACTCCGGCCCTCATCAGCGTGGCGAGCTGGCGGCAAAACAGCAGCAGGTCGTCCAGGGCGATGCGCGCGCCGAAGCGCTGCTCCAGCAGGGCGCCAACGCTGTCCCGTGCGCTCGCGCTTTCGTCGGCGCGCACCAGCATGGCGCCCTGGGCGGCCAGCAGGTCGGCCAGCGCTGCCAGGCTGGCGGATTCCAGCCGGCCTTCGATGCGTGCTCCGCGGGGGTCGCGCGCGACATAGGCGTACAGGGGCATCGGGTCGTCTTATGTGGATGCGAAATCGATCAAGGCACTGCGGTTTCCAAATGGCGCTGCGACATTCGAAGCGTGGATCGGGCGATGCGGGTGGCGAGCGGTTCAGCCGGCGCCGGCTTCCTGCGGCATCTCGTGGCCGCGGCCGATCAGCCGCATGCCTTCCTGGACCGTCGTGCGCCCCTGGCGCACCAGCGCGCCGACGTGCCGGGCGAGCGACATGTCCCCGATCTCGCGATGGGCAGCGGTCAGGTAGCTTTGCGTATCGCCGCCGTTGAAGGCAGTCACCACGCGCGGGGTCATTTCGAGCAGCTCATAGGCGCCGATTCGACCCAGGAACCCGGTGCCGTTGCATTGCGGACAGCCCGCGCCCCTGGCCAGGCCGGTCGCGTCGTCGGATCCGCAGAAAGCCTGCAGGAACACGGCTTCCTGCGCGCTTGGCAGGTAGGGTCTGGCGCAGTGCTGGCAGATCGCGCGCAGCAGGCGCTGCGCCAGTACCAGTCGCAGCGAGGTCGCGACCAGGTAGCGCGGCGCCCCCATGTCAAGAAGGCGCATCGGGGTGGCGGCGGCGTCGTTGGTGTGCAGCGTCGACAGGACCATGTGCCCGGTCATCGCCGCGCGCAGGCCGGTCTCGACGGTGTCCTTGTCGCGCATCTCGCCGACCAGGACGATGTCGGGGTCCTGCCGCAAGGTCGAGCGCAACACCGTCGAGAACGCCAGCCCGATCTTGTCGTTGACCTGAACCTGGGTGATGCCGGGCAGGCGGTATTCCACCGGATCCTCGACCGTGATGATCTTGGCCTCCGGCGAATTCATCTCGGCGAGCGCGCCATAAAGCGTGGTGGTCTTGCCCGAGCCGGTGGGGCCCGTGACGAGCAACATGCCGTGTGCCATCGTGATGAAGGCGCGCACCTTGGCGAGCACGGCGGCGGGCATGCCGAGCCGGTCGAGGTCCAGCAGGCCACCGTTATGCGGCAGCAGCCGCAACACGACGGACTCCCCATACTGGGTCGGCATCGACGAAATGCGCAGGTCCAGGGCATTGCCGCGCGCCCGGGCCACGAAGCGGCCGTCCTGCGGGAGGCGCCGCTCGGCAATATCCAGGCCGGCCGTCAGTTTCAGGCGCTGAACCACGGCCGGCGCGATGCGGCTCTCCGCCTCCATGTGAAGCTTCAGCGAGCCGTCGATGCGGAACCGGATCTGCAGCTTGCGTTCCTGGGGTTCGATATGGATATCCGAGGCACGCGAGCGAACGGCGTCGTCGAACAGGGATTGCAGCAGCTTCGCAACCGGCGCTTCTTCGGCCGGCAGGTTGTGGACCCCGTTGTCGACCTGCTCGTTCTCGACTTTCAACTCGAGCTCGAGCTCCTTGGCCAGGCCGGAGGCCTGGTCACCGCGCGAATGCAGGCGGTCGAGCGCGGACTCCAGGCGCGATTCGGTCACCACCACCAGGTCCAGGTCGCGGCCCAGCAGCCGCTGGATTTCGTCGTAGGACTGGTAGTCCAGCGGATCGGCCATGCCGACGCGCACGGCCTTGCCGACCTCGCAGATCGGAAGGGCCCGGAAGCGGCGCACCTGCGCCTCGGTCAGCAGCCCGGCGACCGCGGCCGATATCGTCTCGGGTCCGAGGTCGAGGTAAGGGATGTTCAGTTGCACTGCGAGGGCCTTGGCGATCGCCTCCTCGGTGGCGATGCCGTCCTCCACCAGGATGCGTCCCAGGCGGCGTCCGCTGCGCTGGCGCTCCGCCAGGGCGGTTTGCAGCTGGTGCGTGTCGACAACACCCTGGGCCACCAGCAGTTCACCCAGCCGCATGCCGCGCCGGGGCCGATTGCCGGGGCTTGCGCCGACCGGTTCGGCGGCGGTCAGCAACGCAGCGTGTTCGCGAGAGTCGGCCGGTTTCAAGCGAGTGACCTTTGCAGGAGCAAAATCGGAATTTGATGGATTGTCTCTGGATGATGCCGACGATCGGGGCCGGCGTTGCCTGGAATTGCGCTTGCATTTCGGTTCAACTGGAGGTGGCGGGACAGCCGGACGGCAGGCGCGCGGCGCCTACTACAATGGATTGGCGCCCGGTGCAGGGCCAAGCCTGGAAATGCCGGGTTTGTACCGGCCTGTTCGAAGCCATGGGGCGCCGTGCCTTGATCAATCGGGGGAGCATCGCGAATGAACCGGGAAATCGTTTCGACACCGAATGCACCGGCGGCCATCGGCCCATATTCACAGGCCGTGAAGACAGGGTTGGTCGTGTTCCTGTCCGGCCAGATCGGTCTGGATCCTGTCACCAAGAACCTGGCCGGCGAGGATTTTGGGGTCCAGGTGCGCCAGGCCTTCCGCAACCTCGACGCGGTCGCCCGCGCCTCGGGCGGGTCGCTGGGCCACGCCGTCAAGCTGACGCTGTTCCTGACGGACCTGTCCAACTTCTCAGTGGCCAATGAAATCATGACGGAGTGGGTGCCATCTCCGTTCCCGGCCCGCTCGACGGTCGGCGTCTCGAGCCTGCCGCGAGGCGCGAAGTTCGAGGTCGACGCGATCCTGGTGCTTTGAACAGTCGCCCGCCTGCCCGCGATCTCGAGGACCCGCCCTCCGGCCGCGGCCGTACGGCGCGGCCACGGGGCGATGGCACTGCGTCGGCATCGACAGGCCGTGCCGCCGCGATGCGGCGACTGGGCCTGGTGAGCGACTGGGACCTGTTGCTGCATGCCCCGTTGCGATACCGGGACGAAAGCGTCGTGACACCGATCCGCGACCTGGTCCCCGGGCAGGAAGTGCAGGTCGAAGGAGTGGTCCGGGCCTGCCAGGTCGCCTACCGGGGGCGCCGCCAGCTGCTGGCAACGCTGGCCGACGACGCCGGCGAGGTGCTGATCCGTCTGTTGCAGTTCTTCCCGTCGCAGCAGGCCCTGCTGGCCGAAGGACGGCGGCTGCGGGTGCTTGGGGTCGTGCGTGGTGGCCTGACCGGCATCGAGATGGTCCACCCACAGATCACACCGATCGAGCAGAACAGTCCGCTGCCGCAGACACTCACGCCGATCTATCC
>Ga0209698_10008242_pt1 | contig 10796 bp, 8 predicted proteins | sample LitLauG_LLR_2012_FD_187203 | JGI IMG/M metagenome (GOLD analysis project Ga0209698, IMG submission 187203) | Freshwater sediment microbial communities from Pennsylvania, USA - Little Laurel Run_MetaG_LLR_2012 (SPAdes) (version 2) | ecosystem: Environmental > Aquatic > Freshwater > Creek >... | reverse complement strand
ATGAGAGCCGATGCCGCTGGCTTTCTCGGAGGAATTCGCCAGCCATTGCACGAGTTGCTGGCAAATCGACCGGCGCTGAAAGCGATCTTCGATCACCACGAAGCGGAGAAAGCAGCGTCCGGAGTTCAGCAGCGGGCGCAGAGGATTCTCGCGGGTCAGCATCCGGTCGAGGACGAAGGCCATGTCGTCGTCCTCAAAGAAGTGAGTAACGGCCAGCATGCGGCGGGCGGGCACCGGCTCGGTTGGACAGCCGAGGGCGGCTGTCCCTACATGGCCGGCGGCTGTCCCCCCATCGGCGAAATCCATCACTTCTTCGGCAATGGCGACCACACCCGCCTGGCTGGGCACCTGGAGGAGGCTGTGATGGGACTCGCAGCGGAACCAGCGGGACCAGCGCAAGCGACGGTAGTCGACGGGACGGTCGAGGCCGTGGCGCACCAGCGATTCGGAAACAAGACGAGTCAAACCTTCCATGCGGGCTCCTGGGTTCGTTTCCCAACGGCACTGCCGCGCCGGAGAAAAAAGTTCCCTCAAACTGCCGGCGGGCAGTTCATTACATTGCTGCGTTATCTTGCTGTTGTCGCGCCCCGGGGGAGGGTCGGGGTACGGCCACCGCACATCATTTGGCTTCCGGGAAGCAGCCTCCGGAAAGCCACCTGCTCGGCCTCAGGTCCAAGGCTCCGATCGCTTGGTCGCCTGAAGCTGACAGGGCGGGTTGTGGGCGCGGGACGCCAGTCCAAACGCCGGGTTAAAGGTTCTGCGGCCCCGCCGAGTCACCTCTGGCCCGGCGGGCAGCCGTCGTCCTGACTACTCTCTTCGAATCCCACTCCATTCCCGTGAAGGGGGATTATTTGGTGCTTGGGATTGCAAAGTTACTCCCGCCAGTTGTGCGTGTCAAGAGAGAAACACAACAGGTTGTATCCCTAGCAATGACGGCCTTGATGCCGGGGGTGGGCCGTTTTTTCCACATCCCGAGACCACTGGCGATGGGGCCTCTGCCCAACGATCAGAAGAAGTGTGATTCAGAGAAGTGTGGGGATCAAGGAAGAAGAGGGCGCAAGTTGTTGATCGCCTGTGGCAAACCTGCGAATCCTGTGAATCGATGTGGGTAAGGGTGGAAAAAAAGCAAATGAAAATGGGTGCCCCATTTCTCGCTGTTTTTCGAGAAGTGGGGATTTTCGACAAAGCGCAAACCCAACGGTCGTCCAGCCGAGCGAAACCCTCAGATATGGGCCGTTGACCCATGAGCCCTCGTCTGGATTATCCGCCGGCCTTCTGACGCAGCACGCCTCTAGGAGCCGCCGGACAGGTAGCGGTATTCCGTGCCGTGCTCATCGGCGAGAAGGACCCAGAGCGTGTAAATGCCAAGCGCTGTCCCGAATGGGGGATGGAGGATGGCAAGAATGCCGAGAACGATGGCGGCGGTTCGTGCCCAGGGGGCGCGCTGCATCAGTCCCAGGCCGACGCACAGGCCGCCGGCGGCGACGATGAGCATGACGGCTCCGCCGATGGAAAAGAGTAAGCCGAAAGCGGCCGGGAGGCGCTCCTGCTGATGCACGACGTAACGGAAGCCGTGGCCGAAAAGCATCAGGCCGGCCGCCGGAATCGCGATCAGGGCACCGAGGACCATCCACAGGATGCCGAGGGTCTGCAGGTGGCGCTCGAGTCGCGATTGGGCCACGGCGCTGACCGGATCGCCAATTCTCCGGAAGCACTTCGGGCAAGCGGACGAATTCGGCTGCATCTCGGCTCCGCAGCGGTTGCAGAACATAGAGCCTCCAGCAAAACACAATACAGGATACGAATCTGGTCGCCCACAGTTCCCCGAACATGTTTTGTCCGACACGGACACCCCGCCTGCGCCCCAGGAGGGACCTTGCGGTACGGCCACGGCATCCCGGGAAGTGGTTGATCCGGAAGTACATGGCCTTAGTGAACGTTGAGTCAATGGGGACGATTGGACGAAAATCAGGCGTAGGCGGATTCCGCCTTCTGGAGCTTTTCTGTCTCATCGCATCGTAAGCCTTGTCTTGTTTTTGCTGTCGAGCGTTTCGCTGATGGCGGCGCGCGATCTGGCGGTCGTAGCGAACAAGGCCAATACGGTGAGCGCGATCGGACTGCCCGAACTGGTGAAGATCTGCAAAGCGGAGATGAACCGCTGGCCTGACGGCACGCCGATCATGTTCATCATGCGCGCGCCTGCGATCCCGGAATTGAAGCTTCTGCTGGAGAAGGTGTACGAGATGCCGGCCGACCAGGTGAAGGATCTGATCGCAACGGCGAACCACGGGCGCACCAATCATCCCGCGATCATGATCGTGAATTCGGACGAAGACCTGGTGAACAAAGTCGCCTCTCTGCCGGGCGCGGTGGGTGTGGTCGATGTCTACGCGATCAATAGCAGTGTCGTAGTCGTAAAAGTAGCCGGCAAACTGCCGCTGGAACCGGGCTACGTCTTGCACGGCAACTGAATCGGAAGCGGCTGTAGAGATTTTCTTGGCCGCGCGTTCGCGTCATGAGGCCACCCGCGCGCAGCGCCGGTGCGAAGACCGCATGGGAAACGACACCAAAGCGAAGGCTGCTGCCGCCACGGAAAGCGGCGGTGCTCCGGCGAAACCAGGCGCGGCCAAATACACATTCACCCGGCGCTACCCAAGATTTGCCCTGGATGTGCGCCTGCAGGTGAAGATGTTTCAGGATGGGGAGTTCCGCACCTGCTGGGGCCGCTCGACCGAGATGGGACAGGACGGCATCGGGGCCACGCTCACCGGCAGTCTGGAAACCGGCGAAATCGTCACCCTCGAGATTCCCCTGCCGCTCACGCCTTATCCCATCAAAGTGCGGGCGATCGTCCGCTACCGGCAAGGGTTGCGCTACGGCTTTGAATTTCTCACGCTGAACGATGCGCAGCGGGATACCGTCCGGCGCGTGTGCCAGTATCTGGCGACCAAGGCCTAGTCAGTCGGGAACGCCGCCTGACGCTTCGTCTGGAATATCGTCTCCGTTTTCGCTTTCAGCCGGGATCGTGTACGCGATCTTCTGCTGATTCATGGTGTGCATTAGTTCCTCAACTTCCTCCGGTCGCATTGGCATTCCTCCAAGGGAACCCAGTAGGAGGGGCAGGCACAGCAAAAGCGATCGCAGCTTGTGCTTGATCGGCACAAGACCTCCCGGCACCGTACAGCAGTGCGCGCGGTACACCGCGGTTCAATTTGGTTCGTGTTCAGGGGTTACGGGCTCACACCAGCGAGTCAGGCGCTTGGAGGAGGTCGGCAGGCAAGAAGGGACAGGAATGGAAACGGCGGGGTGTGGACGTCCTCGGGCTTGCGGCGCAGCGGAGCAACGGCGAGGGCTACCACGAAGAACAGAAGGGGAACAACCAGAGCGCACAGCAGAACCGGTGAAGCCGAGCTCGTGGCCGCTAGCAATACGGCCAGCAGACTGAGGGCAGCAGCAAGTTTGCGAACGGAAAACATGTTTCAGGCCTGATGCGCTATGGTACACCTTGAGGGACAGAAATCTGTACCCAGGAATTGAGGTCCTTCCGACGCCCAAAACCTGCCCGTCAGACTGCATCCCACTACAATAATCCTGACTCATGCGTGGTCTTCCCCTCGTGCTCGTGCTTGTCGCCACGGCAGCGGCGCAGTCTGCGCCGGGGCCCACGGTTGCGGTTACGGACGAGAACGGCGTGCCGGTAGCTTCGGCGCGCGTGCTCGTGGAATCCGCGGCGGGTCCGACGGCACGCTGCCAGACCGACTTCAGCGGGCGCTGCCAGTTGGCTTCCCTGCCTGCGGGGACTTACCGGGTGCGCGTCGAGAAAGAAGGATTCTACGCGCTACTGCAGCCCGAGGTGCAGATCGCAGCCAGCGCCACGGTGGAAGTATCCATCTCCCATCAGCAGGAAGTTCGGGAAGTCGTCGACGTGCATGAATCGCCGCTGGCGATCGATCCGGCGCAGGTTACGGCCAAAGAGACGATGAGCGGCCTGGACGTGATCAACATGGTGTATCCCGACACGCACGACTATCGCAACGTGCTGAATTTCATTCCCGGCGTGGTTGCGGATCAGGAAGGACAGCCTCATATAGCCGGCGCCCAGACGTACCAGACCGTCACCCTGCTCGACGGCTTCAATGTGACCCAACCTGCCAACGGGCACCTCATTGTGCGGGTCAGCACCGATGCGTTCCGGTCGATTGACGTCGAGCCTTCGCGGGAGCCGGCCGAAGAAGGCAAGGGATCGGGTGGAGTCCTGAGTTTGAACACTGGGATCGGCGACGACCACTTCCGCTTCTTTGCCACGGATTTCATCCCCTCAGTGCAGAACAAACACGGATGGAGATTCGACCAGTTCCTTCCTCACCTCACCTTCTCCGGCCCCATCGCGCGGCGCAAGATGTGGTTCTACAACGCCTTCGAAGGGGAATACACCGACCTGGTGTACACCAGCCTGCCCGTGGGGGCGGACAACGATCACATCTTCCGCATCGGCGACTTGTTCAAGATCCAGGCGAACCTCACCAGCCGCGACATTTTGACCGCGAGTTTCCTGGCGAATGATTTGCACGATCAGTATGCCTACCTGTCGCCGCAGAGCCCGCAGCCCTCGAATCCCAGGGATGTGGAGTCGGCATACGTGGTGAGCGTGAAGGAGCAGCACTCGTTCGCCTCCGACAAGCTGCTCGAAACCGGATTAGCCCTGGATCAATACAACTTGCGGCTCACACCTTACGGGACGCTGCCGTACTCTGTGAATCCGGGCACGCAGACGATCGGCGGGACGGCGGGCGGAAGCTATTACCTGAGCGCGGATACAACCGCGCAGCGCGTGCAGGGAATCCTCAATCTGTTTCTGCCCTCACACCAGTGGCGGGGGCGGCACGACTTCAAGGTGGGAGCCGACCTGGATTGGATTACCTATCGCGCGACGTTTGCCCGGCAGCCGATTTCGTTTCTGACCGGCAGCAACCAGCTCACTTCCGCCCAGGAGTGTCTGACGGCGATACAGGATACAAATTTTCCGTGTACCCGCTACTCCACGTTTGGCGCAGCGCCGCTGCACGACGAATACAACCAGGAATTGAGCGGCTACGTGGAAGACCGCTGGAGCCTGACCAACCGGCTGCTGATCGAGCCGGGTGTGCGCGTGGACTGGGATGGGATCGTGCATCACGTGCGGACGGCGCCGCGGCTGGCGGGAACCTACGTGCTGGATGAGTCGGGGAACACGAAATTATCCGCGGGAATCGGAATCGTATACGACGCGACGCCGATCTACCTGATCGCGCGGCCTTTCGCTGGAACGCGGCAGGATACGTTCTACTCGATCAATCCGTTGTGCTCGACGAATCCGAATTGCAGTCCGGCGGTGCTGGAGCGAGGGCCGGTCAACACGACCTTTCACGCGAATACCGACGAACTGGAAATGCCGCTGTTCCTGAACTGGAGCGTCGGACTCGAGAAGAAGCTCCCCGCGGCGATTTACCTCAAAGCCGAGTTCCTGCAGAAGCGGGGCACGCGGGGATTCGTCTACAACGCGCTCGGAACCAGCACCGATTTCTTCCTGCAGAACCGGCGCAACGACCGCTACGATGGCTTCCAGCTCACCCTGCGGCACAACTTCCGCGAGAACTACACGATCATGGGGTCGTACACGCGATCGAGCGCGCGCTCCAACGAAGCGCTCGACTTCAACGTGGACAATCCGGTTTTGAGCGGGCAGCAGCCGGGGCCCTATGCGTGGGACGCTCCGAATCGCTTTCTCTCGTGGGGATATCTCCCTTTCTTCAAGCTGCCGGTGTTTCATCAACTGGAGCTGGCGTATTCGATGGAGGCGCGCACCGGGTATCCGTTCAACCTGCTCAACGACCAGCAGCAGTTGCTGGGCAAGCCGGGGGAGCAGCGGTTTCCGGAATATTTCGCTCTCAACATTCAACTGGAGAAGCGGTTTCATCTGCTGGGATACTACCTGGCGCTGCGGGGCGGCTTCGATAACATCACGGCCCGCTGCGACGCGTTTGTCGTGAACAATGTCGTCGACGCAACCCACCCGGCGCCGACATTCAGCGCCTGTCTGGGACGGGCGTTCACATCGCGGATCCGGCTGCTGGGGAAGAAGTAAGCGCGAGCCGGCTGCGCGCGGGCACAGCTACTTCCCGTGAAAGCTGAGATTCTGGCTGAAAAACGGGATCACGTGGTTCTGGAAACGATCGGCTACTTTGCTGGTGTGAGTGCCTTCGTAGATTTCAAAGGTGTGCGCGATTCCGTACTTGTCGAGTGCGTCATGCAGCTTACCGGCATCGGCTCGCAGGCCGTCCTGGTCACCGACATCGATGGCGATCGCGCGATACCGGCGCAATCCCCTGATGTACTGATCCATGAACGCGAGGGGGGCGTTCGCCGCCCACTTTGCGAGCACATCGGGTTGAGGCTCGCCGTTCTTTGTCGGCAGATCAAGATAAAGCGGCGGATTCTTGGGATCGGGCGACCAGGCAGCTGCCGTGGCCAGCTGGGCGCGAGGAAAGAACGGCAGCTTGACCGAGTCTTCGGGAGTCTTGACCTCTTCGAGGGCCTTTGCCATCTCCGGATTCTCCGCCCCGGCCGCACGCGGGGACAGGCAGCAGGGACTCATGATATACACGCCGGCGAAAACATCGGAGTGCTTCATGCCGATGCGGGTTGCGCCGTACCCGCCCATCGAGTGGCCTACGAGGCCGCGGCTGGTGCGTTCGGGAATCGTCCGGTAGTGCGCGTCAATGTAGGCGACGAGATCGTGCGCAATGAACTGCTCGAAATCTCCGGTGGTCACCGAGCTCGAATACATCGACCCGTTGTGAATCGTTTTCGAATCCGGCAGCACAACGATCATTTCCTTCGCTCCCTGGGCGAAGGCGCCTTCAATCGTTTGCGGTACGTGGATTTCGTGGGTCCACTGCTCGGCGCCGATGGAATAGCCGTGCAGGGCATACACCACCGGGTAGCGTCGGGATTTTTGTCTCCCGTAGCTGGGCGGCAGAAAAATGAACACGTCGCGATCGACGGCATCCCCCTCCAGGTTGCCTTCCAGGGCTGTCCCGTGGATCTTGATGTGTTCCACCGCGACCGGCTTGGCGCCGGGAACGACGGGAGGCACGCCGGTCTGTACCTGAGCCTCCAGGTGAGAAACCAGAGCTATTGCGATCCCCAGCGTCATTGCACAAAACACCTTCGTAGTTGTCATCGTGCCCTCTCCTGATTCGCCGGACAAAACTGCCGGGAGGCTCAAAAGAGCCTGGGCGCAAAGTCCTTCAGATCGCGGCGCCACGTCTGCCACTCGTGGTCTGTGCCCGGCGATTCGTAGAAGACGTGCTGAATGTTCGCCTCCAGGAGAGAATCGTGGAGCCGCTTGATGCCGTTGCGCATTCTCTCGGGTTCCACGGTGCCGACGCCGAGCCAGAGCAAATGTACCTTCCTGGCGAAGGCGGCTGAATCCGCGAATACTCCGTTGTAATCGGTCTTGGGATCCAGTTTCCGGTCTCCGAGCACAAGCATCCCACCAGCTCCGCTGAACCCGCCGATGTAGGAAAACAGGTCGAGATGATTCAGCGTGATCTGGAAGGTCTGCATTCCGCCCATGGAGAGGCCGGCCATCGCGCGGTGATCGCGATCCGCAAGCGTGCGGTAGGTGGAATCCATGTAGGGGATGAGCGCTTGCGTGACGTCATCTTCAAACGCCGCCGCCATCTCCTGCATTGCTTTCAGCATTTCGGGAGAGCCAAACGGCTTGCCGGTCAGATCGGGCAGAGCCTGGCCGGCGCGTTTCGCGTATCCGTAGGCCATGACAATGATCATCGGCTTGCAGCTTCCGGCGGCGATTAGATTGTCGAGGATGAAGTTGGCGCGCCCCTGGCGAATCCAGCCAGTCTCGTCCTCGCCGCCGCCGTGCTGCAGATAGAGCACGGGGTAGCGTACCGTGTTCTTCGTGTCGTAGTCGGGCGGCAGATAGACCATGGCGTGCCGCCAGGTTCCTGTCACCTTCGAGTTGTACCAGACCTCGCGGACCTGGCCGTGGGGCACATCCTGTATTGCATAGTATGTAGAGCCCGGCTCCGGGACCTCGACCGCGCTGGCGTGCTTACCTCCACCAAAAAAGGAATGACTGTTGGTGTCGGCGACTTCCGCACCGTCGACGATCAGGGTGTAGTAGTGCAAGCCGGGCACCAGAGGAGGCGTGGTGACGGTCCAGAAACCGTCGGCCTGTTTTTCCATGTCCACTTTCGGCCCGCTCCAGAAATTGAGCTTGATCTTGGTGGCCTCGGGAGCTTTCACGCGGATCTGCACTCTGCCGCTGCTGTCGACGCGAGGATATTCCGCTCCCCAGACGTTGGTGGAAGCGGGCTGAAAGTCGCTCGCCTCTTGCGCGCAACTGGTGCCCAACAAAAACGACCACAGGAAGATGACGATTGCGAACCGTTTCATTTTCGTAGCCTCCTCGTTAACGTTTACGGTGTTCGATAGCGCGGGTTCCGCTGGATTCCGATTTCGGCAAATCGCGCTACCGAGATTGTATTATGGCTCGACGGAGACGACCGTCACCGACTTGGGCTCGAGTTTCAACGTCAGCTTTCCGGCTTGAGCCTTCGCCGAAAAGGGCTTGGGCACAACGGTGTTCGGCACCTCGAAAGTATTGACGCTGTCCACTTTCGGCGCAGTCAGCGTTTCTCCGGATGCCGACTTGGCATTGCCGCCCGCCACGTTCAACTCGATGTCGGCCGGCTGATTGGGATCGACGTTGGTGATTTCCACCCACAGCTTGCCGTCTTTCCCTCTCGCGGCGATGGCATCCACTCGTGGCAAGCTGACATCCCCGTGCGTGTAGGTGCCTGCGGTGAAGTTGACCGGCACGAAAGTGGAGTCCTGGAACGGCAGGTACAGCTTGAAGACATAATAGGTCGGGGTCAAGACCATTTTTTCTTTGTCGGTCAGGATCATGGCCTGCAGCACATTGATCATCTGGGCGATGTTGGCCATGCGCACGCGGTCGGCGTGGCGCGCGAAAATGTTCAGGTTCAACGCGGCAAGGACGGCGTCCCGCAGACTGTTTTGCTGCACGAGAAAGCCTGGATTGCTCCCGGGTAAGGGCGCGTACCAGCTACCCCATTCGTCCACCACCAGCGCGACCTTCTTTTGCGGATCGTACTTGTCCATGATGGCGGAGTGCTTGTTGATCAGGTCGTCCATCTCCAGGGTGATTTTCAGGAGCTTGGCGTATTCCGTCTCTCCGAAACCTTGGGACAGGAACTTATCCTGCCAATTCCCCACCGTATAGTTGTGCATGGAAAGGCCATTGATGTCCCAACTCCAGGTGTGGTGCTGGTAGGCCTTCATGATGGTGTCGGTCCACTCCGTCCAGCGGGATTCGCCTCCGCCGGGGCCGACGGCGATCTTGAGCATCGGCTGCTTTTCCTGCTGGGCCGGATTGAAGTTGCGGACGAAGTGGCTGTAAATCTTCATCTGGCTGAGATAGTAGTCGGGCGTCATGTTGCCGCCGCAATCCCAGCTTTCGTTGCCCAGGCCGAGATAGCTGACCTTATAAGGATCCGCATGACCATTGGCGGCGCGCTCCTTGGCCAGAGTGGTCGTCGGCGGGGCGGTCAAGTATTCCAGCCATTCGGCGCCTTCCTGCGGCGTGCCCGAGCCGATGTTCACTGAGACGTAGGCCTCGGCGCCGATCTGGTCGAGGAAATCCATGAATTCGTGGGTGCCGAACGAGTTGGGCTCGGTCACGCCGCCCCAGTTGGGATTGAGCGTTACCGCGCGCTGCGGGCCGATCCCTTTGCGCCAGTGGTATTCGTCGGCGAAGCAGCCTCCGGGCCAGCGGACGTTCGGCACTTTGATGGCTTTCAGCGCCGCGACGACGTCATTGCGGATGCCGCGCGTGTTGGGGATCGAGGAATCGGGACCAACCCAGATTCCTTCGTAAATGCCGTGACCAAGGTGCTCGGCGAATTGCCCAAAAAGGTTGTGGTCGATTTTCGCGCCGGTCTGGGAAGGATCGACGGACATTTCAATCTTCTGCCCGGCGAGAAAAGGGGTAGCAATAGTCAGGATCAGCAGAACGAGAAAACGGCGGCGCAGCAACGAGAAGTCCACCAACATAGGTTCGTCTCCGGAAAATTGTCAAGGACAGTGTAATCCCGGCGGCAAGCGTTCCAATTTACGGGCAGGATCACTCCGGCCTATACTGCACTGGCCCATGCTGGCCTGGCTCGGGATGCTCACCATTGCCGCCATGCTCGCGCTCATCCTGAGCCGACGGGCTTCTCCGCTGATCGCACTGGTTGTTTCACCCATCATCCCGGTTCTGCTTTCAGGACAGGCGCGAGGGCTGGGACGCTTTGTTCTCGACGGCATTCGCGAGATCTCGCCGATTGTCGCGATGTTCGTGTTCGCGATTCTCTTTTTCGGCATTGTGACCGACGCGGGTGTGCTGCAGCCGATCATCGATCGAATGCTGCGCCTGATTGGCGAGCGGCCCGCGCGCATTGTGCCGGTTTCCGCCCTGCTGGCGCTGCTGATTCATCTCGACGGCTCCGGGGCCGTGGTCTTTCTGGTCGCCATTCCTGCGCTCTTGCCGCTCTACGAGCGCGTTGGCATGGACCGCCGCATTCTGGCCTGCGTCGTCTCCATGGCAGCCGGAGTGAACTTCCTGCCCTGGACCGGGCCCACGATACGCGCCGCCTCGGTATTGCACGTTTCGCCGTCGGAGTTGTTTCGGCCGCTGATCGGCGTGCAGGCGGTTGGGCTGTGCTTCG
>Ga0209698_10008239_pt1 | contig 10798 bp, 8 predicted proteins | sample LitLauG_LLR_2012_FD_187203 | JGI IMG/M metagenome (GOLD analysis project Ga0209698, IMG submission 187203) | Freshwater sediment microbial communities from Pennsylvania, USA - Little Laurel Run_MetaG_LLR_2012 (SPAdes) (version 2) | ecosystem: Environmental > Aquatic > Freshwater > Creek >... | reverse complement strand
ATGACAACGACGGCAAGGTTGACGCGTTTGTCGTAAACCTCGGCGCGCCTGCAACTCTGCTCCACAACGTCACCCAAAACACCAATCACTGGCTCACAGTAAAGCTGAAAGGCAAGAAGAGCAATCGCGACGGAATTGGCGCACGCCTGGAATTGCTCGCCGCGGGACGCAAGCAGGTCGCCGAGCGCTTTGCGGGCTCTGGATACCTGTCGCAGGATGATGGCCGCATTCACTTTGGTCTCGGTGCGGCGACGAAGGCTGACAAGCTGACCATTCATTGGCCCAGCGGACAAGAACAGGTTCTGGAGAATCTGGCGGTCGATCGCGTGCTCACGGTGGAGGAACCATAGATGCTGGTGCTCTCCCTAAAAACCGTGAGTATAACCGCATCCACCGCAGTGGCTGTGCTCGCCCTAACTATGCTGGCGATCAACGCGAAGCCTGCTCCGCAAAACACCGGGCTAACAAAAACGCGTTATCTCTCACCCATCGAAATGGAACTCTCGCCCGACGATCGCTTGCTCTATGTCGTCTGCCAGGAGAGCGACGAAGTTCGCGTGGTTGACACACAGTCAAACAAGGTTGTTGGCACCATCCCCGTCGGCCACGTGCCACGCGGAATTGCATCATCGGCAGACGGCACTCGGCTGTACGTCACCAATGCTTGGTCCGACAGCGTTTCCGTGATTGACACAGGTTCGCGGAAGGTTGTGAAGACGCTACCAGTTGGCTTCGAACCTACAGGGGTGGTGGTCGATCGGGCCGGCACAACGCTCTACGTCGCGAATCGCCTGAGCAACGATATCTCCGTGCTCGATCTGAAGGCCGGCGAGGAAACGAAGCGGCTGCTCGCCGGACGTGGCGCCAGCTATCTCGCCCTGTCTCCCGACGGCCGTTGGATTTACTGCACTCACATTTATCCGAATCCGGGCACCTTTCGCACGCAACCGAGTTCAGAGATCACAGTCATCAATACTGAGAAGCAACGGGTCGTCGAACGCATTCCCCTGCACAATGTCGCAGGAGTTTTTCACGTGGCCATGTCCGAGGACGGCAAACTAGGCGTCGCGGCTCAGCTGCGGCCCAAGAATCTGATTCCCCTTGCGCATGTTGAGCACGGCTGGGTCTTCGGTGACTCGCTGACCTTGTTCGGCGCGGACGTAGGCGGGACAGTCCAGATTCCAATTGACGAACTCGACCGCTACTATGCGCTGCCTTGGGGCGTGGCGATCACACCGGACAAATCGAAGATTTTTCTGACTTCCGCAGGATCCGAGAGCGTGACCGTCATCGACGTGGCACGCTTGCTGCACACCATCAAGTCCCGCACCGAGCCATTTGCCAATGATCTTTCGGCGTCCGCTGACTACGTTCTAGACAGAATTCCTGCTGGCCACAACCCTAGAGGGCTCCTCCTCTCAAAAGATGACAAACGGCTCTACGTGGCCAATCGGTTGGACGACAACATTGAGGTCATCGACGCCGCCACGGATAGAGTCGAGAACACCATCGATCTCGGTGGACCGAAAACAGTCGACGCCATCCGCCGTGGCGAACGGATTTTCTATACCGCCGACTACGCGTTCCAGGGACAATTTGGCTGTGCTAATTGCCATCTGGATGCCACCATCGACGGTCTGCAATGGGACCTCGAACCCGATGGCTTTGGCAAAGACATTGTCGACAACCGGTCCCTGGAAGACTTGGCGGGCACCGAACCTTTCAAGTGGAATGGCGGCAATCCCGACATGCCGACTGAGTGCGGCCCTCGTACTGAAAAATACTTCTTCCGCTCGCAGAGTTTCGGCCCGCAACAACTGACGGATCTGGTTACCTTTGTCTTCTCGCTTCCCTACCGGCCAAATCGGTACCGCTCGGCCGGCGGAGAACTTACGCCCGCGCAGGAACGTGGCAAAACAATCTTCGAACGGACACGGTACAAGAACGGCCAACCGATCCCTGAAGCAAATCAGTGTGGAACCTGCCACAACGGCCCGAAGTACACCAATCAGAAGCAATTCAACGTAGGCACCGGGCGGCTGACCGATCGCTCGCCCATCGTCGACGTGCCACAGCTTCCGAACGTTGCCTATTCCGCACCATACTTGCACGACGGCTCGGCGCGCTCTCTCGAAGAAATATGGACCGTCTTCAATCCCAAGGACACACACGGAGTGAGCAACGATCTCACCAAAGACGAATTGAACGATCTGATCGAGTACTTGAAAGCGTTATGAAGGCGAAAATCATCATCCCGCTGATTTTGTTGGTTGTGTCGAGCTCGGTCGCGGCGCAAGACATGCCGATGTTCCGTTGGGTAAATTTCACAACTGCAGAAGACCTTCCTGACAACCACGTTTTCTGCGTGCTGGTAGATGGCGATCGAATCTGGGCTGGAACCGAAAACGGCCTTGGCCTGTACGAAAACGGCGTATGGAAAACCTTTCGTCCCGTCGAAGGCGCCCGCGAGCAGAGCCTCGCGCATCAAGCCGTGCTGTCTCTCGCACTCGACAAGCGTACCGGTGACATCTGGGCCGGGACCATGGGCGGTTTGAGCCATATCTCCGCTGGACGCATCGACACTTATACGCAACTGAATTCCGGACTCAGCAACGACATCGTTTACGGGGTGGGCGTTCAGAGCGAATACGTCTGGACCGCGACCGCGGCGGGCGCAAGCCGTCTCAACACGCGCACCGGCCAGTGGTCACTCTTCAACGCCACGAACACTCCGATGTACGAGATCTGGACCTATGCTGTCAGTCCCGCCGAAGACAAGGTTTATTACGCGGTGTGGGGTGGAGGCGTGCTCGAATACGATATCAAAACCGAGCGCTGGAAAGACTACAACGACCCCGACGGCGAGACCGAGATGGTCCTGATGAAGGATCAAGGCCTGATCCACGAAATCACCACGTCGGTCAGCTACGTCGACAAGATTCTGTGGGTCGCGACGTATTTTGGCGCAAGCCGCTACGACGGCCGCTATTGGCACAACTTCCTTACCAAAGACAGCGGCTTGCCAAGCAATTTTCTCAATCAGATCAAGGGCATTGATGAGAACCGCGCCTGGTTCTCCACCGATAAGGGACTCGCATATTACGACGGCATGAACTGGGCGGTGTATCGCCCCGCGCTCGATACGCACAAACCTGAGATGTTGATTCGTGATGAGGCAGGCCATGTGAGAAATGTCGCGGTGCAAACTGCCCCTGCGCACAACTATGTGCTTGGAGTGGATTTCCAGGGAGATGACATCTGGGTCGCGACGGCCAAGGGCCTTAGCCACGGAATCCGCGAGAAGAATTCTGTTGCCGCAAAGTTTGCGAAGGACACACAAGCAAGGAAAAAGTAATCGTCCTCGGGAGGATGTTTTATGAATGTTCAGGAACTGTTTGCAGAAGTCGCCACCGCCCCTGTGGTCAAGCGGGCCATGACCAATCATTCGGCGCTCAATGAAGCCTACGACTATGGCAGCGCCTTTTCCCGCGGGATGCGGATTGATCTGAACGGGCTGACGATCCTGCTCATCTCGGGCACGGCGAGCATTGACGGGGCCGGACGCACCCTTCACGTCGGCGACTTCCGCGCCCAACTGCGCCGCACCTTCGACAACATCACGCAACTGCTGGCGTCCGAAGGTGCAACCTGGCACGACATTGTTCGCACCACCTGCTACCTGCGCGATATCGAGCGCGACTATCAGGCTTTCAATGAAGAACGCACCGCGTTCTACAAAGAGCAGGAGCTTGATCCATTGCCGGCGTCCACCGGCATTCAGGCCATTCTTTGCCGGCCCGATCTGCTGATCGAGATTGAAGCGATTGCCATGTTCCGCCGCGAATCGCCTTCGGAGTAATGCCATGCGCCTCGTCTGTGTAGCCGTAGTCTCCGTGGCGCTGGTGGGAGTCGGCTGGGCTCAAACAACTCCAGCCTGCGCGTGCGGGAAGAACCCTGCGGGGCCACCCGCACTTCGCTCGCTGAAGCCCTACGCGGGAGCGCCGGAAGACCTGCGTCCGTTCTCCAAGTTCACGACGCCCTATCACGAGTTCTATCAGGATCTCGTGGAGTACAACGGCGCGGCCCGCGATATACCCGACCCAGATCTCAAGACCCTGGACGAAGTTCGCATAGGATTTCTCGCACCGCTGTACGACCACCCAGATCAGGCACTCGGCAACCGTATGCTCAATGGCGCGCAGATGGCCATCGACGAAGCGAACGCCGCAGGCGGCTATTGCGGCAAGCCCTTCCGACTTATTACGCACAACGATTACGACAACTGGCAACTGAGCAGGCTGGCTACGGCGGGTACCGCGAAAGAATCGGCCATTTGGGGCGCGGCCTCCAACGACGCCGTACGGATGATCTACGACGATCAAGTCTGGGCCATGTTTGGCTCCATCAGTTCGGAATCAACCCACATTGCCCTGCGTCTCACGCTGAAAGCAGAAACGCCGCTGATCAACAGTGCGTCGACTGATCCCACGATTCCGGAAACCATTATTCCCTGGTACTTCACCAACCTCCAAGACGACCGTGTGCAAGGCTATACGCTCGCGCGCCACATTTACACGGAACTCGGCCTGAAACGGGTTGCCATCTTGCGAGTCAATGATCGCTATGGCCGCTTTGGTGTTTTGAAGTTTCGCGATGCGTCGCGGCGTCTCGGCCACCCCGTGGTCATCGAGCAAAAATTCATGCCCGAGGATACCGATTTCCGCCACCAGTTGCAGGTCATCGAAGATTCCCGGGTGGATGCGATTGTGTTGTGGACCGATATCGGACCTGCCGCAGCGATCCTGCGGCAGATGCAAGAACTGGGAATGAAGCAGCGTGTGTTCGGCAGTCATCGCACGATCGGAGAGGAACTCGTAAAGGTGGCTGGTACGGCAGCGGAAGGATTTGAAGCAGTTTTCCCGTACGATCCGACGCGAGCCGACTCGCGCTGGCTGGAATTCAACGGTCACTACGAAATGCGCTTTCATGAGAAGCCGGATCACTTTGCAGCCCTCGCCTACGACGCGATGCAAATCCTACTTCAGGCCATCTGCCGTGCCGGCCTGAATAAAGGACGCATCCGAGACGTTCTGACGGGAACGGAAAGCTATAAAGGCGTAACGGGAGACATGGTTTTCGATCCGAACTGCAAGAACATTGCGCCGCTCTTTCTGGCTCGCGTACATGATGGTGCAATTTCCTACCGTCGGATCACGATGGAAAAACCTTACGCCCGCGTAGGGGAAAATGGAGTGCAATACGCTGGCCCTCTACTCGCCGAACAGAAAGCGCAGAATCTCGCGATCGGCATATTCGGCCCGCACGCGGATGATGTTGCCTACTCTCCCGAAGTTGTGCGCCTCGTTGCTACCCTGATCGCGCCGGGCAAGCATCTGTCATTGATTGCAATTCCCTCGCAGTCGTCTTGGGGGAAGGCTTCCAATGATTTGGTCAAAGCAGTTTACGAAGATCGGGTGCTGGCGTTGATCGCGCTGGATCGTGCATCGAGCCATCTGGCGGAGCAGATCGGGGTTAAGGCTTTCGTGCCCGTGCTCGCGATTTCCTCGGATCGCACGCTGACCACAACCAACATTCCGTGGATATTTCGCTTGCCGGACGCAACTCCCGTTGAGCAGGCGATCCGCGCTATTTCTGCCGCAATCAATCAAGCTGGCCCAAGCCGAACCGGCATCCGCGAGTTTCTCGCCTCTGGGAAATCTGCTTCGGGCATCCGGTTCGATTCGACCGGCGAACTCGCCACCAAATAAGTGGCACCGCTGGGCACATCGCGAGGGCGGGGACACCCTCGCGACCGCCACAGGATGCCGGCGCTGCTGTGACTTATGCTCCTTCCGGCGCATGCAGAACGCGGAATGTGCTTCCTCCATTTGACCAGACCAGCACCAGCGCATCCTGGCCGTTGGGCACGCTCGACAACTCTTTCTTCACGTCTGCTGCCGATTGCACCTTGTGCCGATTCACCTCGAGAATCAGTTCTCCTCGCTGTAATCCGGCGTTGTCAGCCGAGCTTCCCGGTTGCACTTGCTCAATCACCGCGCCGTGTACGTCGCCCGGCACCTGCAACTGCTCGCGCACATCGGGGTTGAGATCCCCGAGTCCGATGCCCCAGCGCATCTTGCCCTCGCCGTTGCTGGAGTTAGAACCGGTCTCGTTCGGCCCCTTGCCCATTTCTTCAAGGGTGACCGGAACCGTCATACTCTTGCCATTGCGCAGAACCGTGAGAGCTATCTTGCTTCCGGGCTGCTTCTGGCTGACCAAGACCTGCAGTTCACCCGCGTCGCTGACCTTCTGTCCGTCGATCTCAGTGATGACGTCGCCGACCTGCAAGCCCGCCTTCGCTCCGGGCGAATCTGGCTCAACTTGCGTGACAACACCGCCGGTTGCAGTCGTCTGATCGAAGAACTTCGCGTTCTCCGGCGTCACGTCTGCAATACCAATACCGATTCGTCCATGGCTCACCTTGCCGTCGCGGATGAGAGTTTCGACGGTCGGCCGCACAATCTGGGTCGGGATGGCGAATCCCATTCCCGAGAACGTACCCGAAGGCGAGATCAAGAATGTGTTGATTCCCACCACCTGGCCGCGAGCGTCAACCAGCGGGCCGCCGGAGTTGCCTGGATTGATGGCTGCATCGGTCTGGATGAATTCCCCCGGCTTGCGCGCATCACTTGCATCCGGATTCGGCCGGTTGACTGCGCTCACGATCCCGCGCGTGACGGTGAAGCGGAATCCATACGGGTTGCCGAACGCCAACACGGTTTGACCCGGACGTACTTCCTTCGAGTCTCCCCAAGGAGCGCTGGCCAAGTCCTTCGAGTCGACCTTCAACACCGCCAGGTCCGTCAGCGGATCCGCTCCAATCAGCTTCGCCTTCATGACGCGGCGGTTACTGGTGGTCACACGGATGTCCACGGCGCCATCAATTACGTGATTATTGGTAACAATGTAGCCATCCGGCGAGATCACGACGCCGCTGCCCATACCATGCTCAATCTGGGGTTGCCGCGGCATGCCCTGGCCGAAAAATTGACCGAACTGATTGCCGTTGCCGAAGAAGTGTCTAAACTCTTCCGGTAGTTGTCCCCCCATCGATCCGCTGGTCATGTCTGGCCTGGTGCGCGAGGTGACGGTTACGTTGACCACGGCCGGGGTCACCCGCGCCGCCAACGTTTCCATGGCTTTATCGAGCGAGAGCAGCGCGCCCACGCTGTCGTCGCCGAGAGGCGCTGCGGCATTGGGCGCCGTCGCCGAAGCCCTTGCTGCTGCTGGCCTCACACATTCATAGGTTGTGAATGCACCGAGTGCCAATGCCAATACCGGCACTGCCAGTCGCCGCACCCATTTTGTTTTGCTGTCTTTCAACCACGTTCCTAAGTTCATGACTAGCTCTTCTCCTGATTCTTGATTTCTTATTCAACTAATTCCTTAGTTTTCACAAGCGATGCTTCATCTTTCTCCTACTTCCCTTCCCTTGCTAGATCTGTTTCGGGGGGACTCTCTTCTCGGTAGAATTCAACGGCGGATGCCACAGCAGCACGCGCCACACACGGATCTGATAAGCGGCTTGGCTGCCGCTCACGTCAGAACTTTCGAAGACCACAAGCACAGTCTCGGTCGAAACCACCGGAGCGGGACTCACGTTCGCGAGATGAATCATCCCTTCACTGCGATTCTGGAGTGCCGAGTTGTGTGCCACTAGCTGCGGGCGTTTCTCAACCACTAGCTTGGACCGTGCCCTCGCGGTGCTCTTCTGACCAATCCGATGCGCATTCGCACCGGAAGGTGTAACCAGTTTTGCCGGAATCACTGTCGCAGCAAAGGGTGTAACGCTGGTGCTATCCAAGGACGTATTCTTCAGAGTGGTGAGCGCCACCCCTTCCGGATCGCTGAAGGCGATCAGCTCCGGCGTGTTCGACACAGCAAATACGGTCGCGCCCACGAACACTGCCACCAGCGGCACCGCAACCCTCCACGAGTGCCGTGTCGCGGGAGGCCGATTCGCATCCAGAATCTGGGCCACACGCTCCGAGGTCTGTCGCATGCGACCCAGCACTGCCTGGGCCAGGACGATGCTTCGCCTCACAAAGTTTCTTTCCGCCAAATGTGCAAGGCACTCGGCGTACGCTCGCGGACTCGCGGTTTCCGCCAGCACGGCATCGTCGCATGCCATCTCTCGTTCGAGTGAAAGACGTCGCTCGATCCACCACACCGCCGGGTGAAAGAAAAACAAGGCCTTCACGATCTGCTGAAAGAAATTGGTCCAGTCATCCCAGCGGCGCACGTGCGCGAGTTCGTGGATCAGGATCTGGTTCAACTCGTTCGGTGACAGTTCTTCGAGCGTCCAACTCGGAACGAGCACCGCGGGACGAAACAGTCCTATGACGGTCGGGACCTGCACCTCATCGGAGGTGCAGAGTGTAACCCTGCGCATGGTTCGCGTGCGGGCGAGGATGCGGAGAACTTGCGCGTCTAGCCCTTCGACACCCACTGGAACGCAACTACGGCGAACCTTATACAGGTGCCGCACGCCGATCGCTACGCGTCCTAATGACAAGACCGCGATCAGCGCCCAGACTCCAAACACATAAACTGCCCAGGAGCCAGGCAGCGTAACGGCTACACGGCCGCCGCTATTAGAGATCCCTGCTGCGTGCGGGCCCCATGGCCCTTTGATGAGCGGCACAGTCGCAATTGCCATCAGCGACGCGAAACATACAGCGAACCGCGTGCGCGCATCTAGCCTACGTGCCATTCGCAATAGCAGTCCGGCAAACACAGCCACAAACGTGCCCAGAAACAGGCAATCCACGATTCCGGCCGCGGATGTCTCAGCTACTGCACGAAGGTCGAATGCCATCATCGCGAGGGTCACTTGCTCCTCTCCAGCAACTGACGGACACGCGCCAGTTCTTCCGCGTCAATGCTTTCCTCTTCCAGGATGTTCAGTACGAGCAGTTCGTGGGAATTGCCAAAGAACCGGCTAACTAGCCGCCGAACTTCGCTGCGTGTAGCGTCTTGTCGATTAACCAGGGGTATGTAAACGTGAGCGCGCTTATCTTTTACGTGCTTTACGTAGCCCTTCTTTTCAAGAATGCGGACAATCGTCAGTACCGAGTTGTAGGCCAAGAGCGGCTTCTCCGAGAGCGACTGCAGCACCTCGTGCACAGTCGCCGACCCGCGCTCCCAGAGCACGTTCATGATGCGCAATTCAGCTTCAGTCAGGATGGCAGACTTAGTACGGGCCAACTGCTCCTCCTTGATCCCCGCCACGACGCACCTGTTCATTCAGACGTGTCGGCAATCAAAAGGTCAACTAATTTGTTAGTTGCATGGAAGGATTTTCACGTTGCCCGGGGGGACTGAACGGCCTTGGAGCGACAGAGCGCATTCTGCAAGCTCTTTCATCCAAGCCCGGTAAATCTAAGCCTCGCAATGGCTTGGAGCCCCAGCTCGTGATTCCCGTCTATGCCTCGTGTGTTCGCGGTCACATTGCCGATCGAGGCTTCTTTCATACAATCCAACCGAAGCCATCGCCCCGTGAAAGGCAGGACTCCCAATGGCCGCCCAATACTTCGTCTGCACCCAATGTCATAAGAAGTTCCCTACGCACCAGAAGCTTTTTGAAACGCTCTATGACTTCTCCAGGATCGCCCCAGAAAATTGCACTGACTGCGGTGGAGCTCGCGATCTGCGTTTGACGCTCGACTTCCAGTTAGGCGCTGGCGACTGCGAATACCAGGTCGTCTCCGCCCTGCTGCCAGAAAAGCTTGAATCCTGGCTTGGCGAAGGGGAAGAGGAGGTAACGTTCTATCCTTTCCTGGTGGTTCTGCAGCGTACCGTCGACAACAAGCAATTCTGCTGGTTGCCCTATTGGCACGTCACGGGGAAGGAAGCGCGCTACGGGCAGCACGCGGTCTGCCTGGAGCAGAGCCAGTTTGAGAGCTTGAGCGAACAGGTGCAGGAGAAGGTGCTCGAACCCGCGTAAAGGACTACGTCGCCTGCTGGTTCGACCGTGAACCCGCCTAACTTGTTTGTCATCCAGAGACCCGCGTTCTGTGCGGGTTGAAGGATCTCTGTATTTGCCGGCGGCGTCGGCGCCGCAAGCCAGTGCACAGATCCTTCGGACGGCAAAAAGCGCGGTCCTCCGGATGACAAAGCCACGCATCACACCCAATCTGAAACACTCAGTACTTCTTTAGAACACAAACCGCAACGCAAACTGCATAAACCGCGGCGTGGTCAGCGTCGAAACATATCTGCCGAACTGCGACGGGTCGTAGGAGAGCGAAGGTTGAGCGCCGCGTACGTCATAGCGCACTGAGTTGGTGGCGTTGAACGCTTGCCAACTGAACTCCATTCGCGCCCGCTCACCCAGCAAGAAATCCTTGCTGACCCCAGTATCGATGTTGAACACTCCGTTACCGATGACGTTATTGCGAACCCCGGATTCGCCCGGCCACTCTGGACGGAACGCCGCCTCCGCCGCTACCGGATCAGCGAAGATGTCAGGACCCGCCACGCCATTCACAACTACATTCTTAGGGTTCGACGCCTTCGGGGGCGGCCCATTCGGCATGGCATCGCCCTCGATATTCCAGTTGGTCGCCCAGGTGAACCCGTTGTCAATGGTGATCGGGAAGCCGCTGGTCCAGCGGAAAATGCCGGAGACGTGCCAGCCGCCCACTAGTGCGTTGAGCAACGGGCTGGCATTCCCCACAAACCTCTGCCCTTTGCCGAAGGGCAGTTGATAGATGAGGTTGGCGTTGACCTGGTGGAA
>Ga0209698_10008238_pt1 | contig 10798 bp, 4 predicted proteins | sample LitLauG_LLR_2012_FD_187203 | JGI IMG/M metagenome (GOLD analysis project Ga0209698, IMG submission 187203) | Freshwater sediment microbial communities from Pennsylvania, USA - Little Laurel Run_MetaG_LLR_2012 (SPAdes) (version 2) | ecosystem: Environmental > Aquatic > Freshwater > Creek >... | reverse complement strand
GCGCGCCGGACGTGGCGGTGGTCAACTACAACGTCTTCAACCGCGACGGCATGTACATCGCCAACATTATGCAGAAGTCCGGCCATTCCGCGCTCTCCCGCCAGATCCTGGACTACTTCGTCGCGCATCCGTTCAACGGACGCGCCTATCCGGAGGCCGACAACCCTGGCCAGATCCTCTGGGCCATCCACCAGCACTGGCTCCTGACGCGCGACGAAGTCTGGCTGCGCGGGATCTTCCCCAGCGTGCAAAAAATCGCCGCCATGATCCGCTATTACCGGACAACGCCAGGGCCACACTGGGTCAGCACTGGCCGCCTAGCATTCGGGGAGGAGGTGGCGGCGCCGGAGCGGCAGGAATTGCAGCCTGGCCGCTGCGACGGTCTTCATCCGGAGTATACGGAAGCCTTCGATATCGCGGGCTTGCGGGGAGCCGCTGAACTGGCTGCGGTTCTCGGCCATTCCGAACTAGCGGCGGAGTGGCGCAACCTGGCCGCAACATTCTTTGCCGGCTACGACGAGAAGTTCGGAAACAACCTGCGCCGGGAATATGGCAGCTATGCGGTACTGTGGCCCTGCCGATTGTATCCCGGAGATGGCGGCAAAGCTCGCGCGCAGTTTCAGAATAGCGGCGCTCAGCAGCCGCAAAGCTGGCGATACTTTCCGCTGGCCACCGCCCACCAGGGACTGCTTGCCGGAAACCGTGAAGCGGGTCACGGCACCCTGGACGTGCACCTGACGCACGAACAAATGCGCGGTTGGTACGCGTTCGACGAAGGTGGCGGAAGCGGGTCGGGCGGTTGGCATCGCGTTCGCAGCACCTGGCCGTGTGACAAGCAAAAGCCTGGAGCTAACGAATCCGTGGCCATGCCGCACGGTTGGGCCATCGCCGAATTTTGGCTGCTCATGCGCGATTCCATCGCGTTCGAAGATAGTGATCGCCTCGTGCTTTTCGCGGGTATTCCCGCGAAATGGTTCCGTGCCACGGAAGGCATGCGCGCCAAGGGGCTGGCTACTTATTTCGGTTCGTTGGATATTGCCTACCGCGTGGTCCCGGGCGGCGCGGAGCTGACACTGGCCGGCTCGGCTCCCACCGCCGGGTACATTTTGCGACTCCCGCCGGCGCTCCAGGCCAGTGTCTGGCTGGGCGACCAGCAACTGACCGTGCAGGCAAACGGCGATTGCCTCCTGCCTCCCGGTGCGGGACAGGTTCGACTCCGGTTCTCATAAGGTGCAGAGCGATGCCGACATTTAGAAATGCAATCCTGCCGATCGTACTGGGGGGCGTGCTACTCGCCCAGGAGAACAAGTACCGCCCGGAAGGCTCCCAGATTCCAGGGCCGCATGGTAATTCCGCGCAGCCCGGGTGGCTCACGGAAATGGAGGGCTGGATCCGGCAACAGCCCAGCGAGCTCCAAAACTGGTTGGCGGACATCCGCGCCTGGCGCGCCGAGCGCCTGGCTCGCGTCGGCTACCACGATTCGGAGTACCGGCGGCCGGAGTTTCAATGGGCTCAGCGCAACTTCATTTCCCCGCAGGTAATGGTCGAGGAGCTCTATCTCTATGACCCCGTTTCGAGCCGGTACACGGTCGACCGCTACTTGAAGGATCTCGACGGGCGTTACGGGGGGATCGACAGCGTACTGATCTGGCCCGTCTACCCGAATCTGGGCATTGATGACCGCAACCTCTTCGATTTCTACCGCGACCTGCCCGGCGGCATACCGGCCCTCCGCAAAATGGTGGATGACTTCCATCGCCACGGCGTCAAAGTCTTCTTCCCCATGATGCCGTGGGACGTGGGCACCCGTCCAGAGGGTGTGCCACTGTGGGACGCGGTGGCCAAGCTCATGGCCGAGATAGGCGCCGACGGTGTAAATGGAGATACTTTCGCGGGTGTTCCGCGCGCCTTTCGTGAAGCATCCGATAAGACCGGCCACCCGGTCGTCTTCGAGCCGGAGAACGATCTATCCGGAGACGAGCAACTAATCTGGAACATCCAGAGTTGGGGCTACTGGAACTACTCCTGGGAGCCGAAGATCAGCAAGCTGAAATGGCTGGAACCCCGTCACATGGTGAATGTGTGTAACCGCTGGGCTCGCGATAAGACCGACGACCTCCAATACGCCTTCTTCAACGGCGTCGGTTATGTGAGCTGGGAAAACATCTGGGGCATCTGGAACGGCATCACACCACGCGATGCGGAGGCCCTCCGCCGCATAGCGAGGATCGAGCGCCAGTTTGCTCCCTTGTTAGTTAGCCCGGACTGGGAGCCCCACACACCTACGCTCCAGTATGGTTGCTTCGCGTCGAAGTTCCCGGCCGGCGCACAGACTCTATGGACCTTAGTAAACCGGAACGCGTACGACTTGGCGGGCGACCAGATACGCCTGCCTCATCGGCCCGGTATGCGGTACTTCGATGTCTATCATGGCGTCGAGCTGCAGCCAAAGATACAGAACGATTCCGCCGTGCTCGCCTTTGAAATGGAGCCGCTCGGCTACGGCGCTGTCCTCGCAACTTCGCAAGCCGATGAGGGGCAGCCGGCGTTCCTGTCAGGAATGCAGCAGATAACCGCCAAACCACTACGCCAATACTCCGGCGAATGGAAGCCGCTGCCGCAGCGGCTGGTAGAGATCCCGTTGGCTAAATCGACGGTCGCGGAGCCGGCTGGGATGGTCCGAATTCCCGGGGCGAGCTTCGTTTTCCGTGTGTCAGGTGTGGAGATCGAAGGCGCCAACGACGAAGGCGTGGATGTGCAGTACCCCTGGGAAAGCTCGCCGCGCCGTCATCACTTACATACGATTGAGATCAAGACGTTCTATATCGATAAGTATCCGGTAACCAACGCACAGTTCAAACAATTCCTGGATGCGGCCGGCTACCGGCCGGCAGACAGCCATAACTTCCTTCGCCACTGGAAGAACGGTACGTACCCGGATGGATGCGCAAATAAGCCAGTTGTCTGGATTTCGCTCGAAGATGCGCGGGCTTACGCAAAATGGGCCGGCAAACGCCTTCCCCACGAGTGGGAATGGCAGTATGCCGCACAGGGCACAGATGGGCGCACTTATCCGTGGGGAGAAGAATGGAATCCGGCAGCCCTTTCTGCACCCGACCACGGCCGGATCATGCAGCCACTTGCCGATGTCGACGCATTTCCGAAAGGCGCCAGTCCATTTGGCGTCATGGATCTGACTGGCAATGTTTGGCAATGGACCGACGAGTTTGTCGACGAACACACGCGCGCCGCGATTTTGCGGGGCAGCGCCCGCTATCAACCCGCGGGCTCGCTCTGGTACTTCCCAGCCGCATACAAGCTTACGGAACACGGCAAGTACCTGCTCATTGCGCCGAGTAAGGACCGGTCTGGCTCGGTGGGGTTTCGATGTCTCATGGACGCGGAGTAGTCGATTCTTCGCGAACCTCGACGATCCGGTCTCCCTTCACATCGTGCAAGCGCTGGATACGGCCGCTTGGCCAGCGGATCTCGACTGACTGGGCCGTTTGATCCTTGCCCAGACCGAAGTGCAGTGGCCCGGCGCTGGAAGAGGCGTAACCTACCGCTGAGCTTACGTGGTTATATTGCTTCCCACTGCCGGTAACGACCATGACCTTGGCGCCAATCGCATCGCGATTACTCGTGGTCCCTCTAAGCTCCAGTTCGAGCCAGTGATTGGACTGCGGGCTGCGGTTGAGCCAGATTTCCGCCGGGGCATTGAGCGCGGTCACCACCACATCAACGCGCCCGTCGCCATCGAAATCCCCGAAAGCCGCGCCCCGGTGCCGCCTGGGAGGCTGTTCTGCCAGCCCGGCTTCTTCAACCAGCGCGCTCCATTTTCCGTTGCCCAGGTTGCGGAAGACCGCGTTGTGCTCGTCGATGTGCATGGCCTTCGATAGAGGCCGCGACTGGACGTGGCCGCACGAAACGAACAGATCCTTCCATCCGTCGTTGTCGAAGTCGTGAATGCCAGGACTATAACCGGACATCGGATTAGCGAGAGCAGCTAACCCGCTTTGCGCCGTGACGTCCTTAAAGTAGCCGGCATTAGTGTTCCGAAACAAGGGAAAGCTTTCGTTCTGGAGCGCCACAAAGAAGATATCGGGAAGCCCGTCGTTGTCTACATCGCGGAAGTCGGCGCCCATACCTGAAACATATTCTCCGTGGAACGGAAGCGCCACTCCGGCCTCGATAGCCACTTCCCGGAACTTTCCGTTTCCCTCGTTATGAAAGAGAAAGTTCTCGAGTTTATCGTTGGTGACGAAGATATCCGGCCGTCCGTCACCATCGTAATCCGCGATCGCCGCCGCCATTCCTTTGCCAACCTGCGCGCGAATGCCGGCCTCCGCCGACACATCCGTGAAATGGCCATGTCCGTCGTTCCGATAGAGACGGTTGGGCGAGCCCTTGTAGTAGCCGGGGTGGCAATAGTCCGGACAAACCGGCTCGTGGTTGGGATCCCACCGCAGGTAATTCACGACGAACAGATCCAGGTTGCCGTCGCCATTGTAATCGAGCCATGCGCCACCTACGCCCCACAGCGGGCCGTACTGCGCATCGCGCGCGCTCAGGCCGGCCTGCGAGGTAACGTCGGTGAAGGTACCGTTGCCATTGTTGTGGTAAAGGGTGTAATGATAGACGCCGGCTACGAACAGGTCCTTGAACCCGTCGTTGTCGTAATCCGCCACGGCGACGCCGGTGTCATACCCGCTGCCGGCCACGCCGGCAGCCTGGGTGACATCCGTGAAATGGCCGTTCCCGTCGTTGCGAAACAGGCGGTTCCAATACTTCTGCGAGGTCTTCGCGAGGCCTGGAATCTCCGCGCCGTTTGTGAAGAAGATGTCCGGCTTGCCGTCGTTGTTGTAGTCGAAAACCGCCACGCCGCCTGCCATGGGCTCAGGCACATGCCGGGCGGGAGTCTCACAGTTCTCCAGTGTGAAGGGGATCGGCAGGTATTCAAAGCGGATCGCCCCGGGTCGATCCTCGGCAAATGAATGCACCGCAACGATGAACGCGAGGGCCGCGCCGGCCACCCCTCCGCCTAACAGGACGCGGCCGTCGGAAAAACCGTTCATCGCTCCACTATATCTTCGAACTTCATCGAGCCGCGCCAGTGTTTCAAGCATTTTGAATTTCGGAATTGACAATCCACCGGTCGGCCAACACAATCGAGGTGCAATGCCCTGCTATCGAATATGCCTCGCCCTGTTGGCCGTTATGCCAGGTTTGGGTGCGCAGCGCGCGACGGTGATGCTGAATCCGGATACGTTCCGCCACTATGTCGAAGCATTCAACCGCGACGACGTGGAGCGGACCACCAACTATATTGATGACAAATCGGCCTGGGAGTGGCTACGGAACAACATACCGTTCTTTGAAGCGTCAGACAAAGGCCTCGAGGAAAGTTACTATTTTCGCTGGTGGACCTTTCGCAAGCACATTAAGAAAACGCCCGATGGTTTTGTGATAACGGAGTTCCTGCCGCCGGTGCCGTGGGCGGGCAAGTTTAATACCATCAGTTGTGCGGCCGGGCATCACTTTTATGAGGGCCGCTGGCTGCGCGACCGCCGGTATCTCGACGATTACACCCGCTTCTGGCTTTCAAAGGACGGCGAGCCGCGGCGCTATAGCTTTTGGTTGGCCGATGCCCTGCAGGCCCGCGCGATGGTTGTACACGACCAGCAATTGTTGATCGACCTGCTGCCCGGCCTCATCGAGAACTACGACCAATGGGAAAAGACGCATCTGGACGCCAACGGGCTCTTCTGGCAGATAGACGATCGCGACGGTATGGAAATCTCCATAGGCGGCAGCGGTTATCGCGCAACCATTAATAGCTATATGTACGGCGATGCCCTGGCCATCGCGAATATCGCCGAATCGGCATGGAAGAAGGATGTTGCGAAAGAATTTCGGGACAAGGCCGCCAAGCTGAAATCGCTCGTGGAAACCCAGCTATGGGACGCGCAGGCGGGCTTCTACAAGGTATTGCCGAGGGACGCAGGCGCGCACCTGGCCGACGTTCGTGAGTTGCATGGGTACGTGCCTTGGTATTTCAACCTACCTGGCCCCGGCCGCGAGATCGCCTGGAAACAATTGATGGACCCGCAGGGGTTCTATGCGCCTTACGGTCCTACGACGACCGAGCGGCGCAGCCCACGATTCATGTTCGAGCATCCGCACGATTGCTTGTGGAACGGACCGTCGTGGCCTTTCGCAACCACCCAAACCCTGGTGGCACTCGCGAACCTGCTGAATAATTATCAGCAGGACGTTATCGGAAAAAAAGAGTATCTCGAGCTGCTGCGTATTTACGCCCACACTCAACACCTGAAGCTGCCAGATGGCAAGGTCATTCCCTGGATCGACGAAGACTATAACCCCCTAACGGGCGATCCGATTGCCCGGACCGTCCTTTACAAGAACAACGATCCGAACAAGGACCGCGGCCGGGACTACAATCACTCCGGATACGCCGACTTGATCATCACGGGCCTAGTGGGCCTGCGTCCACGAATCGACCACGCCGTCGAGATCAACCCGCTGGTTCCGGAAGGTGGATTGACTTACTTCTGTCTCGACAAAGTGGTGTATCACGGTACGGATTTGACAATCCTTTATGACCAGACAGGTGACCGCTATCACAAGGGAAAGGGGCTGCACGTAATAGCCAACGGCCAGGAGATAGCCTCGGCTTCTGGACTTCAGCGGCTCACCGCGAAACTGCCTGAAACCGCCGGGGGCTGGCAGAAGTACGACGGCAACCCGATCATCGGCGGCCAGTACGGCACGGTTTTCGATATCGCGGTGCTGCATGAAGGAAGCAAGTACCGCATGTGGGGGTCCTGGCGGCCGAAGAAAAGCCTCGCTCTATTCGAGAGCAGCGACGGCATCCACTGGAGCGCGCCGGAAATTGTGTTCGGCCCGAATGCGGCCACTAAGTGGGAAGAGGACATCAACCGTCCGGCAGTGGTGAAAAGGGCCGACGGGTATCATCTCTGGTACACCGGTCAGGCCAATGGACATTCCTGGATTGGTTACGCCATCAGCCCCGATGGCAAGCTATGGAAGCGCATGAGCGCCGAGCCGGTCCTGTCGGCCGATCAGCCCTGGGAGAAGGTAGCCGTAATGTGCCCGCACGTCATCTGGGACGAGTCAACCAAGCTGTTTCGCATGTGGTATTCCGGCGGCGAGCAGTACGAACCGAACGCCATCGGATACGCCACCAGTCCGGACGGCTTGCACTGGACGAAGCATTCCGGCAATCCGATCTTCGGCCCCGGCACGGAAAAAGTGTTCGATCAGTCCAGGGTGGCGGGTTGCCAGGTGGTGCATCACGGCGGCTGGCATTACATCTTCTACATCGGCTATCGCGATATCGATCACGCCCAGATCGGCATCGCCCGTTCGCGTGACGGCCTCACCGGCTGGGAGCGTCATCCCGATAATCCCATCATTCGCCCGGGTCAAGACTCGTGGGACCACGATGCGTGCTATAAGCCGTTCGCGATCTTCGATGGAAGGCGATGGCTACTTTGGTACAACGGCCGGCACGGCAACTTCGAACAGATTGGCCTGGTGTTGCACGAAGGCGAAGACCTGGGCTTCGGAAAGTGAGTGCCGAGGTTAATCAACGGGGATGGGCGGGCATCCTATCGGCAGGCCATCATATAGAATTGAAGGCGACAGCCAAATTGGACGGCGTTGCCGCTGCCGTTTGATGATCGAGCCATCGAGAAGTTCCGCTCCCATCTGCTGAACGATCCTGCCGCTGGCGCAGATTGCGCAGACGTTGCGCAATGGCGTGGGTCAATTTCTGTTGCAAGCTCAGCTCCAGTTGTTGACCCTCATCATGCGCGCGCCCGCGCTCAGGACGAGGACGTCAAGATCGCAGCGATGAGCTGTTCCGCTGAGACGAGGAGCAGCAGAAACGGATGTGGGAGGCGCTCACACCTTTGCCTACGACCTTCGTACTTACCGGGAGGCAAAGGCGGCATTACTGCCCGCCATGCCCTTCCAGGGCCGAGATAAACCCTTTTGCCTCCATGTTTATCAATGGCATGGCAGCTACCAGTCTGGCTACGAACCAGAAGGTCAGGTGTTCGAATCACCTCGGGCGCACCATTCAAATCAGCCGCACTCCTCCTCGATCACCCAGGCGATCATGGGCGATGTCCAGATGCCGTTGTCCCGACCGTAAGCCACAGGACCGCGGTCCACAATGTCCCTCAACTGCTAATGTTGTTACTCCTGTCAGTTCCGATAGCCGGGCTCTGCGGCATTCAGGGAGTGGAACATTCGCCGCTCTACGCAGCGTTGCAGACTGCCTGAGGGGAGGCTGCGGCGCTCAGACTAGGCACACCGGTCGTGGTCAAGCGACTATGGTACGCTCGGTTCGGAGAATGTTCCGAGAGCCACAGGTATGCCGATCAACATGTTGGCTGGCGCTTTGAGCCGCAGCGCCCTTCGGGACCTGACCCATGATGGACTGCTGCTATTCCTCACGAGATTCACCCGCCTTTTCTCTTACGGCGCGCTATCCGTGGTGTTGGTAGTCTACTTGACCGGCCTCGGTCTGAGCGCATCGCAGACGGGAACGCTGTTGACGCTGACGCTACTGGGTGACACCGTGGTTTCCCTCCTCCTGACGACTCAGGCAGACAGGATTGGCCGTCGCCGGATGCTGATCGTCGGGGCCATCCTGATGGCGGCCGCCGGCCTTAGCTTTGCCTGCACGAGCAACTTCCTGTTTCTGGTGGTTGCGGGCACGGTTGGAGTCATTAGCCCAAGCGGAAACGAAGTGGGGCCGTTCGTATCGATTGAGCAAGCGGCGCTGTCCCAGGTAATTCCGGCACGGGAGATCACGGCGGTATTTGCCTGGTACACGCTTACCGGCGCAATGGCCACCGCGGCGGGTAGCCTGTTCGCCGGGTTGTTTACGCAGGCGCTGCAAAGCACTGTAGCTACACCGGTGGGAAGCGAACGAGGGATCATTTTCGTCTATGCAGCACTAGGACTTCTGCTCACATTGCTCTTCAGCCGCCTCTCGGCAGCCGCGGAAGTCGATCGGCACGCAGGCACCGGCACCACCGCCAAAACGGCACTTGGCATCGGGTCTTCCCGCGCAGTGGTGCTTAGACTGGCGGGCCTCTTCGCGCTGGACGCCTTTGGGGGCGGCTTCGTGGTTCAAAGCTTCGCCGCGTATTGGTTCTATCTCAGGTTCGGCGTGAACCCAGCGACACTGGGCGGCATTTTCTTCGGCGCGAATGTGCTTGCCGGATTTTCCGCTCTGGCGGCGTCGCGCATCGCATCGCGATTCGGCCTTATCAAGACCATGGTGTTCACGCACCTCCCTTCCAACATTCTGCTAATCCTGGTGCCGCTGATGCCCAACCTTGCTCTGGCTACGTTGGTGCTTCTGCTGCGGTTCAGCATCAGCCAGATGGACGTACCGACCAGGCAGTCGTACACCATGGCCATCGTTCATCCGGCGGAACGATCCGCCGCGGCTGGCATAACGGGGGTTGCGCGAACCATCGGCGCCGCGATAGCTCCGGTGTTTGCGGGACTCTTGTTCGCGCGGCCCTCGCTGATGAACCTGCCATTCTTCATCGCCGGGGGCCTGAAGATCGCCTACGACCTGCTGCTCTACAGGGCATTTGCGGGCGTCCAACCGCCACGAGCCTGAAGCCGCTCAAGATCCGGCCTGGCGCAGTCTTGTGATAGACTACTCTGAACTCGGGCGACCCGATGGACAGCACCGCCCAATCGCAAGCGGAACGAATCGCGCCGGTACTGGCCCTGCCGCAATGCCCGGCAGCGCCCTGGAGCCCTGCGCACCGCATCGTCTTCCGCTTCCTTTGCTGCTACTTCCTCCTATACATGGCTCCCGATCCGCCGGGAAGGCTCAACCTGGTAGAGGCGATTCCGGGCGGTTCTTTGGCCGCCAATGCGTACGGCGGGCTCTGGCACAAACTGGTTCCGTGGGTGGCTATCCACATCTTCCATATAAGCGGGAAGGCGACGACCTACTTCCCACGGGCAGCGGCGACACCACGCTCGACTACATCGAGAATCTCCTCTTCGCCGTCTTCGCGGCCATGGCGACGGTGGTCTGGTCGCTGGCCGACCGTAAGGGAAAAGATTACCGCCGGGTGCATTCGTGGCTGCGCCTCGCGGTGCGTTATACCCTGGCATTCACGATGTTCACCTACGGGTTCGCCAAGGTGTTTCCGCTACAGTTCCAGCCTCCAGGGTTCCAGAAGCTGACCGAACCATACGGCGATTTCTCGCCGATGGGAGCGCTCTGGAGTTTCATGGGCACTTCGACGGCGTACACCATCTTCGGTGGAGTCTGCGAGGTGGCTGGAGGATCGCTATTGCTGTTCCGGCGCACAGTCACGCTAGGCGCCATGGTGAGCTTCAGCGTCCTGTTGAATATCGCCCTCCTCAACTTCTGCTATGACGTGCCCGTGAAGCTGTATTCCACCAACTTGATACTGATGGCGATTCTTCTGGCCGCACCCGATCTGCGGCGGCTGCTGAATTTCCTGGTGCTCAATCGAGTTGTGGAACCAGCCGACCTCACCGCACCGCGATTCGGGCGCCGATGGATGCGGATCGGCGCCGTGGCGTTCCAGGTTCTGTTCGCCGGGTACTTCGTCTATTCCGAAATCGATGGTGGTTGGACGGCATATAAGGAAACTTACGTTAATCCGAAGCGGCCGCCCCTTTACGGGCTATACGATGTCGAGAGCTTCACGCGGAACGGGCAGGAGTTGCCGCCGTTGCTCACGGA
>Ga0209698_10008237_pt1 | contig 10799 bp, 9 predicted proteins | sample LitLauG_LLR_2012_FD_187203 | JGI IMG/M metagenome (GOLD analysis project Ga0209698, IMG submission 187203) | Freshwater sediment microbial communities from Pennsylvania, USA - Little Laurel Run_MetaG_LLR_2012 (SPAdes) (version 2) | ecosystem: Environmental > Aquatic > Freshwater > Creek >... | reverse complement strand
TCGAAATTGTGATGGCTACATCATCCGCTGGATCCTAGGGGTGCAAGCACCAGGCCAAGAATGGCCACGCTAAGGGCGAGGAGACGCAGTCGCACCTCCAGTCCCACCCGATTCGCGTTGCTGGCCAGCGGATTCATGCTGCGATATCAGCCTCTCAACCGTACTTTAGAGGAACCAGGAATGTCGGTCAACCGCCCCTTTTACTGGATGGATTCAAATTAGTGCTCGCCGTGATCATTTTTTTCGATATGCGAGGCAAGACGTTCAAAACACACACAGAAACGCCCCCATGCGGGCACGTTGTCTTTCGTAACAGTGGTTCAAGAAGTGATCTGGTTCGCGTCTCGTGAGGGCTGATCGCCCTTTATTTGGCGCTCCACTTCTTCGACAGGACTCTACCAGATACCGGGATCCAACGCGGATTTCCTCTCCTTCCAACTCGCGCCTAGGCGGTCGAGCTCATGCAGAACTTCCTCGACAACGCGCGTGCACGATCCGGCTACCGGAGCGCTCAGACTGCAACCGGTGTCGTACGTCTCGCCGACAATTCCGATGAGCAGCACTTCGCCGGCCGCGTTTGCGAAGAGTTCCACGTTGTGAAGGGTGTCTACGATTGCAGGTGAATGCGGGTCCATGCGTACCGTAGGGCAGTGCCGGATGATATCTGCCTTGCGATAGGGCAACACCGTTCCTGGAGCCGCATCGCCAAGAATGGAATCGATCAGGATCACCGCGTCCTTTGGGGTTGCGATCCCCAAAACGATCGTCAGGAGGACGAGGCCACGCCCTCGCCCTCGACCCTGTAACGCTCCGCCCATCCTCTGCACTATCCGCATAGCAAGACCGAACGGGTGACTTCGATAGGCGACGATGGCCACCGTCGCCTCCTTCTCGCCCGATTCAGCGCCCACTTCGTTTTATCCACCGGGTCTTGGGTCCATAAATGAACTCACGGCCCGATACCCGTTTTCGGCAAGCAGTCGATCGGGGGCAATCATTCGCCGAAGGCGGCCGGATTTCAGGAAGGAGACCCAACATGAGACAGGTCCTTTTGATCGTGGCACTGTTCGCTCTGCTCGAGAGCGATCCCGGCGTCGCCCGAGCCAACCCGCCTCAGGGCATGACCGAAAGCGTGGAGCTGCAGATTCAGAAATCCAGCTACATCTTCGTGGGCACCGTGCAGAAGACGAATGCCAGCACTATGCCCACGGTGCCGGCCACCGATCGCACGGTCGTGGTTCGCGTCGAAGACGTGCTCTACGCCCCGAAGACTCTGGCCGACTACACCGGGCGGGATGTCACCGTCCAGCTGCGCGAAAGCTCGAACGTCAAGGCGGGAGACCGGCTGGCCTTCTTCACCAACGGCGGCATGTTTGGCGCCGGCGTCGCCTTGGTCGAGGTTGGCCATGTCGAAGCCGGACGAGATACCCAGGATCTCCGCCGCCAAATTGCCCAGGCCTTCCAGAAGAAGGAAGACGAAGACCTGCGGAAGCGGATCGCAAAAGCCAGCCTGATCGTCGCCGGAAAAGTTCTGAAGACCGGCCCCGCCAAACTCAGCGAACGGCAGCCGCTCACCGAACACGATCCGCAATGGCAGGAGGCCGAGATCGCCATTGAGGCGGTCCAGAAGGGCCAGTTCGCACCGCGAACCGTCTCCGTCCTGTTTGCGAGCAGCACCGACACGATGTGGTTCCGGTCGCCCAAGCTTAAGGAAGGCGAGGAAGGCATCTGGCTTCTCCACAAAGATGCGGTGAGGTGGCCGGGCATCAAGGACCGCTACCTCGTTGTCGACCCGCTGGACTTCCAGCCCAGGGACCAAGTCGACCGCGTCAAGCGATTACTCGCCAGGGGCGCCAACTGAAACACGCGCCACCGGCTCTTCATTTTTTCACGAAACGATTTCAGTGTTCGGAGGTAAAGACGATGAAACGCACATGGCATCCCGACTGGGTCACGCTTATCGCGTTAGGGCTTCTCAGCATTGGCATATCCGGTGTCGGCAACGCCCAGGTCTTGGTCGTGAATATGACGCCCAACTCGCAAAGTAACGAAGTGGGCAATGATGCGGAGCCCAACCTCGCCGTCAATCCGGCCAATCCCAGCCAGATTGCGGCCACCGCGTTCACGCCTTGCCCGACCGCTGGCACCAATGCGCCTATCTACGTCTCCGTCGACGGCGGCAATACCTGGAACCTGAACTGCATCGTCCCCGGCGGCAACTCGGTATTCGGCACTGGCGACATCACCATCCGCTTTCCCGATTCCAGCGGCGTCCTGTACGCCGGCGATCTGCGCGGCGATTCATTCCTGGAGATGAACATTCTGCGCACCAGCAATTTCACATCGCTAGCGCCTATGACCGTGCTAGAGGATCGCTTCAGCGAGGACCAGCCTTATATCGAAGCGGCCTTGGTCACCAGCGGCCCCGGCGCCGGCAACGACCGCGTCTATGTTGGCAACAACAATTTCAACACGTCGCCTCAGACTGCGACCGTCGACCTCTCCCTGAACGCGGCCACGCCTCCGCCTCCCGCCGGGTTCGGCCCGAACACCGTGGAGAAGCGTCCCACGTGTGGTCAGAATGGTCCGCCGACTCGCCCCACCGTCCATCCCAGCGGCACAATCTACGCCGCTTTCTATCACTGGACCGCGGGTTGTGGAGGCAGCATTACCTCCGACGTTGTAGTCGTCCGCGACGACAACTGGGGATCGGGGGGAAGCCCGTTCACCGCGCTCCTCGACATACCCGGCGACGGACTGCCAGGAAGACGCGTAGCCATCGGCGTGCCCCTCCGCTGGGCCGCCGACTTCGGCTCGCAAATTACTTTGAGCAGCCAGATCTCTGTCGCAGTCGATCCGAGCAGCAGTCAAACCGTATGGTTGGCCTGGGCGGATGGCGCCAGCCCCACCGCGAGCAATTACACGCTGCACGTTCGGCGTTCCACCGACGGCGGCCAGACCTGGACCGGAGACCTGCGGGCGGTTGTGCCCGCCACCAACCCCGCGCTCGCCATCAACAACAGCGGCAAGGTCGGGTTTCTCTACCAGAAGTTCGTCAACCCCGGCACTTGCGCGAGCGGCGGCAGTTGCTGGGAGACCCACCTGGAGCGGACATCCGACGGAGTCACCTGGACCGACCTGGTTCTCGCCAACGTCTCGGCCGCTCCGCACACTGGCTCACACCGTGACATCGGCGACTATCTCCATCTGATGGCCGTCGGCAGGGACTTCTACGGCGTCTTCTCCGCCGACAACGATCCCGATCCTGTGAACTTCCCGAATCACGTGGCCTACCTGCGATTCGCCGACTTCACAACCCATCAGCTCTTCGCCGACGCCGCGCACACCATTCCGGTGCCGACGTCCATCGATCCATTCTTCTTCCACGTGGCAGAACCGCCCGCATACCAGTATGCGGCCAAGTTCGTTTGCGGCAAGACCGACGAGGACGAAGCCGAACACGGCAAAGGATTGCTTGCCGACAGCCTCTACTTCACGACTCTCAATCTCCATAACCCCGGCGAAACCCCGGCCACCGCCAAGTTGAAGTTCGCGCTCGCCGCGCCGCTGGGCCAGTCGGGTGCGATCTCGCCTTTCTCCGACGTGACGCTCGCCGCGGACCAGGCCGCCGAGATCGATTGCACCCAGATTCGCAAGCTGCTCAACATCACGAACGACCACTTGCTAGACGGTTTCTCGGTCCTCGAGACCGACTTCCATCTCGATCTGGTCTCGGTCTACAGCGCCGGCCATCACGGCAAGCTGGAGACTTTCGCCACTGAACGAGTGCCCGAGCGCAAACAGTAACGACCACGGAGGACGCTATGACACGTGCAGGTTATGTCGTACTGATCGACGTGATGCTCGGCATCGCGGGCGCCATGGTCGTGGCGCCCCTGCTGTTCTACCTCTATCGCATATGGGCCACACGCCGAGACAAGCTCTTCTCCTATCTCGGCGCAACGTCTCTTTGCCTCTACTACCGCCAGTTTTATCCCGACCAGAAAACCGATGAGGCGACCGTCGTCGGTGTTTTCAGGAAATATTTCGGACAACACTACGGCCGCCGGTTCTACGTGCTTCCTGTCTTTTTGCTCACTGTCCTGACCGTTACCTGCGCCTGCGGCGCGGCGCGAACCCTGCAGGTCTGGCAAAAAGTCGACTCCAACGGACACGCATTGCCGTGGATCGTCATAGGCGCGCTGGCAGGTGGGTTCACTTGGGTGATCAATGAGTTGATCGACCGGGTACGACGTCGTGATCTCACCGTCGGCGACGTCTACAACTTCGTTTTTCGCATCTTGATCGCCGCTCCGTTCGGATGGGCCTTCGCCCAGTTGGTCAAGGACGATATCGGCGTTCCCCTTGCCTTCTTGCTCGGGGCCTTTCCGACGAGTACGCTTTTCCGCATCGCGCGCCGCCTGGCCGCCACCAAGCTTGGCGTCTCAGATGATCCCGACTCCGGTAAGTTGGAGTTGGAAAACTTGCAGTCCATCGGCAAGACAAACGCAGAGCGGTTTAACGATGAGGGCATCTCCACCATCGTCCAGTTGGCCTACGTTGATCCCATCGACCTTACCATCCGGACGAACTTCGATTTCAACTATGTAATTGATTGCGTGAGCCAAGCCTTACTGTGGATCTATTTTGAAGATAAAACCCACACCCTCGTGAACTACTCACTCCGAGGAGCGCAAGAGGCCTGTAGCCTGGTCAAAGCACTGAAGAGTGCCCAGCAGGCGGAACGGGACGAAGCCACAGCGGCTCTCGGCGCAATCGCCGCTGCGTTGAATATGGCTCCGGGCTGCATACAAACTACTTTGGAACAGATAGGGGAGGATCCTTACACAGAATTTATCTCCAGCATCTGGCACTGATAGGACCTGCGCTCGGACACCGTTCCAGAGCAAGGGATATTCCCGAGGAGGACGCATGGCGAAGAACATCGTGATCTGCTGTGACGGAACCGGCAACGAATTCGGGACCCACAACTCGAACGTCGTCAAGCTCTACAGCACCTTGATCATCGATGGTTATCGACAGGTCGGGTACTACCACCCCGGCGTGGGCACCATGGGTTCGCCAACCGCCAGCAACCCGATCAGCCGCGCCTGGTCGGTTGTCATGGGCCTGGCCTTCGGCGCCGGACTGCTCACCAACGTCGGCGACGCCTATCGCTACCTGATGAACGTCTACGAAGACGGCGACAACGTGTACCTCTTCGGCTTCAGCCGCGGGGCGTATACGGCCCGCGCCCTAGCCGGCGTGCTGCACATGTTCGGCTTGCTCTACCCAGGCAATGAAGGCCTGATCCCATACATCACCCGCATGTATGCGAAAAAGACTCGAGCTGCAGCCGGCATGACGCAAACCTTCCAGGTCGCGGACGGATTCAAGGCGACGTTCTGCCGCCACTGTCCTTTGCATCTCGTAGGGGTTTGGGACACGGTAAGTTCCGTGGGCTGGGTATGGGATCCGTTAAGGCTGCCCTACACCGGCCAGAATCCCGACATGGCCCATGGCCGCCACGCCGTCTCCATCGATGAACGCCGCTGCTACTTCCGCAACAACCTGTGGGGCGCCCAGCTTACAAATCAGACCCTCAAGCAGGTGTGGTTCGCCGGCGTACATTCCGACGTCGGAGGCTCCTATGCCGACTCGGAGAGCGGGCTCTCGCAAATCACTCTGGAGTGGATGCTCTGCGAAGCCGTGTCCCTCGGCCTGCTGGTCGACCCGCAGAAGGCCGACCAAGTCCTGGGGCGAGTACCACCACCCGTGCCTCCGGTGCTGCCAAATCCCGCAGCCCCCATCCATAACTCACTCACGCCGGTGTGGTGGATTCTCGAGTTCCTTCCCCACCAGTACTACGATTTCACGGCAGCGAAGAGCAAGTGGCGGATTCCGTTCGGGGCTCGCCGCTTCATTCCTGATAACTCCGTCTTGCACGAAAGCGTGCACCAGAAACTTCAAGCTGATCCAACCTACAAGCCGCCGAACCTGCCCAACAACCCGCAAACCGAGCCCCGCAACCCCTGCAAGTTCTTCTAGCAGGCCGCGGAAGGAAGTTGGTCGTATCAGCGCATCGCCTTAGCGCTGCCGAAAATCGCGTGGCCCCTGTTGGGAGTTGGTCGCAGGATCGTGCCCGCGTCTGAACAAAGCACAGCTTAGCTGGCCCACTACCGTCTGAAACGAAATGCAACTCCCGCGCACTATGCAGACGTCGGGTGCGGTCCCGTAGCTAGTCCAGTAACCCCGACAAAAAACCGACCGTCATGCACTGGGAGTGGAGCCGACTATGCCCCCTGGACTCGACAATCTGAAGCACATCGTCGTTCTGATGATGGAGAACCGTTCCTTCGACCACATGCTGGGATCCCTGAAGGCTGTGGACGCGCGCATCGACGGCGTCACCGGCCAGCTCAGCAATCCGGATACAACGGGCGCGTCCGTCAAGCCCCTGCCCCAGGCAGAGTTTCAGGGTCAGCTTGATCCCGATCCCGACCATCATTTTCCCGCAGTCGATCTGCAAATCTTTGGCGGTGACACCAGCGCGGCCCGCGCGGCGAACATGCAGGGCTTCGTGAAGAGCTATTTCAATCAGCGCGGCGACGTAGGCCATTCTCAGAAAATTATGTATTACTTCGCCCAGAGCGATTTGCCGGTGCTGACCACGCTCGCGCTGGAGTTCGCGGTGTTCAATCGTTGGTTCGCCTCCATCCCGGGGCCCACGATCTGCAATCGCGCCTTCGCGCACTATGGAACGTCGTTCGGCCGAGTGGATATGAATCCCTTCGACGTCATAGAGCCGTTCAAAAGCATCTACACCCGGCTCATTAACGCGACTCCGAAGCACACCACCAAGGTCTATTACTACGACACGACCAGCTCGACCATGGAGGTCGTGAACCTCCTGCAGAACCAGCCCGAAATTTTCGGCACGTACAAGCAGTTCTTGAGCGACTGCGACCAGGGCCTGCTGCCCGAGTACGCCTTTGTCGAGCCGAACTATAACGACCACGACACGGACAGCGGCGAGGAAGTCGCCAACGATCAGCATCCCGACCACGACGTCCAGGCCGGAGAGCTCTTGATCGCTGAAGTGTACATGCGGATCAAGCGCAACCCGCAGTTGTGGGCCAGTACCGCCCTGCTGGTGGTTTATGACGAGCATGGAGGGATCTACGACCACGTGGTCCCGCCATCATGTACCCCCGACAAGTTTCAATCCTCGGAACTGGATCCCGGAACGAAACAGCCTTTCAAGTTTGACCGGTTGGGAGTGCGGGTGCCCGCCATTCTCATCTCCCCCTGGATTCCCACGAACACTGTGGTCGACCGTGTCTTCGATCACGCTTCCATCCCGGCTACGGTAACGAAGTACTTTCTGGGTGACTACCCGGCTCGGTCTCCTCGCGAGATCACCGCCGATGTCTTTATAGAGCCGAATGTGCAGCCGGTCGATCCGCAACGCAACCTGCTGTCGCTTGACGCAATGCGGACCGATTGCCCGGAGTTCGATGTATAGAGTGCGAACGAGAACGGAGCAACCAAAATGACTCTCATTCCTGTGCCCAGACCGAGCCCGAGCGCTATGAATCCGGACCGGCCCGTTAACGCGCTGCTGCAAGTGCAGATTCAGCATTTGCACGAAGCCGAGAGAAATTTGCCCCTCCGGTACCACAGCGACATTTACGCCAAGGCCATCAAGACCGAAGGCGAGGCGGGAAAGTACATACGCGCGGTGACCGAGGCGATTCATCAAGCGCATGCCGACGCGGCCGCGCAGCGGAAAAAAGCCGCTCCAAGGCGTAAGCCCGGATTGGAGATCGCCGCCGCTGCCGAACGACCGGCTCGAAAACGCAGCTCCAAAGGCAAGAAGAAAACCAGCAAGAGCAAGCTCAAGACGAAGTAGGCCCATTTTGCAGGAGGCACGTATGCGGTGGAGTGCGGTATTGATGCTGTTGGGTGCAGTCACGCTGTCGATGGCTCAAGAAAGTCCGCTGCACGCGGAATTGCGCCGCGAGGGCGAGCGCGTGTCCGACGCGTGCGGTGCCTTCAGCTTTAAATCCGTACCTTCATGCGCGTACACGCTCTTTACCGACCATCCCCTGCACATAGCGGCGGGCAGCATGCCGCCCCAGAACGGATTCGGTTTGGGCGGCGCATTCGTATGGTCAAAGAACACCAGGAATTGGCGGATTAGTTGGGATTTCGACGCCACCGGCGCCTTCAGCGGCGCCTGGCGTGCAGGTGGGTACATGAAGTTGGTCCACACACCGCACCCCGCCAAATCGCCAATCAAGGTCATAACACCGACGCCCGGGGAAGCACCGCCGACCGAGGCCAAGAAGGGACCAGTAAATTTCACCCATCCCTACACCGTCTTCAACCTTTACGCGCAATCGATTTCGCTAAACAAGGTGAACTTCTTTGGTCTGGGCAACAGCACAACCCTTGCGGGGAAGTCACTGTTCGGCACGACGGAAACGATTGTCGGCGGCATCGTGATCAAGCCGGTCTATGAGTGGGCGGCGATCACAAAGCTGCATCTCGCGCTGCTGGGAGAAGTTAACGGACGCTTTGTCTCGATCCGGGGAGAACCGGGTCAGTCCACGCCGTCGATTGAAACCCTGTATACGGACGCGACGGCGCCGGGCTTAACTAGCCAGCCGCATTTCGTTCAGTTGGGGGAAGGCCTGCGCATCAAGCCCGCGATTGGAAATCTGCAGCTGAGTTACATGGGCAAATTTCAGGAGTACTTCGCACCGTCGAGTTCGCAGAACTCTTTCCTCCGTTGGACCCTGGATCTGGACCACAACTACTCCTTGTACGAAAAGACCCAGTCGTCGAGCGCCGAGACGCTTGGTCCCGATTCCTGCGCCCCGCCGGGAGAGAACTGCCCATCGATTCCATATACAAGGAACCTGAACGGCTCGATCGATGTGCGCCTGCTGCTTTCCGAATCGATCACGTCGGGAACAAGCGCGGTGCCCTTCTATTTTCAACCGACCTTGGGCGGGTCCGACATCAACAGCGCGATGGCGCTCGGCAGCTATCAGGACTATCGCTTTCGAGCTCCCAACATTCTTCTTTTGCAGGAGAGCTTCGAGCATTCGATCTGGGGTCCGTTTGGCCTGAAGTTCATGGCGGATGAAGGCAGAGTTGCGCTCACGCGCGGCGATCTCGGCTTCAGCCATTTGAGGCACAGCTTCGCCGGGGGATTGACGCTTCGTGCTGGAGGTTTTCCCATGGTATCGCTGATGTTTGCCTGGGGAGGACCCGAGGGCCACCACAACATCGCGAATATGAACACGTCGCTGCTCGGCGGATCCTCCCGTCCTTCCTTATATTGATCGCGCCCTATGCTTGCTGCCTGATGTCTTGTCATTCCGACGCGCGAGCGCAGCGAGGCAGGAGGAATCTGCTGTTCGTTGTCGGATGCAAACGCTGAACAGATCTGTTTACTCGTGCCATTATGTCGCGAAAACGTGTCGCGCTTCAGCGCCTGAGCAGGGCCTTTCACATATTCGGTTCACCTGATTCCGCCAGTCTTCAAGCAAGAATTTTCACATTCCATTAACAATCCCCGGGCACTTCATCCCTTATCGGATGTCGCAACGGACCCGCCTGCACCCACCCGTCCGATTCTTTGTAGAATGCTTCCGCAGAAATTGGGGAAGAACCCACCAACCGCACTCACGAGGTGATCGATGGCATGCAACCCAGAAGTCCTGAAACACGTCCCGCTCTTCGCGCTATTGGATGAAGATGAAACCGCTGTCCTCGCGGGACAGGTTGAACTCAGAAAGTTCGCCCCGCGCCAGCGCATCTACAAGATCGGCGACCCGGGCGAACGAGCCTACGTCATGGTCTCCGGCATGGTCCGGGTCTCGACCGTGGACCAGGATCATCAGGAAGTCGTGGTCGATGAACCGGCGCACGGCGAATTTTTCGGATTCGCCTCCATGCTCGAGGGCACCCCTCATCAGACCAATGCCGTCGCAATGGAAGAAGCGGTCTGCCTCGAAGTCGACCGCAACGACATCTCGACCCTGTTGCAGCGCAAGCCCCTCGCCGGCATGGACATGCTGACCGTCCTGGGCCGCCAGTTTCACGCCTCCCAGCAATTGGTGCGATTGCGCGCGATGCGCAACGCCAACGAAGTCATCGAGCGGGAAGCGACCTTCGGAGAACGAATCGCCGACATCGTCGCCGGCTTCGGCGGATCTTGGACCTTCATCCTCTCCTTTCTGTTTTCTCTCGTCGTCTACACCATCGTCCAACTGCTGCTCGGCCCGCGTGGGTGGGATCCCTACCCCTTCATCCTGCTTAACTTGATTCTCTCCATGCTGGCGGCCATTCAAGCCCCCGTCATTATGATGAGTCAGAACCGTCAGGACACGAAAGACCGCCTGCGCGGTGAACTCGATTTCGACGTGAATCGCCGCGCCGAGGGCGAAATTCAGGGCTTGGCGCGAAAGTTAAACCACCTCACCGATAAACTCGGTGACGTGGAAGACCTGTTACGCGCGAACCTGGCCCCGCGTTGAAGCTACCAAGCAGGTCCCGCGTCATATCCACCCTGGAATCGGTTAGAATTTTCCGGCCCCGGAGTGTCCCACCCAATAGTCAAAACTTGTCCGAAAGAGGAAACGACTATGAAAGTTCAACTCTCTTCTTTTCTCGGGTTCGTACTCGCATTCGTTGCTTGCGCACCATTGGCGCAAAGCCAGGTCTCGGAGAAAGCTGTTCAACGTATCCAAAAAGAGGTTCGCCACGAGCTGCTGATGCTCCCCTAC
>Ga0209698_10008235_pt1 | contig 10800 bp, 9 predicted proteins | sample LitLauG_LLR_2012_FD_187203 | JGI IMG/M metagenome (GOLD analysis project Ga0209698, IMG submission 187203) | Freshwater sediment microbial communities from Pennsylvania, USA - Little Laurel Run_MetaG_LLR_2012 (SPAdes) (version 2) | ecosystem: Environmental > Aquatic > Freshwater > Creek >... | reverse complement strand
AATGTCGAGGACACAACAGGAGCGCAAAACCGAGACCCGGGCGAGGCTGCTGGCCGCCGCGGCCGACCTCTTCGCCGAACAGGGCATCGACGCCGTGTCGGTGGACGCCGTTGCCGAGGCCGCCGGGCGCACGTCGGGTGCCGTCTACGCCCACTTCGGCTCGAAGCAGGGCCTGCTCCTCGCCCTACTGGACTCGTGGAAGGACTCGGTCCTGGCCGTGCTGCTCGCCGAGGTGGCCGTCAGTGACTCCCCCGCCGGCCAGCTGGCCGCGGTGTGGACCAACGTGTCGGACACGTCCGACCCCGGGGCCGCCCGATGGCCCGTCCTCGAGCACGAACTGTGGCTGCGGGCCGCCCGCGACACCGAGGTGGCCGACGTCCTGCGGGTCCGCAACGCCGAGGCCCTCCGCTACAGCGCCGGCCAGCTGGAGGGCTGGACGACGGCCGTGGGCGCCGAGCCGACGGTGCCGCCCGAGGAGCTCGCCGTGCTGATGAAGGCCCTGCTCACCGGACTGGCCCTCCAGAAGCGGCTCGAACCCGGACTGGTCAGCGACGACCTCGCCCTGCGGGGCATCGCCGCGCTGGTGGGGCTGCCCGCCGAAGCCATCGCCTCCCCCGCCGCCGACCCGACACCACGCACCGCATCCGACTGACCTTCCACCGATCCACCGACAGGAGACACGCCATGCACACCGAGATCTGCGACAAGCTCGGCATCGAGTTCCCCATCTTCGCCTTCACCCACTGCCGCGACGTGGTGGCGGCCGTCACCAACGCCGGGGGGATCGGCGTGCTCGGCGCCATCGGCTTCAATCCCGAGCAGCTCGAGGTGGAGCTGACCTGGATCGACGAGCACGTCGGCGACAAGCCCTACGGCGTGGACATCGTGATCCCGGCCAAGTACGAGGGCATGGACGAGATGGACCCCGACAAGCTGGAGGCCCAGATCCGTGGCCTCATCCCCCCCCAGCACCGGGACTTCGCCCTCAAGATCCTGGCCGACCACGGCGTGCCCGAGATCCCCGAGGACGAGCGCAACTCGAACGGGATGATCGGCTGGACGGCCGCCCACGCCGCCGGTCTCATCGACGTGGCCCTCCGCCACCCGAACGTCAAGCTGATCGCCAACGCCCTCGGCACCCCACCGCCCGACGTCGTGGAACGGGTGCAGGGTGCAGGCCTGATGATCGGCGCACTGGCCGGGTCGGTCAAGCACGCCCTCAACCACAAGGCGGCCGGCCTCGACTTCATCGTCTGCCAAGGGTCCGAGGGCGGCGGCCACACCGGTGACGTGGGCAGCATCGTGCTGTGGCCCGAAGTCATCGACGCCGTCTCTCCCATCCCGGTACTGGCGGCCGGCGGCGTGGGCAGCGGCCGGCAGATGGCCGCGGCCCTGGCCCTCGGCGCCCAGGGCGTCTGGTCGGGCACCCTGTGGCTGACCGTGGAGGAGGCCGACATCCCGCCCAAGCAGATGGAGACGTACCTGGCCGCCTCCAGTCGGGACACCATCCGCTCGCGCTCGTTCACCGGCAAGCCGTGCCGGATGCTCCGCAACGACTGGACCGACGCCTGGGAGGCCGAGGACAGCCCGGGAACGCTGCCGATGCCCCTCCAGATGATGGTGGCCATCGAGGCCGTGTCGCGGGGCCACCGCTACCCCGAGCAGGCCAAGGACGTGAACTTCAACCCGTGTGGCCAGGTCATCGGCCGGGCCACCACGGTGCGCAAGGCCAAGGACGTGGTGTTCTCCATGGTGGAGGAGTTCATCGAGGCCACCGAGCGCCTGCAGACCGAGATCACCGTCTGACCGCACCGGCCGGGCGCTTCGGCCCATCCCGTGACCCGGCGTTGACCCGGCGTTCACCTGACGTTCACCATGGCGCCGCCGCCCACCTTCCGGCGGAGTCCGCACGACCGGCCCGTCCGAGGGAAGAGTGCCTGCCTGGACGCTGCGTCCGTCCGGTGGGCGCCGCTCCCGCCGCCGGCCGGGGCGGCCCACGGGCCGTGGTGCGGAAACAGCCGGTTTGATTACCGTCAGCTGAGTTTTGGGTTACCTTTTCGTTACATCGCCCCGCTGTGGGGCGAATCGCCGCACGAGCGGCTGGACGATGGGAGCGTCGATGCGATCGAGCAGACGATTTACCGTGGCGGCCGCCCTGGTGGCCGTGGCCGCGATCACCCTGGCCGCGTGCAGCAGCAACAGCAGCAGCAGCACGACGACCACCTCAGGAGGATCCGGGAGTTCCGTCAAGTCCGGCGGGACGATGACCATGGCGCTCGACCAGAATCTGGCCGGCTTCAACGTGAACACGTCCGCGGCCAGCGAGTTCGTGCTCCAGGAGATCCTGGACACCGTGTGGCCCCAGCCCTACATCACCAACGCCGCCCTCAAGCCCACCCTCAACACCGATCTCGTCAGTTCGGTCAAGGTCTCGACGAATCCGCAGACCATCACCTACACCCTCAATCCGAAGGCCGTGTGGCAGGACGGCACGCCGATCAACGCCGACGACTTCATCTACAACTGGCAGGCCCAGAGCGGCAATTCCCAGTACGTCGACGTCGGCGGGAACCCGTACGACTCGGCCTCGTCGGCGGGCTACAACCTGATCGCTTCGGTGACCGGCTCGAACCCGCCCAACGGCGCAGCGTGCGATCCGGGCTCGGCGGCCGACAACAACGCCGGTCTCTGCCCGAACGGCAAGACGGTGACGGTCAAGTACACGCAGACGTACGCCGACTGGACCGGACTGTTCGCCAATCTGGTCCCGGCCCACATCTCCCGCACCGTCGGCTGGAACACCGGATTCACCGGACCCACGCAGACGATTTCGGGCAGCTGGTACATGATCCAGAGCTACAACAACAACCAGTCCGTGGTCCTGGTGCGCAACCCCAAGTACTGGGGCACGCCCGGCAAGCTGGACAAGATCGTCTTCCAGATCTTCTCCGACGACACCCAGGAAGTGCCGGCTCTCCAGAACAACGAGGTCCAGGTCATCAATCCGGCGACGGTCAGCACGTCCATCGTCCAGAGCGCGGCGCAGATCCCGAACACCACCAAGGTGACGGCCCCGGGGCTCGAGTTCGAGCACTTCGACTTCAACGAGGCCAATCCGTACCTGGCGAAGCTCCAGGTCCGTGAAGCCATCGCCTACGGGACCGACCGCAAGCAGCTCATCTCCCACACCGTCGGCGAGGTGTCGCCGGGCATCGTCCCGCTCGGCAACCGGATGTTCGTGGCCTCCCAGTCCCAGTACGTCAACAATGGGGCGGCCTATACCAACGTCGACCCGGCAAAGGCGGAGTCGCTCCTGACGGGCCTCGGATTCAAGAAGGGTTCGGACGGCTACTTCCAGCCGAACTACGGGCCACTGGCCGGCCAGGACCTGGCCTTCACCATCCAGACGACATCGGGCAATGCCGTGCGGTCCCAGACCGAGCAGCTGTTCCAGGCCCAGATGAAGGCTGTCGGGATCAAGATCAACATCCAGAACTACGACGCGCACACGTTCTTCGGGACCAACCTGGTTCAGGGCCTGTACGACATCGCCGAGTTCGCCTGGGTGTCCACGCCCTACCCGTCGGGCAACCAGTCGATCTACTGCTCGTACACCAATACGAGCAACTGCGGGCAGAACTGGCTGCACTACGCCAACCCGACGGTCGACAAGCTCCTGGCCGCCGGGTCGGCCGCCACCAGCTCCAGCCAGGAGGTCGCCAACTTCAATGCGGCCGACAAGATCCTGTGGACCGACATGGCGACGTTGCCGCTCTACCAGAAGCCGCAGTACTTCGCGTGGTCGAGTGGGTACGGCAACCTGATCCCCAACACCTCGAGCGTCGGGATCCCGTGGAACGCCCAGGTCTGGGGCGTGAAGTCGTAGCAGTACCGACACCTGATGCAGCCTGAGCGCAAGGGGGTGGGCCACGGCCCACCCCCTTGCGCCATCAACCACCCACCCGCTGAGGACACCTCCTGATGGGGGCCTACGTCCTGCGGCGCCTGGTCATCAGCGTCGTCGTGCTGCTCCTGGCCACCATCGTGGTGTTCCTCCTGGTCGCGGAGTCCGGCGACCCGTTGTCCCTACTGCGGGCCAATCCCAAGATCTCCCACGCCACCATCGTGGCCCGCGAGCGGCTCCTCCATCTCAACGACTCGCTGCCCCAGCGCTACTGGATCTGGTTCTCCCACGCCGTCCACGGCGACTTCGGGCAGACCATCGACGGCCAGCGCGTCGGGCCCCAACTCACCAGCCACCTCCTGGTCACCCTGCGGATGGTGATCCTGGCCACCCTCATCTCCATCGTCCTGGCCCTCGGCGTCGGTGTCTACGCCGCGCTCCGCCAAGGCAGGGTCGGCGACCACGTCGTGACCGTGACCAACTTCGTGTTCCTCGCCGCACCGGTCTTCGTCGTGGGCCTCCTGCTCAAGGAGTTCGTCGCCATCCCCCTCAACCAGCACCTCAACCGGATCATCTTCTACACGAACGGCGAGCAGAGCCCGACGCTCACGGGGTCCTTCGTCTCACGGTTGCCCGACTACGCGGCCCACACGGCACTGCCGACCTTGACCCTCATCCTGGTCAGCTACTCCTCCTGGGCCATCTACCAACGCTCGTCGATCCTCGAGACCATGGACGGCGACCATGTCCGACTGGCCCGGTCCAAAGGCATCTCACCCCGTCGGGTGCTGGTCCGTCACGTCTTCCGCAATGCGCTGATCCCGGTGACGACCGTCATCGCCCTCGACTTCGCCGCCATTCTCGGCGGCGCCCTCATCACGGAGATCGTCTTCGGCTGGCAAGGTCTCGGTGTCTGGTACCTGAACGGGGTCAACAATCTCGACGTCAACGTCACGTTGGCCTACCTCCTGATCTCGGCAACGTTCGTCATCCTCTTCAACCTCCTGGCCGACATCGTCTACGCCTATCTGGATCCGAGGATCCGCTATGACTGATATATCGGGCCTGTCTCCTCGTCAGCAACGCCTGCGCCGGGTCGGAACGACCGAGGCGGGCATGCACACCCTGCCCGGGGTCCCACCGGAGGCCAGCACGGACCAGGGGGACGAACATGGCCTGTCGGGTGAGGCCCGCGGACAGCTGGCCACTGCGGCGCGGCGGTTCATCCACGAGCCGCTCGCCGTGCTCGGCCTCTCGATCTTCGTCGGCCTCGCCGTGGCCGCCCTCCTGACCGGCTGGTTCTGGACCTACAGCTACACCTCGATCACCAATACCCTGAACGCCCCACCGTCGTGGTCCCACCCGTTCGGTACCAACTCGATCGGCGGCGACGTGTTCGCCCAGGTGATGCACGGGACGCTCCAGGACATCGAGATCGCCCTGATCGTGGCCGTCCTGGCCACGGTGGTGGGCGCCTCCATCGGCGCCCTGGCCGGCTTCTACGGGGGCGCCACCGACACCCTGCTGATGCGGTTCGTCGACCTGATCCTGGTCATTCCGGTGCTGGCGATCCTCATCGTCCTCGCCCACATCGTCGCCAAGCAGGCATCGAACTGGTTCTGGCTGGCCGTCATCATCGGCGCCGTTTCGTGGACCTACGTGGCGCGGCTGGTACGGGCCGACTTCCTCTCGCTGCGCGAGCGCGAGTTCGTCGAGGCATCCCGGGCACTCGGCGCCACCAACCGGAGGATCATCCTCAGGCACATGCTCCCCAATGCGGCCGGGCCCATCATCGTCAACGCCACGATCACCGTGGCCCTGAGCATCGTGCTCGAATCGACGCTCTCCTACATCGGCCTCGGTATCCAGCCACCCAACGTGTCGCTCGGGCTCCTCGTCGACCAGGGCCAGGACTCGGCGACGACCGAGTGGTGGCTCTTCGTGTTCCCCGTCCTCTTCCTGGTGATCCTCATCTTGTCGATCTTCTTCATCGGCGACGGGCTACGGGAAGCACTGGACCCGAAGAAGAACCGGGTCCGGGCCTGATGAGCGAGACCACCTTGGCCGTCCAGGACCTCAACGTCGAGTTCGCCACCGGCGAGGGGACCGTCTACGCGGTCCGGGGCATCAGCTTCGCCCTGGCCCCCGAGGAGGTGCTCGGGATCGTCGGCGAGTCCGGCTCGGGAAAGTCGGTCACCGCGCTGGCCATCATGGGCCTGCTGGCCAAGAACGCCCGGCTGACCGGTTCGATCGCCTTCGGCGACCGAGAGCTGACCGGGCTGAAGGAGAAGGAGATGTCCGGCATCCGGGGCACGGGCATCGCCATGGTGTTCCAGGATCCGATGACATCGCTCAATCCGGTGTACACCGTCGGTTGGCAGATCGCGGAGGCCGTCCGGGCCCACCAGGACGTCTCCAAGGACGAGGCCATGGCCAGGGCCGTGTCCCTACTCGAGCTCGTGGGCATCCCACGGGCCGCCGAACGGGCCAAGAACTACCCCCACGAGTTCTCCGGGGGGATGCGCCAACGGGTGGTCATCGCCATCGCCATGGCCAACGATCCGGCGGTGATCCTGGCCGACGAGCCGACCACGGCACTCGACGTCACCGTGCAGGCCCAGGTACTCAGCACGCTGCAGACCGCTCTCGAGGAGACGAGGGCCTCCCTGCTCCTGATCACCCACGACCTCGGCGTGATCGCCGGGCTCGCCGACCGGGTCCTGGTCATGTACGCCGGACGCCCTGTGGAGATCGGCACGGTGGAGGACATCTTCTACCGTCCGGCCATGCCGTACACCCACGGCCTCCTCGGATCGCTGCCGCGGCTCGACAGCGACGGCAGCGAGCGGCTCCGCCAGATTCCGGGGGCACCGCCCTCCCTCACCGACGAGCCGAAGGGCTGCCCGTTCGCTCCCCGTTGCCCGCTGCGCGAGCCCCTGTGCGACGAGGAGGAGCCGGCGTTGCGGACGGTGGTCGCCCCCGAGGACAGTTCGGGCACCGGACCGGCGACCGGCGGAACACACGTCGCCGCCTGTCACTTTGCCGACGCCGTTGCCGACCTGCCGGTGGCCTCCATGTTCTCCGACTCGTCCGAGGACCAAGAAGGCGGCATAACGTGAGCGACGCCGGTACGGCTGCGCCCCTGCTGGTCGTCGACGACCTCGTCAAGCACTACGCCCGGCGGGGTGGGACCTTCGTCCGCCGGGTGGTGAGCACCATCCACGCCGTGTGCGGCGTGTCGTTCACGATCGGTGCATCCGAGACACTCGGCCTCGTCGGGGAGTCCGGGTGCGGGAAGACGACCACGGGGAGGGCCGTACTGCAGCTGATCGAACCGACGTCGGGCTCGGTGCGGTTCATGGGCCAGGAGTTGGTCGGACTCGGTGCGGGGGCGATGCGCGACGCCCGTCGCCAGATCCAGGTCGTGTTCCAGGATCCCTTCGCCTCGCTCGACCCGCGCATGCCCGTGGGCGAGTCGATCGCCGAGCCGCTGCACATCCACGGGATGTGGGAACGGGGCGACGGCCGGCGGAAGGTGGCCGACGCCTTGCGTCTCGTCGGACTGGAGCCCCACCACGCCAACCGGTTCCCCAACGAGTTCTCCGGTGGCCAGCGCCAGCGGATCGGCATCGCCCGGTCCCTGATCCTCGAGCCGAAGCTGCTGGTGCTCGACGAGCCCGTGTCGGCGCTCGATGTCTCGATCCAGGCGGGTGTGGTCAACCTCCTGGAGGACCTCCAGGAGCAACTGGGCATCTCCTACCTGTTCATCGCCCACGACCTGTCCGTGGTCCGGCACATCTCGGACCGGGTGGCGGTCATGTATCTCGGCCGCATCGTGGAGTCGGGGACCCGCGACGACGTCTACGACCGACCCCAGCACCCCTACACCCAGGCGCTGCTGTCCGCGGTGCCCGTACCCGATCCGCGCAAGGAGCGGTCGCGCCGCCACATCGTGCTCGAGGGTGACGTACCCAGCCCCGAGCACCCGCCGTCCGGCTGCCGGTTCCGCACCCGCTGCTGGAAGGCCCAGGAGGTCTGCACCGACGAGACGCCGGAACTCGTCGACCGGGGCGGCGGGCATCCGGTCGCCTGCCATTTTCCCGAGACGACGACCGTCGTCTGAGCCCGCCCGTCGACTCCCGCTGGCTGCGTCAGGTGTTTCCCTTCCGGCCGCATCGGCGCGAAGATGGCCGCACGACCATCGAACGGTGGCCGTTCCAGGACCGTCGAGCGATCAGCGGCCGGGAAGGGGAGGAACATGCGGGTCTCCGCCATTCTCGAGGCCAAGGGCGATGTCGTCGCCACCATCCCCCGGGATGCGACGCTGGGTGAGGCGGTGGCCGAGCTCGTCCGCCACCGGGTCGGCGCGCTGGTCGTGTCGCCGGGTGACGGCTCCGTCGAAGGGATCCTGTCCGAGCGCGACGTCGTCCGCTGCCTCAGCGAGCTCCACGCCGACGTGCTCGAGCGACCGGTCCACTCGGTCATGTCCACCAAGGTCCACCAGTGCACGCCGCAAGCCAGCGTGGACGCCATCATGACGTTGATGACCGAGGAGCGGATCCGCCACGTGCCGGTGGTGGTCGACGGGCAGCTGCGCGGCATCATCAGTATCGGCGACGTGGTCAAGAGCCGCATGGGCGAGCTGGAGAAGGACCGCAACGAGTTGATGGAGTACATCACGGCCCGCTGACCGCCGGCCACGGGCATCGACACTGGCTAGCATCCGGCCATGCCCACCGAGTCCCGGGACTTCGACATCGCCCTGCTGGGGGCCACGGGATTCACCGGTGGCCTGATCGCCGCCTACCTGGCCGGAGCCGCCCCGTCGACGACGGCCATCGCCGTGGCCGGGCGCAATCCGGCGAAACTCACCGAGGTGGTCACCCGGACCGACCCGCGCTTCGAGCCCGTCGTCGTCGACGCCACCGACCCGGTGGGGCTCCGCGCCCTCACGGCACGCTGTCGGGTGGTGATCACCACGGTCGGGCCGTACATCGTGCACGGCGACCCCGTGGTGGCCGCCTGTGCCGACACCGGCACCGACTACCTCGACCTGACCGGCGAGCCCGAGTTCGCCGACCTCACCTACCTCCGTCACCAGGCGCGGGCGGTGGTCACCGGCGCCCGGTTGATCCACGCCTGCGGATTCGACTCGGTACCCCACGACCTCGGCGCCCAGTTCACCGTCGACCACCTTCCCGAGGGCGAGCCCATGACCGTGCGGGGCTATGTGCGGATGCACGGCACGTTCTCGGGTGGGACGGCGGCGTCGGCCCTCGAGATCATGGGCCGGCTGCGCCAGGGGCGGGCCACCCAGGCCATCCGGCGGGAGGTCGAGCCCGAACCGGAAGGACGGAAGGTGACCGTGGCCACGGCCCGGATCGGTCGGGACGCGGCCACCGGGTGGTGGGTGGTGCCGATGCCCACCATCGACCCGCTGATCGTGGCCCAGTCGGCCCGCCAACTCCCCCGCTACGGTCCGGACTTCACGTACTCGCACGTCATGGCCTCCGACGGACCGGTGTCGGCCGCCGCCATGGTGGGCGCGGCGGGCGCGCTCGTCGTGGCCGCCCAGTTCGCCCCGGCCCGCCGTGCCCTCGCCCGGCTCCGCCCGTCCGGCAGTGGGCCCACGGCCGCGCAGCGGGAGAAGGCGTGGTTCAACGTCCGCTTCGTGGGCGAGGGCGGTGGCACCCGGGTGGTCACCGAGGTGGCCGGCGGTGACCCCGGCTACACCGAGACGGCCAAGATGATCGGCGAGGCGGCGCTCTCGTTGGCCAACGACGATCTGGAGCCCACGTCGGGGCAGGTCACCACGGCCTCGGCACTCGGTCCCGCCCTGCGCACCCGGCTGCAGACGGCCGGGATCTCGTTCACCGTGCTCGAGTGAGCACCGACGGCCCACCGCGATGCTCACGGGCCACTTGGCTACGGTGAAGTGGAGATGAGCGAGATCCCGTCGCAGCCGACCGAACCCCCGGTGCCCGCTCCCGGGGTGCCGTCCGCCCAGCAGTCCCGTGACGACCGGGTGGCCTGGGGCGTGACGTCGTCCGGCGAGCCGCGCTGGCCTCCCCTGCTGGCCGTGGTGGTGGCCATCGCCCTCCAGATCGTCCTGCCGAACACCGTCATCCAGGGGCTCGGACCACGGTGGCTGATCCCGGCGCTCGAAGGCGTCCTGCTGGTGGCCCTCCTGATCACCAATCCCCACCGGGTCGATCGCGAGGAGTCCAACCTGCGCCTGTTGTCCCTGGCCATGATCGCGGTGATCACGATCGCCAACGTGGTGGCGTTGGGTGAGCTGATCCGGGCCCTGCTGGACAGCACGGTCACCGGTGGCCGGACCCTGGTGTTCGCCTCCGTCCCCATCTGGCTCACCAACGTGATCGCCTTCGGCCTCTGGTACTGGGAGATCGATCGGGGCGGGGTGACGGCGCGGATGCTCGACAACCACCGCCAGCCCGACTTCCTCTTCCCCCAGATGTCCGTGCCCGGCTCGGCACCGGGATGGGCACCGAAATTCATGGACTACCTGTATACGTCGTTCACCAACGCCACGGCGTTCAGCCCGACCGACACCATGCCGTTGACGGCCGGCGCCAAGCTCCTGATGATGGTCCAGTCGCTGGCCTCGTTGCTGACGGTGGCGCTGGTGATCTCCCGGGCCGTCAACATCCTGAAGTAGCGGCGCGTCAGGCGCTGCGGGGTTGCTGGCCGTTCAACTCCTCGAGCAGCCATGGCGGATAAGGGGAGTCATAGGGGGCGACACCGAGCGAGGCGCGGATCTCGGGGATCGGTCGGTCCCACACCGACTCCCAGTCGACGCCCAGCAGCGGGGGTGTCTCACGGCCGTGCCGGTACCCGGTCAGGATCGTGTCGAGGGTGAAGGCGAACGCATCGGG
>Ga0209698_10008234_pt1 | contig 10800 bp, 4 predicted proteins | sample LitLauG_LLR_2012_FD_187203 | JGI IMG/M metagenome (GOLD analysis project Ga0209698, IMG submission 187203) | Freshwater sediment microbial communities from Pennsylvania, USA - Little Laurel Run_MetaG_LLR_2012 (SPAdes) (version 2) | ecosystem: Environmental > Aquatic > Freshwater > Creek >... | reverse complement strand
GTACTGTCCGTCTACTCACTCGCTGCTGCTGCGGAACCCGCAACGACCCCCGCGAATGCGATTCCCAACATGACCGAGCCGCCTAAAGCGGGTAAGGTTGACCTATTTCCGGAAGAATCTCTCAAACCCGGCATGCAGGCCGTCGCCTGGACCGTTTTTCAAGGCAGCAAACCTGAACCGGTGCCCGTGGAAATAGTCGGCATTTGGGAAAACGCTTGGGGCCCGAAACAAAACATTATCATCGGCAAAATGGGCGGCAAAGCGACTCGAACCAACGTTGCCGGCGGTATGAGCGGCAGCCCGGTCTATATTGATGGCAAACTCGTCGGCGCAATCTCTCTCCGTCTCAGCGTTTTTTCCCCCGACGCCATTTGCGGTATCACGCCCATTCGCCTCATGCTTGAAGTGCGTGATTTTGATAAAACGCGTCCAGTCGATAGCCTGGCTCCCGGAAATGTGGCGCGGGCCGATGCGTCTCTCTCTCTGCCTCCCGGCCTTGCCCAACGCGTGATGGCCGCCGGCTCGAATAAAAATTTTGGCGACATCCCGATGATGATGCCGATCGCCACCCCAATTTCCATGTCCGGCTTCACCGACGATTCCGTTCGAGAATTTGCACCCGTGTTTCAACAGCTCGGCCTGAACGTCTCGCAAGGCGGTTCGTCCAGCGCGCTCGATTCCACCAAACCCGCCAAAGATTGGGCCACAGCCTTGCAACCCGGCGAACCCGTAGCAGCAGTACTCGTCTCGGGCGACGTCTCTATGACCGGTGGCGGCACTGTCACTTATAACGACGGCAAGCGCATTCTCGCGTTCGGCCATCCCATGTTCAACCTCGGCCCGGTGGAAATGCCGCTGGCCAAAGACGAAATCATCACCACTCTTGCGTCTTCTTATCAACCCACCAAGATGGGCAACGCCACTGAAGTAGTCGGTGCCTTGAAGCAAGATCGCCACAGCGCCATCGAAGGCCAACTCGGCGAAACCGCGCAGATGATTCCCGTCACCATGCACGTCTCTTCCTACAACCCAGATAGCAGCGTGCATTCCAAGCGCGATTTTCATTTCAGCGTCTTTGTCGATCACAAATGGACGCCTTATCTCATGATGGCCACGCTGTTCAATTCCATCTCGAACCTAAACGATTTCTCCGAAGAAGCCACCTATCGCCTTCACGGTGAACTTCATGTCGAAGGCCAGCAGAAGATAGAGTTGCGCACCATGCAAGCTCCTACCGAAGCGCAGATTCCCACACCCATGCTGCTCGCGGGTTGGTGGGGCGATAAATTCAATCGTCTCTTCGTCAACTCCGCTAAACCGCCGAAGCTTGATGCCGTAGATGTCAGCGTCGATCTACTGCCCGAGCGTTTAACAGCCCAGATCGAATCCGCCTGGCTAGCCGATAACACCGTTACACCCGGCACCGAAGTGCCCGTCAGAGTATTTCTGCGGCCCTATCGCGGTGACCGTATTGAACGCACCATCAACCTGAAAATTCCCGCCAGCCTCGCACGCGGCGACCACGAGCTTCTCTTCAGTGATGCCGATACCCTAAGCCGTTTCCACAATATTGCGCAAACGCTCAACCGCATCGAAGATATTCCTCAAACCGTCGCCATGCTCAACGACGAACGCAGCAATAACCGCCTTTACGTTTCGCTCATCGAATCGCAGCCTACGATCTATTCCGACGAGAAAGTTTTGCCCAGCCTGCCCGCTTCCATCGTCAATGTCATGCAAAGTGGCCGTGCCGTCAATCATCAATTCGTCAGCGTGCCCGAAAGCGCTCATGAACAACTTTCAGTACCATTCGATACGGTTATTACCGGCAGCTATTCGATCAAAATTCACGTCAATTAAAGGGACTTCCCGCTACACATGATTCAACATTCTGGCTTGCGCCACGCCGCGGCACTCCTGCTGCTGGCATCTGCGCCCGCGCTCCTTTCGGCTGTCGAAACGCACGTATGGGAGCACTCCGATCAGGCGGATTTCGCGCGCGGCACCACCAAGAAACTTTCCATTCGCAGTGATGGCCGCCTTTCACTCGCGCCTGAGTTCAAGGAACTTGATAGCACCACGGTTCCCTACCTTTGGGCCGTCCAGCAAGACTCCAAAGGTGTTCTTTACTATGCGGGCGGCGCGCCCACCGGTGCCTATGCCAAAATCTATTCATTGATTGGCAGCGAGAAACCGCGTGTCTTTGCCGAAATTGCCGGCCTGGAAATCCACGCGTTGGCCATCGATTCGCACGATCGCGTGTACGCCGCGGTCTTGCCCGACGCCAAGATCTACCGCATTGAAAACGGCAAACCGCAGCTATTCTTCGACGCCAAGTGTAAATACATCTGGGCGATGACGTTTGATAAAAGCGGCAACCTGTTTGTCGCCACTGGTGATGCGGGCTTGATTTACAAAGTCGCTCCCGATGGCGTAGGCGCCAAGTTCTTCGATACTGAAGAAGCGCATGCCCGCTCCATGATCATTGATGGCGATGGCAACTTGATCATTGGTACCGAACCGAGCGGTCTCGTTCTGCGTGTCACACCCGCAGGCAAAGGCTTTGTGCTTTATCAAACGAACAAGCGCGAAGTGACGGCCCTGGCTGAACGCAAAGGCATCATTTACGCCGCTGCCGTTGGCAATAAGACCGCAGGCGGATTGGTTCCCGCCACTGCCCAGGCTCCCGCTCCCGCGCCAGCGTCACCCACCCCGACTCCCGGCGCAACAGTCCATGCCATTGCCGCCCCTGCTGCTTTGCCGCCTCCGGTCAACTCACTCAGTGCATCGTTTTCCGGTGGCACTGAGGTCTACCGAATTCAGCAAGATGGTTTCACGGAAAAGATCTGGACTTCCGCTACGGACGTAGCGTACGCTCTCGCCTTCGATTCCGAAGCGCGGCTCATCGTTGGCACAGGTAATAAGGGTGTCATTCACCGTCTTGACTCCGACCAGTTCACGACCATCCTTCTGAACACGCCGCCCACCCAAGTCACGTCATTTCTCCAAGGTAAGAACGGCGTCATCTACGCCACCACCGGCAACGTAGGCAACCTCTACGCCATCGGCCCTGGCCTTGAGGGTTCGGGCACCTATGAAAGCGAGGTTCTCGATGCTACCGAATTTGCCACTTGGGGCAAAGTGCATCTCCGCTCAGCCAATCACGGCGGATCTCTGAGTTTTGAAACTCGCAGCGGTAACGTCAACCACCCCGAAAGCAACTGGACGCCGTGGACCAAAATTGACGTCGCTGAACTGGGCGGTCAGATCCATTCTCAACCCGCCCGCTATCTGCAGTACCGTTTGACGATCGCTAAATCAAGCTCAGGTGAATCGCCTGAACTCAGCGCCATCGATATCGCATTCCTGCCTAAGAACGTCGCGCCCAAAGTGTCGCAGATCGAAGTTGCGCCGTTCAATTACCGCCAGGCACCCAGCAATCAGTCGTTGGAACGGTCTGTACAACCCTCGGGCTCGCCCAGCACTATCACTCTGCCATCCGTTGGCCAGAAGCGCCCTTCCACCAATATCGAAGCGAGCAGCGGTGGCGCCGCCACACTGCAATACAGCAAAGGCTTTGAGACCATTCGCTGGAACGCTACCGACCCCAATGGCGATCAACTCAACTTCAAAGTGGAACTGCGGGCCGCGGGTGAAAGCGTTTGGCGCACCCTGAAAGACAAGCTTCTCGATCATTACTTCTCGTTCGATTCGGCGTCATTCCCCGATGGAAAGTATCAGGTCCGCGTCACGGCCAGCGATGCGCCCAGTAACACTCCCTCCGCTGTTCTGACCAGTTCTCTGGAGAGCGAGACGTTCACAATCGACAACACTCCCCCCGTCATCACAGTCACGTCTTCCGATGCGAAATCGATCAAGTTCAATGCTAAAGACGCCCTGAGTTGGATTGATAAAACCGAATACTCAATCGATGGTGGCGAATGGATCACTCTACGGCCGGAGAATTTGGTCACTGACTCACAATCGCTCGATTACACTCTTTCCGCCAACCCGGGCCAAGTAGTTTCTATCCGTGTATACGACGAAAACGACAACGTCGCCGCCAAGGCTGTTGTAGCAAAGTAAAAAGGCCGCGATGGCACACTTCCCGGGTTTTGACATTGGCAGCTACCCAGGCGACGAAGCCTTCGCAGCCTGGGCCAGAGCTGGTGTCTACAAATGGTGCGGTTACTATCTGACGTCTCCGTGCCATCCCGATAGTAAGTTCGCGCCTTATACCGGTCGGGCAAAATATCTTCACAGCCTTGGCCTCGGCCTCGCCGTTCTTTATGTAGGTTTTCAAAAAGCCGGTTGCGGTGACACACAGCTCACGCGCGCGCAAGGCTTCATCCACGGCGTGGATGCCGTAGCCAAATGCCGGATGGAAGGGTTTCCTTCGCATTCCGTTATCTTCTTGGATGTGGAATACTTCAAGGGCGCCATCTCCGCCGAGTTTGCCGATTACTATCGAGGCTGGCTCGCCGCCGTTCTCGATAGCCAGACCTTTCAACCCGGAACCTATTGCGCTAAGGTCAATTTCAACGATGTCGATACTACGGCCCGCCTGGAATATGCCGCCCACGGTCTCCCTTTCGGAGGACCGGTTTATTGGATTGTGCTGGAAGACACGTCCTTTAATCCAACCACCTCCGGTCCGGCCGGTTGTGGAATCGCCGAGGCCAGTGTCTGGCAAGGCCTCCTCGACATTGAACAAAAGCACGGTGGAACGACGCTCACCGTCGACTTAAACACAGCCGATTCCGACGACCCATCGCAGTCAAGAACGCCCCTCGGCGTCGTCGCTGCCGTCTTTGAAGAAGACATCATCGAATACGAAGAATAAGACTACGATGTCCGATACACCACGCCGTTCGTTTCTCCAAAAGCTGATCGCCGCCGCCACGATCTCGCCGCGAGCCGCCGTTTCCCAGCCGAATGACGGTGCTTCGCCCGAACACGCAGACTGGCTTTTGAACGGCAGTCCTTATCCCGCTCGCCTCATTCGCCCTAACAATCGCGATATAGCACTCACAAACGGCCTGGTCAGTCGCCTATTTCGTCTCACTCCCAATGCCGCTACAGTGGCTTTTGACGATCTCATCAACAACCGCTCCCTGCTCCGCAGCGTTCGGCCGGAAGCCACCATCAAGGTCAACGGAATTGAGCTGTCCATTGGCGGCTTGCTGGGCCAACCCATTCACAACTACTTACTTCCGGAATGGCTCGATTCCATGAAGGCAGATCCGTCGGCGTTTCACTTTATTCGCGCTGAAGAAGGCCGAACCAAAGTGCGCTTTCCGTGGAAGAAGCACACTGAGTGGCTCACCGAAGATCTCCCCTGGCCGCCTCACGGAGTGTCGCTCACCCTTCATTTCGAGGCATCTCCCAAGACGGCTGTAGCTGACCTGCTGGTGCGGGTTCACTACGAACTCTACGACGGAATTCCGCTCTTCTCCAAATGGATCGAGATCGACAACCGTGGTTCCTCCTCTGCCATTCTCGATTCATTTCGCGCGGAGATCCTAGCCGTCTTCGACGAAACTCCGCTCGAGCAGGCCAATGCATCACTGAACGTCCTCGACCCATTGCAACCTCTGCACGTCGAAACCGACTACGCTTTCGGCGGCTACATGCGTCCGAATCTGGACAACCCCGCTGTCCGTTGGATCTACGATCCCCTCTACACCACAGGCATCAACTATTACAACCTCGAAAAGCCTGCGCTGCTCGAGTGCGCCCCTCCGTTAGGTCCCGCAATTCCGCTTGAGCCGGGCACAAGCTGGAGTTCGTTTCGCGTCTTCGAATTGCTGCAAGACAGTTCGGAACAAGAGCGCCGTCATCTTGCACGTAGGCGCATGCTCCGCACTATTGCTCCCTGGTCGCAGGAAAACCCGATCTTCATGCATGCGCGCTATGCCAAGCCTGAAGTCGTACGCAGCCTCGTCGATCAATGCGTCGAAACCGGCTTCGAGATGATCATCCTCAGCTTCGGCAGCGGGTTCAACATCGAAGACGATAGCCCCGGCAATCTCACGGCAATGAAGGAACTGGCTGCCTACGCGCAATCGAAAGGCATCGCCTTGGGCGGTTACTCGCTGCTCGCCTCGCGCGGCGGAAAGCCGGAAGACCAAGTCATCGATGTCACAACCAACCGGCCCGGCGGCGCTCACTTTGGCCCCTCCCCTTGTCTCGCCAGTCCCTGGGGCATCGATTACTTCCGCAAGCTCCGCGCGTTCTTCGCAGCCACCGGCATGAACGTTTTTGAAAACGATGGCTCCTATCCCGGCGATTGTTGCGCCTCCACCACTCATCCCGGTCACCGCGGCTACGATGATTCACAGTGGCGGCAATGGGAGATCATTCGCGATTTCTATCGCTGGTGCCGCGGCCAAGGGATCTATCTCACAGTCCCCGATTGGTACTTCCTCAATGGTTCAAGCAAGGTCGCCATGGGGTATACCGAAAGCAACTGGTCTCTTCCGCGCGAATATCAGGAGATCATTGAGCGCCAGAACATCTTCGACGGCACCATCGAAAAGACGCCAAGCATGGGCTGGATGCACGTTCCGCTGATGCAGTATCAAGGCGGAGGCGCAGCCGCGACTATCGAACCGCTACACGAACACTTGGATCACTATGAGCGCCGCTTGGCTGATCTCTTCGGTTCAGGAGTGCAAGCTGCTTGGCGCGGCGAACGGCTTTACGACACCGACGAAACCAAGGCCGTAGTCAAACGCTGGGTAGCGTTCTACAAAGAGAACCGCGCCATCCTCAACAGCGACGTGATTCACCTGCGCCGTCCCGACGGCCGAAATTGGGACGGCCTCCTGCACGTGAACCCTCACCAGAAGGTGTGCGGTTTGGCCGTGCTGCACAATCCGACCGCTGCCGAACTTTCTTGCCGCGTCGATTTCCCGCTTTATTACACTGGCCTTAAAGACCAAACCGTCGTTACCATTGGGCAAGACAAACCGCACACCGTAAAACTGACCCGCGATCATCACGCTTCCATCCAAATTCAAATTCCCGCACGCGGCCATATCCCGGTGAAGTTCTCCACTTGATATCGTTAGTAAGTCCATACTGAGGTACCATCGTGCACAAACTGCTCTTATCGCTGATTCTCGCTGCCGCAGTTGCTGCCCAACAGCCGCGCCAGGTTATCAACTCCCCTGAAGTTCATTCCGACGGCCGCGTCACCTTTCGACTCCTCGAGCCCAATGCCCTAAAGGTCACTGTCGCCGTGGAGGGCATGAAAGATCCACTCGTCTTGCAGAAAGATCAGCAGGGCATTTGGAGCGTGACGACGGATGTGCTCGCACCGGACCTTTACGGCTACTCGTTCAACGTCGACGGCACTCACTTCCTGGATCCGTCAAATACTGAAATCAAGCCCAACCTGATGGGACTATCGAACGTCGTACACGTGGCCGGCACTTCGCCACTTCCATGGGAGCCCACCGACATTCCTCACGGGCAGATTCACCACCACTTTTACAAATCGACAATTGTGGGCGACAACCGCGACTTTTACGTCTACACACCACCAGGCTACGACTCTGCAGCCAACACGCGTTATCCAGTGCTCTACCTACTGCATGGCTATAGCGACGATGCAAGCGGCTGGACGGCTGTCGGTAAGGCGAACCTGATTCTCGATTCGCTGATCGCGCAAAATAAGGCGAAGCCGATGATCATCGTGATGCCGCTCGGCTATGGCGCACCCGAAATCGTTCATCCTACGCCGGGCGTTTCCCCCTTCGGCAATGCCGAATTGCGAGAGCGCAATTTCGGTCGCTTCCGCAGCGCGTTGATTGACGAAGTAATTCCAGCCGTGGATCGAGCATACAAAACCGATCCGAGCCGTGACGCCCGTGCGATTGCAGGCTTGTCGATGGGTGGCTCCGAATCTTTACTCACTGGCTTGAACCGGCCGGACAAGTTTTCTTGGGTAGCGGGCTTCAGCACGGGTGGCCTTAGCGACGATTTCGCCGCTGATTTTCGTCAGCTCAACGCCGATGCCAATTCCCAATACCATTTAATCTGGATTGCTTGCGGCACTGAAGATCGTCTGATCGCAACCAATCGAAAAATAGTCGCCTTTATGAAAGAGAAAGGTGTGACGGTTACGCCCATTGAAACGCCAGGCATGCACACATGGATGGTGTGGCGGCGGAACCTCATTGCATTCGCGCCGCTTCTGTTTCAGAGCAACGACCGCGTGATTCGCCCGGCCATCGTCTCCGGCGAGAACTAATCTTCGCGAAGCGCTTGTGCGGGTTGGATGGCGGAGGCCCGCCAAGCCGGCACCATAACCGCAGCCAGCGCGGCAGCGAGCAAGACCCCAACAGAGAAAAGGATGGTCGCGGGTTCGAGAGGCTTCATTTGGAATAGTTCCTTTTCGACGTACTTGGAGCCGAACCAGATGACCGGTAGCCCGAGTAACAATCCCGAGACCGCGACTGTCATGCCTTCTCGGACAATCATGGTGACAACTTCTTTTGGCATTGCTCCCAGAGCCATACGAATTCCAATCTCTCCTCGGCGGCGCGCTGTGCTGTAGGCAATGACTCCGTAGAGTCCCACCACTGAGAGGACCAAGGCCAGGATGCCGAATCCGCTGCAAATCGTAGCGAACATTCGCTCGCGCTGCAGACCTTGGGAGATCTGCTCTTCCATGGTCATGACGTCAACGAGCGGCAGATTTCGGTCGATTCCGGCAAGGGTCTTGCGGACGGCCGGCAGGACCATTGCAGGAGTGCGCGAGGTGCGGATCGCAACGGTGACGCCGCTGCTTTCTTTGTCCAAAGGCAGCCACACCGCGCTGGGTCTCTCTTTCATTGAGGTTGGCGCTATCTTTGGCGCGATGCCGATAATTTCGTACTCGGGCTTAGGTTGCCCTGGAGGACCGTCCGTGAAAGTCATGCGCTTACCTACGACACTATTCCCACCCCATTTTGCAGCTAAATCTTCGCTCACCAAGGCGACCTTGGCACCGCTGACTATGTCGGTCCATTGAATACTTCTTCCGGCCAGCAAGCGCCCTGAGTAGAGCGAAAGATACGTTGGAGTTACGCCGTTGATAGACGCGCCTCTGATGTCGTTGTGTCCCGGTAGCCCCAGATCTTCCCACCAGCCGCCCACATTCATTGGACGTATGGAACAAAGGCCAACGTTGTTAACTCCCGGCGTCGCAGCAAGCTGGCGCTCAAGGTTGAAATAGAAGTTCTGCAGCTTGGATTTGGCATAGCCCGACGTTCCGGGCCGGATGTCGAAGAGAATCAGATTGCGGCGGTCGAATCCAGGATCGCCGGATTGGATCGCGGAAAGGTTCCTCGTGAAGAGGACAGCGCACATCACCAGAACGACCGACATCGCCATTTGGCTGAGAGTGAGAACGCGGCCGCTGTTCCATCGCTGGCGGCCTTTGCCGGTGATGTTCCTGAGATTCGACGATCGCCATGAGGGGAAAATGCCAAACAGCAACAGAGCCGCGGTCGTGGTAGCTACGACGATTCCCAAAACCCGCAGATCGAGGCTGGCATGAATCGGCAGGCTTTCTCCGTGGCCAAAGAGGAGGAATTGTCCAAGCAAGCCTTCGGTGAGGTATGCCACTATAGCGCTGGCGAAGCCACCCAAAACGGCAAGCATGACGCTTTCCGTTAGGAACTGTCGCGCGAGCCGGAGGCGGCTGCATCCCAGTGCAATGCGAGTGGCCACTTCTTTTTCGCGCGCGGCCGCTCGCGATAGCAGCAGATTCGCGATATTGATGCAGGCAATCAGCAAGAGAAAACTCACAAGGCCTCCCAAAACCAGCAGCGGGTTGCGAAAGTTCTTGCTCAGAAAGCCCAAGCCACGGCTTCCGCCGCTGAGAAGAATATGTGGAGCATCCGCAGCCTTCTTGGGTTGAGCGGCCCAGCTTGAGACAAAGGCTGCGTCGATCTCGGGCTGCATCGCTATCTCAGCGTAGCCGGGCATGCGCCGGGCGATAAGCTGAATGCACCAGAAACGGTTGTTATCGAACCACTGCGCCAATCCGCTGCTATGGAGTGGCGCGTAAATGTCGGTTGCATCGCCTGGTATGAGGCCGGCAAATCGGCTGTCCAATACCCCGGCGATGGTGTTCGGTTTGTTGTCGATGATAATTGGTCGGCCAACCACGCTAGGCGACGAACCGAGCGCACTCTTCCAGAATCGATGCGATACGACGACAGCAGGCTGCGCGGCAAACGCGTCATCGCTATCTGAAAGCAATCGTCCAAGCTCGGGGCGCACTTGAAGAGTTGATAGAAAATTGCCGCTCACTGACCGTTGCTTCGCTACGCTTGCTTGGCCTGCAAAACTCACGCTGACAGTGTCCGGAAAGCTGAAGCCTGCCAGCGATGCTTTTCCCGAAAGCCGCTGCCGCATTTGCTGAAAGCCCGAATAGGAAAAGAAATCGGCGACCTCCCAGCCGTCTTCGCGATCCATGCTCCCAGACCCGCCATTCACGATTTCTTTCGGGAACCCGTGGGCGCGCCAATTTACGTTGGTCAATTGCTGCGGATTCGGTACCGGCAGATCCCGCCACAACACCACGTCCATCAGCGCGAGTATGGCTGTGTTCGCGCCAATCGCCAGCGCAAGCGACAGAACCGCAGCCATTGTAACGACCGGTGTCCGCTTCATCATGCGCCAGCCGAATACGATGTCCTGGCGAAGACCGATGAGCCATGCCCAACTACGTTCATCGCGGCAGCGTTCTTTCGTCTGCTCATAGCCGCCGAATTCGCGCTTAGCGAGTCGAGCAGCCTCTTGCGG
>Ga0209698_10008233_pt1 | contig 10800 bp, 5 predicted proteins | sample LitLauG_LLR_2012_FD_187203 | JGI IMG/M metagenome (GOLD analysis project Ga0209698, IMG submission 187203) | Freshwater sediment microbial communities from Pennsylvania, USA - Little Laurel Run_MetaG_LLR_2012 (SPAdes) (version 2) | ecosystem: Environmental > Aquatic > Freshwater > Creek >... | reverse complement strand
GTCCACGCCGACCGGACACTCGGCTTTGCAGGCGCGGCACTCGAGGCACAGATCGAGGACTTCGAAGACGCCCTCGTCGCCCAAACCGCTCTCATCCAGCCGTCCGGTCATGGCCAGGCGCAGGGTGTTGGCGCGGCCGCGGGTCGAGGCCGACTCTTCGCGCGTCGCCATGTAGGAAGGGCACATGGTGCCGGCGAGTTTCTTGCGGCAAGCGCCCACACCGCTGCACATCTCGACGGCGCCGCCCAGCCCGCCGTATTCCGAGTAGTCAAACCATGTCTGGGGGGAGGGGGTCTGGTAGCCGGCTCCGAATCGCAGGTTTGAGGTCATAGGCGGCGCGTCCACGATCTTTCCGGGATTGAGAATGCCGAGCGGATCGAACGTCCGCTTGATCTCGCGGAACGCCTCATACAGGACGGGGCCGAACATCTGGCACATGAAGGGGCTGCGCACCAGCCCGTCGCCATGCTCGCCCGACAGCGCGCCGCCGAACTCGATCACCAGGTTGGCGACTTCCGTGGCGATGCTCTGGAATTTGGCGACGCCTTCCCCGGTCTTCAGATTGATGACGGGCCGTACATGCAGGCAGCCGACCGAGGCATGCGCATAGACGCCCGCCGTGGTCTGGTGGCGTTGGATGATCTGGAGAAAGCGGCCGATGAATTCGCTGAGCTTTTCGGGAGCGACCGCCGTGTCCTCGACGAACGAGATGGATTTGGCGTCTTGCTTCATGGCGGTCGAAAGCCCCAGCGCTGACTCCCGCAGGTTCCAGACGCGCGCCTGCTGCGCCGGGTCGGTCTCGGAATGATAGTGATAGCCGAGGCGCTGGGAGCGCAAATCCTGTTCCAGAGCCACCAGGCGCGGCGGCAGGTCTTCCTTGCGATCGCCGTAGAACTCGACGCACAGCGTGGCCGCCGGATCGCCAGCAATGAACTTATTACGAATGCTATCGAGGCCGGCATTCTGACGGGTGTTATCGAGGATGGCTTTGTCCATGACTTCGACGGCCGAAGGATTGTGGCGGAGGATGACCGGCGCCGCACGCAGGGATTCCAGCAGGTCGGCGAAGGCAATCACCATCACAGCCTTGGCTCTGGGCAGCGGCACCAGCCGCAGCTTGGCTTCCAGCACCACTCCCAACGTGCCTTCCGATCCGACCAGCATGCGGGCCAGATTGACCGGTTTGGCGGGGTCGGTGAACTCGTCCAGGTTGTAGCCGCCCACGCGGCGCAGGATCTTGGGATACCGGCGGTCGATCTCGGCGGCATGCTCGGAAGCGAGGCGCAGGACCGTGCGGTAACAGGAAGCCTCCAGCGTGTCGCCGGCGGGAATCTCGCCGCGCGGCAGATCGCGGAAGTGGACCACGGTTCCGTCCGAGAGCGCCACGGTCTGCTCCAGGACGTGGTCGATGGTTTTGCCGAATACGACGCTGCGCGCGCCGCACGAGTTGTTGGCCATCATGCCGCCAATGGTGGCGCGGCTGGCGGTGGAGATGTCGGGAGCGAATCGCAGACCGATGGGCGCGAGCTGCGCGTTCAGTTCGTCCAGCACAATGCCGGGCTCCACGCGGACCCAGCGTCCGGCCTCGCTCACTTCGAGCACGCGGTTGTAATACTTCGAGGTGTCGATCTGGATGCCCTCGCCGATGGCCTGCCCGCCTTGCGAAGTGCCGCCCCCCCGCATGGTCAGCGGGCAGCGATGGCGGGCACAGATTTCGATAGTGCGGATAATATCGCGGCGCGTCTTGGGGATCACCACTCCCAGCGGCTGAATCTGGTAGACGCTGGCGTCGGTGGAATAAAGAGCACGGGAGATGGTATCGAAGCGGACTTCCCCTTCCAATTGACGCGTCAGTTCCTGCTTCAGCACGTCAGCCTTTGTTCCCAACTGCACGAGACTCAACGAGGGACTCCTTCAGTGGAGCAGCCAAATCAGCGGCAGCCTTTCGCGGACACCGCAAACCGGTGTGGCAATCTCAAAAGATATACTTTAGCGCGAACTGCATGATCCGCGGATCACCCGCGGCATTGGCGGAGCCGATTACGGCGGTCGATATCACGCCAAACGTGCTCGCCGTGCTGGAAACCAACCCCGGATTGGGCGGCCGCACGTGGTTGAGGACATTGAACGCCTCCCAGCGAAGTTCCAGCCGCTGCCTTTCCCGAATTGCGAACGTGCGGAACAACGCGGCATCGAAGGAGACCCATCCGGGGCCTCGAATCGAGCCGGCGCCGAGGTTTCCGAACGTGCCGGGCGCCGGTTGTGCGAATGCCGACGGATCGAGCCACTGGCTATACGTCTGGTTTTGCGGGTACGGGTTCCCCACCAGGTTGGGCCGCTGGCCCCCAATGCCGTTCAGCGCCTGATCCAGCGCCGTGGTGACGGTGAGCGATTGGCCCGCCTGAACGCGTATGCTCGTGGAGAGCTTCCAGTTTCCAGCAACTTTCTGCATCGCGCTCCCGGAAAATTTCGGCGCTTCGAATACGCCCGAAATGTTGACCAGGTGCCGGCGGTCGATTCCCACGCAGTTCCCCCGGTCGAAGTGCCGGTTGGCGGGGTTGATGTATTGCACGCCATCCAGTTCCGACGTGAACGGATCGGTGATGCAGTGGGACCAGGTGTAGTTGCCCAACAGCGTAAAGTTGGCCGCCAGGCGGTGCTGTGCGGATAGCAGCAGAGCGTGATAACTGGCCGTGCCTCCGTCATCGAGCGAATGGATGGTCCCGAAGTACTTGCCCTGATCGGGGTTCTGCAGATACAGCACGCGGCGCTGGTTGGTGTTGGCGGTAGTGGCGCCCGGCCCGAACACCGCGGCGTTGATGGCATTATCGGCCCACGTGTGCACCGCGTGGTTGCCTAAATAACTGGCTGAGAACAGCCAGTTGGCGGCGATTTGCTTCTGGATGCTGAGGTTCCATTGTTCGAGATACGTGGTTCTCAAATCCAATGGATAGGTGGTGTAGTTGCCGGGAACGGGGAATACGGCGTTCTTATCCAGGCGCAGGGGGAACGGGTCTCCACCGGGATAAGCGGCCCACGGATTGTCGAACGAAACGTTGTTCAAGGTGATCGTGGAACCCCACGGAGGCGCCTGCGAGAAACCGTACGCAAACAACGTATGAGGCATCTCGCTGAAGATCCCGAAAGAGGCGCGGACGGTCATCCGGCCGTTCCCGCGGGGATCCCAGACTGCGCCGAAGCGCGGAGCAAAAACCTTCCAGCGGATGTGGGAGGGCCGGCCATTGGTGTCGAAGCCGGGGTCGCCCGGGTATAGCACGCCGGCCGGAGCATTGGGATACACCGAGGAGTGCACGTTCTGAGCGAACAGCGTGGGATCGAAATGACTGACGTACCCCAACGACATTTTGCCGCCGATGAAGGGCTCCCAGCGCATCCCCGCATTCACCGTCAAGTGAGACGTGACTTTCCAGGTGTCCTGTCCATACAAACCGACGTAGTTATAGCGCTCGTAGTCGTATTGAATGCCGCCTTGGGTAAAGCTTCGCGCATTACCGATCAGGAAGTCGCCCATGGAAAGGCCGGTCACCGAGCCGTCAAACGTGAAATTGCCATCGCCGTTGAGCGGCCCATACACGTATTGAACGGGGCGGATCCAGTTCACCCCGAATCCCAGTTGGTGGCTGCCTTTGACCACGCTCACATCGTCGGAGAGCTGGTGGCTGGTGGTGGGGTCGCGAGCGGCGTACGAGAATACCTGCGCGCTGTAGATGGCGCCGGTCGCGGTGGCGATCAAGTGCCCCGGCACCAGAGTATGCATCTTGATTCCAAGCGCGGGACCATCGAAGGTGGGCACTTGCGTCTTGGTGACCGCCGAACGGTTGAAAGTGGCGCGGAAGGAATTGATGGTGCCGGCCCCGATCACCCAGGTATGCCCGAATACGCCCGAATTCACCAGGTCGTCCGCGCCCGAAAAGGTCATGGTCAGAGGATTCCTGCCGTCGTAGGTGGTGGATACCAGGGCGTGCGTCACGTAATAGCGCAAGAACATCGACTGATTGGCGTTCCACTGGTAATCGGCGCGCGCCAGTCCCATGTGTTCGCCGGTGTTCTGCACCGTGCCGAAGAATTCTTTGCCGCAGGGATCGCTGGGGGGCGGGTAATAGGTCATCATCTTTAGCGCGGCGGGACTGAAGAGAGAGGGAGAGATCTGGTTATTGACGAAGGGCGCCTTCAAGGTGACCGGCCGGCCGTTATTGCAGGCCGCCGAGGCAATGGCCGTGAAATCGCCGGCCAGCATCTGGGGGGTGGGAATGAAACTGGATGCCTGGCTGGGGTTGGATCGGATGATGTTCCCCTGGTAGCCCAGAAAGAAGAACAATTTGTCCCGCTGGATGGGCCCGCCAAAGGTGCCACCGAACTGGTTGCGCTTGAGCGAATCGCGCGTCGTCGCGAAAAAATTGCGGGCGTTGAATACATAATTCCGGACAAACTCGAAAGCATCCCCGTGGTATTCGTTGGTCCCCGATTTGGTTACGGCGTTCACGGCGCCGGCCGAGTGTTGCCCATACTGGGCCGGCAGCGCGCTGGTCTCGACTTTGAATTCCTGCAGGGCGTCGGGGAAAGGGAGCGGCAAGTTCAAGTTGTTGAACGGATCGTTATGGGTGGCGCCATCGAGCATATACAGGGTTCCATTGGCCATCCCGCCGGCAATGCTGAGCACGGCCTCGCCCGGGTAATTTTTGGTGGAAACCAGATCGGCGGGCGGCGCGGGGGAGGCGGCGCCGGCCAGGTAAATGAGGTCGGTGGCGTTGCGGCCGTTCAGGGGAATGTCGACGATCCGTTGCGAGTCGACCACTTGCCCCACGCCGGTGCTGCGGGTTTCCACCATGGCCGCGGCCGCTTCCACTACCACCTGCTCGGTAATCGAACCGACTTTGAGCGAAATATCTATGGCCGGATTGGTATTCACCTGCAAGACAATGCCGGATTGCACATAAGTGCTGAACCCTGGCTTGGAGACTTCGATCTTGTAAGGTCCGACGGGGAGGCTCGGCAGAACGTAGCTGCCGTCGGCGCCGGATACGGCGTTGCGGACTAATCCGGTGTCCGTTTGGGTGGCCTTTAGCTGCGCATCCGGAACTGCCGAGCCGGTGGAATCCTGAACGGTTCCCGTGATTTGCGCGACCGAGGCGGCCTGTCCCCAAAGCCCGGCAGGCGCCCAGACACACATCAGCGCCGCGAAAAACAGCGATCTCATGTACCCTCCGAAACCCTGGAAATTTGGCCGTAGTATGACAGGCGCTGAGCGGCGGTGTCAACTTACGGGAATCGTTGGGCGAACCGCGAAATCGGGCCTGGCGTTGCGTCCGGAGGATATCAGGGACCGGTACGCGCAGGCGGGGTGGGCGCTCGCCGGGCCGCCTCTAGGCGCGGTTTGCAACCCGCTTGCCGGCGAGCACGGTGGCAGTCGGGAAGAGTCTCTGGCGGCCGGTCCGTTTGTTCCCATAGTTATCCTCGAATTCGAAGGTCCCTTCCCTTAGCTCGAGCACGGCAACGTCGGCCGGCGCACCCACTTTCAACGTGCCCCGGTTGCGGAAGACCGGAAATGCCCGGGACGCATTGACGGTTGCGCACGCGACCACGTGGGCGACCGGCATTCCGAGCATCAGGAACTTCGACATCACGTTCGGAAAGTCGATTACCTGAGCAGTGCGGCCTTCGGGGGTCCAGTCGGTCGAGAAAGTGTCCGGCAGGAACCCCGCCTTCAGCACGCGTTCGGCAATATCCCACCGCAAATGGCCGGTGCGTCCATTGCCCAGGTCGAAGCGGACGCCGCGCCGGCGGGCGGCCATCACCTCCGGCAGAATGTGCCCGTCGTCGTCGCTGATGCCGTTGGGCGGCGGCGCAAACATGTGGGTGACGACATCGCCAGGTTTGAGGAGCGCGAGAAGCTTAGGCAGCGGCGACACCGTCTGACCCATGTGGATCATCACGGGCAGATGGAACATCGAGGCTGCCTCCTGCGCACGCCTCAGCACCTCATAATCATTCGGCCCGGCGACGTCCCGCGACAGCCGCGCCTTTACCCCGGCGATCATATCGAGGTTGCGCCCGATCGCTTCGCGCGCGGCGCCCACATCGGCGCGGCTGATGTCCATCGTGTCGCCCTCCGGCAGAATACCGGCGCGCCCGATGTTGATCAGGACCCGGAGCGGTTGCGGGGCCGACCTGGCCACCGCGATCGTTTCGCCGATGCGATCCGCCCCCTGCGATCCGGCGTCGATCAGCCCCGTCACGCCGTCGGCGAGGCACAGCGCCGGCCCATCTTTGACGCGCGCCGCGTGGGTGTGGATATCGATCAACCCGGGCACGACCAGCTTGCCGCTCGCGTCGAGCGTTTCGCTGCCGCCGGCCGGGAGGTTGGCCGCGATGGCCGCGATTCGGCCATCCGCGATCGCGACGTCACGGATCGCGTCCAGCTTGCGCGAAGGATCGATGACGCGTCCTCCCTTGACGATCAAGTCGTATTTCGCGGTTGCCGCGAGCGGGTCCGGAATACGGACCAATGCCGCAGCACCCGCGGCTGTACCAATAAACTGGCGCCGGTTCATCACGTTCCATGCCCTCCTCATGGCCGGAGTCGACGTTCCTCCGCGCCTGCTGGCGCCGCGGAATCCAACTGGCCGAATCCGGATTCTTCCTTTATGCCTCTTCGGCAGCCAGCTTGTCCAGCAGGGTGGCCGCCTCGGTCAGGTTGTCCACGCCGAAGACCACCAGCGCGAGCGTCGATCCCGGCTCCAGTCCGCAGTAGGAGTAGTCGATGTTGATATGCTTTTCGCCCAACCGCGAGGCTGCGCGGCCCAACTTGCCCGGACGGTGCGCCAGCCTGACTATGGCGACGTCCGTCTCTTCGAAGATCATGCGCAGGTTGCCCAACACCGCTTTGGCGCTGGCCGGATCGTCCACCAGGATCCGGGCCAGGCTCTCGCCTTCCTCCACATACGATTGAAAAGCCAGGATGTTCACTCCGCGCTCCGCCAGAGCGAGGAAGCACTTTCCCAGGGCGCCCGGCTTGTCTTCAATCGTAATCGTAAATTCCTTCGCTTTCGCCATGCGACTTGGCTCCCTTCCTTTCCAGGAACAACGCCGGCCGGCGTCGTGGTCTTTATCATACGAGGTCCGAGGATGCAGTTGTCAGCCGAGAGCCGCAGCCGATTTCGATGCTTGATTCCAAGGCTCCGCTGTTGGACAATAGGAAGCCCAACCGGCCAAACAAGCATAAGATGTAAAGAATGGAGATGCGATATGCGAATCACTAGACTTCTGTACTGCGGCGGCGTGGCGGCTCTGGCCATGGCTGCATACTTCGTCACCACCAGGACCAACGTGAGTGCGCAGCAGGCAGCATCCGTGAAAATCGATGCCGACGACATCGGCGGCGTCGTCGCCAGCAGCAAGGGACCCGAAGCCGGCGCCTGGGTGATCGCGGAAACCACCGGCCTGCCGACGCGCTACATCAAGGAAGTGGTAACGGATGACCGGGGCCGCTACGTAATCCCCGATCTGCCCAAGGCCAAGTACACCGTGTGGGCGCGCGGTTACGGGCTAGTGGACTCGCCTAAGGTCGAGACCGAACCCGGCAAGCTGGTCGATCTCAAGCCCACCGTGGCGCCAGACGCTAAGACCGCCGCGCAATTGTATCCGGCCAGCTACTGGTTTGCCCTGCTCAAGGTGCCTGAGAAAAAGGAGTTTCCGGGTACCGGTCCATCCGGCAACGGCATTTCCCCGAACGTCAAGACTCAGGACCAGTGGATCCATCTGATCAAGACCGACAGTTGCGAGTCCTGCCACCAGCTCGGCAATCAATACACGCGCTCGATTCCAGCGTTGTTCAGCAAGCTCGACTCTCCGGCCCAGCAGTGGGCGCGCCGGGTTCAGTCCGGACAAGCCGGCAACGCCATGGTAGGCGGCTTGGGGCAGCTAGGCCCGGAGCGGGCCACCCAGTTGTTTGGGGATTGGACCACGCGGATCGCGCAGGGCGAGCTCCCCGCGGTGGCGCCTCCGCGGCCGCAGGGCCTGGAGCGCAACGTGGTGATCACGCAATGGGACTGGGCAGACGCCAAAGCCTATCTGCACGACGAGATCTCCACCGACAAGCGCAATCCGACCGTCAATGCCAATGGGTTGATCTACGGATCGCCGGAAGAGAGCCGCGATTATCTGCCGGTGCTCGATCCCGTGCATAACACCATCAGCCAGGTAAAGGTCCCGTATCGCGATCCGAACACTCCCGGCCAGCCGAAACCGTTGCAGCCGTCGAATGTCTGGGGCGATGAGGCCATCTGGGACAGCCACACCACGGTTCATAACCCGATGTTCGACGAGCGCGGCCGGGTCTGGTTCACCTCGCGCGTCCGCGCGCCTGAGAACCCCGCGTTCTGCAAGGCCGGCTCGAGCCTCGATTCGGCCAAGCTCACGCCCCTGGAACGCTCCGGCCGTCAACTCGCCGTGTACGATCCCGCCACCAAACAGGTTTCGCTCGTCGACACTTGCTTTGCCACGCACCACCTGCTGTTTGCCCATGACGCTAACAATACTTTGTGGACCAGCAGCGGCGGCGGAGGGGGCGCCGTCGGTTGGCTGAATACCAAGATGTGGGACCAGACGCACGATGAGCAAAAATCGCAAGGCTGGACGGCTCTGATCCTCGATACCAACGGCAATGGCAAGCGCGACGACTACGTGGAGGCCAAGCAGGGAGTGGTTACGGCCCCGAGCGGCGAAAGCCTGGGAACATCGGCGGCCATTAACGGTGTGCCCGATCCCACCAAGGATACGCGCCTCAACGCCGCATTTTATGGGCTCGGGATAGGCCCCGACGGTATGATCTGGGGCAGCGTGCTGGGGTTCCCCGGAGGGTTGGTTCGTTTGAATCCGGGGTCGCATCCGCCGGAGACCGCACTGGCGGAGTACTACGAGGTCCCGTGGAACAATCCCAAGGCGGCGGTGCAGGGCTTTTCGCCGCGCGGCATGGATGTCGACGGCAACGGCGTCGTTTGGGTGGCGCTGGGAAGCGGCCATCTGGCCAGCTTCGACCGGCGTAAGTGCAAAGCCCCGCTCAACGGCCCAAAGGCGATCGGGCAGCACTGTCCCGAAGGCTGGAACCTGTACCCCACGCCCGGACCGAACTTTCAGAATGTGAAAGAGTCCGGCAGCGCCGACTCCCATTACTACGACTGGGTGGATGCATTCGACACCCTGGGACTGGGGAAGAATACGCCCATCGCTACCGGCAACGGTTCCGATTCGCTGCTGGCGCTGGTGAACGGGAAATTCGTGGTCTTGCGCGTACCCTACCCGCTGGGCTTTTTCGCCAAGGGGATGGACGGCCGTATCGACGATGCCAAAGCCGGATGGAAAGGCAAAGGAGTCTGGACTACCTGGGGGACTCGCACGGCGTACCACGGCGAGAGCGGCAAGGGGACCCTGCCGAAGGTGGTCCACTTCCAGATGCGGCCCGACCCGCTCGCGGATTAGCGCCGGGGAACCGCGTATCCCACATGGACTCGGCCCGATCGCTCAGGGGAGCGATCGGGCCGGAATACGAGATGGTGGATCACACGGTCAGCAGTAGTTTCCCCGTAGACTTCCGCGCTTCCAGATCCCGGTGTGCTTGCGCCGTCTCCGCCAGCGGATAGTCGCAATCGATGCGCAGCTTCAGTTTGCCTTCCGCGATCCAGCGGAAGATATCGCCGGAGCGCCAGGCCAATTCGTCGGGATTCGCGATGTGAGTCGCCAGAGTCGGGCGCGCCAGATACACTGAACCTTTCGCCGTGAGCGTGCGGGTGTCGAGGGGCTCGATGGGGCCGCTCGCGACCCCGAAGTGCACCATCATTCCGCGCGGCTTCAGACAATCGAAACCTTTCAGGTACGTGGCCTGTCCCACGGAGTCGTAGACCACATCGACGCCGGCGCCGCCGGTGAGGCGCTTCACTTCCGCCACCCAGTCCTGCTGATCGTACAGGATCGTGTCACTGGCGCCGGCCTCGCGCGCCAATTCCGCCTTGGCCGGACTTCCGACGGTGCCGATCACGCGCGCCCCCAGCATGGCAGCGATCTGCACAAGCAGCCCCCCAGTACCGCCCGCGGCCGCGTGGATCAGCGCGATATGGCCCTTCTTCAGCGGAAACGTGGAGTGAGTCAGGTAGTGCGCGGTCATGCCTTGCAGCATGGCAGCGGCGGCCTCTCGAAAATCGGCGCCCGGCGGGATGCGCACGAGCATCTTAGCCGGCACCGCCTGATATTCGGCATACGAACCGCGCACCATGCAGTAAGCCACGCGATCCCCTGCCTGGAAACCGGTAGCACCCTCGCCCAGCCGTTCCACGGTCCCGGCCGCTTCCGAACCGAGGATTGCCGGTAGAGGGATCTTATTAATTCCACAGCGTGCGTTCAGATCGGTGAAGTTGACGCCCGACACCGCGATCTTCACCAGCACTTCGCCCTGGGCGAGCTCCGGCATGGCACGATCCCCGAAACGCAGCGCATGGGGGCTCCCGGTCTGTTCGATATAGACGGCTTTCATAAATTCTTCCTCGTCACCGCTGGCCTACTGTCCGCGAAACACCGGCTGGCGCTTTTCCAGGAACGCGCGGCGGCCTTCCTTATAGTCCGCGCTCTCGAAGCATTGTCTCACCAGCGCATCGCAGGCGGCGGAGTCTCTGTTGGGCCCGTTCCGAGTCAACTCGCGCACAATGCCTTTTACCGCGCGTATGGTCAGCGGCGCATTCCCCGCAATCGTCTGGGCCATCTTACCGGCGTATTCTTCGATCTCACCAT
>Ga0209698_10008232_pt1 | contig 10801 bp, 9 predicted proteins | sample LitLauG_LLR_2012_FD_187203 | JGI IMG/M metagenome (GOLD analysis project Ga0209698, IMG submission 187203) | Freshwater sediment microbial communities from Pennsylvania, USA - Little Laurel Run_MetaG_LLR_2012 (SPAdes) (version 2) | ecosystem: Environmental > Aquatic > Freshwater > Creek >... | reverse complement strand
GTGCCAGCCGTCGGTGCCGGTGTTGGCGGCGGTCGCCCGGATGGAGGCAACCGACGATCCCTGTGTGCCGCGCTCCATGGTGCTGATGGGTGGCCCCATCGACACGCGTGTCAATCCCACCGGCGTCAACACGCTCGCAGAGACGCGCGGCGTCGATTGGTTCCGGCGCAACGTCATTACCAAGGTTCCGTTTCCGCATCCGGGCGTGATGCGCGACGTTTATCCGGGGTTTCTCCAGCTTTACGGCTTCGTCAGCATGAATCTCGATCGGCACATCGAGGCCCATCGCAATCTGTTCCATCACCTGGTCCAGGGTGACGGCGATTCCGCCCAGAAGCACCGTGAGTTCTACGACGAATACCTCGCCGTGATGGACTTGGCGGCGGAGTACTATCTGCAGACCGTCGACACCGTGTTCGTCCGCCATGCGCTGCCCAAAGGCAACATGATGCATCGCGGCGAGCCGATCGCGGAGTCTCGTGGAGAATCAACCACCAATGAATGGCCGCTCCCGCGCCGAGCGGCAACACGAGCATCGCCACGTAGGCCAGTTGCACATGGGGGTGGGGGAACAACAGCGCCATGGCGCTGCTCTCGCCGGCTAACAGCGTCGCCTCAATGATGATGCCAGCGGCCCAGGACGCGGTTCCCGACAGGGACTCCGTCCAGCGATTCATCAACGCGGCGTACATCCAGGCACCCGCCGCCATCGCTGACGCAGGGGCGCCTACTGTCGCCACTGATATCACGCTAGCCAGAGCGAAGAGGACAGCCAAGCCGTATCTAGTTGACAGAGCCTTCGCGCTCGCTATCAAGATCTGACTACGCAAGGGTCTCAACTTTCGGCGGAATCAAACTGACAAGAGTCGAATATTCCGCCCAGCCTACCTGATGGGATTTTGGAACGGTCCCCTGCAGCCTCCCGGACGACATCAGCGACTCCACCCGTTGGGTCGAAAATCAGCGTTGGCGACCGCAGCGTGTCGATGCCGGTTCGTGGCCACAGAACCATTAGTCGGGTGATCGACACGTGCCTTGTCAGTGGTCGGTGTAATTCATCGACTTCGTTGTTGGTCGGTACCCACTAGCGTGATTGCCATGACGCGTATCGAGGTTCAATCCTGTGGTGCCTGCGGAATGGACCTAGCGGGACTCAAACCATTTGCCGTGCGAGAGATGATGAATGGGACCCGCGAAGGCTTCGAGTACGTCACGTGCTCGAATTGTCAGTGTGTCCAATTGCTGGCGAGGCCTCGAGAAATCGGGCGTTATTACGTCGACTATTACGGCCGATCGAAAGTCGACACGCGAAGCCTCACCTACCGTTTGCGGCTGATTCGTTTTCGCGTCGCGCTGGGTGAGTCGAAGAACTTACTTGGAATGTTGCACAACTATCTCATACATGATCCGGCCCCCACGAGTTTGCGGTCGCTGAAGAGAACAGGGTCGGTACTGGATGTCGGGTGCGCGTCGGGTGAATTGCTGCTCTTGATGAAGGACACCGGTTTCACCGATGTGCGGGGGTGTGACCCGATGATCCAAAGTGCAATCCAGTACGAAAATGGTGTGTCCGTTTCGAAGCACACCCTGGACGAGGAGCCGGGAACTTTCGACGTGGTCATGGCTCATCACGTTATGGAACACGTTCCCGATCAAGCGGCGTTTGCAGCGCAGTTATACGCAAAAGTGAAAGTTGGCGGGACAGTACTGGTAAGAGTGCCGACAATATCGAGTTGGGCCTACGAGGAGTTTGGCTGCGACTGGTACCAATTGGACGCGCCACGCCACTTCTATCTTCACTCACGAAAGAGCATCGTCCAGGTCCTCGAAGGCGCTGGCTTCGTTGACATCACCGTTAGCGACGACTCGACTATTCGCCAGATCCTTAGCAGTCGCCTCTATCGACAGGACGTTCCGTACACATCGCACATTCGCCGCTACGTCCTCGATCTTCCTCGCATGATTCTGACGGGCGAGTTATGGAGGATGAACAAGCAAGTGCGGATATTGAACGCCGAAGGTCGAGGCGATCAGATTTGTGTCTACGCACACAAGAAGGATTGATTCAATTGGCTACGGATCCGATGCCAATGTCGCCGTCTGATGGTTGCAGATGCTGACGAGAAGGGGCCGGAAACGGGTCCGCATTAGCCGGTCTTGTTGCCAGAATACGATTCTCGAGGAACACTTGTGGCACGATGCTGGCGTCAACCGTAGCGGCGAAGTTTGCTTCGGTCGGGGCAACATCGATCGTGTTCGCTCCGGGCAGATGTAGCGGTCGACGGGACCACGAATGACCCAGTAATAGTGTTGAGTCATGGCGACCCTTGCACGACGCAACGTCCACGTCGTCATCGTGAGTTGGAACCCTGACGTCGATAGATTGGCATTAGTAGTCGATGTTCTCCTTCCCCAAGTGGACGCCGTTACCATCGTTGACAACGGATCGCGAAATATCGACAAGGTCACGACATTGGCCGAGGCGAGGGACAAGGTAGGCGTGATTGCCCTGGCCGAAAATCGGGGCATTGCCGCCGGTCTCAATGTAGGGATCCAAGAGGCATTTAAGACAAGTCCTGGATGGATTATGACGATGGATCAAGATTCTTTGGTCGATGGCGATGCCATTGAACGCATATCTAACGCCTTTTCAATGCTCGATAGCGTGACACGTGAGCGCTGTGGAGTTCTGGCGCTGCGACCGCACCCTCTCTCGTCAAGCATTCCCCTGACGAGGTACGCAGAACGCCTGTTGACGGTGAGGGATCGTGGGGCCTTCAGTGAACGAGTAGGGGTCATCACCAGCGGCAACCTCGTACGGGCCACGGTCCTCGAAGCAATCGCGTTCAACGAATCGCTCTTCATTGACCAAGTGGATTTTGACTTCTGTCACGACGTACGCCGCCGCGGGTATCTCGTGCTGGAACAGAAGGAAAGTGCCATGGCCCACCTCTTGGGTGAGCGTGTCGCCGATGCCAAGCGGGACCATCCTTACGAGAATGCGCAACGTTTCTATTACATCGTTCGAAATTCGACGTATCTCGTCCTGCGCGGACGTCTACCGATTCGCTTCTACTTTCTTCAGGCAATCATTTATAGCGGTTCGTACCTGTCAGTCAATGGTGTGTCGTCGATTTTGCATTGTGTCACGGTAATTTTCAGGGGATTCTTTGATGGACTTCTGGGGCGACTGGGTCGGCGCGAATACGCCGTGTTGACGCGAGGTCGACGGTAACGTCGCGAGTGAGGTCATCGGAGCGTGAAGTGACCATGGTGGAGAATCGCGGTCTGCGGTACCAACCAATATTTGTGGATATGACTAGTTGGCTTGATTTCTGATGTGACCCGTGACAATTGGAATGATGGCTAGCGCCATCGTCGCCAGGCTGACTACGAACATCACGACTCCAATCGCGATTGCTGAACCATGGTCAAGGTAAACAGCGAGAATAGACAAGACAACACCGATCCAGGGCGTCAACGCGATGATGGAACGCCGAGCTAAGTGCAGGTAGACGTAGAGAATTGTCACGCCCACCGCGGCAGAGGCGAAGGCCAGCACCCCCAGCACCCCTGATGCACCTGAATATCCTGAGCCAAAAATCATCGCAATTACCAGTTTGGGATACAACGTCATGACGATGGCTGAAGCAACGCCCAGAATCAAACTGAATTGGAGCGACTGTCGAAAGATTCTCCGACTTGACTCACTGATCCCTTTGCCTTCGACGAGGTGCGGGAACGTGACAGTCACGATGGCGGCAGGAATTACGAAGGTGATGTGGGCGACGACCGCCACCGCTGCATACTGACCGGCGAGTGTCGGCGCAAAGAAGTGGCGCGCAAGGAAGGTATCGATTCCTGTGAGCGCGGTGTAACCCGATAATGCAGCGACCGAAAGGGTCGTATCGCGCATTTTCGTTCGTACGACTGGTGCATCGCGGTGTCCGAATAGTTCGTGTCTAGCGGAAAAGAGCAACGACAACATGGTGAAGGCCTGAGCGAATATCATCGCCGACACGGCTCCCGACACTCCCAAACCAGCTTCCACCATGATGGCGCCCAGAACGAGTCGTACAACCCCAATGCCGGCGAAGGTGGCGAACGCCACGGGCCGAAATCGGAATTCGCCTACGAGCGCGCCTTGCAGGACCGACGAGACGGTAGCGAGAGGAATCCACGCTGCCACCAGAAAGATGGGTGAGGGCGAATTTATGTGGAGGAAATTATCAATGAGGGGTGCGCACATCGCGAGCGCCAGCATCGCGAGTAGACCGCCGCCAAGTGACCGGAGCGTGACTTGGAGAATGGAAAATGATTGCCCTTGGTTTTCCTTGTCGATGACTGCCTGCGTGACCGCGATCTGCACAGCGCTGAGAGGGACGCTGAGGAGGCTGATGATAGAGAGTAGGGCGCCCATGACCCCGTAGTGTGATGGATGAAGGATCTTGGCGACGATGATGTGGAAGGCGAAACTCGAGACGCCCACCCCGCCGAAGGCGATGATGTAGGAGAAAGCTCCTCGACTGAACATTCCAGACGTCAACTGAATGCGGAGGTTCGAAATGAACGTGCAGCGAGGTTGTCCTTCGTCGTTCAACACGAAAAGCAATTTCGATTCTGGGCACGGTCGGACGTTTGGGAAGCGCCTATTTGAACGTGGCAATATTCGGTGTCTAGCTGGGCACTTGACGCCCTTTCGGATTTCGCTGCTCCGCTGGAGGAGGAAGGAGTCGGTAGCCGATCAACACTCGGCACAACCATTCGGAGGCGCCGCAAGGTCAACACCGTCATCACGCGCACCGGTTGGTCAAAATCATCGAGCGTTCCTTGTCTGACTGAATTGTCGCACCTCCAAGGTACTTCCTCGGTGTCAGGATTGTCCCCACTTCGGCAATCATGGCTAGCGTTTTCGGTTTCGCCTCTCCGAATAATTGGGTTCTCTTGATTGAACTTGGAATGCCGTTCAGGCTGCGATCTAAGGTCAAATTTGTAAAACGTGCAAAACGCCTTCGGTCGCCATGCGTTTAGGACCCGGTGACGCAGTCAATAGACACGGCACACCAAAGGATTACGATAGAATTCAACGTCAGGCGCGAACGTTGCGCTGGTCTCTATTCATCCTTTTGTGGATTTTAAACTTTCGACTTATCGCGATTGCGAGCAAGTCAGCAACTGCTTTGAACCCTTGTCGAAGGCGGAATTTTGAACCAGGAACTTCGCGCCAAGACTCTAAAGGCATCTCGTAGAACTCTGAAGAAAGCAAACCAGTAGTTGAAGACGTTCCTGACATGAGGCGATGGATTAGACGTACGTCAAACGACCAAGAGGACCGAAACTTTTCTGTGAACGCGGCGACCAGCTGCGGGGTAACCCTCATCGCTTTTGCACCACATTGCGTGTCGTACACAGGAATATCCAACGCCAGCGCCGCTCCAGTAGCGTAGGCCCGGCCGGCGTAGTGCCGCACGTTGCGCCTCTCAATAGTGCTGCCAAGGCGCTTCACTCTGGCGCCTAACACGACTGATATTGCAGGTTTGGCTTTCAGGGTCTCGACGATTCGAACCATCTCGTCGATCGGTGTGGCGAGGTCGGCGTCCAAATAGCCGACAATCTGTGCTCCCTCTTGGGCGGCTTGTAGAACGCCTGCACGAATCGCGTTGCCCTTTCCGAGATTCTCTGGAAGGATCAATAATTTGATCGAAGTTGACTTGCCAGACATCTCCTCAAGGATCTGTATTGTTCCGTCGAAGGAGCCATCATCGACAAATAGCAAAGTTACGCCTTCGACTTCACTCAACTGTAGAAACGCCTTCTGGTCAAGGCGGCGCTCCTCGTTAAAGCAAGGGATCACGATTGTGGTTGTCATGTATCAATCCAAAGAATCAACATGCTCGCTCTTGGTGCAGAACGCCCAGTAGCTGAGACCGGGAAGCAATAGTGTCTTCTGGCGCCCTACGAACAACGAGAGAGCGTTTTCGGCCCCTAATACGCTCGTCACCAATCGGGTCAGGAAAGGCCCATGGCTCCAACGACCCAGCCCGATGCCATCAGGTTGCGATTGGCGGAAACGTTCGTAAGCTACTTCCACGATTCGAGGAATCAGCAATGTGTGAAAGACGCCGCCCTCGGCTTTGATGTCGAGTCCAGCAGAGAGCAAGACTGACCGCATTTGGCGTGGTGAATAGCGTCGAAAGTGTTTAAGTTGCCTATCATGCTCGCTGTAGAGCCACTGATATGCCGGGACGCTCACCAGAACCCAGCCGCCTTGTTGCAGAAGATTCTTGACAATGTTATTCACGAAACCCGTGTCGTCCTCGACGTGCTCAATCACGTCAAGCATGAGGACGCCTCCGAATCGGCCCGAGGGTTGAGCGTTGGTTAAATGCAGCCGGCTCGGCGAGGCAGATTCAGTTGCTAAATCCTCCGGAGAGTAGTAGGCGTCCCAACACGTCATTTGAGTATCCTCAGAAAGGTTTGAAAGAAGCGACGTTGCGAACCAGGCGTCCCCCGATCCCACGTCCAACAGTTGCTTTGTCGTGAGAACGCCTCTTGTGCCCAAGAGTTTCGTGAAGAACCTCAATCGGGCTATCTCCCACGGGTGCCTTATGGAGCTGTCTGAGTTGCGCTCGACAAGATCCATCTACCAATCCTCTTCCATTTCTTGAATGCCGTGGGAATGAATCATCTATGACAATTATCGTGTAATCACTAAATCCGAATCCGGAAACTTCCATTTGGACCGGCTTATTCTTAATAGAAGACCGAAGGACAGACGCCAGTCTGTCTTTTCGGTCCGATGATGGTAGGTTGACCTTGGGTTAGGCAATGTGTTTACTGTAAGCGCTTTGACTGAATTATGAGTGAATTGAACGGAAATCTCAAATAAGAATCGGCTTTTGGTCGAGTACTCCTCCTAAGCCTCGCGACATTTTTAGGGGTGCGTCACGCTGTGAAGACAACGGTTCGTGACAATAGTGCGAGAGGTTTTTCGATATTGAGGAATGATCCGAGAAGGTGGGTCATTCGACTTGAGTCAGTGTCACCTCGCCGATTTGGGCAGGTCGCTCTGGGTATTTTCGTCCTAATGTCACTACTGATCTATTGGCCATGGTGGCCAGGGAATTCACACATTATTCCTGGCCTCGGATCAGACCCTTCAATCCAGTCGTGGTTTATCGGCTACGTTCCATTCGCGATTCTCCATGGTCACAATCCGTTCTTCACCACGTACATGGATTACCCCCAAGGAGTGAACCTCGCTGCCAACACCTTGATGCCTTTACTCGGAGTAGTGGCTACTCCAATAACACTTTTGTTCGGGGCAACGACGTCATTCGGCCTACTCATCTGGTTGTCGTATCCCTTGTCAGCAATCAGTTGCATGTGGGTGGTTCGTAAATGGTCTGGTTCCAACATCGCGTCACTTCTTGCAGGTTACCTTTATGGATTTTCGCCTTACATCGTCCACCAAGGCTATGGACATCTGAATCTCGCCTTCGTTCCTCTCCCTCCCCTAATCTTCTATTTCTCCTTCACCGCGATGGTGACCCAAACCGCCAACGCTCGAAAGAACGGGATTATTCTCGGCCTACTGATTGCTGCGCAGTACCTAATCTCCGCAGAGATAGCGCTGACCACGGTGACGATAGTTGTGTGTGCGGCCGTCGCGTGGTCATTAGTGAATTGGCGAAGATTCTCTCAACAGCGGTTTATCTATCTCACCAATGTGGCATTGCCGTGCGTCGCGGTCGCGTCGGTACTCATGGCATTCCCACTATGGAATCAACTGTTTGGGACTTACAAAGTGATGACCCCCCCATACGGTGGTATAGCCAATCCGATACGCACAGATCTGTGGGGTGTCTTATATCCGACGAGTTTGCAACAAGTGGCCCCTACGTTCGCAAGAGTTATTGGCGATCGACTTACCGTCGGCGCAGCTGTGGAGAATGGGAGTTATTTAGGGCTTCCACTTATCATTCTCTTTCTTGCATCCTTCGTACGATTTTGGCGTCGTCGATGGATATTCTTTTCCGGACTTTTGGCCATAGGTTGCTGGATCCTGTCGCTTGGTCCTTGGTTAGTCGTTGACACGCGATCGACGACCATCCGACTACCCTTCTATTACCTTGCCCAACTCCCATTTTTTCCGAGCGTGCTTCCCGCTCGGCTTTCACTCTTTGTCATATTTTTCGTAGGACTCACAACCGCCCTCGGCATTGCGGAATGGTCGAAGAACGTGCACCAAGGTTTGGCCATGTCGGCGATTGTCAGTACACGTAGTTGGTTCCGCGCTATTGGTGTGGCCGTGCTGGGAATCGCTGCTTTGGTTACCCTGGCGCCGAAGCTTCCCTCGCCTACCCAAAGTCTGAATGACACTACGCCCTCATTCTTCACTTCGGTCGCCTCGAATACAATCCCCGACGGTGCACCAATCCTGACGTATCCCTACACGATTCCTACCTATAGTCAGTTGCCGATTTATTGGCAGATTGCGACAAGTTGGCGTTGGCGCATGATGGGAGCGTATGCGCAAATTCCGTATCCCTATCCGAACGGGAACGACCTTTTCCCTTGGCCTACTCCTCCATTGAGTGTTGTTAACTATCTCGAGTACTGGGAAGGACCACCCAGCGCATCGCCGCCAATGATCACCAACCAATTGGTTCTGGATGTTCGTAGCTTCATCAAGACGTATTCTTTAAGCGCCGTGGTCGTCGATTTGAAGGCCGCGAACGAGGCGCAAGTGGTTCGATTGTTTACTAAAGCCTTTGGCCCACCGGTAATTGAGGGTGGTGTCGCTGCGTGGCTACGATTACATCACTAGCCGGACCGACTCGGTGGTCACATGGGGTGTCGTCAATTCGCCCCCTAACAATCTAGGGTGAAGTCACGCGACCAAAAGGTAATTCTTTGCGAATTCCTGATAGCGAAGGGTCAAGCAGGCGATGCCAAATCAAGAGAAATATGAATGTGGTCGTGGACGTTCTGACAGGCCATTATTGAGAGGGTGCTCGTGTCATTCCTCGTTACCTTCCCTTTAGGAGACTTGCTGCGTGCCACGCATTCGCGAGATTTGAGCACGTGGCCCCTGTAGAAGGTGACCATTCCGTTTCCCTAGAGCCGATGATGCCGCGGCACATACTTGTGTTGTCTGCAATGACGGGCGTGATATCCGCGCGGAAGTGCCACGTCCTTCTATCGCCAGCGTGGGGGCATTTCAGTTAATTCGTCAAGCCCTCGTCGAGAGAGCCCCAGCATCTTTCCTGCAACAAAAAAAGGGGGGGGTGATAGTTCGACGACGAAGGTCTTAGTCGCCGGCCATCGTCGACAACGCCAGCATTACGTCCAATACTTTCATCGTAGAGTTGTCGGCGGCCTGATTGCCGTTGCGGCCACGATCGAGACTTGTAGTCACTTTCTTCGGTAGGTATCGGAGTAGCGTTCGAATGTATCGTGATGGGAGATTCGCCCGCCAGGCGGTGCGGCTCCATTGGAGTGTCGCCGTCCGTGACGGCCCCATGACATGCGCTGCATTCCTCAGTAGATCGAGTGGCTTAATTGCACTGTCCAGATTCTTCAATGAGGTGTTGGGCCATCCTGGACCTCACCACCCACGACACTGCATTGTTGGCCTATACCAAGGGGCATCGGTGAAGTGGCGAAATTGGAATCGACGCTGGTCTCCGAGGTGTCGGCACCGTGATTCATACGGTATCGACAATAGGAGCGAGCCGTCGGGTCAGTCCCTCTTGGACCACAGTGACCTTGAGTTCACCGTCGCGTGAGAATAGGAAACCTCGAGCCAGCCCCCGTCCGCCGTGGGTGATTGGCGAGTCCAGGTCGTAGAGCAGCCATTCGTCCGCGCGAAGGTCATGGTGGAACCACATGCAATGATCGAGACTCGCGCCCATGAACGATCCGTCGTCCCAGCGCACGTCGTGAGGCGCGAGAATCGCATCGAAAGGGTTCATGTCGCTGGCGTAGGCGACGATGCACGCGTGAAGCAGGGGATCGTCCGGCAGGTCGCCGTTAGCGCGCATCCACATTTGGCGATGCGTGTCGCGGGAGCGTTCGGGGCTCCACGGAAGTTCACCGATGTAACGCTGCTCGATGGGATGGGGGAGTTGGTTCCAGTCATCGACGTAGCCGTATTCGGTGTGGACCCGCTGATGCACCGGGAGGATTGTCTCGGGAGCGGGCACGTCGGGCATGGCCACCTGGTGCTCGAGGCTGACCTCGTCGTCGTGGAAGCTGGCCTGCATGTTGTAGATTGCCTGTCCGTGCTGGATGGCGACGACCCGCCTGGTTCGGAAGCTTCGCCCATCGCGTATCCGGTCGACCTCGTAGAGGGTGGGGGCGCTCGAGTCGCCGGGGCGAAGAAAGTAGGAGTGCAGGGAGTGGACGCGGCCAGACGCCACGGTGCGCCCCGCCGCCATCAGGGCTTGCGCAGCCACCTGCCCGCCGAAGGTGCGTTGGCGGTTCCCTTCGGGATGCTTGCCCCGAAAGATGTTGACCTCGATGTCCTCGAGGTCCAAGAGGTCAACCAGCAAATCGAGGGCGAAGGACATAGGACTATTGTGACAGCCCCAACCGGTCAATGGCGCAGGAACTATGGTTATGGCGTGCCTATTGCCCCGAGCGACGTTATCGCATGGACCAAGAGTCATGAGGGCAAGAAGTTAATCCGCTTCACCATGGCGTCGGCCGTCACCACCTCGGTATCGCTGACCACGATTCTGGTGGTGTACGGATTCCACATCATCGACGGCATTATTTCCGCAACTCTGTTTGGCAA
>Ga0209698_10008231_pt1 | contig 10801 bp, 12 predicted proteins | sample LitLauG_LLR_2012_FD_187203 | JGI IMG/M metagenome (GOLD analysis project Ga0209698, IMG submission 187203) | Freshwater sediment microbial communities from Pennsylvania, USA - Little Laurel Run_MetaG_LLR_2012 (SPAdes) (version 2) | ecosystem: Environmental > Aquatic > Freshwater > Creek >... | reverse complement strand
GAGTTTTCCTGGCCTCTTACTGCTGAGGCCGGAAGGTCCAATTTTCTTTGCGAATGCGACACAGATCGCACACAAGATTGAGCCGTTGGTCAGGGAAGCGCAACCGAAGATCGTTGCCGTCGAAGCTAGCGGAGTCCTCGACATGGAGTACACCGCGGTGAAAATGTTCGCACAACTCGCGAAGAGGCAAAGCCAGCATGGCGTTCAACTGTGGCTGATTGGCATGACTCCCAGAGTTTTGGCCATCATACAAAGATCACCGCTGGGGGCGTTGCTGGGACGTGAAGGAATGCATTTCAATCTGGAGATTGCCGTTGCGCGCTACTTGGATGATGCAGCCGTACGCGAGCGGTCCTGAGCTCACCTCCGACTGACTCCGATCGACCGCTTGATGGCGATCTAAGCGGCCCTCACTTTCAAGAAACATAGCTCAATCGAACACCAAGCGCGCTAGGAATTAAGCCGTCCTCGAAACGGGTCGTCACGCACACGAGGTGTCCATGAGGGATGACAACATAAACTGCATCTTGACATAAATGCGCCTGTTCGCGACGGACCTTGGGGAGCACATTCTCGAACGCTACCCAGCACTGCACCAGTTCAGCGATGCCGTTTCAGCTCGTTTGGCTATGCTGCTGCGAGCACCGTTTCCAGCCCACATAGCCGTTTTCGTTGGCCGGTCGCAACAGATGAAGAAGTGATTTCTGCTGTCACTCAGTCTTTGATCCTTCTCGTCATGAGTTCTCCCCATTCTCTGAGAGCGTCAAAACACTCGATTTAGTGCTCCTCGTGCATGGCTGCACCCTGAGTCATTTGGCTTTGAAACCTGAACTAGAGTCTGGATCTGCTTCGGGTTTGGGATGAGGAAGGGGCGGCCATCTATCGAAATGGCCGCCCAGGGGAGTACATCGGTGGGCTACGTGAGGGAATTTTCGACCAACTGCATCACAATCGAAACATTCGGCGGAGCTCATAAACCTGCGCGTGCAGATCAGATGGTATGCGCGCAGCTCGCTGCTCCTCTGCGCTATAGGTGAATTTGTCCGTTTCCATTTCGGACGGCGGCAAACCCACACCTTGAATCACCTTATCCGGGTCGAATCCCCACACTGCTTCAAACGACATGTTTAACTCCTTTTCATCCCATTGAATAGATACATACGAGATTGGCTAGTTCTGATATTGAACTTTCGTGATGCCCAGGCGACGAATCTTGTTTTGCAGAGTCGTACGTTTGAGTCCGAGCCGTTCGGCGGCGCCACCCTTGCCTGCTATTCTCCCCGCCGCTGCCCGTAATGCGTCGACGATCACACTGGACTCGGCTTGTCTGAAGCTAGACGGCGAGCTAACAGCTATAACCGTATCGGAGGAGGTTGGGAGGGCTGCCATCGGCACTTCTAGTTCCTCACCGCGCGTTACGATGACAGCCCGTTCGATGAAATTCGCTAATTCGCGAATGTTGCCTCTCCACGGGCAGTTCGTCAGCATCTCCATAGCTTGCCTTGAGATCGACGTAATCTGTTTCCGCATCCGTCGGCATAACTTCGAGACAAAGTGGTTCACCAGCAGCGGAATGTCCTCGCGCCGCTCGCGCAGGGGAGGAATCTCGATTGGGAAAACGTTGAACCGATAGAAAAGATCCTCGCGGAACTTCTCCTCATGAATCATGGCTCGAAGATCGCGATGCGTCGCAGCAATCATCCGCACATTCACGTGGATCGTCGCGGCGCTTCCCAAACGCTCGAACTCCTGCTCCTGAACGGCGCGCAATAATTTCGGCTGCAGCTCCAGGCTGATGTCGCCGATCTCATCCAGAAAAAGCGTGCCACGGTCTGCAAGCTCGAATCGTCCTTTTCTTTGCATCAGAGCACCTGTGAAGGCGCCCCGCTCGTGACCGAACAGCTCGCTTTCCAGCAGCCCCGAGGGAATGGCCGCGCAGTTCATACGCACATAGGGACGATCGCGGCGGGAGCTTAAGTTGTGAATGGCGCGTGCGACCAACTCTTTCCCCGTGCCCGTTTCACCATGGAGCAGGACGGTGGAATCGGTGGGCGCAACGATGGCAACGTGCTCTAGCACTTTTCGGAGGGCTGGGCTCTTGCCGACGATGTCTTCGAAGCAGTCCTCAGATCTGATTTCTGGTTCGAAATAGAACTGATCGTCTTCGAGCCTGCTCACGTTGGGAAAACTGGTTGCTCTGAAGTTTCCGAGCTCTGCGAAAGCAACGGCCGCGCCCATAGTCTCCTCCTGGTGGTTGCAGTTTGTTTTCTAGCTACCGAATGTCAGGCGGTTCGCTTTTGCGCCGCCGGAAATTCGAGGACCCGACCGCGCTGCTGCTGAGGCACCCACTTCACGGCCTTTCGGAACCGTACTGGAACGTAGAACTCAATCACGTTTGCCATGTTGCTACTCCTTGTTCAACCTTCTTGGCTTGAACTCGTGAGCCATTGTGCAACTCGGTACGAATTTCGGAAACCCTATATCGGGGAGGGTGCAAACTCTTTCAGGGGCAAAGCGGAACCTACTTTTGAGCTAGAGCAACCTAGTCATTTGGACTGCTCGTATGGAGGTCAGAATTCTTCTTGCGAGGTGTTGCTTCGAGGCGCTTCCAGCCATAAAGGCGAGCATCGATCGACCATAAGCCCGGTCCCAACATTGCCAGGGCAGCACCGACGGTTCCCAACATCAGCCAAAGCGACTTGTCTCCGGGTAGCATGAGCATCTTCCAGACTTCAGTCATGGCTATGGCGACTCCGGCGATGGGTGTCCATAAGCCTGCGATTAACAGGATTCCCGCTCCCAATAAGAGAATGGCGGGAATCGTCACATTCATCGGTGGTGGATCGCTCCACAGAGTCACGCTTGCGCCTGCGGCCAGGGCGGAGCCCGCAACCATGCGCATCAGGAGCAACCCTGTGCCTGGCCAACCGCCAGCGAATGTTGAATATAGGCGCCGCAAGGACGCACCTTTCCGCACTACCTTGCCAGTTTGTGCCTTTCTGAAAGCGCCTAGAAAGCCCAAAAAGAGTTAAATCATCACTCTTTAGGGTTTGGGGATTTGGCCAGGAGGAGACTTGGGGGAAACTAAAGTTCGATAATTCCTCGCTTCAACCCGATCATTGCCGCCTGCGTTCGATCGCTTGCGCCCAATTTAGAAAGGATGTTCTTGACTCGCCCCTTTACGGTTTCTTCGGTGATCGAAAGCTGATCGGCGATCTGCTTGTTGGCATTTCCGGCCGCGATCAACCGTAGCACGTTGATTTCTGCCGGTGTCAAGGCATCATCCGTCGCGTGCTCGGCGATTTCGAACGAGGCCTCAGGAGAAAGCGCCTTCTTTCCGGCATGCACCGCCCGGATCGTTTCTGTGAGCTCCTTGTGAATCGTATTTTTCAGCAAGTAACCTTGCGCTCCTGCTTTGAGCGCGCGAAGAATCTGTACATCGCCTTTGTACGTCGTCAGTACGATGATTTTTGCGGCGGGAAATTCTGCCCGAATCGCAATGATCGCATCGAGGCCGTTCATCTCCGGCATTTGCAGGTCCATCAATGTGATGTCCGGCCGATGCGCACGGTATTGTTGGATCGCCTCACGCCCATTCGAGGCTTCGCCGACCAGAGTCATGTCCGGTTGAGTGCCGACGAGTACAGCTATGCCCTGCCTTACGAGAACATGATCGTCAACTGCAAGAATCCGAATTGGAGCTGACCCCTCACTCACGTTCTATCGGCTCCTTCTCATCTGTTTCTGTGGCGGAGCGCTTCCCAAAGTACCAGAAAGGCCGCGTCGATTTCACGAACGCCCTCGCTCCTGGAATATTGAGCTCGATCTCCGTACCGCCATCTACCTCAGTCCAGATCGTCAGCTTGCCGCCCACCAGTTTGGCTCGTTCCCTCATGCCCGGCAAGCCGTAATCGCCCTCGCGCCCATCTCCGCTGAGCACGTCTGACGGAATTCCTTTCCCATCGTCCCGAACGCGAAGCCGGAAATACTTTTCGTCGTAACGGATTTCCACTTCGACGTTTTGTGCCGCCGCATGGCGGAAGGCATTGCGCAGCGCCTCCACCCCAAGGCGGTAAACTTCATCTCGCAGAATCGGATGCAGACTGCGAGATGCTCCTTCCATAACCACATTGAAGTTGGGCGAGGGCTGGTTACTCGCAGCAGAAGCGAGTTCTTCTCCAACGGTCCGAATGGCTACCGCCAGATCGTTCTTCTCGACCGTGGACATGCGCAGCCCCTGCACTGCATCCCGGCCCTCAGTGATCGCTTGAGACGCATGATCTGCAGCTTGTTCCAGCGTTCTACGCGCGTCATCCGGACGGGCCGCTAACAGGTTGATGCTGGCCTGAAGCCGTGGCAAGAGTGCCTGAAAACTCTGCAGCAGCGTGTCGTGCAGGTCGCGAGCAACCCGGGTGCGCTCTGCTACTCTTTCTTCCAGACGCATGTTGAATTCTTGCTGAAGTTGCCCGACACGGAACCGCCAGGCTGCCCACAGCAGGAGCACAAAAACAACGGCGCAAATACCGCGAAACCATCTTGTACCCCACCAAGGAGGAAGGATTCCGAGGCGCAGGACAACCCCCTGCTCATTCCAAACCCCGCGATTGTTCGATCCCTGAATCCGCACCGTGTAGTCGCCCGCAGGCAATGTAGTGAAAGTAGCCAGCCTGTGCTGGGCGTCCACCCGGTTCCAGGAATGGTCGAATGGTGCGAGCATGTACCGGTATTGGTTACGTTGCGGATCCGCATAGCTCAGCGCTGCGAATTCGAAGGAGAACATGTTCTGCGCGTGTGACAGTGTCAGGGACGGCGTAAACGAAATCGACTTTGCGAGTATCGAGCCGGGACCGGGAGCCACCGGCAGGTTCCGTAACGAGAAACCGGTTAGGACCACCGGCGGAATGTACGGCTTCTCCACCATCTGCTCCGGCCAAAACGACGTGAGCCCGCTTTTGCTGCCGAAGAACATCTGACCTCGCTGCGACCGGTAAGCCACCGGAAAGCCCTCGAAGGCGTTTCCGGCCAAGCCGTCGGCCTCATAGTAGTTAGTGAAGGTCTTCCTCCCTGAGTTGAACCGGGATAAGCCGCCAGATGTGCTTACCCACAGGTTCCCGTTGCCATCTTCGAGGATGCCGTTGACGGCGCGGGCTGGCAGTCCGTCGCGTTCGTCATACATAGTGAACTGCTCGCGCTCGCGATCAAAGCGCAGCAGTCCGTTGGCGGTAGCCATCCATAGCACGCCTGAGTGATCGATGGCGAGGAAGCTATCCTCAGCGATACGCCTACCCGCCTTAACGAGAACAGGCGAGTCTTTGCGCCCTTCCGTCCCCGTTCCAAGAGGAACGAATGTGTAGGCGGTGAAGCGTCCGGTCGCCGGATCGAAGCGCTCAAGAACGCTGCTGACCAGCCACAGCACTCCGTTCGAATCCTCAGCGATCGCACGGACATCTGTCGGCGATGGATCGGCGGGGTCGCCCTTCCACGAACGGAGCCGACCGGATGCTGGGTCCTCACATCGGCTGAGGCCATTGTCGGTTCCGGCCCAGAGGATACCCTGATGGTCCACCATCAGGGTATAGACGATATCGTCGCTCAGGCTGCTGGGATCGGCGGGATTATGCCGGAAAGCGGCAAAATTTCCCGTTCGAGGATCATACCGCTTCAATCCGCCGCCATAGGCGCCAAACCACAAGTAGCCGGAGCGATCCTTCGCGAACTTTGACGCGTTGCCCGCAGAATCACGTGCGGCGCTCCAAGGACGATTAACCGAGCTGACCCGACACAATACTTACAACCCCGCAACGGATACGATTGTGCTCGACCAGGAACGCGCGAAGGCATTCGACGCTCTGGCAAAGTATTACGCCGATATCTATGGAAACGGTCGTAACGAATATGCGATTCCGGCCGGAGCGTTAACGGACTCAACCAAACAGCATGAAATGGCCGCGTTTTTCTGGTGGACCGCCTGGGCCGCAAGTACGAATCGCCCGGGCGAGGAAGTCACGTATACCCAGAATTGGCCGCATGAGGAACTCGTCGGCAACCGACCAACGGCAGCGGCAGTTGTTTGGAGCGTAATCAGCTTTGTTCTGCTCCTGGCAGGTGTCGGTGGGATGGTGTGGTACTTCGGATCGCAGCAGCATGTTGCTTCCACCGGTGCGATGCCTCATCAAGATCCGCTTCTCGGTGTAAAACCAACTCCCTCGCAAAGAGCAACCGTGAAGTATTTCTTTGTTGTCGCAGCGCTCTGGGTGGTGCAGGTTGCTCTAGGAGCGATTGTCGCGCATTACGGTGTGGAAGGCGGAGGATTCTACGGAATTCCGCTCGCGAAATGGTTGCCGTATTCGATCGCGCGCACTTGGCACTTGCAAATCGGGCTTTTCTGGATTGCCACCTCGTGGCTAGCCACCGGCTTGTACATCGCACCTGCTGTGAGTGGCATTGAACCGAAGGGGCAGCGCCTTGGTGTGAATGTCCTGTTCGTGGCACTGATTGCGGTGGTTGTGGGCTCGCTCGCAGGCGAGTGGATGGGTATTCAGCAGAAACTCGGGAACCTGTGGTTCTGGTTGGGATCGCAAGGGTACGAGCACGTAGGCCTAGGCCGTGTGTGGCAGGTCCTGTTGTTCCTTGGCCTCGTTTTTTGGCTCTGGCTCATGTGGCGCGGTCTCAAGCCTGCTCTTGCGCGCCGTGACGAGAACTTCTCACTTCTTTTGTTATTTGTGGCAGCAAGTATTGCGATTCCGCTGTTCTACGGGGCGGGGTTGATGTATGGCAAGCGAAGCCCGCTTGTCACCGCCGAGTATTGGAGATGGTGGGTGGTTCACCTTTGGGTGGAGGGATTCTTCGAGGTCTTTGCCACGGTTGTGATCGCATTTCTCTTCACCCGCCTCAAGTTACTGTCAGTGGCATCGGCAACACGCGCTGTCTTGTTCTCCACTGTAGTATTCCTTTCCGGCGGAATCATTGGAACTTTCCATCATCTTTAGTTCAGCGGTACAACCGGGGCGGTTCTTGCATTCGGAGCGGTTTTTAGTGGCCTCGAAGTAGTACCACTGGTGCTGGTCGGCTTTGAGGCGTGGGAGAACATTCGACTGTCTCGCGGCACACCGGACAGCCCGTGGGTAAGCGGCTACAAGTGGCCAATCTACTTCTTCGTCGCAGTAGCGTTTTGGAATTTCGTCGGCGCCGGCCTCCTCGGCTTCATGATCAATCCCCCTATCGCGCTTTACTACGTGCAGGGGCTGAATCTCACTCCGCACATGCCCACACAGCATTGTTCGGCGTTTATGGGATGCTCGGACTCGGTCTGATGCTCTTCTGCCTGCGTGCTCTTCGGCCGGGGCTTCCCTGGAAAGAACGTCCGCTTGCCATTGCCTTTTGGTCCATTAACATCGGCCTCGCTGCAATGGTTCTGCTGAGCATGTTGCCCGTAGGCTCATGCAGGCCTGGGCTTCCGTTGAATTCGGTACGTGGTATGCACGTTCGGCGGAATTTCTTCAAACCCCGCTTTTGACTCGCCTTCGCTGGATGAGAATGTTCGGTGACTCGCTGTTTGCTTTCGGGGCCATAGTGCTGGGATGGTTCGTCTTTGGACTTGTGACCGGGCACTCGTTCGAAAAACCAGAATCGGTCCGCCAGGAGATCGCCAAATGCAAATTGGCAACTCAGTCTGGGGATTAGGTCGCATCGCCAAACCGCAGCTGCGATTTTCTGTTCAGCCCTGTGTCTTTTTCGCTTCGACCACGGCGGATGGCAAAAAGATCATGGCTCCCGCGCGGCACTGACGGGAGGTACGCTATAAAGTTCTAGTGCTTCGTGCGGACATCTAGTACAGGCCAGAACTGAAGGACGACGCACGACGTCTCGAGAAAAGAGAAGGATTCATGCCCGATAACAACTACACTTTTGTACCAGACTTACTCAGAGAATTTCCGCTTCCTGAAACTGCAATGACGAGCCGCGTATTGCACACAGACGATCGATTCAACATTACGTTATTTGGTTTTGCCGCAGGACACGAGCTAAGAACCCACTCGGTGCCAATACCAGCCCTGATCTACGTAGTCGAAGGAGAAGGCGAGTTCGATTTGGGTAGCGAGACAGTCCAAGTCAAATCCGGTTCCTTCATTCGCATGGAAGCACTCCTCCCGCATGCGGTGAGAGCGAAAACTCCGTTTCGGATGCTGTTGGTCCAGGTGAAGGATCGCGACCGCCAGAAATAGTGCCAGTGGCGCTCGGATACAGAAATGTGGGGAAGCACGCTTTCCGGCCGCACGGTGAACTTGGCGTCCCGGTGATCGGTAGCCTTTCCGTTGCGATCGAGCCTCGGCGATCAAAGGTTGGCGACATGCCGCGGCATTTGGGCGCTCTTTTCCATCGTGAATAGGTACACAGATGTTCCTTGCGTTTCTCTCATTGAGAAACACCAGCAAGAAAGTGAAGCGACATGCTGCTCAAGGCATATCAAGTCTTCAAAGTGGACCTGGACCGTTCCCCACATCTGAGCCCCTTGTCAATGTTCCAAATGACCTGCGACCGCCGATTGACTTCGGGTTTGGAACCGCGAATGCTCTATTTGCATTCAGGACATTGATGCAGGCGTCGAATCGCCGTGTCGAGCGATATGGCAACGTTGGCCTTGGTGGGTTTCGTAATGAGGGCAGAATGCAACTTTTCCGAATCGTAAGCAGCATTCGAGTAATTGGTTTAGTCACCACCTTGCTGCTTTGTTCGGCGCAATCCTTCGAGCCCGCACCGAAACTGTATCGCGCCAAGCCAATGGACGTGCCGCCCTGGGCGGAGCAGGGGAATTTTCGTTTCCTCCGGATCGACGGCGGAGAAATCGAGAGCTGGAAGGCCGAGCGGACCTGGTGGGGCAAAAAGTTCAGCGCTGAAGAGAAGGACGTGCTGACCCACATCTATGACCGCGATTTCGAGCAAATGCTCAGCTTGGTCAAGCAGGCGGAGTTCAACTGGATCTGGGTCACTTGGAGCAGCGGCTGGTCCTTTAAGGACGAGAATGCGAACCGGGAGAACCTGAAAAGGGTAATTGCCCGCTGCCATGAGAACGGGATCCACGTCTCAGCCTACCTGTCGGCCTCCAACATGTTCCGCACGAGCGCCTTCCGCGACGATCCGGAAACGAAGAAATACGGCCTGTGGATGCATCGCATCCCTATGTTCTATGCCGGCCCGACCAAAACCGATCTGCAGATCTCCTGGGACCGCCGTTTGGCCGACGCGCGCAAGCCCGGCTGGCGGGCCTATCTCTTGAAGAAGGCGGAGTTGGCCGTGGACGCAGGAGTGGACGCGATCGTCTGGGACAACATGATCGGGTACGACCAAGGCTTGGCCCAGTTGCTCGATGACACCCAGCGCATGGCGGAACGGAAGGCACGCGAGTCCGGCCGGCCCAAGGTCCTGGTTGAAGCGAATATTCATATCGCGCCGGATCGGTTTGCGATGAATGACATCGATGAGGTGATCTGGGAGGAGGACGGCAAGGACACTCCGGGCGTGTGGCAAGGTCATTGGCAGGTGGACAACGCGCGCAAAATCAAATTCCTGAGTGGAGAGAAACAGCTTTGGCAGCCCCTAAAGTATGAGAACGATCTCTACCACTGTGGCCCACGCGAGCGTTGCATCCCCAGCGCGGCGGAGCAGAAGCTTTCCATCGCAGAGGACTATGCGTTCGGCGCTGCCACCTCGCGCAACATCGAGGGCCGATTCCTCGGGGCGCTGATCAAGGGGGAGCCGGAAGCCCAAGAAGCCTGGAAGGCAATCGCTCAGTATAACCATTTCCTGCGCGAGCACCAGAATCTGTATCACCAAACGGAGTCGGTCGCGCGGATCGCCTTGCTGTCCACGGAGCCGGGGAACTCGTTGGCTGACGAATTCCTCAAGCACAGCGTCTTTTTCGAGACCAAAGTGCTCGCGCACCTGGACAAGGGAGTTCCCCTGGACCGGTTCAAGACACTGGTGATCCCGGCCAAACTGCCCAAACTGAGCCGAGAACAAAAGACGCGGTTGAACGCGTTTACCGCCGGCGGGGGCGTCATCATCAGGTCCGGAAAGACGGAGCCGGGGATTGTGGCGCGCGCCGAAGCCGCGGCCGGAGGGCCTGGTCTCACCCTGGAGCCGCGCGGTTACGTGCTGGGCCAGTTGACCGGGAAACCCGATGGTCGGACATTCATTCTTCACTTCCTCAACTACGATCACCAGGTCACGGCAGAGAAGGTGAAAGTCCGGCTAGACCTGAGCGGGCTGGTCCCCGACCTGAGCCGCTGGGAGGTGAACGTCCTTTCGCCAGACGCGGCACAGCCTCAGTTTTCGGGCCTCTCTCTGCACGGCAGTGTCTGCGAGTTCACCCTGGGCCGGATCGATCACTATACGGTGGTGGTTCTCTCTGCCGGACCGGAGCCTTAGTTTTGTCGAACACGCCGACAAACCGATCTCGCGTGCCTACCGGCTAGCAACGAGAGCGCAGCGAGGTGCCACACTCGTCGATTCGTGAGTATAGTCGCAAATAAGGATCGTCAGGTCGTCATCCTGTTTTTCCGACCATTCTCGAACTGAAGAAACTATAGAGTCCGCCGCCATCGCGGGGGATAGGTCTCGAGTCCTTTTCAGCAGATCGCACAGGGCCTCGTGCCCGAAGAAATCCCCCGCAGTATTGGAAGCCTCCAAAATCCCGTCTGTGTACATCACCATTCGATCACCTGCTTCGAGCTTGTGGACGGCAGTCGAGTAGGACGCAAAAGCGAAGGCAGCAAGCATCAATCCATTCTTTTCAATTTGA
>Ga0209698_10008230_pt1 | contig 10802 bp, 8 predicted proteins | sample LitLauG_LLR_2012_FD_187203 | JGI IMG/M metagenome (GOLD analysis project Ga0209698, IMG submission 187203) | Freshwater sediment microbial communities from Pennsylvania, USA - Little Laurel Run_MetaG_LLR_2012 (SPAdes) (version 2) | ecosystem: Environmental > Aquatic > Freshwater > Creek >... | reverse complement strand
TAGATGCTGATGCGCTCCGGATCTTTGGCCAGGCCCAACCCACTGGTTGAGTTCGACTGCGGATCGCAGTCCACCAGCAGCGTGTTGACCTCGGCGGCGGCGAGTGAAGCGGCAAGGTTGATGGCAGTCGTAGTCTTGCCGACGCCACCCTTCTGGTTGGCAACTGCGATGACGCGTCCCATGATTTATTTTCTGTGTGTTTGGGCGTCAGAATATGGGAACGCGTTGGCGAAAGCAATGCCAGATTTCTGTGCAACCGAGGCGGGAGTGTTCCACGTGAAACACTCCGCAGGATTTCGACTCGTTACCAGCCAGCGGACCCTTCCGCAGGCCTGTGAAGCCGGCACGAACTCAGAATGGCGTTAACCGAGTGTTGCTTCAGCCCTGCTCGATCTTCATCACGGGGGGAGTGTTTCACGTGAAACACTTGGCAGGTTTCGACCCGGCAAGCGGTCGGGGCTTTGCATCCCTGGAAGAAACGTTTCACGTGAAACACTTATTCACTGATCATGTCTCATAGTGAGATGATCTAAATATATCCCACTACTCCCATCATGGCAGCTTTCATTTGGCTTTAATTTCCCACTATAGCCTTGCATAGTAGAAATACATACCACTTCATCGTATACCGATTGACAGCACCCTTTCATGTGACTGAGGCACTGGTATTGGCGGCTGCCACTTCAGGGTGGTCGAGGCGGACAGGCGGGGGATCTGGGCGGCTCCTATCAGTAGGGCTAGGCTCGCTTGTGGAGCCAGGAAGGTTACGGCTTGGGGAAGGATGGCTTCGAATCGCTCTACGGCTCGGAGGGTGACTACGTCGGCGCGCGGGAAGTCTCGGCGCGCGGCCAGGGTTTCGGCGCGCTCGGTGATGACATTGATGTTAGTCAATGTAAGTGCGCGGGACGCTTCGCGAAGGAAGGCGGCCTTCTTGTGATTCGATTCGATTAACGTCAGGTCAATGTTTGGAGCCCAGATTTTCAGGGGAAGGGCGGGGAACCCGGCGCCGGAGCCGATGTCGAGGACTCGCGGCGGATTCGAGGGCCTGGGGAGAATTCCCTGCGACAGGACGGGCAGGGAGGAAATGCAGGAGTCCTTCGACTCCGCCAAGACGTGCGCTTCGCGTATGTCTTGGCTACTCTCAGGATGACAAGGGGTTGAAAGGGTCGGGAAGAGGTGGCGGGCCATGAACAGGGACTCGCCGAAGTGGCGGGTCACGATTTCTTCTTCCTGGCGGATGGCAGTCAGGTTGATGCGGGCGTTCCAGCGTTGCAATAGATCGATGTACGTCGATATTTGATCGAGCTGTGGTTCTTGGAGCGGTGGCTCGAGAAAGGGTTCGAGGAGGGCGGCGATGCGGGCGGTGTCCATGGCGGATCGTCTTCCTATAAGATACGGAGGCGGTAGAGTTTGTTCGCTGAACTTCAGTCTATAGGAGAGACTTTTTATGGTTAAAATGCGGTTCACGATTTTCTTGACGATGGCGTCGCTGATGCTGCTGGGAACGGTAGCGGCACAGGGTCCGCGTGACGAGGGCGAGTACGTGATTCTTAGCGCTCAATACGGGACGGAATACCACCATGTGGATGTCACGGCGCGGCTGAGGGAATTAGCGCGCAAGGACCACACGTTCAAAGTCAACCACCACTCGATGGGAGGAGATCCAGATAAGGGACATGAGAAGTTCCTGCGGATTTATGCGAGGGGTCCGAATGGAGAGGAGCGCATGTTTGAGTACGTGGTTGGCAGCGAGGTGGATGGCAGGATGTTCCGAGCCTGGGACCGGGGCGAGTGGGGCAATGGGGGCTGGAGCGGCAATTGGAACGGGGGCGGCCGGGTGGACGAGGGCGCATTCGTGATCCTGAGCGCACAGTATGGGAGCGAGCGCCGGCATGTGGATGTTACCGAGCGACTGAAGGAACTGGCGCGTCATGACCAGACATTCCGATTGGACTCTCGGACGTTCGGCGTAGACCCTGATGAGGGACATACGAAGGTCTTGCGGATTTATGCGCGCGGCCCGAACGGGCACGAGCGCATGTTCGAGTATTTGGAGGGCAGTGCGATTGACGGAGCGCGGTTCCGGAGCTGGGGCCGTGGCGAATGGGGCAATGGCAACGACCGCTGGAGCGGGCGATGGGAGGGAGAAGAGCGGGAGGAGAGAGAACGAGAGCGGGACAGGCAGAGATAGAGATAAAGGATAAGAAGGATGCGCGTTCCGAAGAGGCGCCCCGTCCGCGCGCGAGCTTGGACGGGGCGTCTTGTCTTCCCCGGGATTTGATTTGTCCGACTTCCCTCCCGGCACTCACGAGTCGGTGTGTGAGGACTCAGTCGTCCCACCGGGACTGGGCTCATATCTATCAATAGTTTAGGGTGCGGAGCACGCCGCTACACGAGTGCACTTGTGCCCCTCCCGTTCGTTGAGAAGTCATAAAGCTGGAGGCTTGCATGGAATCCCCCCCTACTACCCTTGAAAGCGTAACTACCACTTGCTGCGTGGCGGGCGGCGGGCCGGCAGGGATGATGGCAGGATTTCTCCTGGCGCGTGCCGGCGTGGATGTGGTGGTGCTGGAGAAGCACACGGATTTCCTGCGCGATTTTCGGGGAGATACGATCCATCCCTCGACTCTGGAACTGATGTACGAGTTGGGGATTCTCGAAGAGTTCTTGCGCCGGCCGCATCAGGAGCTGGCGCAAATTGGGGGTCAAGTCGAAGATTTCGCCGTGAAGTTGGCCGACTTTTCTCACCTGCCCACGCACTGCAAGTTCGTGGCCCTGATGCCGCAGTGGGATTTTTTGAACTTCATCGCCGAAAAAGCGAAGGCTTACCCGCAATTCCATTTGCGCATGGAGTCCGAAGTCACCGATCTGATCGAAGAGAACAAACGCATCGCGGGGGTTCGCGCGAAAACTCCGACAGGCAACCTTGAAGTGCGCGCGGACTTGACTCTGGGAACCGATGGGCGGCATTCCATCGTGCGCGATAAGGCAGGGCTTGAGGTGATCGACTTGGGCGCGCCGATCGATGTGCTTTGGATGCGACTCAGTCGCGACCCAAACGACCAGGAGGCAGCCCTGGGCCGCTTTCTTGGAGGGAAAATCCTGGTGACGATCAATCGGGGCGACTACTGGCAGTGCGCGTATGTGATTCCGAAAGGAGGCGCCGAGGTACTCCGGCAAAAGGGCTTGCCCGCGTTTCGCGAAGCCATTGCCAGTGCGGCTCCCTTCCTGCGCGAGCGCACGGAGGAGTTGAAGAGCTGGGACGACATCAAGCTGTTGACGGTCAAGGTCGATCACTTGCGTCAATGGTGGCGGAGCGGCCTTTTGTGCCTGGGAGACTCGGCGCACGCGATGTCTCCGGTGGGAGGGGTCGGGATTAATCTCGCCATTCAGGATGCGGTTGCTGCGGCCAATATTCTGGCGTCTCCGCTGTTACACGGTACGGTTGGTGACGAGCAATTGCGCGCGGTGCAAAAACGTCGCGAGTTTCCCACGCGCATGACACAACGGTTGCAGGTCTTCGCGCACAAAAACATCCTGGCGCCCGCTTTGAGCCAGCGGCCACCACTTCGCCGCCTTCCACTGCCGCTTAGACTTTTTCAGCGATTCCCGGCTTTGCGCCGAATTCCAGCCCGCGTGATTGGGATGGGATTCCGACCCGAACACGTGCGGACACCGGAGGCGCAGAAGCCGGTTGCGATCAATGGGAGTAACGCGGCTTAGGTCTTTATCGCAGCCAGCGGAGACGGGGCTACCCACATGCGGACAGGAGTGTCCGCGCTACGGTAGTGTCTTAAACACTGTGTTGCTGCTCACGCCGACGGCCTTTCAATTGCGCATGAAATCACTGCTCGCGCTTTTTACGACGTTCCCTCACTTCTTCCTCGTTCACTAAAAATGGGCCGCGCATTTTGTGCCCGATTTCCGTCGCGTCTTCCATCTGCTTACGCGCCCAAACGCCCATTCGCAGAATCCACTGGAATTCTTCTGGCGAATAAAACCAGCGGCAGCCGTTGCAAAGCCCGTGTGCCGCAAGGAGATTATTGATGGAATCCTGTCCACCGGAGGCGACGGGAACGATGTGGTCAACTACAAAGTGAGGCAGAACCTCACGTTCTTCCGTTAGCTCACCGCCGGAAATTTGGTTCATATTGCCACCGCACAGATGGCAATGCCCGTCAGTCTTGCTGAATACCTGTTTGCGTTCATCAGGGGTGAGGCGGCGACGGCGGTCCTGTTCATTTTCTTCCAGTTTGCGCCGCGCTTGCTCCGTCCTCCGCACCGCGTGAAGCTCCTTTAGGCGTTTTGTCAGTTCATCATCCGATTGCGGCAGAGAAAGTTCGTTCATGATTGCACCGCTTGCGTTCAAGATTGGTACTTCTTGGAGGGTACAGAATCCAGCACGCAGGCAGTGTACCAGTAAGCACTACGCTTCTTCTCCGGGCCACGGTTCGCCCGAAGCGGTCTTCTCCTGAATGATTTTGACTGAACCGTTCAGTTCAAGAATCTTTCGCTTGTATTGGTTGATTTGGCGTTCGGCCTCTGCCAGTGCTTGCCGCCATCTCGATTTATCTGCACTTTTATCTTTTTTCCTTGACATTAGTTATCTCCAGATTTATCTTGGAAACATGGTGAAAGAGTTCCAAAACGCCCTGCAAAAAGCTCGATTCGACCTGACCCAAATCGAAGCCGAGCAAATGCGGCTTGCCCAAAAGAAGGCGCAATTGCTTAGAACGATTCAGGCGCTCGCCCCTCTCGTGACAGAACAGCCAAGTCGCGAATCTTTGAGTTTGGCTGATGCGATTAGAACGGTGATGGCCAGTTTTGAAATCAATCGTCCCCGCACCGTGTTTACCCCCAAGCTGGTGCGCGATCTGCTGCGGGAAATGGGTTTCGATCTCAGCCCTTACAAAAACCACATGGCTTCGATTCACACGGCCATGCGCCGAATGCAACATGCTGGAGAACTTGAACCGGCGGGTGATACCGAGTTCGGGGGAGGCTACAGATGGAAAGGGCAGTTGATTCCCAACCGCTATGCCGAGAGCGAAAACGTTCTTGCTGAGACGGTCGCTCGCCTTGCGTCTGAATCGGCGAAGAAATGATTTGTAAGTTAAATACGAACCCCCGCACCGCGAATCAGACGGTGCAGGGGCGAGAGAAAGGAAAGAGCAATGACCATCACCATTCAGATAAGGTTCACAGCTCAAGGCCCCACGGTGGATGTTTCCGTTGTCCCACCGTGACGCATAACTCTTAACAATTAGCGCCCCGCTTCCTGCGCAAACAGGTTGCGGGGCTAATCCAAAGCACGGAGTGACCCACGCCTCAGACCCAAAGCTAGTTTGGCTGGTTTCTCCGCAAAACGCAAGCGGAGAAACCCCATGACCTGCATCCGATGCAAGCACCAAACCTGTAAACCGGTTGGGCACTTCGGCAAGCGCCCATTCAACGCTGGGTTGTAATTCCTGCAAAGCTACTTTCTTCCTTTCAAGGCCTTAACACTTGCTTAACAATCCTCCCGTATAGTTTCGCGACATTTGGAGTGGCGTTCTTGGGGCTCCGAATTCTGCAACTACACCCAACCAAGGAGACTTCTTATGGCAGCAGCGCCGAATCCTGAAATTACTGGCGGCCCGGAGGGACTTTTGAACGTGGCATCAACCAGGCCAGCACTGCACGCAAAGCTGAATCGAGGTCCGGGAAAGATCGGGATGCTGGGGTTTGGAGTCGTGCTTCTTGTCGGAATCATTTACTCGGCGTTTCACCTGCTTACGGATCTTTCCACCGTGCACAGCGGATCGATTTTGCCTTACGTCCTGCTGGGGATTGCGTTGCTGGTGGCATTGGGCTTCGAATTTGTTAATGGGTTTCATGACACTGCGAATGCAGTGGCGACGGTGATTTACACACATTCACTGCAGCCGCATATTGCGGTGGTTTGGTCGGGATTCTGGAACTTTCTGGGCGTGTTATTTTCGAGCGGGCTGGTCGCTTTCGGAATCATTTCTTTGCTGCCGGTCGAACTGATTCTGCAGGTGGGGAGCAAGGCTGGGTTCGCGATGGTTTTCGCCTTGCTGGTCGCGGCCATTATCTGGAATCTTGGGACCTGGTATTTCGGCTTGCCGGCTTCGAGTTCGCACACTTTGATCGGATCGATCATCGGGGTGGGCATTGCGAATCAGTTGATGTCCCCGAAAACGGGCACCAGCGGGGTGGATTGGGGGCAAGCCACGAACATCGGGAAGTCGCTGCTGTTATCGCCGCTGGTTGGATTTGTTTGCGCCTTTCTGTTGCTGACCCTGATGAAGGCGGTGGTCAAGAACCGCGCGCTGTATGAGGCTCCGGTGGGAACCGAACCACCGCCGTTCTGGATTCGGGCGCTGCTGCTGCTGACTTGTACGGGAGTAAGTTTCGCGCACGGGTCGAATGACGGACAGAAGGGCATGGGTCTGATCATGCTGATTCTGGTGGGCACGGTGCCCACCGCCTATGCCTTGAACCATGCGATCACGCGCAAGCAGTCGGATGATTTCGTTGCTGTTTCGCAGCAGGCGGCCGGCGTGCTGACAACGTACGTCAGCCCGAACGCGGTCATTGGCGACGAACGCGAAGAACTTACGGATTACATCCGCAGCAAGGAATTCACTCCTAACACCATGCTGGCCTTGCGACAGATGGTGAGTGACATCGGCAACGAGACGGTGCTGTTCGGAGAACTGGCCAAGATCCCGAATGAGCGGGTGCGGAACTTCCGCAACGATATGTACGTCGTCAGCGAAGCCCTGCGTCTGATGAAGAAGAGCGGCAAACCGGCGATCAGCGCGGCCGATTGGGAAGCCTTGAGCAACTACAAGAAACACGTGGACGCGGCCACGCGCTTCATCCCGGGCTGGGTGAAGGTGGCGGTGGCGATGGCGCTGGGATTGGGCACGATGGTGGGATGGAAGCGGATCGTGGTGACGGTCGGAGAGAAGATCGGCAAGGAGCACCTCACCTACGGACAGGGAGCGGCGGCGGAGATCACGGCCATGTTCACCATCGGCGCGGCGGACTGGTTCGGCCTGCCGGTCAGTACAACGCATGTGCTGTCGTCGGGGATCGCGGGCACGATGGCGGCCAATAAGTCGGGACTGCAATGGTCCACGGTGCGCAATCTGGCGATGGCTTGGGTGCTTACGTTGCCGGCCTCGATGATGCTGGCGGGGTTTCTGTTCTGGGGGTTCCGGAACGCGTTCTAGGCTTCCATGAGCTTCGCTCGGGACGGGTCGGGAGCGAAGGGCGTTTTCGCTGCCCGTACGCGGACAGGAGTGTCCGCGCTACATGTGCCTCTGCACCCACACCGACCTCTATATACTGAATTCATGGCATTGCCTGATTTGACGCCTCGCATTGGAAACGACCCCAAGTCGGTGGTGATTCACTTGACGACTGGGACGGGGATGGAGATTGAGTGGAAGGATGGGCACCGGTCCGTCTACACATTTGCGTACCTGCGCGACGCTTGTCCTTGTGCGTTGTGCGGGGATGAGCGGTCGAAGTCGGGACGCAGGGCGGGCGAGGCGGCGAAGTTGGCTCCGGGGGCCTTGCCTATGTTCAAGCCGGCGGTGAAGGCGTTGTCGGCGGAGGCGGTAGGGAAGTATGCGCTGAAGTTTTCCTTCAACGATAATCACGATCTGGGAATTTATTCGTGGTTTTATTTGCGGGAATATTGTCCGTGCGCGGAGTGCGTGGCGGCGCGGAAGTGACAGATGGCACTCAAGATCGTGTGGTGACGGGGCTCCGCCCCGTACTGGCGGGGCAAGCCCCGCCACCACACAACCCTTCGGATTGAAATTGCTCTCCGAATTATGGGGGAATCTGGGTAGTAACAAGTGGGACAAGGCGCCAGTTTGAGGCTTCGTGGTCGTCGTCCAACCTTTAGATTGGCTCGCGAAAGCGTCCTAAGAGTGCTAATTCATCGATGAGTAGGGGTCCTTCGGCTACGCTCAGGATGACTCACTTTAAAGTTGAGATCAGTCTGGCTAGTGCAGCTTCTCGTACTCGGCTTTTGCTTGTTTTAGTACCGGCAGATTTGCATCGGCATCTTTCCAAGCGGCGAAGAAATCCTGGTAGGCGGCCTTGGCGGCTGAGATGTTGCCTTGCAGAGCGTAGGCTCGTCCTAGTCCTAGATGAGAGAGGTTGTAGCTTACATCGAGGGGGTCGGTGCCATGGTGGTCGAGAATTTTCTGGTATTCGGCTGCCGCCTTCGCACCGTCTTTCAGGCGTAAGTAGGCTTCGCCGCGAGCGTAGTTGATCGAGTATCCCGCCGCGGCGGGTCCACTGCCGAATTCATAAAGTACAGCCACTTCAAGGCGCGCTACGGCTTGTGCCGGTTGGTTGCGCTGCAGGTCGCTGGTGGCTTGGACGAGAGGAACGGCGACTTTGTTGAGCAGAGTATCGGAGGGATTCTCGCGGACCAACTCCTCGGCAATTTTCTGGCTGCGCGCGGTGTCTCCGGTAAGGGCCAGCGCTCCCGCGGAAATTGAACGGGTGCCACGATCTTGCGAAGCAGCGAGCGCGTCCGAAATCTTTTGGCGAGCTTCGGCGAGGTTGCCAAGTTCCGCTTCGTTCGAGGCCTGTTCGGCGAGAATGACTCCGCTGAACTCCTTGTAACCCAGGCGCTGGGCAGCACTCACACTTTGGGCATAAATGGCGCGCGCCGACTGGAGCCTTCCCAGCGCGCACTCGCCGCGAGCGTGGAACCATATCAGAATGGGCTCTTCGGGCCTGCCCGCGACTAACTCCAGCACGTGGCGCTGAGCGGCTTCATCGCCCCGAATGAAGGCGAGTTCGTAGAGCGTGAAGTTTACCGACCAGGGGTGCGCGTTTGCCTTCTCGGCGACGGCGCGGGCTTCGTCGAAGCGATTCAGGCGTTCGTAGGCGTCGGCGATATTCTGGACAGCGTATCCGTCCTGGGGCTGCATGCGCAGGCTCTCTGCAGAGATGGCAAGGGACTTTTCCTGCTGCGCGATGCTTTGGTAGCGCAGAGCGAGATTGTCGCGAGGTGTGGTGTCGCGGGGGTAGGTTTGCACCCACTGCTGGTAAATCTCGATGCCTTTATCAAAATCCCGGGTGGCAATGTCATAGTAATGCGACGAGATGTAGAACCTTTCGCGCTCGCTGGCTCTCTCCTTCAAGTCGAAGGCCTTGGTGAGATAGCTATCCGCCGCCTCTTGCTGCGTCAGATTACTGTAAACGGTGCCGAGGGTGGCGTACGCCATGGCGAAGTTGGGATCGAGTTCGACGGCCCGCTTGAGATAAGGAACGGACTTCCCGTCCTCACCCCGGAGGTGTTCGGACTCGCCTTGGCTGAAGGCTTGCAGCGCCTCGAGTGACGAGGTGGTGGCCTGTTCAAGCGGGGTGGTGAACTTCTGCACCGAGCCGATGGACTCGCCGAGCTTGCCGCGCAAGCTGGACGCAGCCTGGTCGAGCGACTTGAGGACCTGCTCTTTGCTGTCGGCCTCGGTCTCTTCGCGCGCCAACACGTCGCCGGTTTGAGCATTCAGGGCGGAGAGGGTGATGACGTAGTGCGAGCCGAGGCTGCCGATGGAGCCGGTGAGCATGGCTTTGGCGCCTTCCCGCATGCAGATTTCGCGGGCGACGTCGTTGGTGATGCGTTCGTCGGGCTTACGGCCCATGAAGCGCAGCGCTTCGCGCGTGCGGGATTCCGGCAGCAGGTTCAGGTAAGGCGATTGCTCGAGTTGGACGGCTAGCGCTTGCTTCAGAGTTCCGTCGAAGACGGGATCGCCGGTGGTGTTGACGAAGTCGGCGAGGACTACGGTGTCTTTTTCGGTTAGGGCGTTGGCGTGGCGCGAGCGGAAGAACAGGCCTCCGGCGATTAGGACTGCGATTAGCGCGGCGGCGGCTATGGCGGGAAGTTTCCAGGATGTTTTTGCGGCGGCGGGAGACGGGGCAAGCCCCGTCTCTACGGCGGATGAACTGGCGGCGGCGACCGCGGCAGAGGGGGACGACACTGGCTGCGGCGTTGACTGCACTGCGGGCCTTGTTCCCGAATCTTGCGCGGCTGCTACGGAACCGGAGCTGGCGGCTACGGCGCGTCCGGTGTCGGTGTCGCGCTTTAATCGTTGCAGGTCGGCGCGGATGTCGGCGGCGTGCTGGTAGCGGAGATTGCGATCTTTCTCCAGCGCTTTGTTAATGATGTCTTCGAGCTTCGGAGGGAGATCCGGATTCAAACGGATGGGCGGCGTTGGGGCGCGATCGAGGATGGCCTGGAAGATGAGAGCAGACGTGTCCCCGCGAAACGGGATCATGCCGGTGGCCATTTCGTAGAGCACGGTTCCGAAGGAGAACAGGTCGGTGCGGGAGTCGAGTTCCTTTCCTTTGGCTTGCTCGGGAGACATGTAGGCTACGGTGCCGATGGCGGAGCCGGCGCTGGTCAGGTGCTCCTCGGCTATGGTGGCCTCGACGGTGTCGCCGGAGGGCGTGGATGGGCGGGCGGGCTGCGTGACTTTGGCTAATCCGAAGTCGAGGATCTTGGCGTGCTCGCGCTTGGTCACAAAAATATTCGCGGGCTTGATGTCGCGATGGACGATGCCTTGCGCGTGGGCCGCGTCGAGCGCATCGGCAATTTCGATGCCTAGCGAAAGCAGGGCGTCGAGTTCCATGGGGCGATTGCCGATAATGTGTTTCAGCGTGGCGCCGTCGAGGTACTCCATGACGATGTACGCCTTGCCGTCCTGCTCGCCGATGTCGTGAATGGTGCAGATGTTGGGATGGTTCAACGCGGAGGCAGCGCGCGC
>Ga0209698_10008229_pt1 | contig 10802 bp, 4 predicted proteins | sample LitLauG_LLR_2012_FD_187203 | JGI IMG/M metagenome (GOLD analysis project Ga0209698, IMG submission 187203) | Freshwater sediment microbial communities from Pennsylvania, USA - Little Laurel Run_MetaG_LLR_2012 (SPAdes) (version 2) | ecosystem: Environmental > Aquatic > Freshwater > Creek >... | reverse complement strand
CCGGGCCGCGCTGGAGGAAGCGCGAGGCGGAATGGTGTTGCTGAAGAATGACGGCAACCTGCTGCCCTTGGATGAAAACAAGTTGAAGACCATCGCGGTGATTGGCCCCAATGCCTATCCTGCGGTTATCAGTGGCGGCGGCAGTGCCGACACCAAGCCGTTCAATGCCGTCAGTTTTCTAGAGGGCATCAGCAATCACGTTGGCACAAAAGTGAGTGTACTGTACGACGTGGACATTCCCAATCTCGATGATGTTTTCGAGCGCTCCGAGTTCGTGACCGAGCCCGGCGGTGAGAGCGGATTGAAGGGTGAATATTTCCCGAATCAAAACCTGCAGGGAACTCCAGTGCTGGTGCGCGTCGATCCGCACGTCCACTTCGATTGGGGGGAAGGCAGCTTTGCTCCCGGACAACCGGTGGATCATTTCACGGTTCGTTGGTCGGGATATTTCATCCCCAAGGAGTCGGGCGATTATCAGTTCTTCACATCCGCCGACGACGGAGTGCGGCTCTACGTCGGTGACGACCGTGCAATTGATGACTGGCAGCCGCATTCGCAGACTGTCGACACCGCCATCAAGCACCTAGAGGCAGGGCACGCGTACAAGATCCGGCTGGAATACTTCGAAGACGTTGGCAGCGCAATCGTCGGCTTCGGCGTTACGCGGGCCGACTCTTTCGTCGGAAACAAGACCAAGGCTTTGGCCGCGAAGGCCGACGCTGTTATCGTGTGCGTCGGTTTTGATCCGAAGACTGAGAGCGAGGGATCGGATCGACTTTTCCAACTTCCGGGAGGACAGGACGAACTGATCCGGCAGATCAGCGCTGTGAACAAGAACACGATCGTCGTGATCACTGCCGGCGGCAATGTGGATATGACCCGGTGGATCGACAAAGTGCCCGCCATTCTGCACACGTGGTATCCGGGACAAGAAGGTGGCACGGCGCTGGCCCAGATTCTTTTTGGCGATTACAGCCCGTCGGGAAAGCTTCCTGCATCGTTCGAGCGTCTTTGGGAAGATAATCCGGTATTTCAAAGTTACTATCCGCCGAAGGGCGAGTCGCGAACGAAGTATTCGGAAGGAGTGTTTCTGGGATATCGGTACTACGACCGGTCAGCCACCAAGCCGATGTTTCCTTTTGGATTCGGCTTGTCGTATACGACGTTCGCCTACAGCAATCTGTCTATATCGCCGCAAACGGGGAATTCCGATCAGCCCATCACGGTTTCATTCGACGTGAAAAACACGGGTCGCCGCGAGGGGGCTGAGGTAGCCGAGTTGTATGTTGGGGACTCGCACGCGAGCGTGCCGCGGCCAGTCAAGGAATTGAAAGGCTTTGCGAAGGTGAACCTCAATCCGGGCGAGAGCAAGCGAGTCACGCTCACACTGGATCGCCGGTCATTTTCTTTCTATGACGTTGCGAAGAAGGATTGGAGTGCCGAACCGGGTGATTTTGCAATCCTTGTCGGAGGTTCTTCGGACAAAATCCAACTTCATGGGAAGTTTACTCTGAGGCATTAATCCGAAGTCACGCGTCGTTCGACCTTCCCCAAGGGGGCGCTTTCGGCTACTCTAGGGCGATTAGTGGTTGTGATTGGGTCCCCGTCGCCCCATGATGAAAACCTACAGCGTACAGCGAACCAGGTTCTGTTCCCGCCGCATGCGGTTCCAATTGTTTTTCGCTGCTTGGCTGTCTTGCTTGCTCCCAATCTGGGTCGGCGCGCAGTCAGCCGTTAGGCCGCTGCCGGTTCTCACACATGCCGACCAGATACGGAGCCTGACTCCCGAGCAGGCCGCCCTGGGATATCCAGTGCGGGTTCGCGGTGTCATTACGATGGACGCACCCGCCCCCGATTTCTTCATTCAGGATTCCACCGCGGGCATATTCGTCGAGGGCAGCACGTCTCCTGTTTATTCCCATTCTCTCGGACAACTTGTGGAACTAGAGGGCGTGACGGGTCCGGGAAAGTTTGCTCCGGTCGTACGTGAGCAGAAGGTGCGGGTTCTAGGCAAGGGAAGCCTGCCCCATGCGCCCCTATTTGCATTTTCCGATCTCGCGGATGGACAGCAGGACAGCCAATGGGCGCGGGTGCGCGGCATTGTGCGGTCCGTAGCCGTCGACCAGACCTCGTGGAGGGAAACCGCACTGGCGATGCATGTTGCCTCCGAGGGCGGTGAATTCAACGTGCGCGTGCCCATTCCACGCGTGCAGGATTTCTCCGGCTGGGTCGACAGCGAAATTCTGGTCGAAGGCGTTTGTGGAAGCCTCTACAACACCAACCGGCAATTGACCGGAGTTCTCTTCTACGTTCCCAGGCTGGGCTTTATCAAAATCGAAGCGCCGGCAGCAGAGGTCCCGTTATCCAGTTTGCTGCGGTTCTCGCCGGGGGAGGGGGCGCGGCACCGCGTGCGAGTTCGCGGTGTTTTGGAATTTCAACAACCGGGGCATGCCCTGTTCCTGCAAAGCGAAGGGAAGGGCGTGCGGGTGCTAACACAGCAGGCGACAGTTCTCGAGATCGGAGATATCGTCGACGTGCTCGGTTTTCCTGGCATGGGCGACTCCGCACCGATGCTGGAAGACGCAATCTTTCATCGCGTCGGTCACTCCGCGGCCCCCCAACCCGTCGCATTGAACCTGGATGCACCCTGGGAGCAGTTTGACGCCGTGGTCGTGGCGATTGATGCAAAGTTGCTCAACCGCCAGCAGAAACCGGACGGCCTCACGCTGCAGATGCAGGGTAGGGATATTTTTTTTGACGCAACGTTAGCTTCCGTAAACCCGGCGAATCCGTTGACGGCGATACCTCTTAACAGCGACGTCCGCATGACCGGGATCTGCTTGGTGCGAAGCGGTGGGCTGTGGCGCGTGCCGCAGTCCTTTCGGATGCTGCTACGCTCGCCGAGCGATGTTGTCGTGGTGAAGACGCCGTCGTGGTGGAATTTGTCGCACACGCTTTGGTTGCTCGGAATTACTACAGCTGTACTGTTCGTAGTAATGATTTGGGTGGTTGCTCTAGGCCGGAGAGTGCGAGGACAGATGGCAATCATTCGGCAGAAGCGGCGAAACAGCGCGGTGCTGGAGGAGCGAAACCGCATCGCGCGTGAACTGCACGACACTCTGGAGCAGGAACTGGCGGGCATCACGATGCAACTCGATCTCGCCGTCGATTGCTTTCAGCAAGCGCCGCGCGTGGCACAGCAAGCGCTGGAGACCGCGCGCAACATGAGCCGCCACAGCATGATCGAAGCGCGGCGCTCGGTGTGGGATTTGCGGTGCCAGTTGTTGGAAGAGGGCGATCTCGTTTCTGCGTTGGCGCAGATCGTCGAGCCGCTGGTTCCCGGAGAGGGCGCCAAAGTCGACGTGAAGATTCGGGGAGAGGCGGTGAGGCTTCCCGGAGCAGTGGAGATGAACCTGCTGCGCATCGGTCAGGAAGCGGTGGCGAATGCGGTGAAACACGCCGGTGCGCGTCACGTATCGGTCGACTTGGTATACACTCCAACATCCGCCTGCCTGACGGTGAGCGATGACGGCCGCGGCTTTGGGGCGAGTCAAGCGTCGCCCATCGGACATTTTGGAATGCTCGACATGAGCGAACGCGCGCAGTCGATGGGCAGCCAGTTGAAGATCGAAAGTGAGCCTGGGTGCGGCACTCGAATTGCCGTGGAGGTTCGCCTGACTGCGCACGAAGCTCCGGATGACGAACTCAAAGCCAATACGCATTCTGGTGGTTGACGACCACTTCATGGTGAGGATGGGACTGTCTGCGTCGCTCAACGTTGAGCCCGACATGGAAGTGATCGCCGAAGTGGGCAACGGCGAAGATGCTGTTCGAGCCTACCGCAAGCACCAGCCCAGCCTCGTACTGATGGACCTCCGGCTGCCCGGAATGAGCGGGGTGGGTTGCACGGCGGCGATCCTTCGAGAGTTCCCCGACGCCGCCATTCTCATGCTGTCGACGCATTCGGGGGAAGAAGAGATTTATCGCTCGATGCAAGCGGGAGCCAAGGGATATATCCTCAAGAGCGCCATGCGCGAAGAACTACTGCGGGCGATTCGTGAGGTGCGGGACGGCCGCCAATACCTCGAGGCTCCGGTGGCGGCACTACTGGCGGAGCGCGTCTATCATCGATCCCTGACCTCCCGCGAAATGGAAGTGCTCAGGATGGTGGCGAAGGGCCTCGGAAACAAGGAGATCGCGAACAAACTGAGCATTGCAGAGGTCACGGTTAAACTGCATGTGAGTCACGTCCTCGAGAAGCTGAACGTCAAAGACAGGACCGAAGCGGCAACGGCGGCGCTGCAGCGCGGAATCATCTCGCTGGAGTGAAAGGCCGGCGTACGATACAGCTTCAGCCTCTGCGTGTCACACGTAATCGGCCGGGGCGCGACGCTCAACCTGGCCTATGTCGGGAAGTCCGCGCGCGCCGAGGAACACCCGACAGCCTTTAATGCGGCGATGCGGGTGACGCTGCGCCGGGATTTCGTAGGTTTTGGAATTCTTTCATCTCGTGTTCAGCCTCGGATGTCTTTCCTTCCTTCCGGTAAAGGCCGGCAAGCGCGAAATGAGTTTGTGCTGCCAGTTCCCCATCTTTCTCAACAGAAAGTAGTTCGAGCCATGATTTCTCAGCAGAGGCAGCATCACCTTCAAGGGATTCCGCCTTGCCCAGTGAGTAGAGCGTTTCGGGCATTTGTGGTTGCAACTTGTTCGAACGCTCCAGCGCGTCGCGCGCGTCGCGGGTTTTTCCCTCGTGCAGTAACGCGTCCCCGAGCCGATAGGCGGCCTCAGGATTTCCGGGTTGAAGCTTGGATTCCGCCCGGAACTGTACTTCCGCCTCTGCCCAGTGAGAACCGAGCGCGAGTACTTGTCCAAGTTCAAGATGCAGGTGCGGAGTATCAGGCCGGAGTTTCAGAGCCTGTTCATACTCCTTTTGGGCATCGTCCGCCCGGTGGAGCACGAAAAAGTTCTCAGCCATGGCTTGGTGGGCGCGAGCCGAGTCGGGATAGGCGGCCAGCAGTGTGTCGATCGACTGTTTGGAAAGCAATCCGCTGGCCCGGCCGAGATAGTAGAGCAAATCGGGATCGTTCGGCCGTTTTTGTAAGGCCGCTTGCAGATTCGCGATCGCTTCTGCGAAACGGCCGATTTCGAGTTGAGCGATTCCCAACGCTCCGGATTCGTGCGCCGTTTCCAGATGCGGAATTGCTTCGCCAGCATATCCCTGTGACAAGAGCGCATAGCCCAAAAGTTGATGCGCTGGAACGAGATTTGCGTCTAACTCGAGCGCGTGTTTGAGTGGCTCTACGGCATCGCCAAAATCACTCCGCTCCATGTAGGCCTGGCCGAGACCTACAAACCCCGTCGCTGACCCAGGTTCCAGTTCCGTAACTTTGCGGTATTCGCTAACAGCGACATCGAACTCTTTTCGATTTTCTGCGTTGCGCGCGGCATTCCAATGCTGCATCGCTTCCGCGGAAATGTTTTGCGCGAACAGCGTTTGGCACCCGAGCCAAAGAATCAAGGAGAATGAAATCTTTCCCGCTCTCAGGATTGTCATTTGATTTCGTTCGTGCCCATGGTCATCTCTGTTGAGGATGGCTGAGATCATCGACGCTCCGGTTCACGAACCTCGAGGAACTGGTCGGCTGCTACGTCGTTCAGCACTTGATGCGTCCCGGAAGGCCAGAATATCTCGACCTTAGCTGTTTTGGCACCGCCTAGGCCGAAGTGCAATCGCCTATCATTTGCGGACTCGTAACTTCCTGCGGTGGTCGCAAAGCGGGTTTGGCCATTCACGAGTACGCGCGCACCGAGTCCGTCACGATTACTGCGCGTGCCGCGTAGAGTAATAGTAAGCCAATGGCCGGTACCACCTCGATTCATAAAAAGTTGCGGATGACCGCCAAGCACGGTAATTACGACGTCGATCGATCCATCATTGTTGAGATCACCGAACGCCGCTCCGCGAGCCGCAACCAATGCGTCCGTCCCCGGATTGGCAGGTTCAAACCGGCCGTCATGATTGATCGCAAGCAGCGGTGGCTCCAGATAGTGCAGCGATGGATCGATCTTCTCCACGTTATCCAGAACATGCCCCTGCGCGACGAACAAGTCTTTCTGACCATCGTTGTCAAAATCTTCCAATCCAACTCCCCAGCCGGACGTTGCCCCCGAAAGCATGGTCACTCCCGTTTGAAGGCCCCGATCGCTGAACGAACCGTGCCCGTCATTGTGAAAAACGCCGTACGTTTGACGGGGTAGGGTAGTGACAATGACGTCGGGACGACCATCATTGTCATAATCTTGAAATACGACGCCCATTCCTGACAATGGACCGCCGTCGAGATTCAAGGCTGCACCCGCTTCGAGCCCGACCTCGGTGAAGGTGCCATTGCCATTGTTATGAAACAAGTACTGCTGCATGCCGTCGTTGGCCACAAAGATGTCGGTGAAACCATCGGCGTCGTAATCCGCAAACGCGACACCCAAGCCGTGGCCCGTCTTAGCTGAAATTCCGGAGCGCGCGCTTACGTCCTCGAAAGTACCGTCCCCACGATTGTGATACAGCAGATTGGTAGTGCGAGGAAACTCTCCTGGTGGGCAGTAGGTGTGAAAGTCCCCTCCGCAATCTTTGCTGTGCTGCGTGTCCCACTCCATATACCGAGTGACAAAAAGGTCGAGATTGCCATCGTTGTCATAGTCGAAAAAGCCCGCCGAAACCGACCATCCGCCGCCGGCAACTCCGGCTTTGGACGTGACGTCGGTGAAGGTTCCATCGCCATTGTTGTGATAGAGAGTGTTCTTGCCGTAGCTGGTCACGAAGAGGTCCGGGTAACCGTCGTTGTCGTAATCGCCCACGGCGACGCCCATTCCGTAATTGCCGTCTCCCGCAGACGCCAGGCCAGCTTGCTCAGTCACGTCAGTGAAGCTGCCATCGCGATTCTGGCGATACAGCCGGTTCCAATACCGGGGATCTTGGCGATGGAAGTTCTCCGGCATGCTCATGGGGGTGGTGATGGTCCCGCCATTCACCATAAAGATGTCGAGCAACCCGTCATTGTTGTAGTCGAGCAGGGCAACGCCGCCCGGCATGGTTTCAATCAGATACTTTTGAGAAGTGGGGGAATTCTGCAGGGTGAAATCGATTCCGCGAGGTGTTTGCAGCTCAAAGACAGGCGCGTGATCGGTGGCCGCGCCGATGGTCAAGGCAATGACACATCCGCAGCCAACAAGACGGAGTACAAGTTGACGAATTGTTCCGCGCCCAGCGCTCATGGCCGTTAGAAAAAGAACTTCAAAGCGAATTGAATTAGTCGAGGACTGGTCCCCTGAGCGGTACTGGTGACGAATCCAAAATCTGCATTGTTCGCCGTACAACAAGTGGTGTTCGGCGGAGCGAACTGCGGATGATTGAATAAATTGAAGAATTCCACCCTGGACTCGAGACCAAAACGTCCTTCAGGATGAAGGAACAGCTTCTTGAAGACGGCGAAATCGAAATTATGGACACCATCGGAACGCAACGTCGGATCAACCCGGGACTCGTTGCCAAACGTGAAATCTGCGGGAGCGGTAAAACAAGCTGGATTGAACCAGCCGTTTAAGCGTGTGTTGCTTGGCCCGCTTTTCGCCTGGGCACATCCCGGGGCCACATTTGGCCGCGAGCGGGCGCCAAACAACGCAGCATCGTTAGCCTGCCCGTTGCCGAACACTAATGGAAAGCCTCTTTGCAAGGTCGTCACGCCGTCAATTCCCCAACCCCCAACGAGATTGTTCAAAGCAGAAGTCACGTTGGCGAGATACTTCTTGCCTTGTCCGAAAGGAAGATCCAGGACATAGCTGATGACCAAGCGCTGAGGTACATCTTGCGATGAGAGAGATCGTTCGCCGCCAAGGTTATTGTTGTCTTGGATCCCTCCCACGCTATTCTCCAGCCATGAAGTAAGCGTGTCGGTATTGCTGATGAGCTTTGAATTCGTATATGCAACCAGAAGAGAACCGGCTCCGGCAAATCGTCGTTGGGCAGTGATCTGCAAAGAATGATAGATGCTGTCGAACGCTCCTTGCCCGGCTAGTTCAACGCCCGTGTACTGGGGATAAGGCCGTCGCAGTTGACCTACGGTGGTGGTTGGAACGGCCAATGCGAGGGCTTGCCCATTGACGAAGAAGGGATTGGGCACGGCTTGCAGTAAAGTGACGGCGGCCTTGCCTCCCGCCGCGTACTCAGCCGCAGCTTGCGCCAACTGAGCGTCGGAAATCTGATTCTTTTGCAGGGAATATTGTTGGAGGTGGGTACCCTTCGAGCCCACATACGCCACTGAGAGCGAGAAGCCTGTTGGCAGTTGTCGTTCTGCACTCAAATTCCATTGCTGGACGTAGCCTTCTGGATGGTTATTTCGGTTCACTTCAGTGATCGATTGAACTGTCTGCGTCAGGAATTGCTGAGTTCCCATGATGCCGAGGCTGCGACCTGGCGGAGGAGAAATGCCTTGGGGAAACGGCAGCGAAATTGAATTGTAAGGGTGCGTGCCGTCAACGGTGCCGGTATAGGTCGTGCCGGGGGCGTTGATCATATCGTTGATAGGATTCAACGCAAAGGAAACGTCGCTTGGGATCCAGAAGATGCCATATCCGCTGCGCAGGATGGTTTTCTGGGTGAGCCGATATGCCAGTCCGATGCGTGGCGCAAAATTGTTTTTCGCAAGTGGCAGATTGCTCCGTGTACCCGTGGGCACAAGAAAGACGTCGCCCATTACCGGCGGTGATCCGGAAGGGCGGAATTGATTGATATAGCTTGGTGCGGCAGGATCGAAATAGGAAAGACGGTCGTCACGTTCGGTCCATGGATTCTGCAATTCGTAACGAAGGCCGACATTGAGTGTCAGATTATCTGCCATGTGCCACGTGTCGTTCACGTAGAAGGCATGATAGGCCTGCTTGCCGGCGGTAAAAGCCGGAACGACTGCTTGGGCAAAGAAATGATTTTCGAAGTTGCTGAAATTGTCTGCATAGCCAAGCAGGAAATCCGCAAAAGGAAATCCGCTGAAACACGGTTGGCTCGAGGCACAAAAGTCAAACGCGCCACTGGCCACGTTGGTCTGCGCATAATTGTCGAATCCGGCCTCAGCTTGTACTCCGAAGTGATAACGGTGATGACCGCGGATCAGAGTCATGCTGGGAGAGAGACTGTATTGCGTATCGCGGTCCTGAATATAGCTTTGTCCCTGCGAACACATGGTCTGATCGGAAAAGTTTGCGACACACGGAGTCGGGGGCGTGCGCATGATCGAAGGCACGGCCTGGTTATAGCTCGCGGGCCACCCAATCGTGGTCAAATCAAAGCCCGCGTTTTTCGGTGATCGGTTGTACTTGAACCGGCTAACGCTTGCATTGAAGTCGAATATTGTTGTGGGACTAATGTTGTAGTTGTACGAGACGACTGCGGCGTTGGTCGAATACTGCTCGGCGCAACGGTCGGCACACAAGCCATTTCCCAGAGGGTCGATAGGCAGATCCATGACACGCCAGTGACTGAAGCGGAGATAGAGTGTCTGGTGCATCGTAATGTCCTGATCAAAACGTGCCACAACCTGATCCTGGTCTCCTCCTCCGCGACTTATTGTGCTGAAGTTGTTGATCGTGCCGCTGGGCGTGACAATCCCGGGGCTATTTGGATTTGGCCAAAGATATAGCAGAGCCTTCGCCGTCGGGTTGATTCGGTTCGAAGCGATCTTGTTCCCCGAGAACTGGACGGGTACAGCCGTGCTCTGAGGACAGGCTCCGAGGGCGTTCACTGCTCCCGCGCATGGATCGAGCACGGCTGTGTCGATCATGGAAAAGTCGCCAGCACGCTCTTGCGGGGTAGGAACCGTTGCGGCGTAAGGTTCTCCGATTCGCAGGCGAAATCCCTCCCAGCTGGCAAACCAGAAGGTTCGATTGCGGCCGTTGTAGTTTGGAAGAAGCAACGGGCCGCCGGCTTCGGCGCCGAATTGGTTCTGCACCCACGGCGGACGCGGTTTTCCTGCTGCATTCAGGAAAAAGTCGTTGGCGTTGAAAATTCGATTTCGCAGGTACTCGTAGGCCTCACCGTGAAAATAGTTTGTTCCTCCCTTGGTGCTCAGGTTCGTGACCCCGCCGGCAAATCGACCCCATTCCGCGCCAAGGTTGCTGGTTTGAACTTTGAACTCCTGAATCGAATCCTGCGTCGGAATGAGGACGGGCAGGTTGATGTATCCAATATTCAGGGGCTGTCCATCCAGATATTCGGCGCTCTGATTTCCGAACGAACCACTTACCTGATAATTGTTCCATCCAAATGGATTCACACCGACGGGAGTGCCGGTGGAAGTGCCCTGGGGGATCACCGAGGGGGCAAGGACGATGAGGTTGAAAACGTTGCGACCATTCAGCGGCAACTCGTTTGCTTTTCGCTGCTCGACCACCGTGCCGACGGTTGATGACTCAGTGTCGAGCGGGAATGATTCGCCCGCGACCGTGACGCTTTCTGAAGCCGAACCTAACGTCATCTCAAAATTTACTTCCAAAGCATCTTGTACGTGCAGGATCACTCCGGATTGAATGACGGCTTTGAAGCCCAACTTTTCCACTTCGATGCGATATCGGCCGGGTGGCAGGTTGCTGACGTAGTATTCGCCTGTTTCGTTCGTCAGCCCCCGATAGTGAATTCCCGTCCCGGTATTGATTACCGTGACTACGGCGGACGGAATCACTGCCTTCTTGGGGTCGGTAATCCGACCGGTGAGAGATGCATTCGACGACTGCGCGTGAAGTTTGGCGAGTACGAG
>Ga0209698_10008228_pt1 | contig 10805 bp, 11 predicted proteins | sample LitLauG_LLR_2012_FD_187203 | JGI IMG/M metagenome (GOLD analysis project Ga0209698, IMG submission 187203) | Freshwater sediment microbial communities from Pennsylvania, USA - Little Laurel Run_MetaG_LLR_2012 (SPAdes) (version 2) | ecosystem: Environmental > Aquatic > Freshwater > Creek >... | reverse complement strand
ATTCTTTGTCAGATACGTGAAGAAGGCGTCGCCTGGGTCTCAAGCCAGCATTAAGCAAAGTGCGGCATCATCCTGACGGAGGAGGTGTTTGTACTCGAGCATCTGGCCGCCGCTTCGCGAACAGCTACTATCGGCCTTCCTGCCCGACACTAGCAGGAAGCCTTCCTGCAGGAGACCCTGCCCAAAGAGTCAGGAAAACGTTTCGGCCAGAGAATCCCGGCATACGCCTGGAAGGCGGCTCTTACGACAATTGCGCCAACAAGTGTTGCTTCGCGACAGCTGGCGATGTCAATCCTGTGGCACGATGTCGAGTTGGAAGTCCACCACCAGCACTTTCGCAGCCATTCAGGCGATGACTCTGAGCTGAACGTGATCACCCTGTGCACACGATGTCATGCTCAGGCGCACTGACGCAGAGCTCAGAAATCCCTATAGCGTCCCGGGTGTAGAGCGGGTAGGAATACAGCTAGGCACTAGTTCGCAAGGAATTCGCAGAGAAGGAAGGAGCAGCAGCTGGGAAATGGGGAGACCGACGTTTGCGAGAGAGGATTTCTATTGGCGAGCGGTTTCTTGCCGCGACATTAAGCGTGATAGTAGTTCCCGGCGGAGAGTCACATAAGATTCTCCACCTACCGCTTTCAGGATTCTCTTTGCATCCCACAGCGCACGCTGCTTCCAGCGCGGCCAACGGCGACCGGCGGCGATCGCTCCCGTAACTGCTGGAGGAGTGAATGATTGGACAGTGTAACGACCGAGAACCAAACATCCGTCAACGAGTTCCGTAGTCGAGATGGGCTCGGACGTGAATAACACCTGGATGCCGACCGAGGCGGCGGCCTCTGCCACTTTCCGCGAATAGTAGCCTCCAGCCACCGAAGCCACTTTTACCGGCAAGCCCACGATATCGCCAAGGATGGCGCAGCTGTCCTTCCATTCCCGGATCAGTTCACTCGTAGTGAGACGGGACATGCGCTCCGGATGCGAGCAAGAGTGGCTTCCGATGATGTGACCTCGGTTGTGCAAATCCCGAATCTGGTTACGATCCATGTACCCAGCACGTCCGATCCAGTCGGTTGTCACAAAGAAGTGGCCTCGCCATGAGTGCGGTTCAAGGAGCGCACCGCCAAACGCGTAAGCGCCGGCCGTGCCGTCGTCAAACGTGATGAATACCGGAACTTCTGTTCCCCAGTCGCAGCGCGTGTGAATGGTTCGAATTGTCGGCTTTTGCTCAGCGATCGCGCGCAAATGGCTCTTGAAACCCGGCAGCCTCAGCGCGTACACGTCTCCCGGGGACACTTGCTCGACATCGAGCACATCATGCAGGCACAGGCCAATTGCTCTCATGGGGAACCTTGCGTTGGGACTCCGCTTCAACAGGCTCAAACGAGTTGCAGAGTCCGCTCTCTAGAAGATGACCGCCGTCTTTCCGTGCCGGATGACGAGGAAACCAGAATGGATCGGCTATGAAATACCGTGGTGTCAACACGCACTCTTCCGGGCGAGAATCCGATCTCAACGTTCGTGCTTCCAAAGTACGGGAGCACATGAACTAAGCCCGCGAGGATCGTGAACGGTATGGAAGCATACCCCGCACGCTGCGCTTCTACCATGATTTTCGCAGAGTTCTTGTCCACCGTCATGCCAAGACGAGTCAGCGTCACTTTGAAATTAATTGGCCTTTCATCCGCGCCTGGCATTTCAGACAATCTTGCCGCAAGGCGAAGACATGCTCGATGCAGGTCAGAAGCATTCGCGTTGAATTCGATAGTCACAGAAAATCTCCGTGCAAGTGAGGAACAATGGTTCGATGCAGAAAGACCTTGGCTGCGAGGTAGAGGGAAACTATTCCCTCGCACGGCGCCCTGCGAGTTCCCTTTGACTAGGGGCCGCCATTACGTCCCGTACTGCATTGAAGGCGCGGAAGAGATACGCGTTCGGCGTTCGATTGTAGATGAGCAATGCTCTGTGGCATCTCGCAACTTGCGTCCAACGCCGTTGCGCTTCGAAGGGCTCACCGAAGAAGTCAAGCTCGTGCATACCCTCCTCCATGAGTTCACGAATCACGAGGGCAAATAGGATCGTGCCGGGGCCTTCATTCTTGAACTCATGGTCGTAGCTCCCGTGCACGTCGTAGTATCGTCCCTCGCTGACAATACCTAATTCGTAAGCGATTGGACGCTCATTCAGATGCAGTACCCAGAGGCGTAGTCGGCCTTCGGCAAATTCTTGCCGGCACAATTCTTGGTAGAACACACGCTGTGTCTCAGTACTAGTGATACCCGTCCCATTCTTGTGTTTCCAACTGCGGTCTTCTATCAGGCGGATGGTTTGAAACGTGATCTTCGGATCGTAGTTGTCGTGGTATCGAACAATCTTCACGTCTCCCGACGCGTACAGTTTCTTGCCTAGCCGCTTGATGCTCGAACGTGTGTTTCCTGACCGTTCCTTCAGGTAGGTATCGAAGCCTCCTTGCAACGGGATGTAAAACGACGGTTCGTTTACGTCGATTCGATAAGGGAGCTTGGCGGTCCCGCGAAGTGCGCAGTCCATGGCCTGTAATGCTGGATGGCCAACCACGAATCTGTTGATTCTGAATACGTCCCACCTCGCCTTGATGCTGGAAATTCCCTTTAGCAACGCGGCCATAGCCTCGACTGAATAGTCACGAAGCAATATGTCGCTGTGGGTATTGAAATGTTCCGCCACTGGGCATAGTGTCAATAAAGACGCCCGGGCCTTGGAGACCGTCTTTATATACAGAGGCATTATGCCCACTACGCTGGTTACATCTCGCAAAACGATCGTCGTCACCGGGTAGCTTTCCAAGTGAGACTTCAGCAGGGCTTCGGTCCAGGAAACAGAGAGAGAGGCCTCAAATGTCCGTGCCGAATACAACTCTTCCCAAGCGGCATAGAGTTGCCTAAGATCGTCTTTGCCTTCGACAATTTCGAAACATATGTTCAAGCGGCTTCTTTTCCATGGCTCGACAGAGCCAAGAGTTGTCTTCGCACACCAATTAAAGTTCTGATAACTGGAGCAGGCAGGCTTGTAAGGACTCGATACGATAACGGTCCACCTCCGGCCTTTTGGAGGTCTTGCCTCGCATCGAACATTTTTCCTTCTTTGATCAGGAGTCGGGCCCTCTGGAGGTAGAGTGTCCTCGATAGTGCGTGATAACGATGACCGTGCCTCCTCAGGACAACGTCGTCTGAACCCCACACGCGGTTGAGGAGGCCTATTCTGGCAGTTGCCTGCAGACTGTCTTTCAAGTCTGTCAGGCGGCCGTTTCCGTGCACGTGTTGCACCGCCGTTTCACAGTCAAGATAGGCCACACTGCCTGTTTTGGCGAGTCGTGCGAAACACTCCCATTCCTCGAATATGTTCTGGTCTTCTGGAAACCAGAATGCTGCCCCGGCCGCATTCTTGCGGACCACGATCGAGCAGGTCCATACGCTATACGCTTCCATGAGCGCGAGATAGATGTCCCCGGTGTAAACATCGAAGTCGTTGCGTCCCGCCGGCAGCGGTGCTATATCGGAAAAGGCAACTCGAGATTCGATCAGTTCCTCCTGCAGCCCCTTCGCACCAGCAAAACCGATTCGGCTGTCATATCGCCAAACGTCGAGCAGCTTATGTGCGGTCGCGCCGCCGGGTACCTTTGCCCTTGCGTCGCAAAGGAAAACACTGCACGGGGAAATCTTTCCATGACCTTACGCTGCAGGTACAACTTGTCCGGCATCCATTCGTCATCCGAATCAAGAAAGGGGACCAGGGGTTGCGCTGCCAGGTCGATGCCTATATTGCGCGCGCACCCGGCCCCGGAGTGTTGTGTATAGAAGTAACGAATCTGCGCGTCAAAAGGCCGTAGCACGGCCCGCGTCTCATCAGTCGAACCATCGTCAACGACGATCACTTCGTCCGGCGGACAGGCAGCGGCAAGCGCAGATGCGACCGCTCTGGCTACCACTGTCGAGCGATTGTACGTCGGTATGACGACGCTGATGCCGTGTTGTGTATCCGTTGTTTCCATCGACATTTCGGGCGAGGTCGAGTGTCCTATTCCGCGCTCTATCTGTTCAGGAAGATGTAGTTCTAGTGTGGCCGGGGCTTACTAAGAAGCAGATCTCGAATCAGCCACCCTACAATCACTGGCCGCTTGGTGATTTGGGATAGGGCGTACGGAGCGTATGCATAGCCGTAGGGTACGTACACTCTGACGCCGACGCCGAGAGGAACTGCTACCGATTTGGCCCTGTTCGGCAGGCCATACAACTGCTCAAGTTCACACGGGGTCTCAACTGCTCTCAGCCTCGACAGCGCCTGCCGTGCGAGCGGAATATCGTGGGTGGCGACGCCCACGTGGGCAGCACGTCCCGCCAGAACATCGACAACATCCAGGAAACGTGCGTCAGCATCGACGCTCGGTTCCACCGGATCCGGCCATTGTCCTTTCACGATCCGGACCGAGAGCCCCAGTTGAACCGCCGTCTCCGCATCCTGACTGCTCCGAAGCCAGCGCGACGGCAATGTGCAACCGAGGTTCGAGTATTGCTTCCTTGCTTTTTCCAGTAGCACGAACGAACGCGAAGCTGAATCCGGACCGAGCGAGTCAAAATGAATAGGGATGTTGAACTCCGCGCCTATAATGAGAAGATCTTCGAGCAAGCTTAAATCGTATTTCAGGGAAGATACCTTGATCGACAGGTAGCAGTTCAGCTTCTTTTCGGCAATGGTGTGCAGTGCCTCTTGATAGCTTGCGGCTACGTCCAGCGGAGAGTCATGTGGACCATCCCAAGGGCATATAATGCTTCGCCAGCCTTGTTGTTCATTGAATCGACACAGAGCAACGGCATCGTTGAGCTCAGGTCCAGCGATGTATCGCGGCGCAATTCGCCTTATTACGCCTGCTAGCATACTGGATGCGAATTGACGGGCCTGTCCGTTGGTACTCATGTGCACAAATCAGAATCACCGTTCAACCTGAGCCGAGTGTAAGTACGGTATGAGTCGGCGAGTTCCAGAGCTGTCACGACGATCCTGCTCTATCGCCTCCAGCCTAATCATAACGTCACCACCGGAGATACGGGTGGCCCTATTCCGGAATCGGCTGTACCAGGACCGGAGCGTCCCGGAGATAGCGTGCAACTCTGCGCTTGGATTCGATCATGTGGTAGGCCCGCTTAATTTGCTCTTCGGTGAAACCGGTGAGCGGAGCAAGATCTGCAGGCGCGATCCCATGATCCTTGCCGTAGAGGCAGAGGTCCATCTTTGCGAGCGGCATTGAGAAGTAGAACTCTTCCTGTGATTGTTCAAGAGAATAAGTGTCGGTGGTTGGTGGACGCCGCTGAATCTCTTCCGGCACGTTCAGATACGCAGCCAACTGATAGACCTGCGACTTATAAAGGTGCGCGATCGGCTTGAAGTCGGCCGACCCATCGCCATTCTTCACGAAGAACCCCTGATCGTATTCCAGCCGATTCGCTGTGCCGGCGACCGCGTAGTTGTACCGATCAGCGTAGTAGTACTCCATCATCTTGCGCGTACGTTGTTTGAAATTGCTAGCCGCTACGATGCCGAGGTAGGAATCCAGAGGCAGTCGAACCTTCTTGGTGTCACCCGAGGGCGATTGCACGACGAGCGAGAAGACCGCGTATGTGTCCGAGGCCAACATGTTCGGCAGGACGATTTTGCTCTTGTATCCCGGGCCGTACTCGGGGAACGCAGCCCGGATCCCGTCGTCGCGGCGACGATAACATCCTGCCCCTTCAAGAATCGAGCTGATGTTCTCCACGAAGCTGCGCACTCCCAGTTGATCTGCCAGCATCTTGCCCAACCGTAGGCTCTCACCTGAAGAATCCGTTTCGGGCAGAAAAAGTGCGATGACGTTCTCCGGTCCGAGTGCTCTGACACAGAGGGAGGCCACCACGCTGCTGTCTATTCCACCGGAGACGGCTACTACCGCCCCTCTCTTGCGAAAGCGACTGAGGACAATCTCACGAATGGCAGTGGCGATACCTTCAGTTTCGGCCGCTGCATCAATCCGCAGCAGGTGGGTATCGGACAACGTAGCTACGGTCATGTTTACCTCCGGGTTGGTTTCAGCTATCGGTCTTTTGAGCAGTGGGCCGAACGCACCATATTGATTTCAGCTACGAGTTACGGGAACTGCTTGGTCATTGAGTAAAGACTTCAAGACTTTCCCAGAACTGTTCTTTGGCAGTGCCTTGAGGAACAGAAAGTCCTTTGGCACGAATGCAGGTGGGAGCTTCCGGCGGCAATGGGCGTCGAGTTCAGAAACTTTGAGTGTTAATTTCGGATCTCGCATCACCACAAAGGCGATGGCGGCCTCTCCGAGCACTTCATCGGGTACGCCAATGACGGCTGTTTCCAGCAATTCCGCATGCTCCAGTAGCACGTTCTCAATTTGGCGAGCGCTCACGCGCTTTCCGCCACACTTCAGAAAATCTTTGGCACGGTCGACAATGTAAATAAAACCGTCGTCGTCTACGGTCGCCAAGTCTCCCGTGTACAACTTGCCGTTGCGAAAGGAAACCGCATCCTGCTCGGCCCAGTAGCCCACGCAGACGTTGTCTCCTTCGGCAACAATTTCGCCTGTTTCTCCCGGCCGGACTGGGCTCCCACTCTCGTCAACGACAGAGAGTTTAACGCCGGGAATTCCCTTGCCAACGGAACCCAGTTTTACATCGAGCAGATGTGGCGGCAGATAGGAGAGCCTTGCCGTTGCTTCTGTCTGGCCGTACATGATGAAGATCTGCTTTCCAGGCAAGGCCGTCCGGAGTTCCTGAATGAATGGTGGCGCCAACTGTCCCCCGGCTTGCTGCACGTAGCGCAAAGAAGGGAAAACTATGCTGGCCAGCTGGGACCGGCGCAACAGGATCTGGAAATGGCTGGGTACTCCCGCGAACCCAGTGCATTCGGTGCTTCTCATTCGCTGCAGGATCACTTCCGGGTACATGAAGCGCGAATCAACGACAAGACTGCCTCCGACTCTCAAGTGGGTATGAAGGAGGGAGGTTCCAAAACAATAGTGGAAGGGCAGCACTGCCATGATGCGATCGGAAGCTGTGAGTTTCAAGTACTCCACGATTGAATCGGTATTCGCCATGATGTTGCGGTGTGAGACCATCACACCGCGCGGTTTGCCAGTTGATCCCGAAGTGAACATCAGCACCGCGAGAGCTTCTGAACTCACATCCGGCAACGACACGTGGCTAGCGCCATTCTGTGGATAATCGCTCTCTATGCGCTGCAGTAAGATCGCGTCGGGAATGGACGAACCTGCAGCGGAGTCGGTAACTACCCGGGCTGTACCCCACGACAGTCCGCTCTGGGAGTTCGCCAGTTTCGCCGCGATTTTCGATTCCACAAACACGAACCTGGGTTTTGTCGCCGCTAGAATGTATTCCAGATCGCTAGCCGGAGCCGCGGCAGGTAACGGAACGCAGACCAGTCCTGCGAGTAGGATCCCCAAGTACGACGCTACCCAAAAGAATGAGTTTTCGGCTAGGAGGAGAACTCGATCTCCTTTCCTGCCGCTGGAAGCAACCAGGAACGCTGCGATGCTCGACGACTCCGCGCGCAATTGGCCATAGCTGTACTCGCCCCGCAACAGCACGAGGGCAGGTGTCGCGTCAGGCTTGCCTTCGAGTAGGTAATCGCAGACGTTCATGACCGTGCGGAGATCTCCAGACAGATTTCAATCCTTAGAGAGAGACCGCGTCTCGTTCAGAGCCCAATTGTTGTCCCGTGACGTTGGAAAGCTTTCGAGTGAGGTACGCCGCAATCCTGTTGACCGTGTCGAGATTGTCGGGATTCAGTTCGCCATCCGGTATCTCGATGTTGTAAGTCTGCTCCAGATGCGAGACGAGTTCGAGAATTCCGGTGGAGTCAATGATTCCTTGTTCCTGGAAGGAATCGTCGTTGCTGAAGCCGTCTTCACGTCCCATCAGGTAATTGCCTACGACAAAACTGTGCACGTCTCCAACGAAGTTGGATTCCATGTTAGGGTTCCCTTTTGTTGATGTAGAAACTGCTGGAGGAGGAGTTGAGTCGAAAGAATGCCGACCAGCGCCATATTGTCTTTCACACTGGTCGTACGGCCAGATTTGAACTTCGTAACCAGAGCGGACACCCGCTGCGGATCGAAAATCCCATCTTGTTTGATTTGCTCGGGGGAGAGCATGTCAGAGAGGTAGTCAGATGCGAAGAGGCTCTTGCCGTCCGGCGCGCGATAAGGCTGTTTGTAGCGCGATAGAATCGAGCGCGGAATCAGCCCCTCGCACGCCTGTTTCAAAATGTATTTCTGATTCAGGACCTTCATCTTCAGCCGACTCGGAAGTTTGGCGGCAAACTCGACGAGCCTGAAGTCAAGGAACGGATACCTTCCTTCCACTGAGTTTGCCATAGCCATGCGGTCGCCCTGGGATGACAGGATGTATCCCGGCAGCAAATGTTGCGCCTCAAGATATTCCGCTCGGGTAAAGCAGCTCCAGGAGGAATATGCGGCCGGAAGTCCACTTTGCATGGAGAGCATTGCAGCTCGATCCTGCATCTCAGCACGAGCCGCATCAGAGAAGAATGTCTTCAGCTTTGCCGTTAGTTCCCAACGGGGCGTGTGAGAAAAGAACGGGTTGTTCGCTTCTTTCGCACTCACATGGAAAAAGCTCTTCAAATATTCAGTTGACTGGCGCTGTATGCCGTCCATGTAGGGATACAAGCGCTTCAGCAGGAGTGGCCGCCAGCGTGAGTCGGGATGCAAGGCCCAGAACTGGCGAATCTTCGTTTCTTTAAAGATGTCGTATCCACCCAGCATCTCGTCTGCGCCCTCTCCCGTGAGGACGACTTTGAATCCACTCTCCCGAACCAGCTTCGAAAGCAGAAGCATCGGCCCCGGCGCCGTGCGGAGGATGGGCTGCTCGCTGTGCCACACGACCTGCGGAAAAATCTTCGCAATGTCGCGATACGAGCACCTGACCTCGGTGTGTTGCGTACGAAGGAACGCGCTGGCTTCCCGTTGGTACTCGCTTTCATCGAACTCCTTATCTTCGAAAGCGACCGAGAACGTGCGCAGACGATCCCCGACAAGCTTGTGAGTGAGGACTGTAATTATGGTGGAATCCAGGCCGCCGCTGAGGTAAGCACCGACTGGCACGTCGGCCCTGAGCCGGATGCGGCTCGCGTCAAGCAAGAGATTAAGCAGCTCCTCAGTGAGTTGCTTTTCCCGGGTCTCGGAAACTGGCTCCTCTGGACAGTAGTCCAGGCTCCAATACCGGTACACGCGAATATTGCCGTGCTCCAGGACCAGCGAATGACCGGGAGGAAGTTGGCAAACGTTCTTGAATGCGGTGCGCGGCGGTACTGTCACCCAAAACGTGAAGATCTGGTCTAACGCCTGGAGGTCCAAGTCTCGAGGCATCGCAGATCCGGCAAAGATCGCCTTGATCTCTGACGCAAAAAGGAACTCGTCACCGGTCAGGGAATAGAACAGGGGACGTACACCAACCCGGTCACGTGAAAGAAAAAGCTTTTTACGCGGCTCATCCCAGATCGCGAACGCCCATTGGCCATTAAGTTTATCGACGCACGCCTCTCCTTCTTCCCGGTACAGATGCAGGATGACCTCGGTGTCGGAACGAGTCGCGAACTTGTGGCCCTTCTTGATCAGCTCTTCTCGAAGTTCCACATAGTTGAAGATCTCCCCATTGAAGGTGATCCAGAGCTTGCCGTCGGCAATCGACATCGGCTGAGCACCGCCGGAGAGATCAATAATGCTAAGGCGCGCGTGAGCCATGCCCACCGGTCCACTGCAGTGAAAGCCGTTCGCATCCGGCCCCCGGTGTGCGAGGGCTGAGATCATGGCTTGCAAACGCCCGGGATCAGGCTGTCCGCTTCGAGTTTTAACGATTCCCGCTATTCCGCACATAGCTGGCCTTAAAGAAGGGGCTAGAGACTTTCTCGGTTTCCGGTCAGATGACGGAGTTGTCGGTTGGAACTACTTCCCGACCGCGACAACCGGCTGCCCTTGTAGAGTCGCAGTCTGGCTTCTGAAGAGCACCTTCCGGAGAACCTCATCTAAAACCGCGTATGCCGCTGGGTTCAGGTGTGAGCCGTCACTGGCTGCATACTCTTCACGCAAGTACCTTTCAGTCTCATCGACGCGCAGGGCCACCTCAAGATCCAGGACTTGGAGACCTTCGCTTTGCGCATACTCGCGCACCCAATCGTTGTACTCGAGGAGCCCTTGTTGTTTGCCCGAATTCTGCTCAGCGCGCGCCTTAGTCACCGGAACTACAGTTGCGAGCATGGGAGTAATCTGCTTTGCCCTAATCTGTCCAACCCATTGCTGAATGCTGCGCTTATAGCCCTTCAGATCGCCTGGGTAATAGGATGAGCATTCCTTAATAATGACGATATTCGGCTTGCCGGGTGGGGGCTGTAGCAAGGATTTCAGGTACGTCCGAGTCAGATGGAACTTTCTGGAGGGCCTCATGAGGACCTCCTCCAGAGCCTCACTCTTGTCGAACTGCCATGCTGAAATCGATTCCGTAGTGAATCCAGAGACATTTGTGCGAGTTGGCCATTCGGTCAGATGCCAACTCTGCCCGATGGAGGCGCCGATCAACACAACGTTAACCGATGGTATCCGTTCGTTCGCGAGCCGCGTGGTCTTGCTCCTCACGATCCACGTAATCACGAGCAAGCTGAGAATGCCAACAACGAACCAGATCAACATTCGCATGCCGCCTCCCCTGCGAGTTCACTGCGGTTGGAGATCATTCCTGAGA
>Ga0209698_10008227_pt1 | contig 10805 bp, 12 predicted proteins | sample LitLauG_LLR_2012_FD_187203 | JGI IMG/M metagenome (GOLD analysis project Ga0209698, IMG submission 187203) | Freshwater sediment microbial communities from Pennsylvania, USA - Little Laurel Run_MetaG_LLR_2012 (SPAdes) (version 2) | ecosystem: Environmental > Aquatic > Freshwater > Creek >... | reverse complement strand
GGCTATGTGTTCACCTCTCTGCTTTGAACCACGTTGTTTCCGGTATCTGGGCCTTCTTTGCAATTTCCTCTTCCATCTCTACACCAAGCCCGGGTTTGTTTGTGGGCGTGACGTAGCCGTTCACGATAATCTCGCCTTCCTTCAAAAATGTCTTCCAATGTTCGGAATGGTTAATCCAATGCCACTCGCATGCCAGGTAGTCCGGATAGACGGTCTACGCGTGAACCGTCGCGATACCCCCGATGGGCGAATCGATGTATAAACACGTATATGAGTTTGGGGTCCGTGCACCGCCACCTGTGAGGTCCGGATGTCCGAGATCTTGAGTTTCGGCCTCTGGCCGGGTGCACTGCTGGTTTCGATTGCCGCTGCCGATTTGGGGAGTGAGAAAGCGGTGATTGACCCGAGTGCTGGAAGGACAGCACCTTTCAGCATCGACCTCCTCGAAAAACAGGTTATAACAGGCTCCTTAAGTCGGCTTCTCTGACTGAGTCTTAGTGGGGTCGTACTTTCTAGCTTTGGTGACAGACACGGCGCATCGCATACTGCGCAAAGGAGAAGGCCACGATGTGGGCCGAGTCTAGTAAATATAGGACATGACTGTCAACCGGAGCTTAAAGTTGACTCAGTAACACGAGCTAGCCTGAGAACCTTCCATCTAGTCCAAAGAGACCAAGGGCGAACCATGAATATTGGCCCTTGTTCGTCGGCCCCTAGAACAGACAGCCCGATGCGCCGTGGATTGTTGACTGCTGTTTTCTCAGCCTAATCCTGTGCCATAGCCCACACCTTTCCACACGGTCAGATCTGCAGATCTGGCCGTGTGGAAAGGTGTGGGTTGTGATACAGAGACTTTGGGTAAGCGCAGGCGAAATGCGAGGTTCTCGGTCAACCTCGCTTAACTGGGGACCTACCTGCTGATTGGCTCGATGATTGATTGGGAGATTAAGCACCCACCGACAACAGCTTTCAGAAGTAATGTCCGGATAGGCGACCACTCGACCGGAATCCGCTTACTAACCGTTCACGGCCTCGCGAGAAACTTCGATCCACGCCGTGGGGAGTCTCAGATTGTGTGCCTTTGAGTCGAGAACGAGGACATACAACTCTTGCAACTGTCCTTTCCATTGGAAAAGCTGGATGTTAATGGTCAGCCGGTCCTCTGTCTCAATCCAAAGCTGCCCGAGAATATCTTGAGAAGACTTCCATCTTGGATTCTCGGGCGTGGCGCTTCTCAGGACGATGCTGTAGCCCTCGATGTTCATGCCTTCGGCCACGACACGGGTGTCGCTGAAATCTGCCTCCCGCCAATCGGGAATAGCCTGCAGTATGTCGTGAACCCATCCAGTCTCACGCTCAGATAGCGGGCGAGGCGCGACCTCGTTCACTTCATCACCGTACGGAGGACGGCTCCAACCCAACAGCTCCTTGACATTCCGCCAGCTCATTCGCGCACCAGAAAAAGTCTAACGCAGGATAGTTGGTGGATTACCGGCAATCCGTACATTACTCAGTTTTCGGGCGACAGGGAGACCACCAGCGGTCAAAATCGGGGTTAGAGACGGTTTGGCGACCGAACACCCGAAACTCGAAAAGTCGGCAGAATACGGGCCGGATCACTGTTCGGAGGTGAGGGCTACGCCTCTATCTCGGCCTGTTAGCGCATGACGTAGCCGCCATCGACCGAGATCGACTGGCCGGTAACGTAACTGGCGGCTGAGCTGCAGAGCCATAGGACAGCATCGGCGATTTCTTCGGGCCGCCCCATCCGCCCCATCGGTACCAGGGTCTTCAACATCGCGTTCAATTCTTCTCCCTGACCTTCGGCGATCATCTTGTCGAACATTGGCGTCCGGATCATGCCCGGGCATACGTCGTTGACGCGAATGCCGCGAGTTGCGTATTCGAGAGCAGCGCTCTTGGTGAATCCAATGACTCCATGCTTTGCAGCATGGTACGTCCCGCGTTGGTTGCCGCCGATAAGCCCTCCAAGTGAAGAGCAATTGACGATAGCGCCACTTCCTTGCCTGCGCATTTGTTGCAGTTCGAACTTCATGCAGCTCCAGACACCGCGGAGATTTACCTCCATCACCCGGTCGTAATCATTGCGGGGGGAATCGGCAGTTTCCGCCAGAACACCCTGAATGCCGGCATTGTTATACGCAGCATCGAGCTTTCCGAAGGCGCCGACAGTCTGATTCACCATTGCTTCTACCTGCGCGTCATCTGAAACGTCACAACGGATGGCCAGTACCTTGTGACCTCTATCAGCGAGATCCTCGGCTGCGGCTTGGACTTCCTTCTCGTTCCAGTCCGCCAGCACCACAGAGGCACCCGACTCAGCAAATGCCTTGGCTGTCGCAAGACCCAGGCCAGATGCGGCGCCAGTAACGAGTGCGACTTTGTCTTCAAACGATATGTTCATGATCATTTCCTCCCGGTCAATCCTTGTTCAAAGACTCAACCCGATGACCAACATATTTCAGTCGCCACCTCCCCACGGTATTGGAAAGTTGAAGTGTACGCGCCGGAGCAAAAATAGACCACGTGACGCCGCGTTAGCGGTGTGACGTGGCGGAGTAAAAGTAGACCACTTCGCCAGGCAGAAGCTTCACGGACAAGCAAGTTTCCTCAGGGGTGTCGAAGCAGGTTCGGCGCTCACAGGATACGTGTTTTCTGTGGGATACAGGAGGCATGAAGACGGTGGAGCTATACGCGAGAGTGCGGCGGGCGGTGTTGGTTGAGGGGATGAGCCGGCGTGCGGCGGCACAGGAGTTCGGTCTTGCTCGGAAGACGGTCGGCAAGATGTTGGAGTATTCCTTGCCGCCTGGGTACCAGCGGCGGAAGCCGATAAAGCGGCCGAAGCTGGGTCCGTGGCAGGGCGTGATCGATGCGATCCTGGAAGATGACAAGCAACGGCCGCGCAAGCAACGTCACACTGCGAAGCGGATCTTCGAGCGGTTGCGGGCCGAGCATGCTTACATGGGCGGCTACACGATCGTGAAGGACTACGTGCGCTCGTCGAAGATCGGCGGCCAGGAGATGTTTGTGCCGCTGACCCACGCGCCGGGCGAGGCGCAGGCGGACTTCGGCGAAGCTCTGGTGGTGATCGCCGGCGTAGAGCAGAAGGCGCACTTCATGGCCTTCGATCTGCCGCATTCGGACGACTGCTTTGTGCAGGCGTTTCCGGCCGAAACAACGGAAGCATTTCTCGAAGGCCACGTGCGCGCGTTCGAGTACTTCGGCGGTGTGCCGGCACGGATACTCTACGACAACACGACGCTGGCGGTGGTGCGCATCCTTGGCGATGGGGAGCGGAACAAGACGCGGGCCTTCTCCGAGTTGCAGAGCCACTACCTGTTCGCCGAGAAGTTCGGCCGCCCGGCCAAGGGCAACGATAAGGGCAAGGTGGAGAACCTGGTGGGCTACGCGCGGCGCAACTTCATGGTGCCGATTCCGCGCGCGGCGAGCTGGGAGGCGCTCAGCGACCAGTTCGTTTGCGACACCATGGCGCGCCGTGCGCAGCGGCTGCGTGGCCACGCGGAGACCATCGCAGAGCGTTTCGAGCGCGACCGCGCTGTGTTGCTGCCGCTTCCGGCGGCGCGCTTCGAGGCCTGTGATAAGACCACCGCGCGCGTCAGCTCCATCTCGCTGGTCCGCTATCGCACCAACGACTACTCGGTGCCCACGCAGTACGGCCACCGTCAGGTGCTGGTCAAGGCTTATGTTCACCGCATCGTGATCGTAGCGGGGAGCGAAGTGATCGCCGAACACAAGCGCAGTTATGAGCGCGAAGCCGCCATCTACGATCCGTTGCACTATCTCGCCCTGCTCGAACACAAGAGCCGCGCTCTGGACCAGGCAGCTCCACTGGTGGGCTGGCAGTTGCCTGAGTGCTTCGCCACACTGCGGCGACTGATCGAAGCTCGGCTCAACAAGCACGCCGGCCGCGAGTACATCCAGGTGCTGCGATTGCTTGAGACCTTTGCCCTGGAAGAAGTAACTCATGCCGTCGAGGATGCGTTGCGATGGAACACCATCAGCTTCGATGCTGTGCGGCATCTGCTGCTGTGCCGCATCGAGCGCAGGCCGCCTCGGATGGATATGGCCAACTGGCCGCACCTGCCCCTGGCCCAGGTGCGCACCACGCGCGCCGCAGAGTACATGAGCTTACTGTACGCGTCTGCGGCTGAGCCACCAATACTGGAGGCGATGCTATGAGCGCAACGACTGCAGACACGCCGCAGGTTCTGCTCGAACATCATCTGAAGGCTCTGCGGCTGCCCACCATGCTGCGCGAGTATGACAAGCTGGCACGCACCTGCTCCGTCGAAAAGGCTAACTTCCCGACTTATCTGCTGCGGCTAACCGAACTTGAGTTACTGGATCGCGACCGCCGCTCGACTGAGCGCCGCATCCGCCAAGCCAGGTTCCCGGTTGTGAAGAGCCTCGACAGCTTCGACTTCCTCGCCATCCCTGCGCTCAACAAGACCCTGGTGCTGGAGTTGGCGCGCTGTGAGTTCCTCACGCGGAAGGAAAACATCCTGCTGCTCGGCAACAGCGGCACCGGCAAGACCCACATCGCCCTGGCGCTGGGTCTGGCCGCGTGTCAACGCGGCCATCGCGTCCGCTTCATCACCGCCGCCGCGCTGGTCGGCGAACTGATCGAGGCTCGCGATGAGAAGTACCTGCGACGCTTCCAGAAGCAACTTGCCGCTCACGAACTGCTGGTCATCGACGAGCTGGGTTATGTGCCGCTGTCGAAAACCGGCGCCGAGCTGCTTTTCGAGACCATCAGCCAGCGATACGAGCGTAGCTCGACGCTCGTCACCAGCAATCTCCCCTTCGACGAGTGGACCGAGATCTTCGGCTCCGAAAGGCTCACCGGCGCGCTGCTCGACCGCATCACACACCACGTCCACATCCTGGAGATGAACGCCGACTCCTACCGCCTTAAGCAAAGCCGACGCAAACGAGCCTGACCCGTGTCGCCGCGCCCCCGGCCAAACGCACCTCGGGGGAGGAGGGCCGCCTCCGCTACGCTCCGGCGCCCCTCCTCCCCCGAAATACCCCTTCACAACCCTCTACTGGCTCCCTTTTGCTCCGCCCCAGCGGTCTACTTTTACTCCGCCCTTGACAATTAGATCAGGATCAGTGGCTGTACTGTAATCCCCGCCTTCGGACACTGCAGGAGTTCCGCCTTTTCGCTTCTTTCCTTAATCAAAAGTACCGGTGCCGATCCTTCGAGTACTTTGCGATGGGTGACTGTTTCCTGGGCCAGGCCAATGTACTTATCAATCACCTTCGGCACTGTATAGAGGACTACTCCGCACTCAATGAGTGCCGGGCAGATGTCGGCAGTTGAAATTTGCTTCCTAAGATCGGGCGAGACGAATTGTAATGGTCAACTGCCGATCGTCTTCCAGTCATTTCCAGGCATGATTCTCTTCATGAACTGGTCGAATAATGGGACTGTAAAGGCCGTGTCGCCATGCGTAGGGCTCCATATCATTCCCTTCCCTATCAAACCTGCTCGGGTCGGGCCGAGGGAGCTGACAGTTCGTCCAAGCTCAACTGCAATATCTCCCGATCGATGAGGGCCAGGCCCTAGGTCGGCCATCGCCCTCAAGTACTTCTTCTCAGTCGGAGTGAGTCGATCGAAGCGAACCCGGAAAAAGCTTTCATCGAGAGCGGCAATTGCCTCGTCCGAGGCGTTCAAAACATCCTGCCGCCGAATCGGGCTTTCCGGTGCAGTGTCCCAGGTATGCTTGCCCCATTCCTGCAAGAAGTAAGGATATCCTTGAGTCTTCTCGATAATCAGCTGAACTGCCAGGTCTTCAATCTCCGCTCCTTCGTTTTCTGCGGGTCTTACGATGGCATCTGCCGCGTCGGTCGCATTCAACGGCCCGATTTCTGGAAAATCGAAAAGCCGCTCGGCATAGGATTTGGCTTCTCCCATTCGACCGCGCAGCTGAGGCAGACCCGCGCCAACGACAGTGACTGGAAGCTTCTCTTGGGAACACCGGTGGAGAGCCGAAACCAATGCGGCCATTTGCGGTTCTTCGACGTACTGGAGTTCGTCGATAAAGATCACAATCGCAGTTTCAGCTGCCTTTGCCGCTACCCCAACTTGCTGAAGGAGCGTCGTAAGGTCTCCTTCGAGGTCGCCATTGTCGGCAAGGCCCGGTTCGGGGTCATAGTCTAGGCCCACTTCGATATCAGCGTAGGTCACCTTCAATTTGCTTGCGAAACCGGCCAGGGCCCGGAGCCCTCGGATGGCGTAATCCTTTGCAGCCTCTTTCTTGCTTAGGTGGAGCAGGGCAAGCCGAAGGGTTGGGGCGAGCAGTGCCGGAAGCGAACGGTTTTCCGGGGCTTCGATGCGAACCGTTTGGATTCCGGAAGCCTCCGCATCCCTGCGCATCTGGTCGAGCAGGACAGTCTTGCCTACGCCTCGCAGGCCAACCAACATCACGCTCTTAGCTGGCCTGCCTAGACGCAGCCTCTGGAGGCGCACCTCCACTTCTCGCCGTATGACACTTCGGCCAGCAAGTTCCGGAGGTGGGCTGCCAGCACCAGGCGCATAAGGATTGCGGATTGGATCCATATGTACAGAGTTTAGCAGAATTATCCAATATTACAAATTTACCTAATATCGATACATACTTGCCTCGACTCGCATGAGGTCAGGGCTCGGTGGTCGAATGCTCCGTGACCTAATCCACACCTTTTGACACGGCCGGATGGTTGAGATCCGGCCGTTCATCCTCCTAAACTTGGCCGCTGCTTTTTGCAATCCCTTTTGTCACGGTACCAAAGAGCGTACGCAAGTCCAGAGCGGCCAAGTGACTGTGGGCAGAGCTGATCGCGGCGCAGTGAGCGCTAGCAATTCCTATGGCGACATATACATCCGGCATTCTTCTTCTTACGAAACACGGCGCCCAGGGTTTGTTCGATCGATCCCGATCACGAGAATGTCAGCTGTTGCCAGGCAATGCGCTCATCGATCTATTCACATTAGTCTACTGCTTCGGCAACTGGACGTAAAAGCGTCCACATGGTTTCCGACCCGTGCTCAGCTTCAGAATTCAATTCTCTCGGTAGCCGGTTTTACGGCCGAGTGGATTGGATTTGTAAACACTGGCCAACTTCACAGGACTAATCCAAAGTAGGAGTAACTTCCGGATTGCCGACAAACCGACAGCAATACCCGTCCGGCACTATCATCCTCTACCCACAGCCGTGTCATCCTGAACGCAGTGAAGGATCTGCGGTTGAATTTGAGGGTCTCAAAGTGGCGTTACTTCCGGTTTGCCGACGATCCGACAGCAATACCCGTCCGGCACCATCATCCTCTACCCACAGCCGTGTCATCCTGAACGCAGTGAAGGATCTGCGGTTGCATTTGAGGGTCTCAAAGTGGCGTTACTTCCGGTTTGCCGACCATCTGACCGCGACCCCCACTTCCGCGTTATGCTTGGCTGAGCATGGGCAAGTTCAAAACTCTCACTCGCGCGGCAGCAGCATGGATCGCGGTCATCTTGTCCTTGTACGCCGTCTTCGTAATCTTCAACACTTGGTTGATGGTCCCCAATGACACCCTCTCCGGACCTTCGTCCGAGCTCCTTAGATTGAAAGCAGAAATCACTGCGGGCGCGGTCGTCGTATTGGCTGTGCTGATAGTGTTCGCAAAGTGGGCCTTCAAGAGGCCGAATAGCTTTCGCGATCCAGACTGAGCCCATCGGCTGAATGTCTAGAGGGGGTTCCGGTCGAATTACCGGCCATCCGGACAGAACGAATTGGCGGCGGGCGCAACGGACAAAAGGCAACCGAATATCTTTCGACTCGGGTCGCTGGCGACCTTTGCTCCCGATGACAGCCTCTGTTCTTTGAAGAGAGGAGGCGGGATTTGGCCCGCCTTCTTTGTGCTTACTTTGTAAGCGTGCTGCGAGCCCCTCTTGACGAGAGATAGAGTGTGTCATCAGGTGTCCGCTTGTTTTTTGGTGGACACCTGATGAGTGTGTCTAAGCCGCTTGTGAGGAGTGGGTCTGGAATGAGGCGGCCATGTTCCAGGGCAGCAACTGATGGATCTGGCTGACGGGATGATCGGCAATCCGTGCCAGCACGATACGGAGATAGAGTTCCGGATCGAGCCCGTTGAGCTTGGCCGAACCGATGAGGGAGTACATGGCTGCGGCACGTTCGCCGCCGCAATCTGATCCGACGAACAAGAAGTTCTTTCGTCCCAGAGCAACGGCCCGCAGCGCCCTTTCGGCGGCGCTATTATCGATTTCCAGCAACCCATCTTCGATGTAGCGCGTGAGGGCGCGCCATCGCGAGAGCGCGTATCGGATCGCGCCGGCGGTTTCGCTCTTCGATGACAGAGAGCGAAGAGCCTTCTCCATCCATCTTCGTAAATCATCCAGCAATGGCCTGGCTCGGGACTGGCGGATGGTCAACCTTAGATCGGCGGGCTTGCCCCGGATCTCTTCTTCGATCGCATAGAGTGCGCCGATCCTGGCCAGAGCCTCCGTCGTTGTCGGTGAAGCGTGGATGACATGAATCTCGTGGAACTTGCGCCGTGCATGTGCCCAGCAGGCGGCCTCATATATATGGTCTCCGTACAGGTGGTGAAATCCGGCATAGGCATCAGCCTGCAAAGCGCCGTTGAAGTTCCTTAGATGCTGGCGGGGATGTTCACCCTTGCGATCCTCCGAGTACTTAAACCAGACTGCCGGGGCTGTGTCTTCGCCGGCAGGTCTGTCGTCGCGCACATACGTCCAGAGTCGGCCGGTTCTTGTCTTGCCGCTGCCAGGCGAGAGTACCGGCATAGGTGTATCGTCAGCGTGTAGCTTGCGACCGGCGAGCACATGCTTCTGGATAGCGTCTACCAGGGGGTCGAGCAGATCGCTTGCCGCGCCAACCCAGCCAGCGAGCGTGGAACGTGGAATCTCGACGCCCTGACGCGAGTAAATCTCTGACTGTCTGTACAGAGGCAGATGGTCGCTGAACTTGGAGACGATGACGTGGGCCAGCAGGCCCGGCCCGGCAAGGCCGCGTTCCATCGGACGCGATGGCGCGGGTGCTTCAACCACCCGGTCGCAGCCGCTGCAGGAAAACTTCGGCCGCACGTGGCGAATGACCTTGAAGCTCTCCGGAATGTACTCCAGTTGCTCAGAAACATCTTCGCCGAACTGCCGCAGTTGGCCGCCGCAATCCGGACAGCAATCACGATTCGGAGCGTGCGTGATTACCTCGCGGGGAAGGTGCTCAGGCAGAGGCTTGCGTTCCGGCCTGGCCTTCGGCTCCTGAGACGGCGAGACCCGTTCGACCGCGGCCTCAAGCTCGGCGTGTGTCGTCTCTCTGTCTTCTAGTTCCAGCTCAAGCTGCTCGAGCTTGATGACGATCTTCTCGCTCTTTGTGCCGAAGATCATGTGGCGCAACTTCTCGACCATGAGCTTCAGGTGCTCAATCCGTTCGCTGCGCGAGCGCAACTCATCCGTCTGTTCGGACAGTGTCTGTCGGTGCGACTCGAGTTCGGCTTCGAGCCGCCGCAGCTCTTCATCGCGAGCTGCAAGCATCGCATCGAGCTTCTGCTGCTGTTCCTGCTGTGTACGGAACAGTGACAACAATGCATCGCGATCCAGCGAGTTCAGATCAGGCAGCGAGACGCGATCCATGCACGCAGTATGCCATCGATCAACTCAGAATGCATCCACAAAATGTGCATGAATAAAGGAGAATCATCGTTGTCATCACACCGCGACTTCAGGCGTCCATGTTCGCTCGACTCTGCGCCAGTCGATGCCTTCCAGAAGCATCGACAACTGTGCGCGGCTGAGCCGAACAGTTCCACTCTCTGCCTTCGGCCAGATAAATCGGCCACGCTCAAGCCGCTTGGCAAACAGGCAAAGACCATCGCCATCCCACCACAGAAGTTTTACTATGTCGCCTCTGCGCCCGCGGAATAAGAAGACATGCCCTGAGAAGGGCTGCTCATGAAGAACGGTCTGAACCTGGGCACTGAGACCGTCAAAACCACGACGCAGGTCCGTTACCCCGGCAGCGATCCAGATCTTCGTTCCTGTGGGAAGCTGGATCACTTGAGCAGGCTCTCAAGAACGGAACGCAGCAACAATGGATCAGCTCCGCTCTCCACGCTGATCGTGGCCCGCCCGGGAAGCTCGATGTGAATCGTGCCTCCACTCGATGCCGCCGAAACTTCTTCAGCCTCCTTGGCAACCTCATCCGCTCTCGAGACCGTGACTGGAATCAGAGCTGCGCATGGCTCGATCAGTTCGCCCCGCTCGAATGCACGCCGCCACTTGAACACCTGGTTCGCGTTCACACCGTGCGCCCGCGCCACCTCTGAGACGCTTGCACCCGGCGCCATCGCCAACTGGACGATCTGCCGCTTCTCAGATACTGATCGCCACCTGCGAACACGATGCCCTGAACCCGTATTAACTGCATCAGCCATGAGCCGATCTTCAGCCCATCGGCGCCTCAATCACCAGAAGGGAACTCAGGACGCTTACTGTAATTGGGGGTAGGCCGAATCAACTGTTGAACACATCCCGACTGGAGAGTAAGTGTGGGGTCTTCCCCTCTGGCATCTTTACTGGGCTGGGTCTGACGATTTGTTCATGATGGAGTTGGAGGGGACGGAGCGTTGCGTTCGCAGATGGCGGTCGGTTTCAGAGAAGCGTCAGATTGTAGATCTGACGTTAGAGCCAGGCGCGAGCGTGGCGTTGGTGGCACAGGCTCATAGGCTGAACGCGAACCAGCTGTTCAAGTGGAGGCGTCAG
>Ga0209698_10008226_pt1 | contig 10806 bp, 11 predicted proteins | sample LitLauG_LLR_2012_FD_187203 | JGI IMG/M metagenome (GOLD analysis project Ga0209698, IMG submission 187203) | Freshwater sediment microbial communities from Pennsylvania, USA - Little Laurel Run_MetaG_LLR_2012 (SPAdes) (version 2) | ecosystem: Environmental > Aquatic > Freshwater > Creek >... | reverse complement strand
AGGCTGGAGCGACGCCGACCGTCGGGCAGAACCTCTCGCCGGGCTCGTCTACCGGATCGACACCGACGCCACCGGCCGGGCTGCCTCGCCATTCCGACCGCACCGTCGATGGTGGGGTGCCACCACCTAACTGCAATCCGAAGGAGCGGATATCACCGAAACGGAAGTGCCCCAGTACACCGCCGGGTAGGTGGGACACTCTCCCGGGTTCCGGACCGCACGATCAAGGGACCAAGTAGTCATAATCCGACGTTGCCACAAGCTAATGGTGCACAGATGCTGGGCGATCTAATCTCCGGCAACCTACCGCGGGAGGGAGACAGGCATGGCTGAAAGTGTTTACAAGGTCATTGAACTCGTCGGCACCAGTGATGAATCCTGGGAGAAGGCTGCAAGCGCAGCCGTACAGCAGGCGTCTGGGACGCTGCGTGACCTTCGCATTGCCGAAGTGGTCGAACTTGACCTCCAGATCGAGGACGGCGAGGTCAAGACCTACCGAGCCAAGGTCAAGGTGTCTTTCAAGTTGCGGCCACGGCCATGAGTTCTGGATCAGACGTTGACGCGAGTACCCACCGTTGCAGGCGAAGGGGGGCACCCCCTCAAGTTCGAGCAGACGCCCAGAACCGTCTGACTCACAACGCCACTCTCGTCTAGTTGGAGCCTCGAGCAGCGATCGCAAGGCCGGCGTCCCACCCAGGCGCTCGACCATTGACCGGTGGGTGGATTGCCTCGATACTGGCCCCGCTGCGCGCCAGGACCCAAGAGACAACTGAGTTCGAGTTCCACATTTCGCCCGCGTCGAACTCGTCGCGGCCCCATACCGGTGTGGGTATCGACGGCAACGTCTCGAGGATTCGTCCGGCGATCTCACGGTCGTCGCTGATCCTGATTGGGCTCGCTATCGCCTGATTGATGTCGGGAATGCTGCCCTCTCGCCAACGCCGAATTTCGTAGCGGAAGATCCGGAATCGGCCAAGCGAGCGCATCCCCACGGGGCCTTCGGCCACGACACCTCGTCGTTCGCCGTGCAGATCAGGGACCGGCGCCTGCTCAATCATGAACTGACCTTCGGGCATGGAGATGACGAGCGCCGAATGGTAGAGATCACACCGAGGACGACGGGCAACGAGAGCTGTCGCCGCCTCGAAGAGCTTTCCGCTGATCCGAACGACGTGCGCTCCAGCACCCAGCGGGATCCAGTACAGATCGACAGCCGCCTGGTGGCCAACGACCGGAGACTCCAAATCGCGCACAGGTTCAGCGTCATTCATCGTTGATCGCCCATCCTGATTGGAGAGAACATTGCACAAATTGCAGGGTCATGCTCCGTCTTAGACCGCTATCACCCTCAAATCGTGTCTTGATGTTGTTCACGTCGCGCTTGTACATCGACCGTATACGGCCGCGCAGCAGCGCCGTCGCCAGCTTGAACAGCCCATGCGGCTCGAGTTCCATCCCCATGATCAGATGGGTGCCGTCTGGGATCGGGACAATACGGCCACTGCCGCTGGCTTTCAACGCAGCTGAATCGCCAACCGAAGCCCACCTTGTCTGGCCCTTCAGCCGCCCAGGGACAAGGCGGAGCTCGCTGGGGTCCCAGATAACCTCCCGCGGATGCCCGTGAGCTACGAATGGCGCGGTTCCTGTGGAAATGCCGAGGTCAACGCACTTCACGCCGAAGCCTTCAAGACCCGCGTGTACGCCGACGATGAATGGACCTGGACTGAGCTACTCGCCGAGCACAGCCTCGGTTGGGTCGTTGCACGAGATGGCACACGTCTCGTCGGTTTCGTCAACGTCGTCTGGGATGGATTCATTCATGCTTGGATCCAGGACACAATGGTCGCCGCCGCCGATCGCAACCGACGCATCGGCACACGGATGATGGAGGTCGTTCGAGTCGAATGCCAGAGGGCAGGCTGCGAATGGCTGCATGTCGACTTCGAGGAAGGCCTTGAGCCTTTCTACATCCAGTCCTGTGGGTTCACTCCAACCAATGGGGGGGTCATTCGACTCAGCTGAAGAGTCACTGGGGGCGAAACCTGGTTCCTGTCTCTGGCGGTAGCGCGGGACACTCGGATGCCCCCGAACGAGGGCGTAGCCTGCGTTCGCAGGAAGGTCCGGTTGGTTCTCACGAAACGGGTGGCGCACGATGGGTTCAGGAAGGCTTCATGCATTGATCGATGGCGTGTTCGCCATTGCTCTCACCCTCCTCGTGTTGGACCTGCCGAAGCCACTCTTCTCCACACATCTGGTGCACGTGCTCCTGCACGAATGGCCCTCCTATGTCGCCTACCTGGTGTCATTCGTGACCATCGGCATCCTCTGGATCGAGCATCACGGAATGATGAGTGCCGTCCGCGGAATTGATCGGAGGTTCCTGGAGCGAACTCCGGCCTTCCTGCTCTTCATTTCGATCATCCCCTGGCCGACTGCCCTGGCCGCGAACTACGCCAAAGGTGGGTTCTCCGAAGCCAGAGCCGTCGCGGTCCTCTATGCGGGAACCATGCTGATGATGGGACTCACCTTCGCATGGGGTTGGCGCTATCTGGAGAAGCACCCGACGCTGGTCACGGAGTCTGCTCGTCCCGCATTCCCGGCCGGGGCGCGGCGAGCCCTTCTTGGCGGACTGGTCTACCTCGTGGCAATCGCAGTGGCGTTCCTGAGTCCGATCGCCTCATTCGCGATCGATGCCGGTGTGGCCGTCTACTTCGCGATCTCCCGGAGCGAGGTCCCAGGGTTAGTCGTGCAGTCGGCCGGAGCGGGTGGTGCCTGACAAAGGGTTGTTCCGTCAGCGGGCCGGCTGCGACCCCGATCCACCGGTCAGGGAGTGGCAGCTCCGGCCGGCTCTTGACTCTTCCGCTACGTCACCTGGTTGACTGACCTCATATGTACGGGATCGGCACGGTGGCCCGCCTGTCTCAGGTGTCGGTGCGCACCCTCCGGCACTATGACGACCTCGGTCTGTTGAAGCCAGCCCGGGTCGACCAGCGGACCGGGTACCGGTACTACGCGCCAGACCAGCTCCTGCGGCTGCATCGGATACTCGTCCTACGCGACCTGGGGGTGCCGTTGTCAGAGGTGGCGCAGCTCATCGACGAGGACGTCTCGGTGGAACAGCTCCGGGGGATTCTGCGCCTGCGCCAGGCGGAGGCGCGCGCTCGGCTGACCGAACAGACCGAACAGCTCAAACGGGTCGAACTCCGACTCGCACAGCTTGAGGAGGAACCCATGACTGCCTATGAAGTGATCGTCAAGCGACTCGATCCGCTGCGCGTGGTCGCCCTGAGCGAGGACCTGACCGGCGTTGACGAGATCGGCGATGCCTGTGGCCGTATGTACCCACAGCTCCATTCGGCGCTGGCGCGGCACGGCGTCGCCTTCGATGGCCTGTCTCTCGCTTTGTACGAGGACACCGGCGTCGAAGCACGACCGCTTCGGCTGACGACGGCGCTCCCGGTCCCGACCGAGGTGACAATCGATGGCGATGGGCTGTCGACGGTTCAGCTTCCCGAAGTCGAGCGAGCGGCCACCACGGTCGTGCATGGTGCACCGGAGCAGTTCCATAGCGCGTTTCAGGCTCTCCACGCGTGGGTCGACCGGGCCGGGGAAAGGGCGGGTTCGCTCGATCGCGAGCTCTACATCGACTGTGACGGTCCTCGCGACACGTGGGTGACCGAATTGCAGACGGTCCTGGAACCCAGGCGCTCAATCCCCGGCGAAGGATCGTCCTTCACGGATTGAGCCAGCCCCACGATCCGGCCATTGGGCTCCGTTCAGGTAGTCGTCCGAGCGTTCCCGCCGTGTGGATGGGCGCCTGGGCCGCTGACCCCACGTCACACGAGGGGTGGAACCAGGATCTGGTGATGGTCGGCTTTTCCGACGACGGTCCCGCCTCGTCCATCGTCGACCAGATCGATGCCGCTGTGCGGAGTCGTGGATGGCGACGAAGCGACACCGTGATATCCGGTGCCCCACGGGTCGCACAGCTGGTTCTTCAGGGCGAGTTGACAGGCCCCCGGGCCGCGTGGCGAGGGGTGTCCGTAACCCGACCGGCGGATCTTCGCCGAAGTGTCCGACCGCCGATGAATGCGGGTTCAACTGCCCTTCGTTGTCACATCGCGAGATGTGGGCCACAGTTGAGCCAGCCAGAAGACGTTCCAGGCAAAAGGAGCTCAAGAATGGGTCGACTGCAGGATCGAGTGGCAATCATCACCGGAGCCGGGGACGGAATCGGTCGTGGCATTGCCCGGGCGTTCGGACGGGAGGGCGCCCGTGTGCTCGTGGCCGAGCTGCAGACAGAGGCCGGAGCAGAAGTCGCGCACGAACTCGGTGAAGAGTTCGGTGTCGAGGCCCACGCCACCACGACCGACGTGGCCGACGAGGCCGCCGTGCGGGCCATGGTCGCGGCCGCAATCGATCGTTGGGGGACGGTGGACATCCTCGTGAACAACGCGTGGGGCGGGGGCAGCCTGAGCCGGCTCGAGTACAAGACGAACGAGCAGATGGCCCACGGTATACAGGTCGGCCTCTATGGGCCCTTCTGGGCCATGCAAGCGGCCTTGCCGACCATGCGTGCGCAAGGCCGCGGCAACATCGTCAACCTCTGCTCACTCAACGGCGTCAACGCACACATCGGAACCGCGGAGTACAACTGTGCGAAGGAGGCCCTCCGCACGCTCACCCGCACCGCCGCCCGAGAATGGGCGCCCTACGGAATCGTCGCGAATGCAATCTGTCCGGCCGCCAAGACTGCTGCGTCGCGGGCGGTGTTCGCAGCGAACCCAGAGCTCGAGACCATGGCAGATGCCGCCAATCCGATGGGCCGCCTGGGGGACCCCGAGGCCGATATCGCGCCCGTTGCCGTCTTCCTGGCCAGCGACGACGCCCGGTACCTCACCGGGAACACCTTGTTCGTTGACGGAGGTAGCCACATCAACGGTGCTCCATGGGTCCCGGACCTGCCCGATCATCCATGAGCACGACGATGACCTCGAATCGACAGACCGCACTCGTCACCGGTGCCAGCCGTGGCATCGGACGAGCCATCGCCATCTGCCTCGCCGAGACAGGTTTCGACGTGGCCGTTACGGCCCGAACAGTAAATGACGGCGACGCCACCGCCATCGAGCCCGACACCGACGCGCCGTTGCCGGGCAGCCTCGACGCGACTGCAAAGGCCATTGAGGCCGTTGGTCGTCGCGCCCTGCCAATCCGGCTCGACCTGTTGGACTCTGACGCGCTCGCCCCTGCAGTCGACGTCGCCATCGCCGGACTGGGTCATCTCGACTTGTTGGTGAACAACGCCATCTACGTAGGCCCCGGTGGGAACCGCCGCTTCCTCGAGACAGAGCCCGACGAGTTGGTGCGTCGCGTGTTCAGCAACATTACGGCTCAGCTCCTGCTCACCCAACGTGCGGTCGCGCACATGGTCGATCGGGGGGGAGGCCTCGTGCTCGACATCACCAGCGCGGCTGGCCAGATCACCCCGAGGCGCCCGGTGGGCGAAGGGGGGTGGCCCCTCTCGTACGCAGTAACGAAGGCAGGCTTCCATCGCATCGCCGACATGATCGCCCTCGAATACGGCGACGCCGGTGTCCGTGCCTTCAACCTCAATCCCGGCTTCGTCGCCACCGAGCGTGTGCTGGCCGTCAAGGAGCTGGCCTTCGTAGCCGACAAGGGCATCGCTCCCGAAGTGGTCGGGCGCGTGGTGGCGTGGTTCGTCACCGCAGGGTCGCGTGGGTTCGAAAACGGCTCGTATCACCAAGTCCCTGACCTTGCCCGCGAGCTGGGGTATCTGCCATGAGCGGGCCGGCGTTCGACCCGATCGCGTGGCTTCTTGCACATGAGCAGATCCGGCAACTCGCCAGTCGGTACGCGGTGGCTCTCGACGCGCGCGACCTCGACACGCTCGTCAGCCTCTTCGTGGACGATGTGCGGGTTGGGAGCGATCAGGTCGGGCACGACGCCTTACGTGCCAGTTTCACCGAGCAGTTGCGGGACCTCGGCGTCACGATCCTGCTCGTGGGCAACCACGTGATCAACGTCGTCGACGATGATCACGCCACCGGGATCGTCTCGTGCCGGGGAGAGATCGAGATGGGGGCGCAGTGGATTGTCCAGGCGATCCAATATCACGACGACTACGAGAGGCGAAACGGATCCTGGCTCTTCGTCCGCCGCCGCCACCTCCTGTTCTATGGAGCGGACTTGCTCCAACGCCCGATCGGGCTCCCTCTCGCGCACTGGCCGGCGAGTGCCATCGGGAAGGGTGTGCTTCCCGAGATGCTCCCGACCTGGCAGGACTTCCACGAGGAGCGGACGTGAGCTGGGGCAGCTTCCAGGAACCCGTGCCTGGCAGCGCCCCCCATCGCGGCCATGAGGCCCGTACCATTTCCCGCCATGACGGGCCCACTGCGGAACATGCCTTCCACCGCTGTGCCCTCGCGTACCGGTCAGCGGACGGATCGGACTCGGCTGGCGGCGGAGCGCCGCCGCCGGAAGCGCCGCCGCCGCCTTGTGCCCCTCGTCCTCATCGTGCTGATCGGATCCGGCGCCGTCGTGTGGGCGGTCGAGGGCGGCCCGGGTGTGACGTCGCCCCAGCAGGCGACCCAGTCGACGACCACGGCATCGACTATCACGACGACGCTCCCGCCTTATGTCCCACCGGCGGTCGCACCTGTCGTCTCACCCCCGCAGTCCGGCGAGGGCGTCTGGGTTGGGCAGGACACGTGGAGCGGGTCGCCGCCGTCGATCATGACGACCTCATTTCGAACGGATCCGGTGAATCCGAGCATCGTGGCCTACGCCACCTGGATCCGGACATCGTCGACGCAACTTGCGCTGTACCCGGGCTATGAGGGCCCGGGGCCGACGACCCTCGACCGCGGGCCCGAAATGGTCCCGGTCGCGGCGCGGCCCACGCTCCTTGCCACGTTCAACTCCGGCTTCTACGAGAAGGACTCCCCGGCCGGGTTCTACGTCAACAAGACCCTGTACTTCCCGATGATCAACGGGTTGGCGACGGTCGTCGAGTACACCGACGGTACGGTCGACGTCATGGACTGGCAGGGGGGTCCGACCCCCGGGGCCAACGTCGAAATGGCGCGCCAGAACCTACCGCTCCTGGTCGACAACCACGCCGCGACGCCAGGGTCCACCGTGGGAGCCAACTGGGGAATCACGCTGGGCGGGGTACCTGCCGTCTGGCGGACGGCCCTCGGCGTCGATGACAAGGGCAACCTTCTCTACGTGGCCGCCCCGGCCCAGACGGCCGCCTCCCTGGCGCAGATTCTGGTCAAGCTGGGGGCCGTGAGAGGGATGCAGCTCGACATCAACCCGGAGTGGCCGATCTTCGTCACCTATGGCGCACCGGGCGCCGCCGCCCCGGCACTCTTCGTGCCCAACCCCAATCAGATCTCGAACAGGTTCTTGTACTCGAGCACCAAGGACTTCTTCGCCGTCTTCGAGCGTCCTCCCGCCGGGGCGCCGCAGCCGTGGTAGGAGCGAAGTCCCCATGAGTCCCGAGCACGCCCGCCGACGACGACCCGAGAGCTCGCGCACCTACTTCTGGCGCCGGCTCCTCGTAGGCGTCTCCGTGCTCGCGGTGCTGGGCGGGGCCGCATTCGCGATCGCCTGGGCCGCGGCACCGGCCAACCAGGCCGGAGGGTCCCACGACGGAGTAACCAGCACCACGGTGCACGGCGGGCACCCGTCCACCACGACCACGCAGGCCCTGACGCCGGTCACCCTGTCGGCCGTCGGCGACACCGACCTCGGGAACACGCCGGACCTGCCCCCCGACCCGACCGCCTATCTCGCGCCGGTCAAGTCCGCGCTGCAGGGGCCCATCGTGTTCGCCAATCTCGAGGGCACGCTGACTGACGCGACGACGTCCAAGTGCTCGCCCACGTCCACCGAATGCTATGCCTTCCGAAACCCGCCGTCGGACGCGCAGGTCTTGAAAGCGACCGGGTTCACCGTCATCAACAGTGCCAACAACCACTCGCACGACTTCGGGTCCCAGGGCGTCGCCGACACGACGGCCGCGCTCCAGGGTGCCGGCCTCGTCCAGGCCGGGCTCCCGGGTCAGATCGGGATCGTCGCGGATGGCACGACCAAGGTCGCCTTCGTGGACTTCGCTCCGTATCCCAACACCAACAACTTGTTGGACCTCCCGACGGCGAAGTCCTTGATCACGCAGGCCAAGTCGGAGGCAAACATCGTGGTCGTCTACATGCATGCCGGCGCCGAGGGATCCGACGCCGACCACGTCACTGGCCAGGAGGAGACCTATGTCGGCGAGGACAGGGGCAACGCGAAGGCCTTCGCACATGCCGCCATCGACGACGGTGCCAGCCTGGTGATCGCCAGCGGACCGCATGTGTTACGAGGAATGGAGGAGTACAACGGTCACCTGATCGCCTACAGCCTCGGCAATTTCTGCGGCTATCAGAACTTCGCGACCGGAGGGAACTTGGGCCTGTCCGGGATCCTGACGGTCAGCATGACCGGCAACGGCGTGTTCACGAGCGGCCACTTCACTTCCCTCCTCCTCGAAGGAGTGGGGCAACCGACGCTCGATGCCTCCGGCGCGGCCGCCAGTTTCGTGAACGGGCTGTCCAGCGCGGACTTCGGAGCGGCCGCGGTCAACATCCTCCCGTCGGGCCAGATCTCCCTCCCCGCACCGGCCACCTGAACGAGGTCAGTCAACAACCACCCGGCGGGCCGTCGACCCCCGGTCCCGCGGCGGGTTGGTCCACCGTCCCGATGTTCTGGCTCCGCGGGTTCGGACCGAGATGCACGACGTACCACTGGCCGCGCCACGAGATCAACGACGCCACGGCGAACGACTGCTCGACTCCGCCGACCTGGTAGACGAAGCGGACACCCGGCAGGTGCCAGTAGCCGATCTTGTTCTCGCATGCCCCGGGCGGAATGTAGGCGGCGTCTGCCGCCGATGCGCTGACCGAGAGCAATCTGGCCGTGGACGCGGCAGGTCCCAGCGCGGCGTGGTACGCGGGAATGTCCAATCGGTAGAAGGCGAGCAACCGGTCCGCGAAGTCTGATGCCGGGTCGGGCAGCACGCCCGTCTTCATCTGCAGGTAGGCCGTCTGGGGGAAGAACACCCCCGACGCAGAGTCCACGGAATCGTTCACGATGGCCGTCCACAACGGTCCCAGCGTCGTCTGCAGCGACGAGTCGATGGGTGGCTCCGTCGCGGTCTGCGGGAGGAGTCCCGGGTCCGTCGTGGAGGTCGTCGGGGAGACCGTGGTCGTGGTTGAGGTCGTGGTGGTCGAGCTCGTGGTCGGGCCCAGCCCGGTGGGTGCGGGGCTCGAACCGCAGCTCGCGACTGCGATCCCGGCGAGCACAGCGCCGGCCACGGCCACTCCCGGTGACCACCGGCGGCGGCGTGATCGTCGCTGACGCGACCAGGCCGGAGGCTGCACGGGGGACGAGGCTACCGCCGGGCTCGCCCTGCGATCTGTCACCGGGCCTCGCTGACCGGTGTTCCCGTTTCCTCGCTCGCGGAGACGGTCCTCGGGAATGATGACGCGGTGAGGGCTTCGAATGGCCGGAACTCGACCTGGTTCCAGAGTGCGCGAGACGCGCACCGGGGACTCCACCACGCGCCCTAAATGGCCCCCGCCTCCGAGAGGGTGGCGATGTCCTCCCAGGAGTAGCCCGCCTCGAGCAGGACGTGCTCGGTGTGCTCTCCCAACTCCGGGACGTGCGGGTCGACGGCGGCGGGCGGGTCCGAGAAGCTGACGGGCGGCCGCACGACGGGCGAGGTGGCGCCGCCCTCGGGATTGGCGACGGCGGTGATGTACCCGTTCGCCTCCACGCCGGGGTCACTCGCCACCTCGGCATGATTGCGGACAGGAGCGAAGCGCAGTCCGGCGGCATCGAGCAGCTCGCACCACTCGGCCGTCGACTTCGTCGCGAAGGCCTCGTCGAGGATCGGCCACAGCTCCGCCTTGTCGTCCTCGAAGTACAAGAGGTGGCTGAAGCGGTCGATCAAGTCGGGTCTGCCGACGGTCCGGTAGAAGAGGTCACGGGCGGGGCCGGCCGTGCCGACGATCGCGATCCACCCGTCCGAGGTCGCGAACACGCCGTAGATGCCGGGGATCATCGGGTGGCTCCGCCCACTGGGTCCCGACGGCTGCCCCGACATCAGGTACCGGGTGTATTCACCGGCCTGGGCCCAGATCTGCCCGCCGAGCAGCGAGGTCTCGACTATCTGTCCCCGACCGCTGTGCTCCCTGGCATAGAGGGCGGCGAGAATCCCCGCCAGCAGGTTCTGCCCGGAGATGTGGTCGGCGACCGTTGCCCCGACGGGACTCGGGTCCGTCCCGTTGCCGCCGGTCGTGCTGATGAGCCCGCCGGCAGCCTGGGCGCTGAGATCGGCCCCCTCGCGCCCTGCGTCGGGCCCGCGGCGGCCGAAGGAGGAGCCGACGGCATAGACGATCCGCGGGTTGCGTTCGGCCAGGTCGTCGTACCCCAGACCCCAGCCCTCCATGGTGCCCGGCTTGAAGTTGGTGATGACGACGTCGGCTTGCTCGACGAGACGTAGGAAGACGTCGCGACCCCGTGGCACCCGGAGGTCGACCGTGATGCTGCGCTTGCCCCGGTTGTAGGCGCTGAAGAAGGCCGATCGACGGTCCTCCCGGCTTATGGGCAGCCACCGGCTCTGGTCGCCGAAGCCGGGGAGCTCCACCTTGATCACGTCCGCACCCCACTCGAGCATGGTCAGCGCCGCCTGCGGCCCTTGGACGAGCATGCCCGCCTCGAGCACACGGATGCCAT
>Ga0209698_10008225_pt1 | contig 10807 bp, 10 predicted proteins | sample LitLauG_LLR_2012_FD_187203 | JGI IMG/M metagenome (GOLD analysis project Ga0209698, IMG submission 187203) | Freshwater sediment microbial communities from Pennsylvania, USA - Little Laurel Run_MetaG_LLR_2012 (SPAdes) (version 2) | ecosystem: Environmental > Aquatic > Freshwater > Creek >... | reverse complement strand
CCATCCTGTGTGGTTCGTCGTGCTCTCGGGCCTCTGCTTTTTCGCCTGGGGCAATATCTTCTCGCTGTTCCCCTCCATAACCGGCGATCTGTACGGCAACAAATGGGCCACCACTAACTACGGGATCGTATATACCGCCAAGGGTGTGGCGGCTGCCTTTGCCGGCCCTGGCGCCGCTTGGCTGTTTGCCAAGACCGGCTCCTGGACGAAGGTCTTCTGGGCGATGATCGTTTGCGACCTGATTGCCGCGTTTATGGCTTTGCTCTGGCTGAAGCCTCTGGCACACCGCGTTGTTAAAGACTCAGAAAAGGCAGCGCTTGTTCCAGAACTAATTAAGGCTAACGGGATGCGAACTGTGGCTTAGCGTAAGAGCCGCCCCAGCAGCATTTCCCGCTGAACATCCGTCACGAGAGCGCGCAGGTTTCTGCGTGCTCTCTTTATTTGTGCCTGCCGACTGCGGAGAGGCTTTGCAACCCGGGGGCTCGAAGGGAACCCGAAACGTTCCGCTTGGACATCCTTATGCTGGCAGGTTCTTGCCGCGTGTCTCCACGCCAAAGGGAATCAGAAGCAGTCCCAGCGCGAAGGCGATCGAGGTCATCGCAACCGGAGTTCCGAGCGATCCGAAGTGCCGGATGCTCATTCCCACCAGAAAAGTAATTCCCGCACCTCCAAATCGAGCGAAGGAAGTGGAAAAGGCAAAGGCGCTGGCGCGGCACTCCGTGGGATATTGCTCGGGCAGCCAGAGAGTGTAGACAGCAAAGTTAGCGCCGCCCAAGCCCAGGAAGAACAGACAAACGAAGAACCATGGGAGCGCGCTTGCTCCGAGATAGAAGACCTTGCCAAAGGTAAGTGCGATGAACACCATCATCAGAGAAAAGAAGATGGCCAGGGCCCCGCGTCGGCCCACTCGCTCCGCGAGCCACGGCATCGCCAGGCAACCCAGAATTGTTGCGAACGAAACCAACATAATGCCCCAGGAGGCCAACTGCGCAACTTGCGGACTCGTGCGCCCACCTGCTTCCGCGACGGCGGTAATGGCCGCAGGTACGTATACGGTTCCAGCCCACAAACCACAAATAGAAGCCAGCATAAACAAGGAATTCAGAATGGTGCGCCCGCGCAAGGTGGGCGAAAACAGCGACGCCAGAGGGCGCCAAACAGCCCACGACCGAAGAACGCTCTCCTTCTTCTTCCAGGCAGCAGGTTCCGTAACCCCGTGCCGAATCCAGGCGAGGAACAGCGCCGGCAGCCCTCCCACGATGAACATGGCGCGCCAGCCAAAGCGGCTGCCGATGCCGTAGTTCGCCAGAGCGGCGAGAAAAATGCCGACGTAGTACCCGGTGTGCATCAACCCTGCGCCCACGCGCCGCCGTTGTTCGGGCCACTCCTCGGCGACGAACGTCCCGCCCATGGCCCATTCTCCGCCAATGCCTATGCCGGCCAGCAGGCGCAGAATGGCGAGCTGCCAGATGCCCGTGACGAAGGCGCTCAGAAAAGTGAATGCCGAATACCACACGATAGTCAGCATGAGCGTGCGCATGCGACCGAATTTGTCTCCAATCGGCCCCCACAAGAACGCAAGCCCCCAGCCAATCAAGAACAGCGCGAATAGCAATCCCCCGTATTGCCCAATGTTGCCTTTTGTGGCTGGGATGCCGGATCGCGGAAGCAATTCGCGCAGCGAGGGGACGAGTACGAGCGCGTAAACGAAGGAATCCATGCCGTCCAGCGCCCACCCACCCCACGAGGCCCAGAAGCCACGAATCTGATTGCGCGTGAGCGAGGCGGACAAGTCAGTGGAAGCGAGACTGGCCAGGTTTGCGTGTGGAGGCTGCATGGCAGTGGGACACAATATCAAAAAGTGCCCCGCTGTCATCGGAAAATATAGGGAAAAAACCGAAGACTCGGTTTTAGCGTTTCAGGGAACGAACATGCCCGACGCAACTCTCATTTGGCTGCTCGGAGACGCTCGTCCAAAGCCGCTACTTCCAGGTTCAGCCCCTCCGGAAGACGGTCGCCGAACTTGGCGAAGTGCTCCTTGATCAGCGGCACTTCCGCTAGCCAGCCCTCGATGTCGACACTGAGCAGTTCGGCCACATTCGCGGCTGGCATCTCCAATCCATGCGTATCCAGATCGGCCACCTCAGGAGTCCGCCCGATTGGAGTGTCTTTCGCATGGACTTTGCCATCGCAGCGTTCAAAAATCCATTTCAACACGCGACTATTTTCGCCATAGCCCGGCCACAAGAACTTGCCGTTCTGATCCTGGCGAAACCAGTTGACGTAGAAAATCTTTGGCAGCTTTGCCGCGTTCGAGCGCGCGCCCATTTTCAGCCAATGCTCAAAGTAATCGCCCATGTGATAGCCGCAGAAGGGAAGCATTGCCATGGGGTCGCGGCGCAGTTGGCCAACTTTGCCGGTTATGGCCGCAGTAGTCTCGCTGCTGGCGGTTGCGCCGAGAAAAGTGCCATGTTGCCAGTTAAAGGCTTCAGTCACCAACGGAACAATTCCCGCCCGTCTTCCACCGAACAGGATCGCATCAATGGGCACACCCTTCGGATCCTCCCACTCTGGTGCGATTACCGGACATTGCTTTGCGGGAACCGTGAACCGTGCATTCGGGTGCGCTGCTTTTCGCCCAGAGTCCGGCGTCCATGGCCGCCGCAACCAGTCGACCAACTCGGAAGGCTTCTGGCCACTCATCCCCTCCCACCACACATCGCCATCGAGGGTCACGGCGCAGTTGGTGAAGATGGCATTTCGCGTGACGCTCAGCATGGCGTTGGCATTCGACTTCATGCTCGTGCCTGGTGCCACACCGAAGAAGCCGTATTCGGGATTGATGGCGTAGAGCCGGCCATCCGCGCCGAATTTCATCCAGGCGATGTCATCTCCAACAGTCTCCACTTTCCAACCCGGAATCGTGGGGATCAACATCGAGAGGTTGGTTTTGCCGCAGGCGGAAGGGAAGGCTCCGGTCATGTACTTCACCTGACCCGACGGGCTGATCAGCTTCAGAATCAGCATGTGCTCCGCCATCCAGCCTTCGTCGCGCGCCTGCACCGACGCGATGCGTAGCGCGTGACACTTCTTGCCCAGCAGCGCATTCCCACCGTATCCCGAGCCGTATGACCAGATCTCGCGCGTCTCTGGAAAATGGCAGATGTACTTTTGTTCCGCATTGCATGGCCAAGGCGAATCTTGCTCGCTCGGACCAAGTGGAGCCCCGATGGAGTGCAGCCCGCGAACGAACTCGCCCTGCTCGCCGAGGACTTCGAGCACGCGCGGGCCGAGCCGGGTCATCGTATGCATGTTGGCGACGACGTATGGTGAATCGCTGATTTCGACCCCGATCTTGGCGATCGGAGAACCGATCGCACCCATGCTGTAAGGAATCACGTACATGGTCCGGCCTGCCATTGAGCCGGTGTAGAGTCCCGTGAGCTTTTGTTTCGTCTTCACGGGGTCTTCCCAGTTATTCGTTGGCCCCGCATCATCCTTATTTGCAGAGCAAATAAAGGTACGGTCCTCCACCCGCGCCACGTCGCCTGGGTCTGACCGGACCAGTACACTATTCGGACGCTTCGTCGAATCGAGGGGGATGGCCGTTCCGGAAAGCACCATCAGCCGCAGCATCGCCTGATACTCCTCCGGCGAGCCATCGCACCAGTGAACACGATCGGGTTTGCACATCTGTGCTACTTCTTCAACCCAATGTTCCAGCTTGGGATGCCTATGGTCATAGGCTGCAGACTGAACCTCTATGGTGGTGCCGGCCATGGTGACCTCTCCTCGAAGAACGAAGTGCGGGTTGCTACATTTTCTTGCTGAGCTTGATTGACCGCCTGAACGTCTTACCTGCAGGTGAACCACGAGGCTGCGGCCATGGTGCACATGAGCGAGGCCGACGCCGCACATTTAGGCTGGTGCGGCCCTTGGGGTTCGTTGCCTTGGGTAGTGCCATCTGCAGCAAACACGAACCGCATATTGTCTCTTACTTGTCAGGATTATTCCAGCAAATGACGCTGCCGGTCGTGTCCTATTTCAGGAACCTCGGCATCCCGCTGGGTGCGGAAATTGAGTATGAGCTACCTGTCTGGTTTGAGCCTGTCAGGCCGCGATTCCGGGCGGCCTGACAGGGGACCTCAATGGGCGGCAGTTTTTCCGACACCTTTGAGCTGAGCGTCCACTTTTTCTTTTCTTGCAGCGCGGAGATCTGCCCAGTGTGTCGACGAAGACCTGCCTGAACTCTTCGAATAACAGTTCGAATAGTGACCTCATCCCCTGAGCTGACCGGATTTCCGTGACTGCGACACGGTGGCACATTCTTCGCGCGCCTCAGATCCGTCCGTTTGTCGCGGCTTTGTCTTTTCCTCAAGACGTCGTGCCATAGAGGTTGCCGGCCGTGTCCAGGGTCAGTCCTCCCGTTGGAAATTGGCCGTCAGATCCACCCGTGAACTCGTGCAGGACGGTAAGAGTTTGAGCTGACGCTGACCCCGTTAAAGCCGCCAACACCACGGAGAGTATTACAGCGCGGGGCAATTTGTGTTTTCGCATGTGTCATCCTTATTTATGGCTTGCGACCAAGCAGCCGACCGCGCAAATCTCAGCGCCACAAACAATAACGTCCTATAGCTGCAAGTTGTCACGAACGTATCACCGGATTGCAAAAGGCTGGCAAATCGTCCTTTCCGACGCGTCTCATTTACCTCTCCGGAATTTGATGTGCGGGACTAGGGAAAAAACGACAGAACTTTGTCCACTTCCATGGCGAGATGTCGCTTATGGAAGTGAGCGGGCGAAAAACGATCCACCCGATCTGTCAGTCCCCGCAATTCAGGAGCCCTGAAAGGTTCCAACACTGATTACAGGAGACACATCATGAAATCCAGCAATCGCAAGATCGCCCGCACGATCACGGCCGCGCTCATCAGCCTGTTCTGCCTTGCAGGGGTTAGCCTTGCCGCAACGCAACCCCTTAATGAACCGTACGGCCTTGCTCTCGACTCGAAGGGCAACCTCTTCGTCGCCAATTACGGGGCAAACCAGGTCCTTTTGTACGATCCGAACTACCAACAGCTGACTTCGAAGACGATCACCGATCTGCTCGATGGCCCGACCGGAGTGGCGTTGGATCCCTTGGGAAACATCTTTGTCGCCAACGTTAATTCCAATACTGTCAATCAGTACACGCCCAATCGCCAAATTAACATGCAGTTCACCAACGGTATCGCCACGCCAACTGCAATCGCAGTCGATGGCATAGGCAACTTGTGGGTCACTAATAGCTCCACGCTAACCCTCCTGGGAACAGATTGGGGAAATGTGGTTCTAGCGACTACCAGCGCAAGCTACATTGGGGTGAAATACTTTCTCGGTGTCGCAACCGGTGGGGGGAAAATGGCAGTCGGAACCGACCAGGGATTCGAATGGGATCCGATAGCCCTCTATCTAACTTATCAATCCACTTCAGCAGATCCGGTGGCAAACACCGATGGAACCGCTTTGGCGTTTGACGGACCTGGAAATATCTACAGTGGGAATGCAGACGGATCCGTCGACTTCTTCAACGTTACCAATCGGAAATTGAGACATTTCCTGACGTTGTCTTACATACCGAGAGGGATCGTCGTCGATAACGCGCGCGGTCGCGTGTACATTTCGGATTTCACGGACAACCAGATCCAGGTTTACAGCACCAAAGGTGTCCTTCTCAAAACGATCAAGTAGCTGAACGAGATTGGATCAGCGGGTGAGAACAACTCACCCGCTTTTGTCTTTTGGGAGGTTCCTCCCTTTTTCCGAAAAAAAACCTGCCCCCGGTGTCCGCTTCCGCCACGAAATGTCGCCTATGGAAGTGAGCGGGCGAGTACGACCTACCAGATCAGTGGTTCCCCGCAACTCAGGAACCTGAGAAGTTCCAACTCAGACTAAGGAGAAATAGCATGACTCGCTTACTGAAAGTTGTTGCGGCTACTTTGCTGGCGGTCTCAGCCTACGCTCAGAGCGGCGACGGGCAAGGACAAGTGAAGCTGCCGGTCACTACGCAGGGCGGAACCGCGAACTACCTGCCGCTGTTTTCCGGCAAAAGCACCATTACGAACTCTCACATTTTTCAGAAAGGAAGCAACGTCGGCATTGGGACGTCGGCTCCGGCCTCGCCCTTGACCGTAAATGGATCCATCCAGAGCCTGGCAGGCGGCTTTATCTTTCCCCGACAGCAGCGTGCAGAGTACAGCCGGACTTACCAGCGTGACTCATGACACGACCTTGGGCGGCGCTGGCTCTACGGCTTCGCCGTTGGGCATCGCCAATCCGTTGGTTTTGAACGGGACCGCTCAAGGTGGTACGCCACTGCAGGTCAACAACTCTGCCGGGGGAGATGTGATTGACGTGACGGAAGCCAGCCCTCAGGGATTTACCGGCGTGTTTGCCACCACCAACACCGGCACAGCTCTGGTCGGACTCGGACTTTCCAACAACGGTATCGGCCTGTTTGCGAGAGAGCAGTCGAGCGGCGGCTACGCGATCATGACGCAAGGACTCACCGGATATGCTTGGGCTGGTTGGTTTGACGGCGATGTGAATGTAACGGGCAATCTTTCGAAATCTGGCGGGTCGTTCAAGATTGACGATCCCATGGACCCAGCCAACAAATATCTTTATCACTCATTCGTGGAATCGCCCGACATGAAGGACATGTATGACGGCACGATTACTACCGACGGTGCGGGCGAAGCTACCATCCAGTTGCCCAACTGGTTCCAGGCATTGAATAAGAGCTTTCGTTATCAGTTGACGCCGATTGGACAGTTTGCGCAGGCGATTGTCGCCACTGAGGTGGCCAACAACCAGTTCACCATCAAGACCGACAAGCCGTTCGTGAAGGTCTCATGGCAGGTGACGGGAACGCGGCACGATGCGTGGGCCAACGCGCACCGCATTCCGGTAGAAGTCAGCAAGCCGGAGGAAGAACGCGGCTATTACCTCCATCCGGAACTCTTCGGCCAGGGCCCGGATAGGAACGTCGTGGCCGCGCATCGGCCCGATTTGTTTGCGCCAAACGGGCTCCAGCCCCATAAGTAACTTCACACCCGGCGGGTGGGCGCGACAGCCTGCTCGCCGAGTCTGTTCATCGCATTCGCGTGATCTTGAGCGTGGCCGCCCTTCAAGAGGAGCGGAAGCCTGCCTTGAGCGGACCCGAGCGCATGCGAGGGGAGTCGAACGGGGACCTGGCATACAGCTTCACCGAAATCAGGAACCACACTGCACTTCTGCCTCTACACCCACCCATTCCTCCGATTCTTGCCGCTCTAAGGTACAATTCCTGCACGAAAACGGCCCTGTGGGTGGGCCTCAGTCAAGCAACCACGTTGTATTTCAAGCGTGTTCAAGCACGACCGCAGTCATGGCGTGCCGACCGGGGATTCACTCCTGAGGACGGGATTGGACGCTCAATTCTGTCCCGGCGTTTTCGGGAAGAGACGCGAGTCCCCGGCCATGTCTTCGCCTGAAGCGGTCACCGTACTCCTCCAGCAGTGGAGCAACGGCGATAAAGAAGCGCTCGACCAGTTGATGCCGATTGTCTACGGCCAGCTGCGCAAGCTGGCGGCGAACAGCCTGAAGAGCGAGCGTCCCGGCCATACCCTGCGCGCCACCGAACTGGTTCACGAGGCTTACCTTAAGCTGGTGGACTCCGAGATTCCGTGGCAGAACCGCGCCCACTTCTACGCCGTCGCGGCGAAAGTGCTCCGGCACATCCTGGTCGATCACGCAAAAGCTAACCGGCGCGGGAAGCGCGGCGGAGGCGCCGAAAAGATTCCTCTCGACGAAGCCGTCATTGTCGGCCCCGAGGCCTCGTCAGAGGTCGTGGGGCTGGATGAAGCGTTGAAACGGCTCGCCGTGAACGACGAACGCAAGAGCCAGATCGTCGAACTCACCTTCTTTGGCGGCATGACCCACGAGGAGATCGCTGCCGTCATCAACACCTCGCCGCGCACCGTGCAGCGCGAACTCAGAGTCGCCAAAGCGTGGTTGTATCGTGAGCTGAGTCCGGACGGAGCTGGCTCCGCGTGAGTGCGTCAGCCTTCGACTCATGGAAGCGTATCGAGGCGATCTTCAACGACGCGCTCGAACTCAAGCCCGAGGATCGGCCTGCTTTCCTCGATCATGCCTGCGCCGGGGACGCCGATCTGCACCGCGAAGTGGACTCACTGCTCGCCTCTGTCGACAAGAGTCTCGGGTTCCTCGAGTCACCCCTGCACAAGGTCGCCCAGCAGTTAGCCGCGGAGAGCGAGGGCCCGGGCAGCCGCATACAGGCATATCAACTATTGAGAGTGATTGGCGAGGGAGGCATGGGCAAGGTTTATCTCGCCGCCCGCGCCGACGATCAGTACAGCAAGCAAGTTGCGATCAAGTTGCTGCAGGCGGGCTTTGCCCAAACTACCGCCATGCTGTTGCGCTTTCGCAGCGAGCGCCAGATTCTCGCCGATCTGGACCATCCCAACATCGCCCGCCTTCTGGATGGCGGTGTCACTCCGAGTGGCTTGCCATTTCTGGCCATGGAATATGTGGACGGGATCCCCATCCACGAGTATTGCCGCCGTAACAACCTGAGCGTTGAACAGCGCCTGCGACTGTTCGTCACCGTCTGCGGTGCTGTGGACTACGCCCACAAGCACCTGGTCGTTCATCGCGACATCAAACCGGCCAATATCCTCGTCACCAAAGACGGCGACCCCAAACTGCTGGACTTTGGCATCGCCAAGCTGGTCGATCCTGAACAGGGCGCAGCCGTTCAGACCCGCACCGCCGATCGTTTGATGACGCCCGAGTATGCCAGTCCGGAACAGATCACCGGCAAGGCCGTGACTACTGCCACCGACGTCTACGCTTTGGGCGTGTTGCTCTATGAATTGCTGTCAGGGTCGCGGCCCTTCAATCTGGCGACCATGACTCCTGTGGAGTTGTACCAGGCCATCTGCGAACGCGATCCCGAAGCGCCGAGCACGCGTGCTGCTAAGTCCGAACCTGCCACTTCTTCAGTCCGAGAGAAAATCAGCGGTGAACTGGACAACATCGTCCTGATGGCCATGCGCAAGGAACCTGGCGAGCGCTACCGGTCCGCGCGCGAGTTGGGTGACGACATCGCCGCTTACCTGAATGGCTATCCAGTTCGGGCAAAAACTGCCACGCTCGGCTATCGCTCAGGAAAATTCATCCGCCGCAATCGAGCGGCAGTCGCTGTGGCGGCACTGGCGATAGTCGCCCTCCTAGGATTCAGTATCGGCATGGCGGTTCTCGCTAAGCGCGCCCGCAGTCAACAGGCTATCGCTGAAAAGGAATCCAAGTTTCTCTCCAGCATCTTCGAGGCGTCCATGCCGGTGCAAGCAAGAGGGAAGCAGGTAACCGCTCGCGATTTGCTCGACCGCGGCGTACAGCGTGTGGACCGCGAACTCTCTGGCGAGCCTGAAGCGCAAGCAGCGATGTTGCAGAGCATCGGGCGCTCTTACCATGCCCTCGGGTTGTATGACCAGGCGAAACCGCTGCTGGACCGCGCCTACCAAATTAGAGAGAAATTGTTTGGTGATAACGATCTGCGCACGGCTGAGTCCGGGGATGACTTGGCAACCACTCAGCGCGTGCAAGGGGAATACCCGCAGGCGGAGAAATTGTTCCGCGCTTCCCTCGCGGTGCGTGAAAAAAAATTGGGACCGAACGATCCCCTGGTCGAGCAGAGCCTTATCGAGTTAGGCGACTGCCTGGTTCAGGAGAACAAGGACGCGGAGGCGGAGACGGTGTTGCGCCGTGCTCTGACCCTCGATAGCAAGAAGGGAACCGAATTGGGAGCCGACGCACGGATGTATCTCGTCCGCGTGCTGCAGCGTCGCGCCAGCTACTCTGAAGCGGCTGGATTACTCAGCGAGGCAACGGAGATGTTTCGTCAGATCGAGGGCCCTGACAGCCCTGACTATCTGATGGCCATGCACGATTTGGGGGGCGCTCTCATCGACAAAGGGGACTTGATCGATGCCGAGAAGAACGAGCGCCAGGTGCTCGCGCTGCGCCGGAAAGTTGATCCTGAGAATCCCGACATCGGATATTCGCTGAACAACTTAGGGTGGATACTGCTCGAAGAGGGAAACTGGCAAGCGGCCGGACCGTTCTTGCAGGAGAACCTGGAAATCACCAGCAAGTTAGGCAGTAAGAGCGACCGTATCGCCACCGCCAAAAACAACTGGGGGCGATACCTCGAGGAGAAAGGCGATTACGCCGGAGCAGGCGCCTCGCTTGACGATGCATTAAAGAAGATGACAGAACTGCGTGGGTCTGAAAGCTGGCAGGCGACGAGAGTGCTGCTCGGAGTGGGCCTGCTCAAGTTTGACAAGCGTGATTACCCAGGAGCCGAAGCGGAGTTCACCAATGTTCTGAATCAAGCGCGAAAATTGGGTGGAGATGATCATCCACTGGTCGCCACGGCCCTGGTCGCCATTGCCGAGGCTAAGATGTTTCAAGGGCACAGCGCGGATGCCGAGCCACTTCTCCGACAAGCCCTGGCTATCCGCGAGAAGAAATTCAACCCAGGCCATCCTGCCATCATGCTTACCCAGGTTCGTCTCGGTGAGTCCCTAACCGCGCAAGGCCGCGCAGCCGACGCCGAGCCCATACTGCGGCAGGCACTGAAGTCCGCTAACAGCAGTCCGTTTCCATTGGTGCCATGGCAAGTGGGCGAGGCAGAGGGAGCGCTCGGGGCCTGCCTGTCTGCACTCGGCCAACACCCCGAAGCAGATCAATTGCTCCGTCAGAG
>Ga0209698_10008224_pt1 | contig 10807 bp, 7 predicted proteins | sample LitLauG_LLR_2012_FD_187203 | JGI IMG/M metagenome (GOLD analysis project Ga0209698, IMG submission 187203) | Freshwater sediment microbial communities from Pennsylvania, USA - Little Laurel Run_MetaG_LLR_2012 (SPAdes) (version 2) | ecosystem: Environmental > Aquatic > Freshwater > Creek >... | reverse complement strand
GCCAATCCTGATCGAGCGCGAGCATCTTGGCGGTCGGCCAGGATGCGCACGCGGCGGTCCCGCCGCGACGGCAGCTGCTCGAGGAAGCCGAAGCGAACCAGCCGCGCGACCAGATCCTCGATGCGGCGCGGGCTCGACACGCCGAACACCGCCATCCGCTCCTTGAGCAGACGCATGGTCGGCCAGGTCGCCGGATCGGCCACGTCGTGGGCGAAATGAAGGCTCACGATCATGTTGAACGTGATCTGACGCCCGGCCTCGACCAGCATCGGACCAACTTGAAGCGCCGAACCTATGTCCTTGCGGTAGGCGAACGCCGCGGGCCGGACAATATGCAGGCCCTTGGTGTCGCTAAAGAGCATGCCGGTGCAGGCCCGACATTTCTTCAGTCCAGTCTGCTTTGCGCCGCCGACAATCAGCAAGCCGGTAGGATGCAGCACGCCGTTGTCCTTGACGAAAAAGAACCCGCCATTGACTGCAAGCAGAGCACCGTTGGCTTTCGCGACCTCTTCGGCGGTGCTGCCATCCGGCTTCAGCGACCCGAGAACACGCGCGGTGACTTTGCCTTGCGCCAGGCGATAGGCTGCGAACGCGCCCTCCAAAACCTTCGGGGCCGCCAGCCGCTCTATGCCGGGCGCCATCGGTTGCCACACAGCTGCCGCGAGTTGGGCATTCAGCCATGGCGGCACTGGATCGTCGGCACGCGAGGCCGCGATCGGGATAAACACCAAACAGCAAACGGCCATGAGACGGAACAGACGGCTCATGCAATCATTCTGTAGGCCGACAGCGTCAGAAATGCGTCTAGCTCCTTGTCCAGCACCAGCTTCTTGAACAGGGCGATCGCTTGCGGGAACTTGCCGCCATCATAGGTTTTGCCCCCCAGCGCCTCCCGCAATTTGGCCATCTCGTCGCCAAGGCACGCCTCGAACATCGCCGCCGTCACCTTGCGGCCATCCGACAGCGCCGCTCCGTAGCGCACCCACTGCCAGAGCTGGGTGCGGGAAATCTCGGCCGTCGCCGCGTCCTCCATGAGGTTGTAGAGCGGCACCGCTCCGAACCCACGCAGCCACGCCTCGATGTATTGCACACCAACGCGAATGTTCAGCCGAACGCCTTCTTCTGACCGCGTGCCATCGTGGATCGCGAGTAGGTCCCTTGCCGTCACGTTGACATCCGCGCGCGCCAGCAAGAGCTGGTTCGACCCCTCCATATGCGCATCGAACACCTCGCCCGCGACCGGCACCAAATCGGGATGGGCGACCCAGGTGCCATCGTGACCCGCCGTCACCTCTCGAAGTTTATCGGCACGCACGGCGGCGAACGCTTTGTCGTTGGCGGCTGCATCCTTTCGGTTAGGGATCGCCGCCGACATGCCGCCCATGGCGAAAGCGCCGCGCCGGTGGCAGGTCTTGATGAGCAGGTCGCTATAGGCTTTGAGGAACGCCTTGCCCATAACCACCTGACTACGATCCGGAAGTAGGAATTCGGGTTTGGCACGCAAGGACTTGATGAAGGAAAATATGTAGTCCCATCGTCCGCAATTGAGACCGGTGATGTGATCCCTCAGCTCAAAAAGGATTTCGTCCATCTCGAAGGCGGCCGGAAGCGTCTCGATCAGCACCGTCGCTTTGATGGTGCCAATTGGCAGGGCAAGCGCCTTCTGTGCCTCGACAAACACGTCGTTCCACAGCCGTGCTTCGAGATGGCTCTCGAGCTTCGGCAAGTAGAAATATGGGCCCGTACCGGCGGCTTTGAGCGCCTTGTGGCTGTGGCTCAGATAGAGGCCGAAATCGACGAGACCGCCGGCCACTTCGGTTCCGTCCACATGAATGTGCGCCTCCATCAGGTGCCAGCCGCGTGGGCGCACCATCAGCACGGACGGCTTGGGCCCGAGTGCGTAGGTCTTGCCGTTAGCGGGATCCGTGAAGTCGATCTTGCCGGCCCAACGGTCCATCATGTTCAGCTGGCCGCCGATCACGTTGCCCCAAGTGGGCGATGTCGCATCCTCGCAGTCGGCCATGAACACCTTGGCGCCCGAGTTGAGCGCGTTGATGATCATTTTGCGGTCGGTCGGGCCGGTGATCTCGACACGGCGGTCCATCAGATCGAGCGGGATCGCGCCGACGCGCCAGTCGCCTTCGCGCACCGCCTTGGTCTCGGGCAGGAAATCGGGCAACGCGCCCGCGTCCCAGCGCGCCTGTCGCTCGATTCGCGCGGCCAGTAATTTCTGGCGACGGCCCTCAAATTTCCTATGCAGGCCCGCGATCAGTGCCAGTGCCTCATTGGTCAATACACGCTCGAAACCGGGCAGCATGGCCCCAGTGATCGAAACTCCTTGGGGAAGCGTCATGTCTCGTCCTGTCCTTGGCGTTAGCGCGATCAGCGTTTCAACGTTGGGTTACGCGTGGAACTGGGTTTGTGGCAAGTGGGCTAACGGCTTGTGGCAGACCCGGCCCTGCCTACGTTGGCCCCGTTCTAAAGCGTATCGTCGCCAAGAGCACCCCAATGGCTGCGATTCCCATGCCTGCCCAGGCAAGCGGGGGCATCGGCTCGCCGATGAGCACATAGGCGATGAGCGCGGCCAGTGGTGGCACGAGGAAAAGCAGCGCTGAAACGCGCGAAGCCTCACCCGCCCGCACCATCGCCAACATAAGTGTGATGGCGATGATGGAATTGCCGATGACGAGGTAGCCAAGCGATCCGACGAAGGCCGGCGACCAGTCGATACGCATCGGCTCCAGCCCAATCGCGAGCGGCAGAATCACGGCGATGCCCACCGCATATTGCACGAGGTTGGCGCTGATCGGATGCACACGCAAAGCAAAGCGCTTTTCGGCAAGCGTCGCCGCCGTCATGCAACAGAGGCCGCCGCAGGCATCGAGCACGCCAATCGGGCTTGTCACCTCAATCCGGGAGCGTGCGTAGATGACGAGCCCGGCGCCCGCAAGTCCCAGAAGCAATCCAAGCCACCGGCGCAGCCCCACGCTTTCCCCAACCATGGCGGGTGCGAGTAAGCCTACGAGCACTGGTTGCATGGACACGATCAGGGCGACCGCGCCAGCCGAAACCCCGGCGTTGAACGAAAGATAGGAAAAGCCGAAATACCCCCCCTGAATGAGCAGGCCGACCAGCCCAACCTGCCACCACTCAGAACCGCGCGGAAAGGGTGGCCCGTAAACCACCGCCGAGGGCAGCAAGAGGAGCAGCGCGCACATGTAGCGCGCGACCAGGAGCGTCAGGGGGTCGCAATGCAGGAGCGCAACCTTGGCGACGGCATAGCCACCCGACCAAAGCAGCAGGAACACGATGGGGGTGATCAGCACCAAAGCCGGGTTGGCTTTTACGGTGCCTGCCTGCATGGTCAATTGTCTGGGTTTCCCACCGTCATGACTTGCTCCAGATGACACCTTCGGTGGCTAAGGACTATCATTGATGCTGTCTGAAGCTCCAATCGAGACCGACCATGTGTCGCAACATAAAGACCCTGCACAATTTCGAGCCGCCCGCAACCGACGACGAAGTTCGAGCCTCCGCCTTGCAATTCGTACGTAAGATCAGCGGCAGCACCCACCCCTCGAAAGTCAATGAAGCGGCTTTCGAACGAGCCGTGGAAAAAGTGACGGTGGCGGCCCGCGAGTTGTTGCTCAACCTTGTGACTACGGCCCCACCGCGGGACCGCGCGCTGGAGGCCGCCAAGGCGCGAGCCCGCTCGCTCGAACGCTTTGGGCAAAGTTCTCGCGGATAGGTTGGCGAGTTTTCTGTATCAATCGAGCCCGATCGCGTCGGACAGAAACCGCAGGAACGGGGCGGCGGAGCGGTAATGCTCCAGCAGCAAGTCCTTGAAGGTGGCCCGGCAAACCTCGGCGTCCGTCAACGGTACGACAATCGCGAAATCCTTGCGCTTGAGGTCCTCGATGTAGGGGTGGCTCGGATCGTAACCGGCGGGCGGCCGCTTCAATGCCTCGCCCGCGAATTGGCACGCTCGGCCCACGGTCTTGCCGGCTATTGCCTCGGCCCATCTCTCGGGATCATCAACAATTCGATTGCGGACTTGTGACAATGTTTTCGTGTCGGGCTGCCACATTCCCCCGCCGGCCATGGATGCACCCGGCTCGATCCGCAGATAGTAGCCGGGTGCGCCCTCGCCCTTACCAGCCGTATGGGCGAAATGCGCAGCCACAAATGTCTTATACGGGCTCTTGTCTCTGGAAAAGCGCGTGTCACGATGAATGCGCATCATCGAGCCGCCGTTGGGCTTGGGATCGGCGACAATGGCGGAGTTGATCTTCTTGAGGCTAGGCGCAAGATCGGCGATGAGGCAAAGGAACGGATGCTTTACGTCGCCCTCATAGCGCGCCTTGTTGGACTCGAACCAATCGCGATTGTTGTTGGCAGCCAGCTCGGTAAGGAACGCGAAGGTGGATTTGGTGAAGTAGGTCATTGCCGCGCCTGCTCAATTGCCCGGGACACCCAAACCCGCGCCGGCCACCTCGGGCGGCGCCTTCAGCCAGGGCGCTGGGCTACGGCCTCTTGCTTCGCCCGCCTTGAACAGCGCCTGCATATAGGTACGATCAAAATACTCCGTGCTCTGCTTCTTGAAGCCTTGCGGGATCGCGGCGAGATTGAAGTCGGCGCCATCGCGCCTGGCCTGAAAATAGAGCTGGAAGAGGTCACCTTCGCCATGCGCCTTGTTCAGTGTGCTCAGTGACCGCTCGGCGATTGCGAACACGTTGGCCTCCACCGGCTTCCATTCGGGCGCGAGTTTGGCATTATTGACGATGAAGAAGCGGTTGATGGGCGGGGCGCTGTGAAGCGGGTCGAGCTGCCGGATGGAAAATTGCATCGGCGTCAGAAACACCTTGTGTGTCACACCGCCATCGACGTGCATCTCCTCGTGCTCGTCACCGCCCGCATCGACCTTGATCAGCACCGGCGGGAACACACCGGGGATCGCGGCGGACGCGAGAATCACTTGCCGGAACAGCGCCAGCGCCCGTGGATGACCGCTGACGGCGATTTCGCCCATGTTCCAGACCACCGGCCGCTGCGCGTCGAGATTGGTGGTGCCGATCAACAGCACGCGGCCCTTGCGGTACTCGGCGGCGACCGCCGCCATGAAGCGCGCATCGATATTGGCGGCTATGAGATCGGCCAGCGGACTGGTGTCAGCGAGCGAATCGCCACCGAGCAGGCCGGCCAGTGGTTGCTGGATCACGAGATCATTGGTGCCGTACTGTGTCCATATCTCGCGCAGCTTACCGTCGTAGGCGGGGCCGAGAAATGCGAACGGGGCGATCAACGCGCCGGCGCTAACCCCGGTCACCACCTCAAAGCGAGGACGGCGCCCCGATTGCGTCCAGCCAACCAGCAGCCCGGCCGCGAACGCTCCATCTTCCCCGCCGCTCGAAAGTGCGAGGAAATTGACCACCGGCTGCCCGTTCTCGGACGGCGACTCGGCAAGGCGGGTGAGGTTAGGTAGCCCCTGGCGGATTGCAACCGTCACATCGCCGGTCGGCGCCTGGTCGCCCCAATAACGGACGTGGCCAAGGCTCGGCACATGCGATTGCGATTGCAGCGCTTGTGGCACCGGATTGCGCGCGAGCTGGCTGGCGCAACCGCCAAGCCCAACGAAAAGCGTCAGGACCTGTGCAAAGGCCAATCCGTAGCGCAACGATGTCACGGCAGATAGCCCCCGTCCCCACACCCGTCAAAGCGCTTGGGTCACAATTGTTTTAGGCGCCAACGCCAATGCCTTACAAGCCCTTGCGACATCGGCGAGCATATCAGTGCGGGCGGCCCTCAGGCCAATCGATCCTCGGCGAACCCGGTTACGAATCCGTCGATGCTGGTGACGTTCTTTTCCCGCCGATAGGCTGCAAGGCCCTCCTCACCCTTGCTCGCGGCCCAGTTGTCCAGCGATGAACGCTCGCCCGTGTAGTCAAACAGCGGCACTCCATACCCACACGAACTTTGCACGAGATCGAAATCGAGCCGCACCATTTGCCTCGCCGCAGTCGGCTCCTTCCCCTCAAAGGTGTCCGCCAGAAGCGCTGCATACTCAGCCTGCCCACGCGGAATGATGCGACCCCGCCCGTAAAGCCGAAGGATCATCGGTGGGCCTTCCAACGCACAGAACATGATCGTCATGCGGCCATTCCGCCTCAGATGCGCGGCCGACTCGTTGCCGCTGCCCGTGCGGTCGAGATAAACGGCAGCGCTATCCGATAGCGTGCGGAAAGCATCAGTGCCGCGTGGTGAGACGTTGATCCGACCGGTCTCGGCGGCCGTTGCGGTGAAAAAAATGCGCTGACGCGCGATGAAATCCCGGTGCGCGGCTTCGAGCTTTGAGAACTGCTTGCCCACGGGTGAAGAATCTCCTGATTGAAGGGCACCTAACCTTGGCGTCGCCGTCGTCTAACACCGCCGCGGTCTTCTTTCGCGCATTTAGCGAGCCATTCTCAATTCGACGAAGCCTTCCCGGTCGTGGGCCTCGGCGCAAAGCCTGACCGCGCTCTTCGTCAACAAATCAAGACCGTTCGGTGAAACACGAGGGCCTCGGGTAACCGCCGGCGGTGCCGGCCAGGGTTTTCGTTTCCGGGTTTGCGTCAGAGAACAGACCAACATACCAACTCCGCGCCGCATATTCACCCAACATTAAAAAGCCGGGCACGACGGCCCGGCTAGGAGTTGCGATCGTGCGCCTGTTGGGGGCAGGCACAAGGCACGGGGTATCTGTTGGACCCGTACCTCCGAAGGCAAATAAGGGAGGAAATGCCTTCAGGGGCTGTCAGGGAAGACAGCATCTTAACTATGGTCTTGCTGTGGTGCGCCGCCAACCCGCCACTTGGTATGACTGTCATGCGATCGTGGAATTGCTCACGGCGCCTGACCAAATGCGGTTCGTCAACGCCCCTCGCGCCACCACGCGAGCGCCATCAGTCCGACCAGCAGTGCCAACGCCCAGAGCCCCACGGCCAACGGGATCGAGGCCACACTGGTCACGACATGTGCATCCCGGTCCTTCAGTCCGAGCCAGTCCGAGCCATGCAATACATGGGCGGCCGCTAGCAGCGTGACGCGCGGCAGTTGTGTATCCGCTGGCGGTGCACTTGGTTTGCTAGCGGTCCAGAAGATGCCACCGCCTGTCGCCTCCGTCAGATCACGCAGCTTATCCGCGGTCGCTGTCAACTCAGACATCTCGCGCGAATTCTGTGAACCTGACAGGGCAACCGCCGAAAGATCCCCCGAGGCGACTTTGTAAAAGCCTTGCTCCTTCGCTTCGGCCGTCCCTTTCCATATGCCGGGCTCGCCCGAGGCAACCATTTCGATGCTCGACTTTCGCCCTGACGGCGCGGTCAGCTCGGCGGCTGGTACAGTATCTCCCATCGAGCGTCGCTCGATGACGATCCTGTCGGCGATCGCGTGCGCCGCCAGATGCTCCTCCTCGAGGTCCGGTTCCTTCATCAGCCAATGGGCGAGGCGGCGCAGCAGCGGCTCATAGGGTCCGCCGCCGTCATAGCCACGCGCCCACAGCCAGGCCTGATCGGACAACATCAACGCGACTCGCCCCTTGCCGCGCCGGTTGAGCACCAGCAGCGGTTTGCCGCTCGCCCCGCTCATGACCGTAGACCCGGTGGGAGTGTTGACATCCACGGTGCGGAACCACCGGCCCCAGGTCGGATCGGCGCCAGCCGAGCCCGGCAAGCCTGCCGTTACCGGATGTTTGCGGCCAAGTGGGGTCAATTGCGGCTTGAACGGAGCCTCGGTTATCGAGCCCGTCGGTTCAGCGGGAAGAACTTCCGCGAGCGGTGTGTAATAGAGCGAAGCTTCAGTCGCATAGTCTTCGCCCGCGGCCACCAGCACCGCGCCGCCTTTCTCCTCGACGTAACGGGAGATATTGTCGATGTAGATGGACGGAAGGATGCCGTGACTGGCATACCGGTCGAAGATGATGAGATCGAAATTGTCGATCTTTTCCTGGAACAGCTCGCGCGTGGGAAAGGTGATCAATGACAATTCATTGATCGGCGTGCCGTCCTGCTTGGCGGGTGGGCGCAAAATAGTGAAATGAACGAGGTCGACGGACGCGTCCGATTTGAGCAAGTTGCGCCAGGTTCTCTCGCCGGGATGCGGTTCCCCCGACACCAGCAGCACACGCAGGTTCTGTCGCACGCCCTCGGCCGGTAGCACCACGCGGTTGTTGGCATCGCTGATCTCGCCGGGTACCGGCGCCAGTTCGACCTCGGTGATGTTGGTACCAGCGTGTGGGAACAGCATCGGTATGCGCACGGATTCGCCAACTTGCGCGATGACGTCGAGATCGGGCTGGCCTTCGCGTCTGATCTTGAGATGCGCCGGCGCGTTGACTTGCTCATTGGCTCCGGTGGACCTGACTGCGATCTCCGCCGTCGCCTCGGAGCCGACGATACCATAACGCGGCGCCTTCAAGACCTCGATGCGTCTGTCAAACTCGCCCTCGGCGCCCGCTAGGATTGCATGCAGCGGTGCATCGACGCCGAGCGCGGTTGGCGATTTGGGCACGTCCTCCACTTGGCCGTCGGTGACCAGCAGTATGCCCGCCAGCCGGTCGGACGGAATGTCGCCGAGCGCCCGAGCGATATCCGAAAATAGCAACGTACCGTGATCTCCACCGTCGGTGTTGCGGCCGGCATCGATGCGGCGGACCTCGAGATTGGGAATGTGGGCAAGCTCGGCGTCGAGTTCTTTTTGCGCCTTGGCCACACGCTCGGGCCGGCCAGCTATGCCCATGCTTGCGCTGACGTCCGAGACGACGAGCGCGATGTTGGAGAGTGGTTGGCGCTGCTCCTGCTTGATGGTGGGATTGGCGAGCGCGCCGAATACGGCGGCCATGGCGAGGGCGCGAATCGCAAGCCCGCGGGACCGCCGCCAGGCGAGGAGGCCGGCGAGTATGAGGGCCATGGCGGCTCCGGCGCCAAGCCAGGGCCATGGGACGAGGGGCGCGAATTCGATCGACCAGGTCATATTCTACTGCCCCAGCCGCTCAAGGATGGTGGTTACATGCACCTGATCGGCCTTGTAGTTGCCGGTGAGCGCGTACATCACGATGTTGATGCCGACGCGGTAGGCGAGTTCCCGTTGCTCCTCCCCACCCGGAATAACGGCGTTTAGCCCATTGCCGTTGGCATCGACCGCCCAGGCTCCCGCAAGATCGTTGCCGGTGACGATCACCGAGCTGACGCCATCGGACTCGCGCGGTTCTGACCCTTCGGCGGACGCTGCTGCCGTGCCCGTCTGACCGCCGCCGCCCGCTTCCACCCACATGGGGCCGCTATCGTAGCGGCCGGGAAAGCCGCGCAGGAGGTAGAATGACTTGGTAAGCACATGGCCTGCTGGCACCGGTTCCAGACGCGGGATGTCGAGCCCGGAAACAATCCGCTGGAGCGCCCCATTGCCCGTGCCGGAATCCAGGCCCGGCAATCGGTCGCCCTCGTCGCGCGTATCGAATAAGATCAGTCCGCCGCCTTTCATATAGGCTGCAATGCGGGCCCGCGTCGGTTCCGACAACGCGGGGGCATCCTTGATCACTGGCCAATAAAGCACCGGGAAGAAGGCCAGTTCGTCGGTATCGATATGAACACCGATGGGTTCGGCTGGCTCGACCGCGGTGCGCTGGTTCAGCACTTGACCAAGCCCAGTGAGACCTAGACGGCTCGCCTCATCCGTCGAAACGTCACCGGTGACGACATAGGCAAGGCGCGTCGCCAACGCGGCCTTGAGCGCGAACTGATCGCTATCACTACCAACAGCGGCCACTGGCGCGGACGTGTTGCCAGCTGCCTCGGCGTCGTGCGGCGCCAACGCCGTCGCCAGCACGAGGCCGAACGCCAACGCGGCCCCGCTCGTCGATGCCCGCCGTCCAAACCCTCCACCGAACTGCAGCAGGAAGACGGCCAGCATATCTGTCAGCAGCAAACCGAAAACGAAGGCCAGCGCCAGTGGCTTCAGTGGCCTTGCCACGATGCCACGGTAGGCGATGGCGGATACGCCAGACGGCAGGTCGGCGATCGGTGCGAGGACAGCCTCGGGACCAAGCACGTTGAGCGCCCGGCTGGTGCCTTCTGCTCCATAGAGGCCAGGCGGATGGGCTGCATCGGGCGCGAACCCAGACGGCGTATCGCGGGCAAGCGGCTCGGCGGTTGGCGGTGCCGGGCCGAGCGCACCGTGGGCGTCGAGGCTCTCCAATGGCGGCAAAAGGTTGGCCTCGGGCGTCGCCGAACCTGCGCTCGCACCGCGGGCTCCCGCTAACTCCGCAAGGCCGGTGAAGCGGGTTATGCGCCGCAACATGTCGACGAACAGTCCCGACAGCGGTAAGTTCGACCAATCGGAGTTCGCCGTTACGTGGAACAGCACGATCCACCCGCTACCTCGCTTTTCGGCTGTCACCAGTGGCGTTCCGTCGGCCAGCCGCGCCCAGATGTGGGTTCGATCGGAAAGCAGCGCGGGATCGGCGAGCACCTGGCGCGAAATGCGTACATCGTCTGGAACCTTCAGCCCAGCAAACGGGCTGTCGGCCTCGAACGCGGCCAGCGGCTGGGGGGTGCTCCAGGACAGCGCACCGCCCAACGACCGCTCGCCCGCCCGCAGATCGACAGGCAAGAGATCATCGCCACCTTCCTCCAATCTTACACCAGCGAAGCGAATGAGCACGCCGCCGCGAGCGAGGAACTTGTCGATGGCATCCCTAGCTGGCCCCGTCACTTTGCCCACGTCGGCGAGCACCAAAACCGATACGTTGGCCGCGATGAGTTTGGTGATGGCTGTC
>Ga0209698_10008223_pt1 | contig 10807 bp, 11 predicted proteins | sample LitLauG_LLR_2012_FD_187203 | JGI IMG/M metagenome (GOLD analysis project Ga0209698, IMG submission 187203) | Freshwater sediment microbial communities from Pennsylvania, USA - Little Laurel Run_MetaG_LLR_2012 (SPAdes) (version 2) | ecosystem: Environmental > Aquatic > Freshwater > Creek >... | reverse complement strand
GCCGACGTTCGCGAGGTGAAAATCCCCGCCTTTGGCCGTACCGACGTTCTGGTCAAGGTTAAGGTCGCATCGATCTGCGGGACCGATCTGCATATCTACAACTGGGACCGCTGGGCGCAGAACCGTATACATCCCCCGCTGATTCCCGGTCATGAATTCTGCGGCGAGGTGGTGGCTTTCGGCGACGAGGTCACCAGCGTCAAAGAAGGCGACTTCGTTTCGGCTGAGATGCATGTGGCCTGCGGCAAGTGCCTTCAGTGCCGTACCGGCGAGGCCCACATTTGCCAGAACGTGAAGATCATCGGCGTCGATGCCAACGGAGCCTTCGCCGAATATGTAGTCATCCCTGAGTCGAATATCTGGAAACTCGATCCGGCGATTCCTCTGGAATACGCCTCAATTCTCGATCCGCTCGGCAATGCGGTTCATACCGTGCTTGCCGGAGAGATCGCGGCGAAAACTGTCGCCATTACGGGCTGCGGTCCGATTGGGCTGTTCTCAATCGCGGTGGCGAAGGCAGTTGGAGCCACGGCAGTGTTTGCCATCGAAGTTAACGAGCATCGGGCCCGCATTGCGCGCGAGATGAAAGCCGACTATGTCCTCAATCCGGCGAAAGAAGATGTCGATGCCATCGTGATGGAGAAAACGGGCGGCCTGGGCGTCGATGTCGTCCTCGAAATGGCGGGGCATCCTGACTCGATTCGAACGGCCTTCGACATCGTTCGCCGCGGCGGACGCATCTCTCTTCTGGGGCTGACCTCCAAACCGATCCAGCTGAACTTCTCCGAAGACATTATTTTCAAAGGCATCACGATTCAGGGAATCAACGGCCGCCGGATGTATCAGACCTGGTATCAGATGACGGCTCTGCTGAAAGCCGGCAAACTCGATCTGCACCCGGCGATCACGGATCGCATCTCAATGAAGGATTTTGGCAAGGCGATGGAGCGTCTGAGGACTGGTGAAGCCAGCAAAATTCTGGTGTACCCGAACGGGGTGCGGTGAATCGCGACCGCCTGTCCTCCTGAACGACGGCGCTGCCGGCGTGAAGGACCCTACGGTAGCCAAGCGTCAGATGACGCAAGATTGAGTAAGAGAAATACGGTTCCATTCATTTCCCCTGGCAAATGAGAGCGGCACGGTCCGAGCCTTGGTACCTCGTTGGGTCTTGCCGATAAGTTGCGATCCCCGCCTTCCTCGTTTACTCTCCATCTCGGAGTCGACCAATGATTGGGAAACATATTCTATTGACGCTCGTAGTGGGCGGGGCGGTGGGCGGTCTGCTCTGGCAGCGTCCTCCGGCGGAGTGGAATGCCGTACCAATCCTGGGGATGACCGTGATTGCTGTAGGATTCGTCTTGTGGACGATTGCGCGATTTCAATTGGGTGCCTCGTTTGCGGTGAAAGCTGAGGCGAGGCAGTTGGTGACGCGGGGGCTTTATTCGAAGATCCGCAATCCGATTTATGTGTTCGGATCGTGGGTGATAGCGGGCGCAATTCTTGTTCTTGGAAAGCCAATCTGGCTGTTGATCTTTGTGATATTGATTCCGTTGCAGATTTGGCGAGCTAAGAAAGAATCGGCGGTGCTGGAAGCGGCATTTGGCGAGGAATATCGAAAGTATAAGGCGGGGACTTGGTTCTGATACCCCGATTCCACGCGGATCGATTCGACCGGCAGCGGCGCGAGGCCCCTCGCTCCCGGAGATTCTTGGTCTTTCGCCCCCTTCAGGGCTTTTGAGTCTGCGGCGAACGAATCCCACGGCTTACGCCGTGGGCTGCATTTTTTCGCCGCTTCGCGGCTGGGGCCGCTCAGGGAGGAATCGTGCGGAGTGCATTCTCATTCATCCTGTTGAGTTGTGCCCTGGCTTCGGGGCAGACTTTGTCGCCGGAGGTTCGCGGTTTTGTGAAGGTCGATGCGCCGGTCGTGGCTCTGACGCATGTGCGCGTGATCGATGGGACCGGTGCCGCGGCGCGCGAGGATCAGACGGTGATCCTGAGTAAAGGCAAGATTGTGTCGGTGGGCGAAGCGGGGTCGGCGAACGTTCCCAAAGATGCGCAGGTGATGGATCTGCAGGGGTACAGCGTCATTCCGGGGCTCGTCGGCATGCACGATCACATGTTTTATCCCGTCGGGCGGGGTGTTTTTGGGGAGATGGCATACAGCTTTCCGCGGCTTTACCTTGCCGCCGGCGTGACTACGATTCGGACCACAGGATCGCTGGAACCTTACACGGATCTGGAGATCAAGAAATCGATTGACGCGGGGCAGATGCCCGGCCCGAAGATCCATGTCACCGGGCCTTATCTCGAGGGGAAAGGTTCCTGGGCGTTGCAGATGCATCAACTGGCCGGGCCGGATGACGCCGTCAGAACTGTGAACTACTGGCTCGATGAGGGCGTCGACAATTTCAAGGCGTACATGTTCATCACGCGCGCGGAGTTGAAGGCGGCTATTGATGCCGCACACAAGCGCGGGGCGAAGGTCACTGGTCACTTGTGCGCAGTCAATTTCCGCGAGGCCGCGGACCTCGGCATCGACGATCTGGAGCATGGCTTGTTTGTGGACACGGAGTTTTTGCCGGGGAAAAAGCCGGATGAGTGTCCGGAGAAGCCCGAAGATCCGATTGCGATGGCGAAGCTGGATGTGAACGCGGGGCCGCTGCATGACACGATCGAGTACCTGGTCCAGCATCACGTGGCGATGACGTCGACCCTACCGGTGTTCGAGATGGGAAGCTTTTCGAGCCGCCCGGCCGTGCAGCAGCGGCAGCTCGATGCGCTATCGGGCGACGCCAAGAGCGCTTGGCTGGCGAATCGGTTGCGCCACAGCGATGCAGAGTTTCTGAAGAAGAATTTCGGCAGCGACGTGTCGCCTCTTCCGGCAGCGTTTAAGAAAGAACTGGAATTCGAATACGCGTTTGCGAAGGCTGGGGGACTACTGCTTGCTGGATTGGATCCGACAGGAGTGGGAGGCGTGATTGCCGGATTTGGAGACCAGCGCGAAGTAGAGCTGCTGGTGGAAGCGGGATTCAGTCCAATCGAGGCCATCCATATTGCGACGTATAACGGTGCGCAATACCTGGGTGAGCTCGAGCGGATTGGCACGATCTCCGCTGGGAAGCAGGCGGATCTGGTAGTGATCAAGGGGGATCCCTCGAAGAACATCGAGGACATTGAGAATGTGGAAACGGTATTTAAGGACGGCGTGGGGTACGATTCTGCGAAACTGACTGGTTCGGCCAGAGGGTCCGTGGGGATTCGATAGCGGCTTGAGCAACAGTTCGAAGATGCGCTTGCTTCGCTTCGCGTGACAGCCGAAGGCGGCTGTCTCCACGTCTTGTTGCTTATGGGGACCTATCCGTTCAGCGCGATCGATCATGTGCAGCTAGCCATGCCTGCGGGCGGAGAGGAACGGGCGCGGGCGTTTTATGAAGGGCTGCTCGGGATGGCCGAGATCCCAAAGCCTCCGGACTTGGCAAGGCGCGGAGGGTGCTGGTTCGAGTGCGGGCCGGTTCAGTTGCACCTGGGTGTGGAGAGCGATTTTCGTCCGGCGCGCAAGGCGCATCCGGCATTGCGTTGCTTTGATTACGACGGCCTGACGGTTCGGCTCAGAGCTGCCGGCGTGGAGGCGATGGAAGACGAAAGCATTCCTGGCGTCCGGCGGTGCCACGTTAGTGATCCGTTCGGAAATCGGATCGAGTTGATCGCGGATTCGCTCCCACGCTAGAAGACCCCCTCTTCTGTCAGCACCGGCCAGAAGTGGGACACCAAACCTCGGTCCGGTACAATCGATCCTCACCATGCTTGTGCTCGCCTCGGCCTCGCCTCGCCGCCAAGATCTGCTCCGGAGCGCCGGCATTTCTTTTGTTATCCAGCCAGCCGATGTAGATGAGACGCCCCTTGCGAAAGAGTCGGCGCGGGATTGTGCCGAGAGGCTGGCACGGGAGAAGGCGCTCGCTGTCTGGCTGAAGCGGACCCACGATGTGGTACTGGGAGCAGACACGGTCGTGGTCGTTGATGAGACGATTCTGGGGAAACCTTCGGATGCGGATGATGCCGCACGGATGTTGCGCATGCTGTCAGGACGAGTCCATCAGGTGCTTACGGGTGTTTGTCTGGTGAGGGGAGTATCGGGCAGGCCCGGAAATGACAGTCCGGAAGTGAGAACTGCGTCGGAGACGACCCTGGTGACAATGGGCAAGATGACGGATCAGGAGATTCGCGATTACGTCGCGACTGGTGAGCCGATGGATAAGGCCGGGGCGTATGCGATCCAGGGAATCGCGTCGCGGTGGATTCCGCGGATCGAAGGCGACTATAGCAATGTGGTGGGCTTGCCGGTGGCGCTGGTCTATCGAATGTTGCGGGAGGAAAGTCGATGAATCCGGGAGCTAGGACTTCTTTTCTTCTTCTTTGGTTTCGCCATCTTTCATCGCCGACTTGAAATTGCGAATACCTTCGCCGATGCCTTTACCGAGGGAAGCGAATTTGCTGGGCCCAAACAGCAAGAGAGCGATCGCCACGATAAAGATGATTTCGGTGAGACCGATTTTACCTTCCATGACTAACCTCCGCGGGGATCACGGCAGAAGCTTGCTTGGACGGACAACTTCGCCTGCATCGAGTTTAGGCTAGTGGCTTGGCATAGTCAAAAGCGCTTTTTCAGCCCTCATTAGGCGCTCACCCAACCAGGACTTGCGGGTCTATCTTGATAAGAAGCGCAATCCCAGGGAGTGAAAACGACATGCAGATTTTGAGGGTTCTTGTGCTGGCCGGTTGTGTTCTGGGTGGACTGGCGGCTGGCGTGGCGCAACGGACTGATCACGTACCCACCGACTCCACGGCGCAGCAACGTAAGACGAGCGAGCCATACACCGGAGATCTTTCGATCTTCGAATCGCCGGGACGAGAAGATCGGCTGCAGATCAAGCGCGTGATGGACCTCCTCGCGATCAGCTCGGGAAAAAGCGTTGCCGACGTTGGGGCGGGGTCGGGATGGTTCACGGTGCGGGCGGCCAAGCGGGTGGGACTGAGCGGAACTGTATACGCGGTGGATATCAATCCAGAGGCCACGCATTACATCGAGGACAGGGTGGCGAAAGAGCACATCGCGAACGTGAAGACAATATTGAGCAAGGCGGACGATCCGCTCCTGCCTAAGGATTCGGTGGATGCGGTGTTGTTGCTGAAGACCTACCATGAAGTGGCGCAGCCAGTGGAGTTCTTGCGGAACCTGCGACCCGCTTTGCGGCATGATGCGCGGGTGGGAATCATCGATCGCAACGGGAATGGCGAGGACCACGGGGTTTCGAGCGACGTTGTGATTCGCGAGGCGAAGGAAGCCGGATATCGGCTGATAAACAAGTACGATTTCGTCAAAGGCGACAAAATGGACTACTTTCTCGTGTTCACAGCAGGAGAGTAGCTTCATCCACCACGGACCACGTTGTCCTCGTCAGGTCGGCGAACAAAGGTAGGTCGGCGTCGGACGCCGCGCCCTGCGGCGTGGCCCAGGCAGCATCCATCGATTCGCGATTTTCGAAATAGAGTTCCACGATGGCGTCCCAGTCGGGATGGCGGCGCTGGTGATCCTCAGACGCGTGGTTCTGCTTGTACCCTTTGAGTCCGGGAAGAACCTTGGCGAGGGGTGCGTGAACTTCTTCGAGGTGCCGGCGGAACTGCGCAACAGTCAGATCGGGGCGGCGATAGAGCACGACCATGAACTTCAACATCGGACTTCCCTGTCAGGAGGCTTCGATCATGCCAGATAAAAGCACAGCACGCCGAGGTAGTTCTGAAATGATGATGTGCTCGTGAACGGCGTGCGCGCCATCGCCAACTGCACCCATTCCGTCGAGCGTGGGAATGCCGATGCCCGCAGTGAAATTTCCGTCGGAACCACCTCCTACGGCGGCTTCCTCCAAATTCCAGTTGATCGGGTTGGCAACGGATCGGGCTTTTTCGTAAAGCGCAGCCACGCCTGCGGTGCGTTCCATCGGAAGGCGGTTGATACCGCCCTCGATCTGAAGTTTGCAGTGCTTGTCGAAGGGTTTGAGCGAGCGGAATTTGCGATCGAGACCAGAGGCCTGTTTGGCAGTTTTGATGCGGACATCGATTTCGGCAACGGCTTCGGCGGCAATTACATTCGTGCGCGTGCCTCCCCGGATCACCCCCGGGTTTACCGACAGCCCGCTCTTCAAGTCGTTCCACTTCCACATCACCGAGATCTGACGCGCCAGTTCGAGGATGGCGCTGTGTCCTTTGCCGGGGTCAAGTCCGGCATGGGAGGATACGCCTTTGACAGAGAAGGTGTATTCACCCACTCCTTTGCGCGCAGTTTTGACGGCGCCGCGAAGACCGGCGGCGGGTTCGAGAACCAGGACTGCGGCGGACTGGCGGGCAAGGGCTTCAGTGATTTTGCGCGAAGAGTAACTGCCCACTTCCTCGTCCGAAACCAGGAAGACCGTGACGGGTCGGGGCAGGTGTCCGTGCCAGGTTTGCAGAGCCTCGATTGCGAAGAGCATGAGGGCGATGCCGGCCTTCATATCAAGCACGCCGGGACCGTGCAGGCGTCCGTTTTCCTCGCGGCAGGGCATCACGGGGAGTGTTCCCAGAGGGTAAACGGTATCGAAGTGGCCTAGAAGCAGTACGGGCCTAGCGTTGCTACTTCCAGGGAAATCGATTTGGAGATTGTCACCGAATTCCTCGGCGTGGTGCAGGTGAGGACGTCCGCCGATCAGGGCGAATTTCTCGGCTAGGAAGGCAGAAATGCGATCGCACGCCGCTTTGTTATCGCTGGGAGATTCGATCTCGACCAATTCACGGATGGTTTGAATAAGCGATTGAAGACGAGATTCAAAATGTTGAAGTCGCTTGCGTGCGAGAGGAGCGAGGCGAGCATCAGGAGGAGAGGTCTTTTTTTTCGTCGACATGAAGAACAATCCAATTCAGGAGAGATAGCGTGTCGTCGCTGCGGGACGCTCGCAAATCTCTTTGAGCTTTCCCGGCACTGCCGTCCCGGGCTCTTACATTCCACACCTTCGGGGCTGCTTCGATTTCAGAAATTCCCGGCCGAGCCCAGAAGCGGCACTTCCGGGCAACAGTCGTACAGTATAATCTTCAAGCCGTTTCACCCGAACTATGACTGACAGCACTACTGCGCCGGAAGCTCCTCCCAACGGGGGGAAGACCGGGCTGGACATCCACGAGATTCTGAAGATTTTGCCGCACCGGTATCCGTTTCTGCTGATTGACCGGGTGCTCGACATCAAGCGCAAAGAGCGGATCGTCGCGATCAAGAATGTCACGATCAATGAGCCTTTCTTTGCCGGGCATTTCCCGGGGTTGCCGATCATGCCCGGGGTCTTGATTGTGGAAGCGATCGCTCAGGCCGGCGGAGCGTTGTTGCTGACCGAAATTGAGGACCGTCACGACAAAGTCATGGTATTCACGGGAATCGAGAGGGCGAAGTTCCGGCGGCCTGTGGGACCGGGGGACCAACTCCGGCTGGAAGTGGAAGTGAAGGGCTGGCGCTCGGTGCCTGGAATGACGGCTGCGAAGATGCAGGGCTACGCCTTTGTGGGTGAGCGCAAGGTGGCGGAGGCTGCGGTGTCTTGCCAGCTGATTGACAGCTCGCGCGGGCGGGCTTCGAACGACAGCAGCGATGAGGTCTGATCATCCGTTCGTGAGTCCCTGCGAAAATCAAAGTCTTTCACCACAGAGACACAGAGGAACACAGGGAAGAGCTGGCGGTGATCCTTCTGCCGATTGGAAATGACATCTTCTAACACTCATCCGACGGCCATCATTCATCCCAGCGCGCGGGTGGCAGAATCGTGCAAGATTGGGCCTTATTGCGTGATCGGGCCAGACGTGGAACTCGGTGAAGGCTGCCAGCTCTTGTCGCACGTGGCAGTTGAGGGACCCACCAAGATTGGAGCGGAGAACCGGATCTTTCCGTTTGCCGCAATCGGGATGGCGCCGCAGGACGTGACTTACAAGGGCGAGCCGACGCGGCTTGAGATTGGGGATCGCAACGAGATTCGCGAATTCGTCACCATCAATCGCGGCACGGTGAAAGGCGGCGGCCTTACAAAAGTTGGGAGCCATCTCCTGCTCATGGCCTACACGCACATCGGGCATGATTGTGTGGTTGGCGACCACGTCATGATGGTAAACGGAGCAACTTTGGGCGGACACGTCACCGTGGAGGAGTGGGCTGTGGTTGGAGCGATAAGCCCGGTGCATCAGTTTGTGCGTGTCGGAGCGCATTCCTACATTGGCGGGGGCACCATTGTCACACAGGATGTCTTGCCTTTTTCCATAACCTCGGCGGCTCGCGAGACGCACGCTTATCTGATGAACAAAGTCGGACTGCAGCGGCGGGGATTCTCGAAAGAGAGAATCGCCAAGATTCATCATGCTTACAAAGTGCTGCTGGCCTCCAAGATGAACACGTCGCAAGCGCTGGAGAAGCTCAAATCGGAAGCCGATCGTGGTGAGGATGTGGATATGCTGATCCGGTTCATTGAGGCGTCGGAGCGCGGAATTATCAAGTGAGAGGTCTCACTTCCGCTCCTGAATCCACTCCGAAATCTTTGTCTCCAACGCATCCAGGGGAAGCGGGCCCTGATCGAGCACCGCGTCGTGGAAGGCGCGCAGGTCGAATTTCGATCCCAGTTCGCGCTGGGCGCGGTCGCGGAGTTCGAGGATCTTCATCTGTCCCATCTTGTAGGACAGCGCCTGCCCGGGCCAAGCGATATAGCGATCGACTTCGGTTTCGATGTTCTGATCGTCCATAGCGGTGTGTTCGTGGAAGAAGTCGATCATCTGCTGGCGGGACCAGTGTTTCGAATGCACACCGGTATCGACTACCCAGCGAACCGCGCGCCACATTTCGTTTTGCAGTCTTCCATATTCGCTGTAGGGGTCCTGGTAAAACCCGGCTTCCTTACCCAGGCGTTCGGAGTAAAACGCCCAGCCTTCGGTGTACGCATTCAGGTCAAGGGTGAAACGGCGAAACGGAGGCAGGTCCGTGAGTTCCTGCGCAATTGAGAACTGCAGATGGTGTCCGGGGACGCCTTCGTGGTAAGCGATCGCCTCGACATTGAGCAAGAGGCGCTTTTCGGGCGCGTATTCATTTACGTTGATGCGTCCGGGGCGAGAGCCGTCACCGGCGCCGACGGAGTAGTCCGCGGGCACGCTGTCGGGGGCCCGGAATTCTTCCATGGGAACAACGTCGAGCTTATTCTTGGGCAGACGGCCGAAGAGTCCGGGAAGTTTGTTATACATCTGGTCGCGATACTTGGTGTAGAGATCGAGAAGTTGCTGGCCGGACTTGGCGTGGAGAGCCGGATCCTGGCGGATATGTGCGTTGAAGGATTTCAGATCGTTGAAACCCTGCGACTTGGCGAGTTTGAGCATCTCCTGCTCGATCTGCGCGACGCTCTCCAGGCCCATTTGATGGATTTGATCGGCGGTGAAGTTGGTTGTGGTCTGGTGGTGGACGGCAAATTGATAGCGTGCGTCTCCGTCGGGCAGGGCCCAGACACCGGGGTCAAGGCGGCCGTGGGGAGCGTATTCCTCACGGACGAATTTGGCGAAGCGCGCGTAGGCAGGATTCACTTCATTCTTAACGGCGCCCTCGATGCTCGCTTGCAATCGCGTGCGGTCGGCTGCCGCGATTGAATCGGGAAACTTTCGCAGCGGATCGGTGAAAGAACTTTTGTCGAGGGGAGCCTCAGCCACCTGCTGCGCCTGGGTGGCGACTTTTTCCAGCAGATATTTTGGCGGCATCAGGTGGTCGCGCAGGCCGTCGCGCATGTGTCCCACCGCTTCATCGAGGACGCGAGGGATCTGGTGGAGTCGAGCCAGATAGTTCTCGTAGTCCTTCACGGTGCGAAGAGGCACGTAGTAAGCCAGCGAGGCATATCCAAGGTGGATACCGTCGAACTGCGTGGCCGGCATTTCCCAGCTCTTGAAGCGCGCATCATCGACGTCTTCCCGCAGGCTGCGCACCATGAGCGCATGGTTGAGCCTTTCCTGCTCGGGGAAGCCAGAGACGTCGAGAGCCTCGAATTGCTTCAGAGCCTGGCGCGCGTGCTCGAGATTTTCGGAGATCGCTTTGTCGGAGAAGTCGCTGATGCGGTCGTTATAGCGGTCGTCCCCGACGTTGGTGGCCAATTCGGGCGCGGTGCGCAGGGTGTACTCCCACTCCTCGTTGAGGAGGCGCTTCAGTTCAGCGCGGCGCGTTTCCAGAGTGGACGCTGTACCTTGTGCAGATGTCTGGCGAACGAAAATCACGACGAAGATCAGAAGTATGGCCAGTTGGAGTGCTCGCAAAGCTGTTCCTCCATGAGTGGGGTTGGTGCGAGCATTATTGCATCCTTGGGCTGGTGCGGAGAAAAATCCTGCAAATGCTAGACTGGCTGCGCACGCGCTGTGGATTCAGCGATGAGCTCGCCAAAAGAAAGACTCGGGTTGATTGCGGGGAATGGGAAGTTTCCTTTCCTTGTTCTGGATGCGGCACGAGCGCAGGGATACGACGTAGTGGTGGCCGCAATCAAGGAGGAGACGTTTCCGGAGATCGAGTCTCGGGGAGCGGCGGCAGTGCACTGGTTGTCGCTGGGTGAACTATCGAAGCTGATCGAGACGCTTCAGCGAGAGGGCGTTCACCGGGCAGTCATGGCTGGCCAGGTGAAGCACAAGCAGATTTTCTCGAGTATCCGGCCGGATTGGAAGCTGGCAAAACTTTTGCTTTCGCTCACGACACGCAATACGGATTCACTGCTCGGGGCTGTGGCCAAAG
>Ga0209698_10008222_pt1 | contig 10808 bp, 14 predicted proteins | sample LitLauG_LLR_2012_FD_187203 | JGI IMG/M metagenome (GOLD analysis project Ga0209698, IMG submission 187203) | Freshwater sediment microbial communities from Pennsylvania, USA - Little Laurel Run_MetaG_LLR_2012 (SPAdes) (version 2) | ecosystem: Environmental > Aquatic > Freshwater > Creek >... | reverse complement strand
TGTTTTGGCTCACAGTTTTAGCACCCTCAAACTAATTTTTATACCTTTGTCGTCTTTGATCCAGAACAAAGGATCAGAAGATTAAAATTTACACAATAAGGCAAAATTGCTACATTGGGTAAGCGACCACTAGTAAGGAGACGAGGTAGAGGTGGAATGCAGTTCCGCGCAGCTTCTACTGGCAAGTTACTTCCGGCCAAATATCCTAGATTTGCATTGGCTGAACAACATGAGGCTAAGGTCATAGATATTGTTCATGAGACGGGAAGGGATGCTCCTCTTGCTAAAATCTTATTCGAAAGTGGATTGCAATCTTTCATTCCATCAGTTCTTGGCACTAAAATCGGTTCAAAATTATTCTTTGGTTTAAAGGCAGGTGTTTCACCAGGTAATGTAATCAGTGTTCAAAACATACCAGATGGCACTATAGTATGCAATGTCGAGAAACATTTCGGTGATGGAGGGGCAATAGTAAAATCTGCTGGAACATATGCAACAATCTTTTCACATAGTGCTGAAGGTGTAACAATAAAGCTACCATCCGGAAAATTCACTACTCTAAATCCACAAAATCGTGCTATGGTAGGAGTTCTTGCTGGAGGCGGTGTCGGCGATAGACCGTTTATGAGAGCTGGTCCTGCTTGGAGAAGAAAGCGTTCGAAGGGACACAAATATCCAATAGTTAGAGGTGTCGCTCAAGCAGTATATGTACACCCACACGGTGGTGGAAGACATCAACACGTAGGGCGAAGCTCTACCGTTTCACGAAACGCTCCCCCTGGACGCAAAGTAGGTAGCATCGCAGCTAGAAAGACTGGCCGATCCAGAATGAAAGAGAGAGCATAATTTCTCAAGACTAATTAGTAGTTTTAAAAAAGAAATATTATGAATTCAAAAAGAGTTCATCTTTTGATTAAGGGTAGAGTCCAAGGTGTTTATTTTCGTCAAGGCATGATGGAGACTGCTGAAAAAAATAACGTTTTTGGCTGGGTTCGAAATCTCCCAGATGATAGAGTAGAAGCTATACTGGAAGGAAATGATTCAAACGTAGATGCGGTAATGGAATGGGCTCATTTTGGTCCTGCTGGTGCAGTTGTAGATGAATTAAAAATTACAGAAGAAAATTATGTTGGTGAATTCTCGGAATTTAAGATTCGTTATTAATGAATATTGGTATATGCGTCCAAGAGAAGTTTCTTAATCTCATCAAGATTGTCGTTTAATTTTATTTGTATCTCTTTTTCAGGTTCTTTTCTATCTCTTTTGATCTTTAGGACGATGGAATCTCTTTGAGGCTCAATGTCAGCAAAATTTCGAAATGACATTGATTTTGAAAATACTATTCTATGCATACGGATGTCTTCTACCACATTCTTTCCAAGTGTGAAACAATGACTACGAAGATCATCAAATAGTTTTGCTACATCAGAAGGTAAAGTTGTTCTAAATTCTTCATATGTCCTCTTCTTTCCAGAGATTAATCCTTCCATGTCCTTCTAGTATAATTTAAGAATATTAAGGTAGTAGATCCACTGGTTCCACTCTAGGTAAGCGGTCTCATCTCAAGTCAAGCAAGATCCGCCACGTAGACGACGCAGCGTGGATGTTCTACCTTAGGATTGCTCCCTCCCGGACCTCATCCCTTTCGGCAGTTCAAACTTGAGAGCTATCCCTTCGGACAACCTCTGTCTTATATCCACCCGCTTCGGCGTGATTTCATATCCGCAAGTCAAGCGAGTACCGTCTATCTAGAGATTTATCCAGCAGTTACTGGTCTCTGCATATAGCCGGTTTCAGAGACAGGGCACGGCTAGCGCCCCGACCCTACCTACTACCAAATTTATTGTAAATGCAAGTTCTTTATGTGCATTAGGGTCAGTTCAATCGCAGATTGGTCAACGTACTGCATACCGAGCATATTTCTCCTGTACACTCATTTCCACATTTTGAGCAAATTCTCCATTCTGAATTGCTGGAATCTTTAATGGTAGTAGCGATCTTTAAAATTGATCTATACATGTTATTTTTGATGCCGCTATGAGTCTTTTCTAAAGAATTCAGAAAATTACGAATTTCTGTTCGAATTCCCTCATTCATGTGTGGACATTCTTCTGATTGAAACGGAATTTCATTTGTAAATGCATAGAATACAATTTCGTTTTCATAAATTTCGCAGAATGGTTTTATCTTTCGTATTTTGTTTTTAAAAGTATCTGGGTCCATCCAGCCAATTTTTTTTGTATCTCCTGAGATGATATTTATGATAAAAGTTTGTAGCATATCATCCAAGTTGTGACCTGTTGCTATCACATCAACCCCAAGATCAATTGCTCCATGATCTATTGCTCTTCTTCTTAATATCCCGCATATGGAACAAGATGAAATTTTCTCATTACCTCTAAGTTCTAAGGTTTGTTCTAAAGTTGCACCAAAAAGAGAACTATAAGGATATACTTTGTATTCAACATCCAATTTTTTACAAAATATCTCTACAATTTTAAGAGCTTCATCTCTATATCCTGGAATTCCCTCATCAACGGTAATGGCTTTTAGCTTAAAATTATGATCCGAGGAAATTTTTTTCAATACTTGCAACAAAGAAAGAGAGTCTTTTCCGCCTGATACGGCAACTCCCACGATGTCACCAGATTCTATCATGTTATGCTTTGAGATTGTCTTTGTAGTTTTATGGATGATTGAGCTTGAAAAGCAATCCGAACAAAGATTCTCACCCGAATATTTTCTAGAGTATACTACTGTATTCTCGCAACGGTCACACTTCATGGCGCAATTAACAGCCTCCCAAATTTAACCATATGTTGATTGTAAAAGTTATCTATGCTAAATGGTTATGAAACCTGATTTTACTGCTGATAGGGCTATGTTCAAGCCAAATAAAACGAATGTGACAGCATACAGTGACACCATGGCTCCTTTCAATACTTTTTCTGATACTTTCTTTTCAATTATACTGTGGATGAATTTGCCACCGTCCAAGATTGGCAAGGGTAGCATGTTGAATATTCCTATGAAAAATGATAGCATCCAAAGCCACAGCAAAAACATGAATATTTCTGGACTCCAGTGAATGTAATATGGAACTACTGGCTGGTATGATGGTAGGGCAGCTCTTAGAATTCCAAGCATTCCTTTTTGTGGATCTTCTTTAGAAGCTGTAATCATAACTGGAATCTGCAATGTTTTTCCATCTCTTATTATGGAAACAGTGGCAGTTTCTCCAGGTTTTAATTTAATTTTGGCAAAATCCTGAGGAAGTGAAATATGATTCCCATTGATCGCATTTATGATATCATCTTTTAGTAATCCTGCCTTTTCTGCACCTGAACCTTCTGTGACTGAAACTATTGGTACTCCAAGAGGCTCATGATACAACATGCTTCTAATGGGGTCTGGCATGATGAGGGCAAATGACGGATTGAATATCAAAAGTCCTGCAATGATGAACGAAAACAAAACATTTGATGTTGCCCCAGCTCCTATTACTCTAAGGCGTGAGATTTTTTTTGCCTTTGCAAACTCTTCCTCGTCTGGTTCAACAAATCCTGCAAATAACGCAATAAAGATTGCAAATCCTCCAGTCTTGATTCTTATTTTCTCTAGTGTGGCAACAATTCCATGAGCACCCTCATGGATTACTAACACAATTGGTACTGAGAGAAGAAAATATGCTATATTTGCACTTGATTGAATTGTAACACCTGGAATTAATACTGTCATCTCTGAGAATGATTCGGGCTTTACAAAAAAGTTTGATAAATTAGAAGCAAGATACCAAAATGCTGCTCCCATCATTACAAAACCCAAAACTACACTTGTATTGGCAAAAACTCGAGTTGCGCGCTGGGTCCTATTTAGAATTCTTGTGAGTATCAATTGGACATTTTGGTTCTTGTAAGTTAAACTGTATGGTTTTATTTCAAAGCCATGTTTGTCAAGTTTCAAGCCTTTGGCAATGACAAATACGGCAACCCATGCAATCAACACATAGATGATAGAATTGTGCGTCAAAAATTCAAAAGCCAAATTAATTGATACTCTTTTTAGTCAGGGCAAATTTATCAGTTGCTATGGGAATTATGATAGTTTCGACATATCCTGACAAAAAATCAATTTCTAAAGTAGCACGTATTGTAGTAGAAAAAAAATTAGCAGCTTGCGTAAACTATACTAAAATTAACTCAGTTTATACCTGGAAAAATAAGACTCGAGATACCACAGAATTTCTGGCGCTTTTTAAAACTATTAACGATTCAAAACAAAAACTCAAGGAGACAATAGCAATCTCCCATCCCTATAAGGTACCAGAAATCGTAGAGCTCAAAATGGATGATGTTAGCTTGCCATATATGAAATGGCTTGAAGAGTCAACTTTGCGGGGAAAACCTAAGAAGAGAAATAACTCCTCCAAGAGATGAGACCCTAAGTCCAGCATCTGTGGTAGAGTCTACCGCATAAACTTCAACACCTTTTGATTCTACTTGGTTGAGAAATTCAATTATTTTATCCTCATCCTGTTTCTCAAATATCCTATCTGAAAATACCATTGATTCTACAGCACCAAGCTCATTTGCCTTTGAGGTCTCGTCAAATCCCATGGTAAACTTGTTGCTTTTCTTATTGGCTCGTAGCATAATCTCATCTAATATGGCAGAGACCTTTGCAATCTTACTAGTGTCTAGAGTCTGCTTCATAATTTCAGATTTAATAAAAGTGTAAATTCCGTCCTCGCCAGATGAATCTATTCCATCAACTACTTGCGTCTTATGTCCTTTGACAAATGGAAACTCTGCTAGAAAATTTGCCAATCTTTTCTTAGTCTCTCCTGGTCCAAATATTATTATGCTATCCCCATCTCTTATCAACGTTGAAATTGCACTCTGAACATCTTTGAAAAAATCCTGTATGTTAAATTTAGATTTGTATCTCTTTCCACTTGCACCTGAATACATGTTTGGCAAAAGTTTGAGATGTGTGCCGCTTAATCTTCCTAAACCGCAATCAGTTGTATCTATTGCAACAAGAAGAAAAGCACCGTGATCTCTTTTTTCAAATATTAATTTTTTTTCAATTTCGTTCCAACTTTTTTTGATCAGAGTAATCGCATCACCAATTTTTAATGACAAGGAATGATGTGATCCTTTGCTCACTGATGGATTATCTGATTCTGTGATAGTGCCTTGGACTCTTAATCTGTCTACTACCTCATCAATAGAAATTTTTTCAACATCAAGGGCTATACGGATTTTAACCCTCTCTCCTTTGTCGGGTCTAGAAAAATCCTTTTCTTGTTTTATAGCTCTTGAGGTATCTCCTACTATTCTATCTCCCTTTCCTATGATGCGTCTTAATGTAAAGAGATCATCTGATTCTTCTGGTATTAGAGCAACAGCATTATCATCTATTTTTTTAGTAATCAATCTAATAACTCTGTGGAACTATAATAAAAAAGAAAAGTAATCTAATTTGTTAACTCATCAGTCTTAACTTCTTTCTTTTCCTCTGCCTTCTTTCTGAGATAATTCTGGACCCATTCTTGTGTTATTACTCCAGATTCAGTCAAGTTAACAAGCGTATTGGTTGAGGCCTCACCCATTACTTTGCCAGTGTTTCTTCTTATCTGTCTCCATTTTAGATTCGTGTTGCCGCTTTTTGAAGAGTAAATTATACCTAGTACTTCTTTTGCATTTACAAAAGTCATGTCACGAATCTTTTTTAGAGTGACCTTGTCTGCAGCCTCTACATAAATTAGCCCTGGAGATGTTTCACGCTCTGGGAACACTTCATAATCCTCCATGTAACTTTCAGGAATAAACGAGTTACAAGTACTTAGGATTACAAATTTCCTAAAACTTTCAAGGGAACACGTCGCATCGATTGTTACCATTTGTGTAAGCAATGCCCGCCCTTTTATCAAGCTTCTTGAAAGACTCAAGTAGGAATAAATAAAATCGTTGATTGCAGGCGTTGATGACCCAATCCATTTGATTTTATGAGAAAGATCTTGAGTTCTGAGCCTGCATTGGATTTTTATCGGTATTTGATTCTATTAATGACATGAAATCCTATACCGAATATCTCACATATAATATTCCATCAAGACGAGGATTTGTCAACATTACACCCGAAGTAAGAAAAATAATTCAAAAAAGTGGAATTAAAGAAGGTCTCTGCTTGGTTAATGCCATGCACATTACTGCAAGTGTATTCATTAATGATAACGAGAGTGGATTGCACCATGACTATGAAGAATGGTTAGAAGAGATTGCACCGCATGACCCAATATCAAAGTATGAACATAATAAGACAGGAGAAGATAATGCTGACGCTCATCTAAAAAGACAAGTCATGGGAAGGGAAGTAGTGGTAGCTATTACTAAAGGCCAACTTGATTTTGGTCCATGGGAACAAATATTTTATGGAGAGTTTGACGGGAAAAGACCAAAACGAGTCCTTGTTAAAGTAATCGGCGAATAATTACGATAAAGACCCGCGCTTCTGAGCCCCTTCTTCTAATGGCTTTAACTTGAAACTTTCTTCATGATTTTGAGCACCATGATTGCATTTTACACATCCTACCTTGAATCCATTACTGTCTTTAACAAAAGTCTCACAGCCACAAAAACAAGTCATTTACTTTTATATTCTTTATCTCTGATATAACTTGTTTTAATTTAGCCTTTACAGCAATTTCCACGTGGAATGTCATGTCCATGCGGACATTTTCTTGGATGCTTGAGCATAGTACATAGTGCATCTGTAAATTGTTCATTCATATGATGCTCGATACCGCAAACCATTTCCTCATCAATATCTACTTTGAGCGCACTATCCATCAAAACTTCAAGCAATCTACTATTTCGCATCATATTAGATCCAATGTCTTCACCATTCTTAGTAAGTGAAACCCCACTCTTGTTATAATTCACAAGCTTTGATTCATTTAATTTCTTTAACATCTGGACAACACTTGGCTGTCTTACATTTAACATCTTGGCAATTGTGCTTATTTTTACGGGATCTCCGCCTTCCTTGATATGCCATATAGCTTTAAGATACATTTCAACATGCTCTGCTTCTGCAGTTCCAACAAACAGGACTTCTTGGTCTTTCATGAAATTGTATTTCACCTACTTGACTTTACGTCTTTTGATTCTTTAAGCAAATATTCAAAATATCCACGAGCAAAACCTGCTAAACCTGAATGATCTGCCCATATAGCAACTGCCTCTTTTGTACCCGTAGTACCTAGTTCTTCACCCAGAAGCAATACGACATATCTTTTATCAGATATAATTCCTCCACCAAAAAGACCTTTCTTTACTTTTACTTTAGCTAGCCTTGCTAATGACTTGAGCGTATCATCATCAACATCTTCTGAGACTAGGATAGTGATATCCACACCCCTGTCATGCAACAGTCTGAGTTTTGGCAAAGCTTCCTTTGCTAATTCCTCTGCAACTTTTGGTATGGCAATCATGACTTCATTTCTACAAGAATCCACCATCTCAAGTATCTTTGTAGCTATGTTAATCACACCCGAAATTATCCAAATGTCTGGTCTCTCACTGACTCCACTCTGTTCATAAAGTGGAATGAGTTCTTTTAGCACAATATTTTCATTGTTTCTAAATTCAGTTTCAAGTTGTTGCTTTGATGTCTGTATTGCAGTAGCTGGTGACTTTGCAAAGTATTGAGTAGGTCTTGAATCATCAGAGCCTATCCATCCTTTTTCCTCAAGGGTTCCAAGAACTTCGTAAATTTTTGAATATGGTACACCTGATTTCTGACTTAGATCTGAGGCAGTAATAGGACCTGTTTTTAAAAGCGAAGAATATGTCTTTATTTCATAACTTGTAAGACCGATCTTTTCTAATGATTTTCTTGCCTTGTCAGAAAGACTCATCAACATATCGAGTACTCTTTTGATATATATGTCTAGGATTGCAGTTTTCCATGAAAGAGGTCTACTATTCATCTGGTGTCTTGTAGGAAATTGATTAAATACTATCTACTAAGATATGCGTATAAGGTATGGAACTAATTCAGATATCTAATCAAAAGACCCCTACTCTGGGAAAGAAATCTACTATAAGATTTACTCAGAGTATATGTCCTGAATGTAATATGATACTTGATGCAGAGGTCTTTGAGAGGGATGGCAAAGTCTTCATGACAAAGACTTGTCCAACACACGGAGAATGTGAAGAACTTTATTTTGGCTCTTATGATATGTATAAAAAATTCAGCACCTATTGGATGGATGGAAAGGGTGCACATGCCCCAAATGTAATGATAGACAAATGTTCATGTCCTAACAACTGTGGTCTGTGTTCTAATCACTTGTCTCACAGTGGACTTGCAAACATGATAGTTACAAACAGATGTGATCTAACATGCTGGTATTGCTTCTTCTATGTAAAAAAAGGACTTGAGGGTGCATACATGTATGAACCATCACAAGATCAGGTGAGAGCAATGATGAAAACACTAAGAGCGGAAAGACCAATTCCGGGTAACTCTATGCAGATTACTGGTGGTGAACCAATGTTGCGAGAGGATATTGTTGATGTTATAAAAATAATGAAAGAGGAAGGTGTCGATCATATTCAAATGAACACAAACGGAATAAGATTTGCGTTAGACCCAGAAGCAATGAGAGAGGTCAGACTTGCAGGTGTCAATAATCTATATCTAAGCTTTGATGGAGTAACCCCACGAACAAATCCTAAGAATCACTGGGAAATTCCATATGCATTAGAAAGTGCTAGAAAGACAGGAACTACAGTAGTATTTGTTCCAACTGTCATCAAATCAATTAACGATCATGAATTAGGCCCAATAATCAGATATGCTCAGAAGAACATGGATGTTGTTCATGCAGTAAACTTCCAACCAGTATCACTGACAGGAAGAATGGGCAAAAAAGAGCGTGAAAAATACAGAATCACAATACCTGATTGTATCCAGAGAATTGAGGAGCAGACAAAAGGTGAGGTAACAGTAGACGACTGGTTCCCAGTTCCAAGTTGTATGCCTCTAACAAACGTAATTGAAGCATTCTCTAGCAAACCAAAGTATGAACTCTCGATTCACTTTGCGTGTGGCGCAGGTACATACATCTTTGAGGATGCGGACACCAAAAAGTTCGTACCACTTACAAGATTTGCCGACATTCAGGGAATGTTAGAACTCTTTGAAGACAAGGCAGAAGAGATTCGTTCTGGAAAGAACAAGTACTTTACAATGCTTGAAGTGGTGAGAAAACTTTCAAGCTTTATCGATAAAAAGAAACAGCCAGCAGGTCTTGACTTGGCAAAGATGTTTGGCAGTATATTGATGAAAAGATCGTTTAATTCTGTAGGTTCATGGCACGTGAAAGGCTTGTTCTTAGGCATGATGCACTTTCAGGACAAGTACAACGAAGATCTTGAAAGACTTCAGAGATGTGATATTCACTATCTTACACCAGACTTGAGGGTTGTTCCATTCTGTGCCTTTAACGTAATTCCAGAGTGGTATAGAGACAGAATCCAAAAGAAGTATTCCATCTCTGTAGAAGAATGGGAACAAAGAGTTGGAGTAAAACTCGAAGATGGTCTCTACCGGGGTATAATGAGAAGAGGTTCAGGTGATGAGCTTGCAGCTGGCTGTGCAAAGAGCCAGATGATGCATGAGGCATCACAATCTTTAATGTAAGTTTAAATTAATTATCTTTTAATTTTATTGCCCTAGTGATTTCAATTGAGATATTTTAACTTCCATTATTTCTTGTAAATATTAGTTGCCACTAAAAAGAATAGACAGAAATTTAACAAAGGGAAAGATATTTGAATCCTCAAACTCATGTATTATAGCTTAATATTAATAATCTTGGAATTTTTCATTAATGCGTGGAACAAGATGATGTTTTAAAGCAATGTCTATGTTGTGGTAACAAAAATTTCAAAATTCATACGAGAGACTCATACATTGGTTTTCCAGTTTTCAAATGTATGGATTGTGGACTTTATGTTTCTGGAAACAATGAGCATGAGATGAAAAAACGCGCAAATCAGATATATGAAAAGGAATATTGGGATATGGAGGGTTCAGAGGAAGCTATAAGATCAGATTATACAAACCCTCGTTCATTAGTTTTAAAAAAACGTTGGATTTCTCAATTTGATTACGCCAAGCCTCTTATGACAAATAAAAAATCAATTCTAGAAATAGGTTCAGGAGGTGGTCAAGCATTATTCTGGTTCAGCCAAGCTGGGTTAACAGTCTTAGGTATAGAGCCAGATAAAAGAAATGTAGATCTAATAAATGCAAAATTGGGAAAAAACAAAATCTGTCTTAATGGTACAGGCGAAGATTTCGAGGTAGGTGAAAAATTTGACGTGGTTTGGATGTCTCATGTTTTAGAACACACCATAAGACCTGATTTGGTTTTAAAAAAAATTCATCATGTATTAAATGATGGTGGCATATTGATGATTGAAGTGCCTAACTGCAGCAATAAAAAAATACTAGATAGTTCAATAAATGAAAACCCTTCAACGTTTCATTATACCAAAAGATCATTACTGGAATTAGGAAAAAGATCTGGATTTGAAATAATTAAATCAGATTTTTTTATATCAAAAAGGACATTTGGAGAATTATTGCTTAGAATGAGACAAAAATATATGAATCATTTATTGGGTGAAGCCCCTTTTCATTTTGAAGTTACATCTGATGAAAATAAAGGGCTTTACCTAAGAGCCTTATTCGTGAAGAAAAATTAATTTCCAAAAATCTGTTCTAAT
>Ga0209698_10008221_pt1 | contig 10810 bp, 8 predicted proteins | sample LitLauG_LLR_2012_FD_187203 | JGI IMG/M metagenome (GOLD analysis project Ga0209698, IMG submission 187203) | Freshwater sediment microbial communities from Pennsylvania, USA - Little Laurel Run_MetaG_LLR_2012 (SPAdes) (version 2) | ecosystem: Environmental > Aquatic > Freshwater > Creek >... | reverse complement strand
CACCCGCGCGAGTGGACCGTCCTGGGAAAGCCGGTGACCCGTCCGGACCTCGCCCCCCTCGTCGCGGGGCAATTCGAGTTCGTCCACAATGTGCGTCTGCCCGGCATGCTGCACGGCCGCGTGGTGAGGCCCCCGTCCGTGGGCGCCACCGTAGGCAGCGTCGACGAGAGCTCCGTGAAGGACCTGCCCGGCTTGGTCAAGGTGGTGGTAAAGAAGAATTTTGTCGGCGTCGTGGCGCAGAAGCCCTGGCAGGCCATCCAGGCGGCCAACAAGTTGAAAGTCACGTGGACCGCCGGTACGGGGCTGCCGGGCCATGCCGACTTCTATGACCACCTGCGCAACCAGAAACAAACGCGCGACGCTCTGATGGTCGATTCGAAAGATGTCGGCCAGAAGCTGGCCGAAGCGGCTACCGTGGTGAAATCCACTTACTATCATCCGTACCAGATGCACGGTTCGATGGGCAGTTCGTGCGCGGTCGCGGATGTGCAGGGCGACAAGGCCACCATCTGGTCGCCGACGCAGGGAGTCTGGTACCAGAAGAGCACTGCGGCCATGGTGCTGGGGCTGAAGCCGGAGAACCTGCGCGTCATCTTCCGGCGGGGCTCGGGCTGCTACGGATTGAACGGCGCCGACACCGTCACCTATGATGCCGCTGTGCTGTCCCAGGCAGTGGGCAAGCCGGTGCGAGTGCAACTGTCGCGCAAGGACGAAATGGCCTGGGAGAACTACGGCAACGCCTTCGTGATGGACGAGCGCGCGGGTTTGGATGCGAAGGGGAACATCATCGCGTGGGAGCACGAGGCGTGGACGCCGGCGCTGGGCAACCGGCCCGGACCGGGAACTCCGGGTAACGTGATTACGGGATCGCTGCTGGGCTTTCCGGCCGACCCGTTTACGCCGCGCGCGGCCACCGAACCGCGGGCGTTCAACAACGGCAGCAACGGCGTGCCGTCTTACGTGGCCGGCGGAGTCGGCGGCCAATCGCATGGCACGGGAACCGTGAAGAGCGAGCGGGTGCTGGTCCACAATGTGCCGTCGCCCTTCTGGACGGGGCCTCTGCGATCGCCGGCGCGCCTCCAGAACACCTTCGCCCACGAGGGCTTCATGGACGAGCTGGCGGCGCGGGTGAAAGCGGATCCGGTGGCCTACCGGCTGAATCATTTGAAAGATCCGCGGCTGATCGATGTGGTCAAGGAAGCGGCGAAAGCTGCGAATTGGGAAACGCGTCCTTCCCCGCGCCCGGGGAATCGCCCAACCGGCATTGCCGCGGGCCGTGGGATCGCGTGCGTGTTGTACGAGGGAGACAACGGCTACTCCGCCCTGGTGGCCGAAGTGGAAGTGAACCAGGACACCGGGAAGGTGACAGTGAAGCGATTCGTGGTCTGCAACGACGTAGGCCCCGTCTCCAACCCCGATGGGCTGCGGAACCAGATCGAAGGCGGTGCCCTCCAAGGGATGAGCCGGGCGCTGCTGGAAGAGGTCACGTGGGACGACCAGAAGGTGACGTCGTTCGACTGGCGCACCTACCGCACGCTGCCGCTGGGCTTTGAGCCGCCGAAGATTGAAACCGTGCTGCTTGACCGGCCCGACGAGGAGGCCACCGGAGCGGGGGAGACCTCGATCACCGTAGCGGCGGCCGCCATCGGCAATGCGATTTTCGACGCCACCGGCGCGCGCTTGCGTCAGATTCCCTTTACCCCGGACCGCGTCAAGGCGGCCCTGGCCGCGCGCGCCTGAAAGAGGACTTGCGTACGAGATAACAGTTTTGCAGCGATTTCGGAGCCTCTGATGCGCCTTGGCTTGGTGGACGTTGATGATGTGTCCCGCTCGGCCCTGGGTCGTTTTGGATATGCGAGGACCGCAGTGGTCTGACCAACCCCCTATGCCATGCTGAAGTAGATGGCCGTCTTTTTGAGTTGTTCCGCCCTTCGGAAACAGTTTGGCGCGCGCGTCTTGTTCGAGAATCTCTCGCTCTCTCTTGCCGAAGGTGACCGCACCGGCCTGATCGGACCGAACGGCAGCGGCAAGACCACCTTACTCGAGATACTGGCCGGCCGGGAAGTGCCTGATGCCGGAGAGCGCGCCCTGCGCAAGCAGGCCAGGCTGGCCTATGTGCCCCAGGATTCCGTGTTCGCGGCGGACGATACCGTGGAATCGGTTCTGACTGCGTCTTTGACTGGGCTACCCCTCGACGAAGAGGAGAAGCGCACTCGCATCGAGGTGATGCTGAGCCGGGCCGGATTCGACAGCCGGAATACGGCCGCCGCGGCGCTTTCGGGTGGTTGGCGGAAACGCCTGGCCTTGGCGGCGGCTTTAGTAGCCGCCCCCGATGTGCTGCTGCTCGATGAACCGACCAATCACCTGGACCTCGAAGGCATCCTCTGGCTGGAACGCGCCATTGATGCGGCTAACGCCTGCCTGGTGGTCACTCACGACCGGTACTTTCTGGAAAATACCGCGACGCGCATGGCGGAAATCAACCCGGCTTATCCCGATAGCTCGTTCCAGGTGAAAGGGAATTACAGCGAATTCCTCGAGAAGCGGGAGGAGTTCTTCGAGGCTCAGTCGAAACACCAGGAATCGCTGGCCACCAAAGTGAAGCGCGAAGTGGAGTGGCTGCGCCGCGGGCCCAAGGCGCGGACCGGCAAATCGCGCGCGCGCATCCATGCCGCTGGTCGCCTGATCGACGAGCTTGCGGCGGTTGCGGCCCGCGGCCGTACGGCTACGGCCAGTATCGATTTCACCGCTTCCGATCGCAAGACCAAGCGCCTGATCGAGGCCGAAGGTATCGGAAAATCGTTCGGGGGACGCCGGCTGTTCCAGGATCTGAACCTGGTGGTTTCCCCGGGCATGCGGGTGGGCCTGGTGGGCGCCAACGGCAGCGGAAAAACTACGCTCCTCAAGATTCTGGAAGGACAGGTGCCCCCCGACGAGGGAACCGTGCGCCGGGCCGCCGGTCTCCGAATCGTGAACTTCGCCCAGGATCGGGGCGCGCACCTGGACCCGGACCGCAGTCTGCGGCGGACCCTGTGTCCCGAGGGCGACATGGTCCTATACCGGGACCGCCCGATTCATGTCGCGGGGTGGGCCAAGCGCTTCTTGTTTCGGGACGAGCAGCTCGAAATGCCGGTGGCGCGCCTCTCGGGCGGGGAGCGCGCCCGTGTGATGATCGCAGGGCTGATGCTCGAGACGGCCGACGTCCTGCTGCTCGACGAACCAACCAACGACCTGGATATTCCAACTCTGGAAGTGCTCGAAGAAAGCCTCCTGGAATTTCCCGGCGCCGTGGTCCTGGTCAGTCACGACCGGTACTTGCTCGATACCGTCTCGACCATGGTCATCGGTCTGGATGCGGGCGCGGGCGGGGTGTTCGCCGACTACTCGCAGTGGGAGGCGGCGCGTAGCGAACCGCAGCAGAAGTCCGCGGGGAAGGAGCGTCGCGAGCCCGTGGCCTCGGAAGGGCCCAAGAAGAAGCTCTCTTATCTGGAACAGCGCGAGTGGGACGGCATGGAGACGCGAATCCTGGAAGCGGAACAGGACGTGGCCGTGTGGCAGGAGGAGATTCAGATCTCGGGTTCCAATGCGAAGCGGCTCGTCGAGGCTTACGAGAAACTACAGGAGTCCCAGCGGCGGGTGGAGGAGTTGTACCGGCGATGGGCGGAGTTGGAGGCCAAGCGGGCGCGCTGACTCCGGCGGAAAGCGCGGAAAGCCGGCCGCCGGCCTTTGCCTGTCCCGCGTGCGCTATACTAAAGACTACTGGAAGTTGATCCGCAACCCCCTCTCCCTTTATCGGTAGTCGGCTCGCCGATTCTCCTCCCCTAAATTTGAATGACAACAAAATTTTCTGAATTTCCACTCTCCGCTCAACTGAAGAGCAATTTGGCCAGAAATGGCTTTACCGATCCAACCCCCGTCCAGGCCCAGGCCATCGAGCCGGCGCTGGCCGGACGCGACCTGGTGGCTACCGCGCAAACCGGCACGGGCAAGACCCTCGCTTTCGTGCTGCCCATTCTCCATCGGCTCTCGCAGCAACCCAAACGGCCGGGCATCCGCGCGCTGGTATTAAGTCCCACGCGGGAGCTCGCCATCCAGACCCACGAAGTGTTCGCCAAAATGGCCCTGGGGACCGGTATTCCTGCCGCCGTCGCCGTGGGCGGCCTGAGCGAAAAACCGCAGTTGCAGGCCATCCGCAAGGCGCAAGTGCTGATCGCCACACCGGGAAGGCTGTACGATTTTCTCGGCCGGCGGCTGGTAGACGTGCGTGAAACCCAACTCCTGGTTCTCGACGAGGCAGACCGCATGCTCGATATGGGCTTTCTGCCCACCATCCAGCGGATCCTTGCCGCGCTGCCGGCCGATCGCCAGACCATGTTCTTCTCGGCCACCATCGAAAGCTCCGTGAAGCACCTGGTCGAGGAGCACGTGCGCGATGCCGTGCGAATCGAAGTCGGCTCCACCACCAAGCCCGTCGAGCAGGTGGATCTGCACCTGTATGAGGTCGAGCAGGATGGCAAGCTCGGACTGCTGGAGAAAATGCTCCGCCAGGAACAAGGAACCTTCCTGGTATTCGCCCGCACGAAACGCGGCGCCGAGCGGCTATCCATGAAACTCGCGCGCGAAGGCGTGAAGTCCGCGGCCATCCACGGTGACCGCAGCCAGAACCAGCGCAACCAGGCCCTGCGCGGTTTCCAGAATGGATCGTATCGTGTCCTGGTCGCCACGGATGTGGCGGCGCGCGGGATTCACGTGGAAGGGATCGCCCACGTGGTGAATTACGATCTGCCCCAGGTGCCCGAAGACTTTATCCATCGGGTCGGGCGCACGGCGCGCGCGGGCGCGCGCGGTACCGCTTCGACTTTCGCCACGCGTTCCGAGCGCTCCGACGTGGCACTCATTGAGCGCACGCTGGCCACCCGCCTGGTGCGGCGGCCGGTGTCCGACGATCCCCCGTCCCTACGGCTCCCGGAGCGGCGTGTTTTGTCGTTCGGACCCAGAGGCCGGAGCCGCAGCAGAACTCTGCGGCGGGTAGGCTAAGCAGACTGGCCAAGCGGGCCTCGCCTGTCTACCCCGGCTCGTTTCTAAAGAGCTGCCGGCCCTCACAAATGGCAATCTCCAGATGCAGGCTTATCGAGGCGCTAGCTTATGCCGTGGGCCAACAAAGCTGGGAGGTCAATGCCAACGCATCGCCGGACCTCGGGTGATGTTCCGTACCCCCCAAAACGGGGCGTTTAGGAGACGCGCAGCGCCGGAGCGTTTGCCGGTCGCGGTGCGGACGCACGACGATCTCAACATCCTGATCGAGCTTCACCAGGAAGCGCAGCAGCCGTTCCGCTGAGAACTGCCGGAACTCGCCGCGCGCTTCGAAGTGTCGGGTGAATTTCGCCATGGTTGGAACTTCTAACAGTCTAACGTTGGTTAAATTTTTAGAATGATTGGTGCCTTGACATTTGCCTATACAATTGCATATCTTCTGTGCTGTCGTGACCTTGCATGCGAACGCCTTTGACTGGGACAAGGGCAATCGTGCCAAGTGCGAGAAGCATGGCCTTTCCGTTTCGGCTATCAAAAGTCTTTTTACTCGTCCACTCGCCCTTCTCCCGGATTCAGCCCATTCGCATAGCGAACGCCGTTTTCGAGCCATAGGCCGAACGGAAAAGGGGCGAGGCGTGTTTACGCTTCGCCGCAAAGGTGACGAAGTGCTCATCCGGCCCATCAGTGCCCGCTACATGCACAAAGGAGATCGAAGCGTATGAAAAAGAAAATCCCGACCTTCAAGAGCGACCGCGCGGCGGCGGCCTTCGTTGATAAAGCCGACCTGACGCAATACGACCTTTCCGGCGCACAGTGGATGCGTTTCGAGATCAAGCCGAAAGACAAATCCATCAACCTGCGTTTGTCTGAGGAGCTTTACAACGCCGTTCGCAAACGCGCCGACCGCGCAGGCGTACCCTATCAGCGTTTCATTCGTTTGACCCTTGAACAGGCTATTGACGGCCCGAAATAAACACTGTGCCAAAAAGGGTCCTTTGCGCCACACAAAATTCTTGAACAGACTTTCCTGTAGTTCAAATTTAGTCGCCCGTCTTTATGTTTGATGATGGGGGAACAGCTCGCATTCACCCCCGTCGGGCTTTCCTCGCCGGTCACATTCCACCTAGGTCTAGCAGGCTGGGGTGAAACGATCCCGGCTTTCCTGTCACAATGATTCGGGGTCGGGATGCGGGCCGGAGGAGAGTGAATGTTCAAGGGAACTGTGAAGGAAAAGTGGGCCGACCTGAAGAAAAGCAGCCGGTTTACCGGTTTCGTGCTGGCGCTGCTGGGAGCGATAAAGCTCCTGAATGATCTGGGCAAGCCGCGTGTAGAGGCGCTGCACGGCGTTGATGTCTTGGGACTCGTCGCTTCGGGCGGGTTGTTGGGGATCGGCTTCGTTGGCCTGATGGGCAGGCTGAACTTCGCCAGCTCCCAGAAGGACCAAAGCAAGCCGCCACGGAACGAGTAGGGTGCGTGGAGGGGGTCGGTCATAACATTCCGAATATCGACGGTCTGGATTCGATCATCCGGCGCGAACCGCCTTCACCTGTCTCAGAATTGGTAAGTTCTGAGACAGCCCGGAGCCCCATAAAAACCAGGGTTCCGGAGTCTCAAAAGTCTGTCGCAGAATGAAAACGGCGTTCTAGACTTTGAAGCGGCCAAGGCTGTCCGCACGGGCCGCATATCAGGCGGTTCGCGACAACGCCCCGAATTCGCAAATGTCTCTCTCAATTGCGAGCAAACGGGAATCGCGTTGAAGCCGTGAACTCGCGCCGCCAACCCTAACAACGACCTCCTTGTCCCAGACTGCCCCGTTCCCAGATCACCTCCGGGGAGACGACTCCACGGAAATCACACAAGCGTATGGTCGGCAAAACCGCCCAATTCACTATCACAGGATTAGTACCGACAAGTCTTCGATCCGCTGAACACCACGGCAACCACCACTTCGCCCGATTCCCCGGGCGCGCAGTTCCTCCAGCAGTTGCGCCACGGCCGGCCAAGTCTCGCCCTCCCCAGGAACGATTACTGCCCACTTCAAATTCTCACGGAACTCGCGGGCACTGATGCGCCACGGCTCTAACGCTTTCGGTGTCTCCGCCCCAATGCGGATCAGAATTCACCCACATCGAATACTGGTAGCCAGTGGACCGAATGCATTTCGTCGCGCTGCTGGCGGCGGAGTGAAACAGCAAGCTCGAGAGGAATTGGGCACCGCCTGCAGTGTCTGGGAAGGCGCCGGACTGGCGCTGGAGCACGTCGAGCGCGGGGATTTCCGGGGCCGCCGGATGGGCCGGAAGATCGAGCTGCGGCGCGCCCTCATAATAACGGAACGGATGGCGCATGGTGTCCCAATCGAGAAAGTGAGGGGAGCGCCTCAGCGATCTGGTGGAATGCTTGGTGGCTTGGTGATCAGCCCGCCAGGTCAGCGGCTTACAGGTCCTCCAGCCGCAACTTGACATCGGCCTTGGCCCACCCGGCTTCGAACTCGCGGCGGACCCAGTCGGCGTCTTCATTCCTGCTCTGCGCTTTCAGGCTTTCCATGAGCCCAAAGAGCATGCGGCCGTTGCGCGGAGAGCGCTTCACGCCCTCGCGGAATACCTTCTCCGCTTCGGCTGCCCGGCCGGCGCGCAGCAGAGCCGCACCCAGCGACTCCCGCAGCGGGTAGTACCAGGCCGGTGGCTCGTCGTACACCAGGGCGTCCTGCAGTTCGACGCCGCGCCGCCAATGCGGAATGGCTTCGGCCGGCGAGGCCGCCAGGCGCGCGGCCAGACACTCGGATGCGACGGCCACCACGTCCGCCGCCTTATTCTGCCCCCAACCCTGATCGGCCGGAATGGAGGCTTTCACTGCTTCGAAGGCATCGCGCTCGCCCGCCGCGCCTGCCCGATCGCCGCGCGCTGCCAGGGCTACGCCTCGCGCATAGCGCCACATCGCCGTGCTGGCCTTCAGGCGCGCGTTCGGCTGGGGCGTCTTCAGCACGTGGTCCCAATCGCCAAAACGCACATAGGTGAACAGCACCACCGGGAAAATCGCCTCGCCCATTTCCGGCATGGCTTTGGTCATGGGCTCGGCGCCGCTGGCCAGGCTTTCGGCGGCGCGCAAGGCATCGCCTTTACGCCCCTGCATCGATCGCGCGTACCGGATGAAGTCCAGGTTGTGCAGGTAGTAGGGAGTATAGCTGCCCCCCGTCACGTTGGTGGCGGCGAAATAGTCGCGGTCCACCGCTACCGCGCGCTCGTTCACGTTGGCCGCGGTCTCCCAATCTCCCATTACCAGCCAGATGTGTCCGGGCATGTGTACCATGTGCCCTTCCGCCGGAGTAATGCCCATCAGCCGCTGTGCGCTCGGAATGGCCCGCTCGGGAGTCTGCGAGGACTCGACCGCGTGAATGTAGTAATGATTCGCGCCCGGATGGTCGGGCCACCGGCGGAGCACCGCTTCGAGTGTGCGTTCCGCCTCGGCCATGCCTGCCGCCGGCTTCCCATCGGCCGAGTACCAATGCCATCGCACGGGAATCATCAGACTTTCGGCAAAGATGGTTTGCGCATCCAGATCGTCGGGATAGCGGGCGGCCAGGGCGCGCATGGCTTGCGCGTAGGCCTCCGGCCGGTATTCCGGACAGAAGGCCGACACCGCCTGCACGTAGGCGCGTTCGCGTTCCGGCGCCTGGGTCAGCTTCCGCCCCGATTCCACCGCCCCGCACGCCCCCTTCAGATCGAAGCTGGGATCGCCATCCATATTGATATAGGGCCCCTGCGCCGCGGCCATGCCCCAGTACGCCATGGCCGATTCCGCATCGAGTTCCGCCGCCTTCCGAAACGATCGCAGCGCTTCGTAGCGATTGAACCCGTACAGCAGGGCCAGCCCCTGGTCGAAGAATTTCTGGGCTTCCGGGTTTTTCGTGGCAATCGTATGTTTCCACGCTCCCATGCCTTTATACAGGGCAACCGGCTTTTCCGCGGCCATGGCCGCTAAGCCCGCAAGCAACCATAAACCAGCCGCTTTCCTAGTCATTGGTACGATTTTGACACCAAATCCGGATTGCGGGATAAGCACCAGGATAACGATAAACAGGTTCTATTATGTGATTTTTGGAATATAATCGGATTAGGGACCCACGACCGGGAGGTGCTGATGAGCTGGGCCGAGGTTTACAGGCGGAAAGTCACTACCGCCGAGCGCGCGGTGGAAGTGATCCGGTCGGCCGACCGCGTTTACGTGCATCCGGGATGTGCGGCGCCTGCGGTGCTCACCGAAGCGCTTCTCAAGCGCGTCCACTCGCTCTACGAGGTGGAACTGGTTCACTTGCTCACCGGCGGAAAGGCCGATTATACCCGTCCGGAATATGACGGCCATTTCCGCCACAACGGCCTCTTCCTGGGGGCTAATGTGCGCGAGGCCGTGGCCGCCGGCCGTGCCGACTACACACCCATCATGCTTAGCGAAATCGAGGACCTGTTCCTTTCGGGAGCGCTCCCCCTGGACGTGGTCTTGCTGCAGCTGTCGCCTCCCGACGATTACGGCTATATGAGCCTGGGAGTGGGCGTAGATTGCACGCTCAATGCGGCACGCTGCGCCAAACACGTGATCGCTGAGGTGAACCGCCAGATGCCGCGCACCTTGGGCGATTCGTTCTTGCACGTGAGCCGCCTGTCGGCCCTCGTGGAAACCGACCGGCCGCTGCTCGAAATGAAACCCGAGCCCTATACCGAACTGCAGCGGCGCATTGGTGAAAACGTGGCCTCGCTGATCCCCGATGGCGCCACTCTGCAAGTGGGGATTGGCGGCATTCCCGACGCCGTGCTGGCCTGTTTGACGGACAAGTGCGACCTCGGAGTCCATACCGAGATGTGCTCCGACGGCGTGGTGCCCCTGATCGAATCCGGGGTGATTAACGGCGACCGCAAGACCATCCACCGCGGTAAGGTCGTCACCGGATTTGTGCTCGGAACCCAGAAGCTGTTCCGGTTCATCCACGAAAATCCGATTTTCGAATTTCACCCCATCCGCTACGTCAACGATCCGTTTGTCATCGCGCAGAACGACAATATGGTGGCCATCAATTCCGCCATTCAGGTCGATGTGTCCGGCCAGGTCTGCGCCGATTCGATCGGCAACCGGCCCTACAGCGGCTTTGGCGGGCAATTGGATTACATGCGCGGAGCCGCGCGATCGAAAGGCGGCAAGCCGATCATCGCCCTCCCCTCCACGGCTAGGCACGGGACCGTTTCGCGAATCGTGCCCACCCTCGACACCGGGGCCGGCGTGGTCACCACGCGGGCCGACGTGCATTACGTAGTGACCGAATATGGGGTGGCTTACCTGCACGGCAAGACGCTGCGGCAGCGCGCCGAAGCCTTGATTTCGATTGCCCATCCCCAGTTTCGCGACGATTTGTTGGACTTTGCTTCCAAGGTGCATTACCTGGAGCGCCATCCCGATTTGATGATGGCTTAGGAGGCTCATATGCCGGTTCCGGCAGCAGTGCAACTGATGGTGCGGCGGCTGACCACGGAAGACCAACCGCTGCTCGAAGAGATGTACCATGTCCTCGCCCCGCTCGGGCAGGCCTTGGGGCTGCCCCCTCTGGACGCCGCCCAACGCCGCGAGTGGCTCGTCAGCCTGCATGACGGGTTGAACTTCGGCGCTTTCGCCGAGGGAAAACTGGCCGGCCACCTGGCTCTGCTCCCGGACGATGAGACTGCCGAATTGATGTGTTTCGTCCATCCCGAATTCCGGCGGCAGGGAGTGGCCACGGCGCTGGTACACAAAG
>Ga0209698_10008219_pt1 | contig 10812 bp, 7 predicted proteins | sample LitLauG_LLR_2012_FD_187203 | JGI IMG/M metagenome (GOLD analysis project Ga0209698, IMG submission 187203) | Freshwater sediment microbial communities from Pennsylvania, USA - Little Laurel Run_MetaG_LLR_2012 (SPAdes) (version 2) | ecosystem: Environmental > Aquatic > Freshwater > Creek >... | reverse complement strand
GGCTCAATGAAGCGTAAGTTCTTTGGAATAAAGAATCTGGCGGAGAGGCAGGGATTCGAACCCTGGGTACAGGTGTTAGCCCGTACAACGGTTTAGCAATTGTCTGCTCCCGTGCGACGCCAAGCAATCTCAACGACTTACAGTCGTGCTCAGTCACCAAAACTCACCTGATGTGACCTCATTCGGCAGTTACGGGACACCATTCGGGACATCGCGGCGGGGCTCCGGGAGCGGTGCGACACGTCCACTGCTTGCGAGTTGTCGGGCCAACCTGACATGACCCTTAGACTCTGGAGCCGCTCTTCGCTGAACTAGGACAACGTGTCCCGGGACGCCCGCTCCTCCCCCCGGGTCACGAGCCACGATGAACCCGGCGTCCCTCGCCGCCGCCACTGTCACAATGCCGATCTTTTTTCCCGGGAATCGAGTCGCAATTAAATCAAGGTCGGTCTCCGCAAGTATGAAGCAGGATGCTTCGTTGCTGGAGTCAACGAATGCCGCAGAGGAAGGCCGTTCCGCGCCATCATCTTTTTGAGCACACCAACTTGAGTTAACGAGGACTCTGAGAATCTCTACTTCACCGTGAAGCGCGACATCATCTTCGTATGGCATTGCGCAGGTTTGCTAACGCGCATTCACCAACCACCCGAGGTAACTATTCAAGTCAGTTTGAGCCTTCGAATTCTCAGCGAATTCACAATCATCAACGAGCTGAGCATTCTCCAATTCAGCTGCAATGGTGTTTCCGCTTGCGAAAGTCGTGAACTCAACTTCTCGATTCCCTACACTCCACTTCATTCCGACACCCCCGCCCGATATCGGATACAGGATAGGAGTGGGCAATGTCCTCACGCTGATCAACGAGAGTATGGTTCTAATCTGGGTTGACGCGGTTTCGGCAATACGAAGATCGCCTACTTCGGGAACATCTCGACCAGCGCGTTGAAGATCGTGAAGTTGCGACAACGCCGAATAGAGCCATGGCGCGGTGTCGGATAGAGAAGCAGGTACCAACTCACTCGTCGAAGCTTGAACCGCCTTGACGCTTAATACTTGCTCAAAAGCGGGGGTTGCGGTAATGGGCGTCATCTGATCCCCCAAAATGAGTGCATTTCTGGAGTTGTGAAATCCCTAAAGCTTGTGACGACAGCCGAATGACCCGTATCCAGCGACCTCAGGATTTCGGCAGAGGACGAGCCTCTCGGCTTGATCGTGGCTGTGATTGCAAACTGAATAATCTCTTTGCTGTCGGTTTTCCGAATACCGGGTTGCACTACAACTTGGAGCCGCCCTGCATTGTTCGGCAGGTCATATGCCGTCGTGAAAGAAACCATCTGTGATGCGCGGAGAGACCCGACGTTTCCGCCAGACCACACTCGGAAGACGCGGGACACGTCTTCAAAGTTTGCCCATTCTCTTCCGCGTACTAGATGATTAATGTAGGTAACTTCACACTGAACTACCTCTGGCGCTCCTAGATGCTCGTCACTCAGAAACTTAGAAAAAATGGCCCAGTCTCGCTCAAATAACGGCCTTACATTCTCGTAGTGCTCGTATTGCGTCGTTTGCTCCGTCTGCCGCCAATTTCGGATAAACGCATTTCGCTGCACTTGCAGCAGTTGGTTTCCACTCTCATCAACGAATAGAGTTCGGATGGGAAAATCAACAATTTCGCTGGGCAATTTCAACTCTACCTGTCCGGTGGCGATCTTGATTTCGGTAACTGGGTACAGGCTCCTGACACTCTCCCAGAAGAGGCCAAAATGAACCGCCGTCCACTTGGAGATCGGCGCGAATACCACGCCTAGAGCCGTTTCTGCGACGGGAGGACGCTCGAAATCTACGATTCTTTGAGTCGCCAAAGGCCGTTCCGCGGGAACCATCAGCACCCCAACCAAGCCCACATTTTAGACCCTTATGCCCCGGAAGTGGCAACCGAACACCGTCGGTCTAATTACGCCAGTATCGGTGTTCCGAAGGGGAACCCCTAGCAGCCTTCTTGGGAGCTCGATACGCTAATATATTTACATTCGCTCAGAGTTTCTGTCAATATATTGACCAATGACTTGGCTGTTGGAACTTGCACGGCAGATTAAGACGGCGCGAGAGCAAGCCGGGCTCACCCAAGAAGCGCTGGCTAAGAGCCTAAGCGTGTCTAGGGGGCAACTCAGCAACTACGAAAATGGAAAGTGTCCCCCTAACGTCAATGTGGTGACAGAAATTGCCGAGGCGCTAGGTACCGATTTTCTTGTCCGCGGTTATCGGATCAGCCGCAATGGTCTCAGCGAGTCGCGCCCAAAGCCACTATCTGAGCAATTATGCTTCGAGTTTGGGAGACCACATCGTTTTCCCGCTGCAACGGTCACAATCGAGCCGTCGAGAGATTCCATTCTCATTACTGCCATAGTTTCTAGACGTGCGATGTGAGCCTCTCCTACTTAGGAAAAAGAATTGCTTGAGTGTGAGCCAATTCAACTGGCGATGAGCACAGCTCGTCATCATTAGCCACATGATTGATCCGGGCGCTCACTGGATAGCATCGCATCAGCCGAGCATCGAAAGGCTTCAAGAGTTCGGACGCCGCCACCACATCCTTCATTCCCGGATCGAGCCACAGATCGTAAGTGTCTGGATCGAGGATGACTGGCATTCGGTCATGGACGGCTGAGGCCACGGCATTTGGTGTCGTTGTCAGGATCGAGCACGTTTCCACAGTGTTGCCTCCGGCGTCCTTCCAGCGATCCCACAGACCCGCGAAGGCGAACAACTCTCCTTCGCCAACTTCAAAACAGAACGGCTGCTTAGCCTTCCCCAACTTTTGCCACTCGTAAAATCCGTCTGCCGGAATCAAGCACCTGCGGGATTTCAGTGCATCGCAGAACGATGGTTTCACGGCTGCCGTTTCCGATCGGGCGTTAATCAACTTTGCAGCGCCGGATAGGTCTTTTGCCCAAGATGGAACGAGGCCCCAACGCATCAGGGACAATTTCCTGATTGGTTCCTTCGGATTCTGGCGAATGACCGGGACTGGCTGCGTCGGAGCAATGTTGTAGCGGGGACTCCAATCTTCGTCCGTTGAGGAGGCGAAGCGTTCCTCGATTATCTGCTTTCTGCGTGATAGTCGGTAGCGCCCACACATGCAAGAGATTATTTCAGATCATGCAAGTGCGCGGTCATTCGGCGAAGTCCGCTTTCTTGGGGCAGCCTTCACAGTTGCGCCAAAGTTCTTACGTTCGGCATGTTTGCAAATTCTTGCACAAGCTAGATTGCCGATCAAAAGCCTGTATTGACGGTCACTCCAGCCTAGAGCACAATTAGGTAGCTCGACCTTATTGACTCCCCTGAGGGCCTGACTGTCGAGCTGGGCCTCTTTCAAGAAACTCCATTCCTAAGGTTCGCCACGATGCTTACCCGTGTTCTTTCGTGTTTGCTGCTCGTCAGCGCAATTTCGATGACTCAGCGAAGCCCTGCGGAGATGTTCCAATCAGCGCCGCGGCAAACCGGGCCAGCCATGGTTGGTGCACACCCACCCGCTCGTCGTCAGCCGCTCGGAAGTGGAGCATCATTCCTGCCGTCAGGCCACTGGAGCAAAGTTGCGGCATCTCTGTCGTCGGCCCCGAGCAGTGTGAATACCGCAAGTTCAATTTTCTTTGAAGTGCCGTCCTACCCTTCCGATGGCTACGGAGCGCATTTGATCTCTTTAGCGGATGTCAACGATGACGGAAAGCCCGACTTGCTAGTCGCAAACCCCTGTCCGGGCCTTGATTGCTATAGCCATGGCGGCAACAACGGAACGGTTGCGGTGTTGCTGGGCAATGGCGACGGCACATTTCAAGAGCCCGGCATTTACAGCGTCGGTTTCAATCCGACCTCCACAGCAATTGCTGACGTTAACGGGGACGGTAAAGCCGACTTGCTCGTGCTCAACCTGTGCTCGGATTCCATTTGTTCCGGCGACGGGAGCGTGAGCGTACTGCTGGGCAACGGTGACGGCACCTTTCAAGCGGCGGTGGGCTATGACTCTGGCGGCTCCAATGGTACTTCCATCGCGGTGGCGGATGTAAACGGTGACGGCAAACCCGACCTATTGGTCGCCAACGGCAGTGGAGTGGGTGTGCTCCTCGGCAATGGCGACGGCACCTTTCAATCTGTGGTTGGTGTGAGCGATGCATCTGCGTCTGTTGTCGTGGTGGCGGATGTGAACGGCGACGGCAAACCCGACTTGCTGACTAACGGGTGCCCGAGCGGTAACACCTGCTCGAATGGGGGAGTTGTCGGTGTCGTGCTCGGTAATGGGAACGGCACGTTCCAACCTGAGGTCACCTACGGTTCGGGTGGCAGCGCCGCATACTCCATCGCGGTGTCGGATGTAAACAGGGATGGCAAACTCGACGTGTTGGTCGCCAACGGCAGTGGCGTGGCGGTGCTGCTCGGCAACGGCAACGGTACTTTTCAATCTGCAGTAGGTGTGAGCGATGCATCTGGGTCTATTGTCGCGGCTGCGGATGTGAATGGCGACGGCAAACCCGACTTGCTGACTAACGGGTGCCCGAACGGTAACACCTGCTCGAACGGAGGAGTTGTCGGTGTCGCTCTCGGCAACGGGGACGGCACGTTCCAACCTGAGGTCACCTACGGTTCTGGTGGTTCCAGTGCTAGTTCATTAGCGGTTGCGGATGTTAATGGGGACGGCAAACTCGATGTGCTTGCGGGCAATGTTGGTGTCGGAGTTGTAGGTGTGCTGCTCGGCAACGGTGACGGCACTTTTCCGTCGGAGGTCACTTACGGCTCCGGCGGCTCCTACGCCGAGTCCGTTGCTGTGGCTGACCTAAACGGCGACGGCAAACCGGATTGGGTTGTGGCCAACCAGTGTGAGGCAGCCAACTGCCCGAGCGAACTTGGAATTGTAGGTGTCTCGCTCGGCAACGGCGACGGCACCTTCCGTCCTGCGGTGACGTATTCGTCCGGTGGCTACTATGCGATCTCTATCGCAGTTGCGGATGTTAATGGCGACGGGAAACCCGATCTGCTCGTCGCCAACCAGTGTCCGATGAACGTCAATTGTTTTGAATCAGGCAATACGGCGCTCGGAGTTGTGGGCGTTCTCCTCGGCAATGGCGATGGCACCTTCCGTCCGGTGGTGACGTACTCGTCTGGTGGCTACTACGCGACTTCTATAGCAGTGGCTGACGTTAACGGTGACGGCAAACCCGACCTCCTTGTGTCCAACTTGTGTCAATCGAGCACGGGATGTTCCAGCACGCCCGGAACTGTTGCGGTCTTGCTCGGCAACGGGGACGGCACTTTCCAGTCGGCGGTGAGTTACGTCTCCGGAGGCGGTGGCGCGTATTCGATCGCAGTGGCGGATGTAAACGGTGATGGGAAACCTGATCTGCTTGTGGCCAGCGCATGTCAGACTAGCAGCCCCTGTGGGATCGGCTCTTCGTACGGTGGTGTGGGCGTTCTGCTGGGCAATGGCGATGGTACCTTTCAATCCGCAGTCAGCTATTTCTCAGGGGGTGAGACTGCGTATTCGATCGCGGTGGCTGACGTCAACAAGGACGGTAAGCTGGATGTATTGGTTGCTAACGGATGCAATACAGACGACCCGGATTGCCCAAACTCATACGGAGACATGGGTGTGCTGCTCGGAAACGGGGATGGGACTTTCCAATCGGTCAAGACTGGGGCCTATGCTCTGACTGCGCTCGGACAGGGCCAACTCGCGGCCGCCGATTTCAATGGCGATGGAAACGTAGACGTCGTGATGGGCAGCGGAGCGGTTCTTTGGCTTGGGAATGGCGACGGTACCTTCCAGCCCCCCTTGGTGCTTGGGGTAACCGGGCCGGGAGCGGCGATTGGCGACTTCAACCTCGACGGCAAACCCGATGTCGCGGTCGGCGGCGGAGGCGGCGTGACCGTCCTTCGTAATGTCACCCAAGGGTTCCGCTACGTAACTTCAACGACAGTGGGTTCTTCAGCGAATCCTGCCAATATCGGGCAACCATTGACCCTAAGTTCAAGCGTGATGTCGGTATTCAGCGCGGGTGCGCTCACTGGCAACGTCACGTTCTACGACGGCGCGAATGTGCTGGGAACAACCCCAGTCAGCAGCGGCCACGCGGCGCTCACGACGTCGTCTCTGTCCTTGGGCACGCATTGGATCACAGCTGTTTACGCAGGTGATGCGGCGTACTTGAGCAGTACTTCAAAAGTCCTGAATCAATTCGTACAGGGCGCAACCGTTCAGCTTTCTAAGTCGAATCTAGCGTTTGGCAACCAAACCGTAGGCATCGCCAGCACTGTTCAGACCGTGATGCTCTCGAACACGGGCAACATCGCTCTCACCGTTAGCCCGCTCACGATCACCGGAGCCAATGCGGGCAGTTTCTCGGAGACCAACAACTGCGTCCCATCGGTTGCGGCTGGCAAGAGCTGCACGATCACGGTGACCTTCAAACCGCAGGCGGTTGGCACGCGAACGGCTGCTGTCAGCATTACGGACAGCGCCCCCGGCAGCCCGCAACAGATTTCGCTCTCCGGTGTCGGTGTGCGTCCGGCGGTGACGTTCGCCCCAACCAACCTTACTTTCCCGACGACAGTTGTCTTCTCAACCAGCAAGGTTCAGACGGTCACTCTCACCAACACCGGACTTGGAATCTTGGAAATCAACAAAGTCGCAATCACAGGCCCGTTCACTGAGACGAAGACCTGTGGAGCGACCGTTAGTCCGGGTGGCAGTTGTGCTTTCAGCGTGACGTTCAAGCCCACGACGATCGGTGCGCTAACTGGCTCGATCACGCTCACTGACAACGCTGCGACAAGTACACAAGACGTGGCACTGAAAGGAACAGGAACCTACATTCTGCTTGCGCCAACCACGGAGAACTTCGGTACGCAGCCCGTTGGCACGACCAGCTTGACCAAGACGATCACGCTGAGCAACAAGGGAAGTGTGGCCGTGAATATCACGAAGGTTTCAATTGTTGGGACAGACCCCAGTGATTTCAGCCAGACCAACAACTGCGGCACCGGTGTGGCGGCAGGCGGAAGCTGCTTCATCAAAGTGAAGGCGAAACCGACAGCAAAGGGGACGAGGACAGCAACGATTTCGGTGACTGACAACGGTGGAGGCAGTTCGCAAAAAGTGAGTCTAGTAGTGACGGGGACGTAGGAGAGTGAGAGGGCAGGAATCCAGTTTTGAGTCAAAAAGGCTACTCATCTTGCCGAAGGACGCCATGACCCGTATTTACATTGTGCTCAGCACGCTTTTGGTCAGTGCAATTGCCCTGACGCAGTCAACCTCAGTAACGCCGACCCATCCAGATACTCAGCTCAAGATCATAGAGACTTATGGCAAGCTGCCGCTGAGCTTTGAGGCAAATCAGGGGCAGACTGACGAACGGGTGAAATTCTTGTCTCGCGGCCCCGGCTACGCACTCTTCCTTACGGACGATGAAGCTGTGTTCTCTCTACGTGAAGGCACATCAAAGCAAGCCGGTCTCCACGCCAAGCGGTTCTCGCCTGACGCGGCGAAGGCGTCTAGCACCGTTCTGCGGATGAAACTCGTGAAGGCCAACCGCGCGGCAAAGATCACGGGAGGGGATGAATTGCCCGGCAAGAGCAACTACTTCATAGGAAACAATCCCAAGAAATGGCGCAACGATGTGCCTGAGTATGAGAAGGTGAAATACAACGGCGTCTATTCGGGAATTGATTTGGTCTACTACGGGAACCAACGTCAGCTAGAGTACGACTTTGTTCTAGCACCCGGTGCTGACCCGCATCGCATTCAGTTCGACATTCGCGGGGCCAAGAGAATCAGCCGCGACAAAAGCGGGGACTTAGTGCTGCAAATCTCAGACGGTGAACTGCGCTGGCATAAGCCGCTGGTCTATCAGGAAAAAGGTGGCGAAAGGACGGAAATTGAAGGGCGTTACACGATCAGACACGGGCGGGTTGGTTTTGAATTGGCAGCTTATGACCCGAGACAGTCGCTGATCATTGATCCTGTACTTGGATATTCGACCTACCTTGGCGGTAGTAACTATGATTTCGGCCAAGGCATCGCCGTGGATACTGCGGGCAACGCCTATGTCACGGGATATACAGAGTCAACGAACTTTCCAACGATGAACCCTCTGCAGTCCTACAATGGTTCTGGAGGCGAAGAAGGCTTCGTTACCAAGTTGAACCCCTCGGGCTCGGCTTTGGTTTATTCCACCTACCTTGGCGGCACTGGCGGAGGTGACGGTGCGCAAGCTATCACCGTGGATACCTCGGGTAACGCTTACGTCACGGGCTTCGCCAGCTCAACCGATTTTCCGACCGTAAACCCCGTGCAGGCTACGAACGCCGGTGGCTACAGCGACGCCTTCGTGGCCAAGCTCAATCCCACTGGATCGGCTTTAGTTTACTCGACCTACCTTGGCGGCAGCGGGCAAGATCAAGGCAACTCCATCGCGGTGGACAGCTCTGGTAATGCATATTTGATCGGCGTTACATTCTCAACCGACTTCCCGACAGCTAATCCCATGCAAGTGGCATTAGGTGGTGTCCAAGATGCCTTTGTGACCGAGCTGAATGCGTCCGGCTCGGCATTGGTATATTCCACCTACTTTGGCGGCAGCAGTAATGACAGTGGCTCCGGCATCGCGGTGGACAGCTCGGGCAATGCCTACGTCACCGGATACACCGCCTCAACTGACTTTCCTATAATGAACCCTCTGCAAAGCTACGGGGGTGATGGCGATGCCTACGTTGCGAAGCTCAATGCGACTGGGTCTGCGTTGGTTTATTCGACCTTTCTTGGCGGCAGCGGTAATGACAATGGCTCCGGCATTGCCGTGGATGTTTCGGGCAACGCCTACGTGACCGGCAACACGCAATCAACGAACTTTCCAACAATGAACCCCGTGCAATTGGCCAACGGCGGAAGTACCGACGCCTTCGTTGCCAAGCTTAATGCGTCTGGCTCAGCGTTGGTATATTCCACCTACCTTGGCGGTAGCGGTAATGATTTGAGCTTTGGTATCGCTGTGGACAGCTCGGGTTATGCTTTCGTCACGGGATATACCGACTCAACCAACTTTCCGACCGTGAATCCCGTGCAGCCTAAGTACGGAGGAGACCTCGATGCTTTCGTAGCCAAGCTCAGCCCCACCGGATCAGCTTTGGTTTACTCAACTTACTTTGGTGGCAACCTCCAAGAAGAGGGCACCGGCATTGCTGTTGACAACGCTGGACATGCTTACTTCGTCGGCGTTACATTTTCAAGCAATTTCCCTACAACGCCGGGGGCCTTTCAGACTACGTGCGGAGGAGGTTGCAATGAATCAACCGATATAAATGATGCCTTCGTAGCAACGCTCTCACCCACCCCGGTTGTAACGCTCTCTACCAGCAGTCTCAGTTTTGGCAATCAGAACGTCGGCACGACGAGCACCCCACGGAGCCTCACTCTAACCAATTCTGGTGATGGTGCATTGAACATAGGCAGCATCTCGCCGACTGGCGACTTTTCTCAGATCAACACTTGCCCAGTGAGCGGAAGTTTGGCCGCAGGGTCGAACTGTACGATCTCGGTCACTTTTGCACCCGGCGTCGAAGGCACCCGGAATGGCGCGTTGACGATCACAGATGATGCGATCGGCAGTCCACAGTCGGTTTCACTCAGCGGTGTGGGCATTGGCCCGCTAGTCATGCTCTCGTCCACGGGCCTTCGCTTCGGCAACCAGACGGTAGGCATCGCTAGTGCCTCACAGATTCTGATGCTCACAAATACGGGTAACGGGCCAATGACGGTGACTTCAGTCAGCATCACGGGTGCCAATAAGGGCAGCTTTTCCGAGACGAACAACTGCGTCCCCTCGGTCGCGGCTGGCAAGAGTTGCACGATCACGGTAAGTTTCAAGCCTAATCTCACCGGTAGCCTTGGCGCAGCAGTCACGATCAAAGACAACGCTCCCGGCAGTCCTCAGTCTGTCTCGCTTTCTGGCGTCGGTGTGCGTCCCGCTGTGACACTCGCGCCTACGGTCTCGACCTTCGCAGATCAAACGGTCTATACGACGAGCAAGGTTCAGACAGTGAAGCTGACAAACACGGGTCTTGGCATCTTGAAAATCAGCAAGGTCACGGTCACCGGGCCGTTCACCCAGACCAACACTTGCGGCTCCAGCGTCAATCCGGGAATCAGCTGCACGTTTAGCGTGACGTTCAAGCCCACGACGATCGGTGCGCTAACTGGCTCCATCACTCTCACTGACAACGCAGCGGTCAGCACGCAGAGTGTAACGCTGAAGGGAACGGGAACCTACATTCTGCTTGCTCCGACAACCGAGAACTTTGGCACGCAGCCGGTAGGCACAACGAGTTTGGCAAAGACGATCACCTTGACCAACAAAGGCAGTGTGGCGGTAAGCATTACGAAGATTTCAATTGTCGGCCTAGACCCCGGTGATTTTAGCCAGACTCACACGTGCGGGACGAGTGTCGCGGCGGGCGCAAGCTGCTTTATCAAGGTAAAGACCAAACCGACGGCCACCGGCACGCGGACAGCATCGGTTTCAGTAGCTGACGATGGAGGCGGGAGTCCGCAGAAGGTGAGTCTGGTTGTGACGGGAACGTAGTCTTGATTCCATCTCCAAATCCCTGTCAAATGATATTTGATGAGGAGTGCAAACATGGAAAACACAGAAACGGTTTCGCAAAAACTGGCTCGACTGATCAAGAAGGCCGAAGCATCGGGGCGTCGTCTTACAGACGGATCGTCAAAGATCAAGGCGATGGGCTTTGTCGGAGGAGTTCGGAAAC
>Ga0209698_10008214_pt1 | contig 10814 bp, 8 predicted proteins | sample LitLauG_LLR_2012_FD_187203 | JGI IMG/M metagenome (GOLD analysis project Ga0209698, IMG submission 187203) | Freshwater sediment microbial communities from Pennsylvania, USA - Little Laurel Run_MetaG_LLR_2012 (SPAdes) (version 2) | ecosystem: Environmental > Aquatic > Freshwater > Creek >... | reverse complement strand
GGCTTGGCGCCCATTTCCGCCTCGACGCGCTGGCCTCTTTTTTCCTCGTCGTCGTCAATCTCGGAGGGGCCGCGGCGAGCCTTTATGGTCTCGGCTACGGCCACTACGAAGCGACGCCGCACCGCGTGCTTCCGTTTTTTCCCGCCTTTCTGGCGGGCATGAATCTCGTGGTGCTGGCGGACGACGCGTTCTCTTATTTGCTGTGCTGGGAATTCATGTCGCTCGCGTCCTGGGCGCTGGTCATGGCGCACCACCGTGAAGCCGCCAACGCCAAGGCAGGCTATATCTATCTGGTGATGGCAGGCTTCGGCACGCTGGCGCTGCTGCTGGCCTTCGGCCTGTTGGCAGGAGCGGCGGGAGATTACGGATTTGCAGCCATTCGCGCGGCTCCGCATACGCCATACGCGGCGGCGCTGGTATTGACCCTGATGTTGCTCGGTGCCGGATCAAAGGCCGGCCTGGTGCCGTTGCACGTCTGGCTGCCGCTCGCGCATCCCGCGGCGCCGAGCCACGTTTCCGCGCTGATGAGCGGCGTCATGACCAAGGTCGCGATCTACGGTTTCATTCGCATCGTGTTCGATCTGTTGGGGCAACCGGCGTGGTGGGCCGGCGTCGTCGTCCTCTTCGTCGGTGGCATCACCGCCGTGATGGGCATCCTGTATGCGATGATGGAAAACGACCTCAAGCGCCTGCTCGCCTACTCCACGATCGAAAATGTCGGCGTCATCTTCGCGAGCCTCGGTCTTGCGCTGGCGTTTCAGGCCAACGGCCTGAAGCTATTGGCAGCGCTCGCCTTCACCGCCGCGCTGTTTCATGTGCTCAACCATTCGTTCTTCAAGAGCCTGCTGTTCTTCGGAGCCGGCGCCGTTCTGACGGCGACGGGCGAGCGGGACATGGACAAATTGGGCGGCCTCATCCATCGAATGCCGCTCACCAGCTTCGTCTTTCTCGTTGGCTGCGTCGCCATCTCGGCTCTCCCGCCGTTCAACGGCTTCGTCTCGGAGTGGCTGATCTTCCAGGCGGTGTTGCAAAGTCCGGAGCTGCCGCAGTGGGCCCTGAAGATCATGGTGCCCGCGGTCGGAGCGCTGCTGGCACTCGCTGCCGCAGTGGCGGCTGCCTGCTTCGTCAAGGCATATGGCGTCGCCTTTCTCGGGCGGCCGCGCAGCGTCGCGGCGGAAGCTGCGCATGACGTCGACCGATACTCGCTTGCGGCCATGTTCATCCTCGCCACTCTTTGCCTGTTCGCCGGAATCCTGCCGGGACCGGTGATCGATGCGCTGGCGCCGATCACGACCGAGATTCTCGGCGGCAACATGCCGATCCAGGCCAACGAGGCGTGGCTCTCGATCGTGCCGATCGCGGAGAGCAAGAGCTCGTACAACGGACTGCTGGTGATGGTATTCATCACGATATCCGCTTCGCTTGCGGTCTATTTCATCCACCGCTTCGCATCGCAAGCCTTGCGTCGAGGGCCGGCTTGGGGCTGCGGCTTCTCCGATCCGACGCCCGCGGCGCAGTATTCCGGAACGAGCTTCGCGCAGCCGATCCGTCGCGTGTTCGGAACGATGCTGTTCCACGCCCGCGATCATGTCGAGATGCCGCCCCCCGGAGACATCAGGCCGGCGCGACTGCGAATCGAACTGCATGACCTGATCTGGGAAGGGATGTACGCGCCGATCGCGGGAGCGGTCGGCCTCTCCTCCGATCGGCTCAACCGCCTGCAGTTCCTGACCATCCGGCAATATCTCAGTCTGGTGTTTGCCACCCTCGTCACGCTGCTCTTGGCGCTCGCGATATGGTCGTGATCTCCGACATCGTTGTTCAGGGCATACAGATGCTGCTGGTGCTGTTGCTCGCTCCGCTGCTGACCGGCTTCGTGCGCAAGGTCAAGGCCCGCCTGGTGCGCCGCCAGGGCGCCTCGGTGTTTCAGCCCTATCGCGATCTGCTGCGTCTGCTCCGCAAGGAAGTCGTGCTGGCCGATAACGCATCATGGCTGTTCCGAGTGACACCTTACATCACCTTTGCCGCAATCTGGGTCGCGGCGGCGCTGGTGCCGACATTCGCGACCGGCCTGTTGTTCAACTGGACGGCCGATCTGATCGCCATCGTCGCGCTGCTCGGCAGCGCACGCTTCTTTCTCGCGCTCGCGGGGATGGACGTCGGCACCAGTTTCGGCGGCATCGGCTCCAGCCGCGAAGTCATGATCGCGGCGCTGGCGGAACCGGCGATGCTGTTGATCGTGTTTTGCATGGCGCTGGTTGCCGGTTCGACCCAGCTCTCGACGGTCGCGAATTTCATGGCTTCGTCCCACGTCGGCCTGCGGGTGTCGCTGGGCATGGCCGTGATCGCGCTGATCATGGTGGCGCTCGCCGAGAACGCGCGTATTCCGGTCGACAATCCTGCGACGCATCTGGAGCTCACCATGGTGCATGAAGCGATGGTGCTTGAATATTCCGGCCGCCATCTTGCAATGATCGAATTCGGCGCGTTTCTCAAGCTATTGCTCTACGTCTCGCTGATCGCCTGCGTGTTCCTGCCCTGGAAGATCGCTGTGTTCGGAACGGGCCCGTTGGCCTATGCGATCGGGACCGCCGCCTACCTCGTCAAGCTTGTAGTCGCCGGCTTTTTCCTGGCGCTGTTCGAGACGGCGACTGCGAAGATGCGCGTATTTCGCGTTCCGCAATTTCTTGGCGCCGCGCTGATGCTGGGCTTGCTCGGCACGCTCTTGCTGTTCGTGTCGAGGAGTTTCTGATGCAGATGCACAGCCTCTCCTTCGACATCTCGCACACGCTGGCCGGCGGGCTCGTCCTGATCTCCTTCATGATGCTGTACCAGGACCGGCTTTATTCGCTGCTCAACGTTTTTGCAATCCATGCCCTGGTGCTCGCGCTCTCCGTCGCCTGGCAGGCTTTTGTCCAGGACGCACCTCATCTCTACATCACCGCTGCCATCGCTCTCGTCTTCAAGGCGGTCGTCATTCCGGTGGCGCTGCATCGCATCGTCAAGCAGCTTGGCATTCACCGCGACATCGAATCGGTCGTGGGTGTCGGCCCGACCATGCTCGCCGGGATGGCGCTGGTCGCCCTCTCGATGGTGCTGATGCTGCGGGTGACCGCCGAAGCCGACCCCCTGGCGCGCGAGGATCTTGCCTTCGCGCTGTCGGTCGTGCTGCTGGGACTTCTGGTCATGGTGACGCGCCGCAACGCCGTCAGCCAGGTGGTGGGATTCATGTCGCTCGAGAACGGACTGGTGCTTGCGGCGACCGGTGCCAAGGGGATGCCACTGGTCGTCGAGATCAGCGTCGCCTTCTCGATTCTGATCGCTTTCATCGTGATCGGCATCTTCCTGTTCCGAATCCGCGAACGCTTCGATTCCGTCGATGTTTCCGCGCTTGACGACTTCCGGGGTGAACAGCGATGAGCGCAGCTTCATTCGAACCGGTAGCCGCGGTCCTCTTGATTCCGATCGTCTCGGCCGCGCTATTGGCCGCGCTGCCAGGATACCGGCTGACCGCGCGTCTAAACGTGGTCGCGAGTCTGGCGACATTTCTCGCCGCGCTCTCGCTGTTTGTGGTGGAACGTCCGCAGCCGGGGCCCTATGTGCTGGTCGACGACCTCAACATCGTCTTCATCGTGTTGAATACGTTCGTCGGTTTCACCACCAGTATCTTCAGCGCAAGCTACATCGCGCATGAAATGGAAACCGGCCGCTTGACGCCGAGATATCTGCGTTTCTACCACGCGATATACCAAATCATGATGTTCGGCATGAACCTCGCCTTCGTGTCGAACAATATCGGCTTGATGTGGGTTGCGGTCGAAATCGCCACCCTGACCACCGTGCTGATGGTCGGCATCTATCGTACCCACGCCGCGCTGGAAGCGGCCTGGAAATACTTCATCCTCGGTAGCGTCGGCATCGCACTTGCGTTGTTCGGCACCATCCTGGTCTACATGGCCGCGCGGCCAGTAGTTGGCGAAGGCCGTGACGCGATGGTTTGGACCCTCCTGATCCAACACGCCGAAAACTTCGAAGCGCCTCTTCTCAACGTCGCTTTCATCTTTCTGCTGCTCGGCTACGGCACCAAGGTCGGGTTGGCGCCACTGCATGCCTGGTTGCCCGACGCGCACGCCGAAGGCCCGACGCCGATATCGGCCGTGCTGTCGGGCCTGCTGCTCAACGTCGCGCTCTATGCGCTGTTGCGCTTCAAGATGTTGCTCGCCGCAAATCCCGCGGCGATCGCGCCCGGCCCGCTGATGGTGACGATCGGCCTGGTTTCGGTGGTGTTCGCAGCCTTCATGCTGTATCGCCGGCGCGACATCAAGCGCCTGTTCGCCTATTCCTCGATCGAGCACATGGGCATCATCGTGTTTGCGTTCGGCATGGGCGGCCCGCTCGCCAATTTTGCCGGGCTATTGCACATGGTGATGCACAGCCTGACCAAGTCGGCGATCTTCTACGCCGTCGGGCATATTTCACAGATCAAGGACACGCAGCGGATTTCCAGGATCCGCGGCCTGACAGTGACGCATCCGGCGCTCGGCTGGGGCCTGGTGACCGGCGTGGTCGCGATCACCGGCTTGCCGCCGCTCGGCATTTTCATGAGCGAATTTCTCATCGTCAGCTCGACATTTGCCCGGGCTCCCTTGCTCGCGATCGTGCTGGTGCTTGGGCTCTTGCTGGCCTTTGGCGCGCTGACGTTGCGGCTGACCAGCGTCGCGTTCGGAAAACCTCGCGGCAGCACGGCGCCCGCGGATGCTTCCTATGTCCCGATGTTTGCGCATCTCTCGCTGGTGCTGATCGCAGGAATCTATCTTCCGGCGCCGTTGGTCGCCTGGTTCCAGCACGTGGCTCGCCTTCTCGGATAGGATCAACAGGTTATGACCTCGCTGATCGATCGCATACTGGAAGGCCGCGAAATCCTGCAACGCAGGCCGTGGCCACGCGCCGTGGTGGGTGCTCACCTCTGGAGATTTGTGGCAAACGAACTGGCGCAGGGACACCTGAGCTTGCTCGGCCTTTGGGGCGAACCCTCAATGGTGCACATGGCGATCATGGATGAAGATACCGCAGAAATCGCCATCGTCAGCCTGGATTGCCCCGATGGCAGCTACGCCTCGATCGGCAGGCTTCACCCGCCGGCGCTTCGACTGGAGCGAACAGTGCACGATCTGTTCGGGCTATCGGCGCAAGGCTTGCCCGATACCCGTCCCTGGCTTGATCACGATAATTGGGGCGTGCGCTTCCCGTTGGGCGATCGCATCGACGCGCTGTCAAAGTCCGCACCTTATCGTTTCCTTCCGGTCGAGGGCGAAGGCCTGAACCAGATTGCGGTCGGCCCGGTGCATGCGGGCATCATCGAACCCGGACATTTCCGTTTTACGGCAAGCGGCGAAACCGTGGTCCGACTCGAGCAGCGGCTCGGCTACACGCACAAGGGCATAGAAGGGCTGATGTCAGGCGCCGATCTCGAGCGGGCAGTACAGCTCGCCGGACGGGTGTCAGGCGACAGCACGGTGGCTTACGCTTTTGCGTTTTCGCGGGCGGCGGAGGCCGCTTTGGAGCTTGTCGTGCCCGATCGCGCGGTGTTTCTGCGGGCGCTGCTCGCCGAACTCGAGCGGCTCGCCAACCATCTCGGCGACATCGGGGCGATCTGCAACGATGCCTCCTTCACCCTGATCCACGCGCATTGCAGCGTGTTGCGCGAGAGCGTGCTGCGCGCAGCCCTCAATGCATTCGGCCATCGGTTGATGCGGGACGTCATCACGCCCGGCGGCGTGACCCGTGACCTGAACGATGACGGAAAAGCAATCATCCGGGCGACGCTGGATAACATCCGCCTGCGCTTTCCTGTCTTGGTCGAGCTCTACGACAACACCGCATCGCTCCAGGATCGCACGGTCGATACCGGTGTGCTCAAGCCCGCATTAGCCAGGCAGTATGCTGCCGGAGGCTATGTCGGCCGGGCGTCCGGGCGATCGTTCGATGCGCGCCGGGCGCTGGCCTATCCGCCGTATGACAGCCTGCGCTTCGAGGTACCCGTCCTGAAGGAGGGCGATGTCAATGCGCGCGTCTGGATCAGGGTGCGCGAAATCGAGCAGAGCCTTTCGCTGATCGACCAGATCCTGGATCGGCTTCCCGAAGGCCCGTCAAGCACGCCCGTGGGGCGCTGGCGCGAGCCGAGCGAAGGCATGGCCATCGTCGAGGGATTTCGCGGCGACGTTCTGGTCTGGCTGCGCCTGCTCGATGGCCTGATCGAACGATGCCACCTCCGCGACCCCTCGTGGTTTCAGTGGCCGCTGCTGGAGGCCGCCATCGAGGGCAACATCGTTGCGGATTTTCCGCTCTGCAACAAGTCGTTCAACTGCTCGTATTCGGGCCACGACCTCTAAGGACAGTAAAAATGCGCAAGCTGCTTTTTGAAACCCTGTTTCGCCGGCCGTTCACCGAGCGGGCCCCGTCGTCGGACGATGCTGCAGTGACGGAACTCGCAACAGCCGTTGGCCACGCTGCGCGGCGGCGGCTCGGTCGGAGTCTCTCGATAAGAGAGGTCGACGCCGGCTCTTGCAATGGATGCGAACTCGAAATCCACTCGCTTAATAACGGCTACTACGACGTCGAACGCTTTGGCCTCCGGTTCGTTGCCTCGCCGCGCCATGCCGATGTGCTAATGGTGACCGGTCCCGTGACCAAGAACATGCGCGAAGCGCTCGCGCGCACCTATCATGCGGTCCCCAATCCCAAATGGGTCGTCGCGATCGGAGATTGCGCTCGGGATGGAGGGTGTTTCGCCGGCAGCTACGCAGTCGTTGGCGGGGTCTCCGAAGTCGTCCCTGTCGACCTCCACATCCATGGCTGTCCCCCTACTCCAACTGCTATGCTGAAGGGTCTTCTTGCGTTGCTCGAGCAGGCAGACACGGCCGCCGTTGCGCCTTGAAAATTGCTTCGATGTTGCGGTTGTTCCAGGCGGGAATAATCGCGGCGCCGATGCAGGGCATCGCAATATTGTTGGCAACATATGGTGGTCAGGAACGATGAGCATCGGAGTGGCCAGCTTCGGGGCGCTCAAGCAGATGCGCTCAAGCAGCAGGAGCGCAAGTCGCCGCGGATCGGCCGAGCCGACCATTGCAGCGATAATCATGCATTCATCGCGCCCGCTCCAACAGCTTTTGCTGCCGGACAATCTTCGGCTTTGGCTTCGTGACATGCTCCCGGAGTCGTACGCCTCGACCTCCGGTGGAACTCGGAACCCCCGGATTGATCAGCTCGATCCCGGCATTCTCGAGAGCAGAAACCAGCTTCATGAGAGAATCGACGTTGCCGCGGACGACGCCGTCACTGGCTTCCATACGCTGGATCGTCGGCACCGAAAGGTGTGCCAGCTCAGCCATTTGCCGCTGATCGATGTTCAGGAGCGCCCGAGCAGCCCTGAGCTGATTGGCGGTAATCATGAACTCGCTTCTCCAATTCCAGGTCAAATATATATTTATAACCAATAGATTGCTGTTTCAAGCATCAATTCATGGGCACTGTATATCAAAGAGCGCGTGGTTACCGAGTGACGCAAATCGTTGCGACGAGGATATCACTTTGGCGAAGCGTATCGTCAGCAAGCCCGTTCGAGCTTTGAGAGCCAAGCGCTGCTCGGTGCGCTCGATCATGGTCCGCCGCGCATTCCGGTCATCTCTCTTGGTAACGAAGCGCATCGACAAGTAAGGCAAAAGCCTGCGCTGGCTGCCTGCGGCTTGGATAGTACAGGTGATATCCCGAAAAGGGTGCACACCAGTCCTCGAGGACACGGATCAGCCGACCCTGTGCGACGTCGGCGTTGACCCCGTCCTCCGGCAGGTACGCAAGACCAAGCCCGGCACGCACCGCCTTAAGCCTCAACGCGATGTTGTTGAAGACCACCGGACCCTCGACGCGGACTTTGAGCGCACGGCCCCGTTTCTCGAATTCCCAGGGATAAAGCCCGCCGTAGGTCGGCAGGCGGATATTGATGCACTGGTGAGCAGTCAGATCCTGCGGCCTCTTGGGTTTAGGTCGTTTAGCGAAATAGGACGGTGAGCCCACCACCGCCATGCGGAAGTCGGGTCCAATCCGGACCGCGATCATGTCCTTTGCGACCTGCTCGCCGAGGCGAACTCCGGCGTCGTAACGTTCGGCGACGATGTCGGTGAGCCCATGGTCGACGATGAGCTCGACTTTGATCTCGGGATAGGCAGGCAGCAGCCTCTCAAGCGCCGGCCACATGATGGATTCCGCCGCATGCTCACCCGCTGTGATTCGGATATTGCCTGCGGGCTTGTCCCGCAACTCGCTCAGCGCCGCCAAGTCCGTTTCGATCTGGTCCAAGCGCGGTCCGATGGATCGCAACAGGCGTTCGCCGGCTTCCGTCGGAGAAACGCTGCGCGTGGTCCGCGCGAGCAAGCGGACTCCGAGGCGCATCTCCAGGACTCTGATCGCATGGCTCAATGCTGATTGCGACACGCCGAGCTTCGCCGCCGCCCGGGTGAAGCTGCGTTCCCTGGCAACCTCCAGAAAGCCCAGGAGGTCATTGAGATTTTCCCGAAGCATTCATGAGTCCAATTCATAGACACATGCATATTCTAGCACCTAATCGCATGGAGGGCGCGGAATTAAGTTTAGGCGGCTTGATCGGCGTCAAGCACCAAGGTGCCTCGATGCGGTCGCATCGTTGCTCATAAAGGATCGGGAGAGGCTGATGGATATCAAACGGAACGGCTCGCGCCCGTCCGGAAAAGGACCGGCCGAATATTTCACCGGTGCGGTCCGCGTCGACCCGCTGTTCGAGGCGCCGGAGCCAGCCCGCGTGCGGAGCGCCCACGTCACCTTCGAGCCGGGCGCGCGCACCGCCTGGCACACCCATCCGCTCGGGCAAACGCTGATCGTCACCTCCGGGCTTGGCTGGGTACAGCGGGAGGGCGGTCCGATCGAGGAGATCAGGCCAGGCGACGTTATCTGGTTTCCACCTGGCGAGAAGCACTGGCACGGCGCGACCGCCACGACCGGCATGAGTCACTTCGCCATCCAGGAAGCGCTGAACGGCAGCACCGTGGAGTGGATGGAGAAGGTCAGCGACGCCCAGTATCGGCTCGGATCGCAAACAGGAGAATGAGATGAAGAAGAGAACACTGGGAAAGCGTGGACTTGAAGTATCAGCCATCGGCTTCGGCTGCATGGGCCTGAATTTCGGGTACGGCCATGCACTGGAGAAGCAGGACGCGGTGAATCTCATCCGCGCGGCCTATGACCGTGGCGTGACGTTCTTCGATACCGCCGAGGTCTACGGACCATTCACCAACGAGGAGCTGGTCGGCGAAGCGCTCGCACCCGTTCGCGACCAAGTCGTCATCGCCACGAAATTCGGCTTTAACATCGATCAGGCGACGGGCAGGCAGTCCGGAATGAACAGCCGCCCGGCGCATATTCGCGAGGTCGCCGAAGCCTCCCTCAAGCGGTTGAAGACCGATCACATCGACCTGTTCTACCAGCACCGTGTCGATCCGGACGTGCCGATCGAGGACGTTGCCGGCGCCGTCAAAGAGCTGATCAAGGAGGGAAAGGTCAAGCACTTCGGCCTGTCCGAGCCGGGCGCGCAAACCGTCCGACGCGCCCATGCCGTGCAGCCGATCACTGCGCTCCAGAACGAATACTCGCTCTGGACCCGCGGCCCCGAGACTAACGGCATCCTGCAAGCCTGTGAGGAACTCGGGATCGGCTTCGTGCCCTATAGCCCTCTCGGCAAGGGCTTCCTGACCGGAGCGATGAGCGAGAACACCAAGCTCGCGGAGAACGACTTCCGCAGCAGCCTGCCGCGCTTCACGCCCGAAGCGATGAAGGCGAACCTGGCGCTCGTGGATCTCCTCAAGCGGATCGGCGAGCGCAAGAAGTCCACACCGGCGCAGATCGCGCTGGCCTGGCTGCTGGCGCAGAAGTCCTGGGTCGTTCCGATCCCGGGTACCACGAAGCTCAGCCGCCTGGAGGAGAACTTGAAGGCTGCCGACGTTGAACTTACGGCCGATGATCTCGCAGAGATCAAGAAGGCGGCCGCCTCGATCAAGGTCGAGGGCGAACGCTATCCGCCGCAGCTGATGGCGACTACCGGGCGCTGACAGACAGCACGCCACGCCGCCTCGTATGCAATATGCCGTGCGCCGCTCGGCAATGAAGCTGCCGTGAAGACCGACGTCACGAAGCACGAACAGGTCCGGAACCTTGTCGAAACCGCCGTGAGGTCCCTACTGACGCATCGAGGTCATCATAAACAACGCCGGCCTGATGCCGCACTCGTCCCTCGCTGGGGTCCGAAAGCATCAAAACGCGAGAAAGCCCCGTAATACCTGGGCTTCTGTTGGTCGGAGCGGCGAGATTTGAACTCGCGACCCCTAGTCTCCCAGACTAGTGCGCTAACCGGGCTGCGCCACGCTCCGATGCCGTTCCCTTAGCTTCGATCAGGCTGTCGCGCAAGGCGCGTGATTCGCCCTTCTGAACTGCGCTCGCTCGGTGATGACGCTAGCCGTCCTTGAGTGCAGCAGCGAGCAGTTGTCGGCAGGCGATCAGCTCATCCAGAGCCCCCCTGAGGCGAGCCAGATCCACCCCCGGGGCAAGGTCGGCAACGCCAGGAATCGGGTCTTCATCGTCGAATACCTCGGCAACCCTTCCCCGGCCCCGCTCTGCCCGGCGCGGAATGCCGCTTTCCTCCGAGCTTTCGTAGTCGTCATCATCCAGATCGACTGGTGGAGTTGCATCGTCGTCGCGCTCGAGAATGCTTTGACCGATCACCTCTTCGA
>Ga0209698_10008213_pt1 | contig 10815 bp, 12 predicted proteins | sample LitLauG_LLR_2012_FD_187203 | JGI IMG/M metagenome (GOLD analysis project Ga0209698, IMG submission 187203) | Freshwater sediment microbial communities from Pennsylvania, USA - Little Laurel Run_MetaG_LLR_2012 (SPAdes) (version 2) | ecosystem: Environmental > Aquatic > Freshwater > Creek >... | reverse complement strand
CTTCCGTAACTTCCAAAATTACAGACTTCGCGTGAAGGTGTTATGTTCTTAGAAATCAGTTCAGGATCGGGGGGTGCCCCCGTTGTTGGCGTAGAGCCGCCCCCGTTGTTGGCGTAGAGCCTAAGTCTATGAGGAATTGGTAGCGCTAACGGGAATCGAACCCGTATTTAAGCCTTGAGAGGGCTCCGTCCTAACCGTTAGACGATAGCGCCACGGAACGTTTTCATTATACTACCGCTTCGCCGCGATCTTCATCTTCAATTCCACGTTTTGCTGGCTCGCCTGCTGCACCTCGACCGTGATCCCCGCGGCGCGGCACCCGGCGAGGTTTTCGGCCTCGTACAGGTCACACGGAGCCTCGTCCAGCCATGCGGTCAGAATGTACCGCCCCGGCGCGATGCCGTGAATTTGGAACACGCCGTTTTCGTCCGACGCACCCTGCCGGTACTGCTGCACGCGGCCTCCCGGCGGATCGGGGATCAGCGCGACCACAGCCCGGCTCCAAAGGCTGTCGTCCGAGCCGGTCACGCGCCCCGACACGCTGCCGCCGCGCGAATCGAGCACCACTTCGAACGGCTTATCCACCGATGCCGCGCTGCCGTCGATGCCAAACGGCAAGAGGTCGGCTCCATTCACCAACACCGCCGATACGTAAAAATCGTTGGGTAGACTATCCACGAACAGGTCATACGTTTCCCCGCCCGCCAGAGCGAAACGGAAACCGGCGTCGCCGCTGGCCGCATTCACGATCTTGGCGCGCTCATTGCGAGGCTCCAGGCGCACAGCGGGAGTTTCGCCCAGCCTCACTTCGCCGTCGGTCCGCAGCATCGCGAGGCCGGCGCGCTCTGCTTCCACCGTGACGTCGGCGTCGTCGATATCGAAATGCCCGACCGTGATGGGGACGCGCCCGGTCAGTGCCTTTCCTCCGTCCGAGGCGTCAGCCCACAGGAGATAGCTGCCCGGCACGATATCTTGAATCTCGAAACGTTTCTCCCGGTCAAACTTCGCGGCCTGGGGAACCGCCAGCGCCGCGACGCCGCGCCCGTCCACCTGCTGCAGCAGGATGTTGGCGGCGATCGCGGACCCGCTCACGCCACTGATCACGCGCCCGCGCACCGTCACCTTCTTCACGCGTTCCAGAACAATATCGATCGCTGCCACCTCCCGCCCATAATCGAGCGGCACGGCGGATGCCTGGCTCAACCCAAGCGCGCGCGGATAAAACGTCGTTGCCGGACGCGGCGCACCAACATCGCGGCGCTGCTCGTTGGCCAGCGTGGGAGAATTGTATATCGCAGCCACCAGATACGCGCCCGGCCCAAGCCCGAACATGCGATATTCGCCGCGATCATTGGTGGTCACCAGATTCGCCCTCTGATAGCTGTGGCGCAGACGCTGGCGGACTTCGCGATACGCAATCACCTGGACACCGATCGCCGGCTCGCCGTCGTCGAACATCACACGCCCGGCCATCACCCCGAACGGACGCAGGCGGAACTGGAGGCCCGAAAGCGTCTGCTTCTCGCCGACAGCGAAGACGCGTGGCAAATGTTGCAGGCCGAGCATACAATCGGACGAGAAAAGATAGCCGTCGCGCGACGCGTGGATGCTATAGCGGCCCACCGGAATATCGCGCAGGGAAAACGCGCCTCGCTCATCCGTATCCATCCCGACCGACTCGGCGCCCGCAGCCACAGGCGTCAGCACCACGTGTGCTCGGCGCAAAGGCTGCAAGGTGACGTCGTTGATCACCGTGCCTTCCACGGCGTTTTGCGCCAGCAGCGCAGAGGAGAACAGAACCGCGACAAGGAATCGGCTCATCTCAATTCATGACGCGCGAACCATCCTGCGCGTGCAATTAATACGTCTCAATCGCCGGTTCCGGCGGCGGAGGCGGCGCGGAGCGCATGCGCAGATGATAGACCACCGCGCCTGTGGCCACGGTCACCGCGGCGGCGAGCGACACCAGGGGCTTCAATTGCAGTCCGCGCACCGTCATCCACAATCCGATCAAGATGAACATCAGAGGAAATAGCGGATAGCAGAAGCTCACCACGCGCAGTTTGCGCCAGCCCGCGCCGCGCCGCAGACGGATCAGCGCCACCACGCTCATCACCGCGAAGATGTTCAGCATGAACCCGATGTAGATCACCAGTTGGGGAAACGGAGTCACGGTCATCACCACGGTGCAAACGCCTTGCGCCACAATCGCCAGTACCGGAGTGTGCCAGCGCGGGTCGATCTTGGCCGCCGACGCCAGAAACGCTCCATTCTTGGCCATCGCGTAGTATACACGCGGGCCGATGGTGACCATCGCGTTTACGGTCGAAAGCAGGGACAACGCCATCAGGCCGCTGAACACCCCCGCGATCTCGGGCCCGAACAAGCGCGATGCCGCCAGCGCACCCACCGCGATGTGCCCTTTCAAATCTTCCAAAGGCGCAGCGTAGATGAACACCACGTTAAGCAGGATGTACATCGCCGCCACCAGCGCGGTGCCGATGCCCAGCGCCGCCGGTAGCGTTTTCGACGGCTGCCTCAGTTCCTCCGCCACGTACGTCGCCGCGTTCCAGCCCGAATACGCCACGTAAATCCAGAACAGGCTGATGGCGAACTGTTCAGGGATTGTGGTGGTGGCCGTACGCGTCGCGTCCATGGAAAAGTGGCTCCACGATCCGTGGCCGATGGTGAACGCCAGCACGATCAGCCCCACCAGCATCAGCACCTTCGCCGCCGTCAGCACGTTTTGAATGCGCGCCACACGGCGCACACCCAGGCAGTTCAGCACCGTGAACGCCGCCACCAGCGAACACGCCACAATTTGCGCTCCGCCAAAGTGAAACGTCCATTCGCCCGACCCGGCGATCACGCGCGCGTTTTCCTGTTTCAGTTGGGGAAAAAAATAGCCCAGGTAATCCGAGCAGGCCAGCGCCGCCGCGGCAATGGGCGCGGAGAACCCGGCGAAGAAGCTGACCCACCCGCTCATGAATCCCCAGGTGGGGCCGAAGGCGCGCGTCAGGTAAACGTATTCACCGCCGCTTGACGGCAGATTCACGCCAAGTTCGGAGTAACAGATCGCGCCCAAAAACGCGCAGATCGCGCCCACCACCCAGATCCACAACACCAGCTTGGGCCGGCCCAAATCGCCCGCTAGAAACCCGCTGGTGGTGAAGATCCCTGTACCGATCATATTCGACACCACCAGCGCGGTCGCGCTTACGACACCTAATTGTCTAAGGAGAGAAGGCTTGGGGGCAGCAACCACCTTGCCATTCTACCGCGCTTAGCCCCTCTGCCCGCCGGAGGCGACCACGGCCTGCCCGTTCACCCACCCCGAATCGTCGGAGGCGAAGAACACGGCGGCGCGCGCGATGTCGTCCGGCTGGCCGATTCGGCCCAAAGGTGTCGTCGCCTCAATCTGCTTATGGAAGTCGCTGCCGATAAAACCAGCAGTGTGGGTCCCCTCCGTTTCCACCATGCCTGGACTCAGCGAATTCACGCGAATCTTCCTCGGCCCCAACTCCTGCGCCAAAGCGCCCGTGATCGCATCCACCGCGCCCTTCGTCGCGCTGTAAACTGACCCGCCCGCCGCCGGCGACTTCGCCACGATCGAGCTGATATTGATGATCGACCCGCCCTCAGGCCCGATCAGCTTCACCGCCTCGCGCGTGGCCTGCAACAGGCCCAGCACGTTGGTGTCGAACTGCTTGCGGTAATGCTCCGGCGTGATTTCCTCCAGCGGCTTGAACTCAAAAATACCGGCGTTATTCACCAGGATATCCACCTTGCCGTACACCTTCTTCGTCTCGGCGAACAGGCGCGTTACGTCGGCCTCCTTCGCCACATCGCCTTGAACGGCGACGGCTTTGCCGCCTTTATCGGCGATCCGCTTCACCACCTCGTCCGCGCCCGCCTTGCTGCTCGCGTAATTTACGACCACGGAAGCGCCCTCGGCAGCCAGATGCTCCGCGATGGACGCTCCAATCCCTTTCGACGCGCCCGTAACCACGGCGACTTTGCCCTTCAGCTTACTCATTATTGCCTCTCTTGCGCCGATCATTTCGACGGCTGTCTAACTGATGTAGCCACCTTCCACGAAGATTCGCATTTTTCGTGGCGCACGGCGTCTGGCACCCATCGACGTTCCCATCCCGTTCCTTAAGAGTCCGCCGCAGGGTGGGACCGATGGGGCCGTCGAATCTCCATGCTGAGGATTGACAATGAGTTATTTTGGCGCATTGCACGTCCCTGACTCACGCCAGGGGTTGTACAACCCCGCTCGTCAGTGCGGGGAACCGGCGGCGCGAGGACAGCGGACTAGATCTTCTTTAACGCCTCGATGTACGCGTCCCACGCGTCGCGCTGAAATGTCACATCGATGAATTTACCGCGCCGCGCGGTCGAAACCAGCCCGCACTCCTCCAACTCTTTCAAATGATGGGAGAGCGTCGCTGCCGCAATGGGGAATTTTTCGCGAAGATCCGAGCAAGCCGCACAGTCACGCGAGGCGATGGTCTGGAGGATGTCGAACCGCCGCGGATCGGCCAGAACTCTGGCGATCGCGTTGAGTTTTGCGCGGGACAAGCTCATCGGGGCGAGACATCATTGTACCCTGTCGCTGAAATGTCATGAAATTGTCACCGTGTGCGTCGGTTCGCGGGCCGGTTTCACTAGAGCGCCAGGAATTCATCGACGTCGACGGCCGCCTGCCGGAGAATAGCTCTTAGCGTTCCTTCGGGCATATCGCCAGAATGATTAGGAATGGTGACGTACTTTTTCCCCGCCGCGTGATACCAGATTTCATGGCTTCCAGCAGCTTGACGGTCGAACCGAAACCCAGCCTTCTTTAGCTTCCCTACGATTTCCCGGTAACGAAAGCCCGATAGCCGGCCCATGTTAGGCAGCGACGACGATGGTGTAATTGGTGCGCCCTTCCGCGGCAGAAAGCGCCTCCGGCTCGGCACGTTCGCGGCGGGCCTCAATGAGCTTGCGCGCAACGTCGCGGGCGATCTCCATCGTTTCCGCTACGGTCCGCCCCTGCGCGACCAACCCTTGTAGCTCCTCCGACGTGGCGAGGTACACACCTTCCGGCAGCTTCTGGATCTGGATCGCAATCGCAACTTCCATGCCTTTATTCTATGCCCCGCAGCACTTCTTGTATTTTTTCCCGCTCCCGCACGGGCACGGATCGTTGCGGCCCACCTTCTGCGGCACCGCCGGCGCGGATTCTTCGTCCGGCTCCTCTTCCGATTCCTCGCTGAACACCGGCTTTAGGCCGTGCAGGCGCAGACGCTCGTCGAGCGCGAACATCACCAGGTCCGTCTCGTCGCGGTTGAGCTCGGCAATCGTATCGATCTTCCGCAGCATGCCGCGGACGCGTCCACGCGTTGTCTCGCCCGGCATCGCCAGCGCGTAGGAGAACAGCGCATCCTCGCGCAACGTCTCCAGTTTCCCCTCGCGGTCAAAATACGAGGCGATTTTTTCCGCTTCCTTGGACAGGCGGAAATACCCCGCGCCGCGCAGCGCCTGCCGCAGGATGGAAATGTCTTCCTTGTCGTCTAAATGCGGCGCGAAAAATTTCGCGAATGGCTCCCACAGCGAGCGCCACATGGCTTCCAAAGCCTTCGCCCGAGCCGCTCCGCCCATCTCATACAACGCTTCGACGCCAGGACGAATTTCGTCCTTGTCGGCGAACGGGAACAGACCCACTGCGGCGGAGCCTCGCTCCTCGGCGGCCTTCGATGCATCGTTCATCGTGGCGATCAGCGCCGCCTGCACCGCCTCCTGGTCGGACGCGCCTGCCAGCGATTCCCACGCCTGCATGCGGACCTTCAACTCCGGATCGGAAGCCGCCAGCGCCAGCAATTTGTCCCGCGTTTCTTCCGTGAGATCGTCGTTAAAAAAGCTGCCCGCTGCGCCCGCGCGCACCAACGGGTCCTCGGAGCCGAACATTTGCAACCGCTCGGCGTCCGGCAGTAGATCGAAGGCCGGCAGTTCCACCTTGGGATATTCTTTGACGATGTCGAACGGCTCGGGCTCGTAGTGCGGCTCCGGCGCGTCCAACTGCTCCAGCGCCCGCGTCAGCTCCAGGCGCAGCTCGGCGTCTTCATCGCCAAGCTCGGCGATCATTTTTTCGAGTGCGGGCTTCGCGGCGGGATCGCCATACAAACCCAGCAGCAGCGCGCCGTCACCAGCGTCGTATTCCAACCGGTCGAGCAGGATCTGCAGCACGCGCGCATCGCGCACGCGCAAGCCGGCAAGAATGAACGCGACGTCTCCGCCCTGCTCCTCGCCCAGTTCTTCATAAAGAGCGAGCAACGGCTCGACGGCCTTTTCGCCAAAGGGAAGAAACGCCTGAACCATGTCGTCTTCCACTTCCTCAGGCTGCCTGCGCACAGCGTCGATATAAAAATCGAGGCCCGCGTCGGACTTCCAGTAGCGAAACAGATCGACGATGAGAGGATCGAGATCCATCCTCTGCCCCTCGCGGGGCTCGCGCGAAAACGCAAGCACCTGCGCCTGGGCATCGGGCGAATCGAGGATGGTTTGAATCAGGCGGCGGTCGACGCCCACGCGCCCTGCCGCCGCCTGATGCAGTAATTCAAGAACTGAAGACATGGGTTAGCAGCCGACGCGATCCCCGGGCCGGACCCCAAGGGCCGACCGCGGGGATTATAACCCCGCACGTGAGCGCGGGGAACCCGCGGAAGACCTTGCTAGTCTTCCTTAACCACGTGAACCGGAATCTCCACAGAAACTTCCTTGTGGAGCTTCACCACGGCCTTATAATCGCCCAGCTTCTTGATCGGCTCGTCCAACATCACCTTGCGGCGATCGATCGTGTAACCCTGCTTTTCCAGCGACGTGGCGATATCGCCGGCCGTCACCGATCCGAACAACTGATCGTTTTCGCCGGCCTTGTGCGCGATGGTAATTTCCACCGCCGCCATCAGCTTCGCCAGATCCGTAGCGTCCGCCGCTTCCTTGGCCTCGCGTTTCAGGTGCGACTGGCGCTCCTGCTCCACGATCTTTTTGTTAGCCTCTGTGGCAGCCACCGCCATGCGCTTCGGCAGCAGAAAATTGCGTGCGTAGCCCGGAGCCACCTTCACCACCGCGCCCCGTGCACCCAGCTTTTCGATATCTTCCCTGAGAATGACTTCCATGACAGTGCTTCCTTAAATAGACGTTGCAAACGGGATCAGCGCGATATTGCGGGCCTGCTTAATGGCTTCCGCTAAACGGCGCTGATGGGGCGCGCACACGCCGGAAATACGGCGCGGCGTGATTTTCCCGCGTTCGGAAATGAACGACGATAACAGCCGCACTTCCTTGTAATTAATATCGTCGATCTTGTCGACGCAAAAACGGCACATCTTCTTGCGCCGGAAATACTGTTTCTTGCCGGCAATGGCTTTATCGCCGCCGGTGGGCCTCATAGAGGCGCTGACTGGTCTTCCGCCCTTGGTTTCCGCCATGATCGTTATCCTTTCACCTCTTCAGCAGCCACGGGCGCGGCCGGGGCCGGATGTTCCGCTACCGGAGCAGGAGCCGCCGGCGGCGGAGCGCCAGGCAATCCAGGCGCAGCCGCCGGTTCACCCGGGAGCGCTGGAGCAGCCGCCGGAGCAGCCGGAGCCAACTGCGGAGCGGGTTTGCGCGCGGCGCGCTTCTCGCGGGCCTTTTTCCGCTTATCGATCTTCTTCTGCTTTTCGTCGATGCGCACGGTGATGAACTTGATCACCATATCCGTCACGCGCAAGCGGCGTTCGATTTCCTTCACCGCGTCGGGCGACGCGCTGAACTGGATCAGGATGTACTGGCCTTCGCTGAACTTGGCCACGCGGTAAGCAAGCTTGCGCACGCCCCACTTGTCAACCTTGTCAACGGTTCCCTTGCCGTTTGCGATCAGTGTCTTGAGTTGCTCGATGAACGCATCGACTTCCTCTTCCACCGCATCCGGCTTCACGATAAACAGCTCTTCGTAGACTCTCATTCTTCCTCTTGTTGTAAGCCTCCAGCGCGACGATTAAACATCGTCATGGCCTTTTCGACGCCTTCGGCAATTATGGATTCGACGGCCGAGCAACCTCGCCCCACCAGCTCCTCCACGTCTTTCATCTGCGCCCGCTTAAACGGCGCGAGCACAAATTTTGCTCCATCCCCGATCGGATGATCCGGTCTGAAGCCCAACCGCACCCTGGTAAATTCCTGCGTACCCAGGGCCGAAATCACGCTCTTCACTCCGTTGTGACCCGCCGCCGAGCCTTTTGGCCGAATGCGAATCTCTCCGAAGGGGAGCGCTAATTCGTCGTACACCAAAATCAAACGGTCCGCCTTTAACCCATGTGTCAAGTCGTACCGTTCGAGCAGACCCTTTACCGCCGGCCCGCTCAAATTCATATAAGTCTGCGGCTTCGCCAGCACCACCGGATGCCCCGCAATCGAAACATGTCCCACATGCGACAGATTCTCTTTGCGCGAAAGCAGCCTTTCGCCAGCCAGCCGGTCCACAACCATGAATCCAAGATTGTGGGGAGTGTTCGCGTACTCCGGTCCAGGATTGCCAAGGCCAACGATAAGAAATTCCGGCATCGCAACTGGACCCTGGCCCCAGGCCCCTGGCCGCTACTTTTTCTTCTTCTTGTCGTCGGCCGGAGCCGCGGCGTCCTCTTCCTTCTTGCCCTTCGTCTTCGCCAGTTCGGGCTCGGCGGCGGCAGGAGCAGCGGTAGCGTCGACGGCGGCAACCTCTTCCGCCTTCAGCGAAACCACGTGGGCCACCACCGCATCGGCGGGGCTCAACAGCTTCATCGATCCGGTCATCGGAATCTGCGACGCGCGCACGTTCTCGCCGATCGACAGTTCCTTCACGTCCAGAATGAACTGCTCCGGAATATCGTCGGGCAGACACTCGATTTCCACTTCGCGCGTGATCAGTTCGAGCAAGCCGCCCTGCAGCTTCACGCCCTTCGCCTCGCCCGAGGTGTGCACCGGGACCTTCACCTTCAGACGCAGCGTCAGGTCGATGCGCTTCAGGTCCACGTGCAGCAGATTGTCCTTCACTGGATCGTTCTGCCAGTCCACCACCATCGCCGGTACGTTCTCGCCGCCGGTGACGCTGAGGTTGAAAATCGTGTTGTAGCCGGTCTTGCTGTGCAGAATTTTGTTCACTTCCTTGGGGCTCACCGCCACCGCTACCGCGTCGCCGCCCGCACCGTACAGCACCGCCGGAGCCTGCCCTGCCGCGCGCAGACGCCGCGCTTCGTTCTTTCCACGCGAGGACCGCGGTTCCGCCACAATCGTAATATCTTTTCTCATAATTGCCCTTCGTTAAAATTCCCTATACAAATAATGTGCTGACGGAGCCGTCTTCGTGGATGGATTGGATCGCCTTGGCCAGCATCGGCGCAACCGAAAGCTGCTTGATGCGGCGGCAATTGTCGGCCGCTCCGCGTAGCGGAATGGAGTTGGTGACAATCACTTCCATGATCTCCGAAGCCTCAATGCGCTCCACCGCCGGACCCGACAAAACGGCATGCGTCGCGCAGGCGCGCACGCTCGCAGCGCCCTGCTTGAGCAGCGCCTCGGTGGCTTTCACCAGCGTGCCCGCCGTGTCGATCAAATCGTCCACGATCAGGCAGTGCTGGCCTTCCACCTCGCCGATAATGTGCATCACTTCCGCCACATTCACTTCCGTCCGCCGCTTGTCGATAATCGCCAGCGGCGCGTCCAATCTCTTTGCGAACGCGCGAGCGCGCTCCACGCCGCCCGCGTCGGGCGACACCACCGTCAATCCTTCTCCGCGCATCTCGTCGAAGTAGTCGATCATCACCGGCATCCCAAATAAATGGTCCACCGGGACATCGAAGAAGCCCTGAATCTGCGCAGCGTGCAAATCGAGCGCCAAAATGCGGTTGGCCCCGGCGCGTTCCAGCAAACTGGCCACCACGCGCGCCGAAATTGGCATGCGAGGCCGATCCTTGCGGTCCTGCCTTGCATACCCATAATAGGGTAACACTGCCGTGATGCGCTCTGCTGAGGCCCGTTTGAGCGCGTCCATCATCAGCAGCAATTCCATCAGGTGCCGGTCCACCGGGGTGCACGTCGGCTGCACCACGAAAACATCGCAACCACGCACGTTTTCCTGGATTTGGAGGTGTACTTCGCCGTCCGAAAATTCGCGCACCCGGGCCGCGCCCAACTGGCATCCCAGTTCATAGCAAATCTCCGCGGCCAGGGCCGGATTCGCGTTGCCCGTGAATACCTTGTAGTGATTGAACCTCATGGTTGCCAGTACCGGCTTCGCGGCGGCCATACGTCTTCCTCGGCCAGATGCTTCCCAAGCTGCCTCCGCCAGAGCCTTTGGTATCCCCGCCTGCTCACCAGCTCCGCGTCCATCAGCCGACAGCCCTTTAGCACCCGGTCCTCACTCAAAACTTCTACGGCGCGCTCCCGGTCCTCATCGGACGCGAACAACGCAAAAATCGTCGATCCGCTGCCGCTCATCCTCACGCCCGGACTGAACGCCCGCAAGCGTGCCGCGATTTTCCTGAGCTGGGGATGCTGGTTGAAGACGACGGACTCGAAATCGTTCCCGCTGAGCGCTGCAGCGGCCACCGCGTCGCGTCCGGCACCGATCGCGCGCACGAAGGCCTGGAAATTATTAATACTACTTGACGAACCCATGAAAGTCAAACCCCGGCCCAAGGCCGCGTAAGCGAGTCCGGTCGCCACATGAATCCCAGGTGTAACCAATAGAATCGGCGAGGGTTTTACATCGGCTAAAGGGTACAGTTCCCCGCCCCTCCCCAGCCCCATTTC
>Ga0209698_10008211_pt1 | contig 10817 bp, 6 predicted proteins | sample LitLauG_LLR_2012_FD_187203 | JGI IMG/M metagenome (GOLD analysis project Ga0209698, IMG submission 187203) | Freshwater sediment microbial communities from Pennsylvania, USA - Little Laurel Run_MetaG_LLR_2012 (SPAdes) (version 2) | ecosystem: Environmental > Aquatic > Freshwater > Creek >... | reverse complement strand
GGTGTGGGTGTCGGTGTGGCCGCCGGGGTCGGCTTCGCGGCGGCCGGCAGTGGGCTGGTCGTGGTCGGTCCGGCGCCGGCGCTGAATACGCCGCCGTTATCGACGATCGAGTACCAGTTCTTGCTGGTGTTTTCCTGCCAAACGACGCCGTTGACATAGGCGAGTTCGGTGACGTTCGACGTGCCGGTTATGGCGGCTCCGTTGAACGCAACCTGAGCCCCCGAGGTGATCGACCATGCGTTGCCCGAAGCATCGGTGATCGCGGCGGTGGAGCCGGCCATCACCGTGGCGTCGTTGGGCGACGCGGTGACGGTGGGTGTGGGTGTGGGTGTGGGTGTGGGTGTCGGTGTTGCAACAGGCGTCGGAGTTGGCGTCGGAACCGGGGTTGGCGTTGGTGTAGCAACCGGGGTTGGTGTCGGCGTAGCGACCGGTGTGGGTGTTGGTGTTGCCACTGGGGTCGGCGTCGCGGCGGCCGGCAGTGGGCTGGTCGTGGTCGGTCCGGCGCCGGCGCTGAATACGCCGCCGTTATTGACGATCGAGTACCAGTTCTTGCTGGTGTTTTCCTGCCAAACGACGCCATTGACATAGGCGAGTTCGGTGACGTTCGACGTGCCGGTAATGGCCGTTCCGTTGAACGCAACCTGAGCCCCCGAGGTGATCGACCAGGCGTTGCCCGAAGTATCGGTGATCGCGGCGGTGGAGCCTGCCATTACCGTGGTGTCGTTCGGCGACGCGCTGACGGTGGGCGTGGGCGTGGGCGTCGGTGTTGCGACGGGCGTCGGCGTCGGCGTCGGCGTCGGAACTGGGGCGGGAGTTGGGGTAGCAACTGGAGTCGGCGTCGGGGCGGCAACCGGTGTCGGTGTTGAAGTTGCTGTCGGATAATATTGCAGCTGTGAATAGACGGCCTGCTGCGCGGCATTCAGGCTGCCATCGGCGTTTTGGGTGCCGTCCTGGCCCTGGCCGGGGAGATAACCCCAGGCCCACCAGTCGGTGCTAACACCTTGCTGGGTACCGGAGAATGTCGGTCCGCCCTGGGCACCGTCCTGACCGTTCAGGTAGTTAACCAGAGTCGAGGCCCAGGCTTGGTCTTGCGCCGTTAAGCCATCGGTCCCATCCAAGCTGGCACCCATCTCACCGATCCAGACCGGCGCGATGTTTTGCGTCACCAGATACCCGAAGTCGGCACTCATGTTGGCAATGGCCTGGGCGCCGCTGTCGGGGCCGCTGAATCCGGCCTGAATCGAGGGGTAGTCGTGGACCGAGTAGACGACCTTGTTCGCGATGTTCAGCGTGACCGGGTCTTGGCCGGCCAGACTAAGGTCGCCGTAAGGCGCCGGTGCGGTGCCGGCCATATTCATATTATAGTTTTGCGGCCCCTCGGCGATGATGAGGGCGCCAGGATCGACGGCCTGGATCGCATTGCCGGCCTGCTGGTAGATCTGCCGAAGGTCGGTTGGGCCACCGGTGCCCCATGTGCTCTGACCGCCGTACGCCAACGGCTCGTTGTCGAGATCGAAGCCGGCCACGGTGGAGTTGCCGGCGAAACTCTGCGCCAACGTCTGTGTGTTTTGGACGAACTGCGCCTCACTCACGGTGCCCGTATCGCCCATTCCATCGGTCCCATTGGTGCCGGGGCCGGTATCGAACGGCAATCCGTTCGCCTGCTGGGAGCCGTAGCCGTTGGTGGCTGAAGGCGCTTCGTTGCCGTGATGGTCAAAGATGACCTTCATGCCGACCTGGGCGGCCGCGGCGACGATCTCCTGGAATTGCGGCATGCTCGCCTGCAGCGTCGCGTCGTACCAGGGGACTCGGATGGTGTTGAACCCGGCTGCCGCCATCGCCTGGACGTTGGCCAGGATGCCCTGCGTGGGACTGGCGCCGATTTCGTTCCAACCCACCGACGCAATACGAACGTCGTTACCGCTGGTATCGACGACCTGATTGCCGAGGGTGCTGAGATAGCCGCTTGGAAGTAACGAGCCGACTGAAGATGACGTGGTTGAGGACATGAAATGCTCCCGCACTTGTGATGTGATGGGAGGGTTCTCTCACGATTATGTGATAGTGGGGCAACGCTTTAATCGCGATTTCGTGAAAAAAATGTCTGAAAAATTAGCCGCAATAAGATATGGTATAACAATAAATATCGTAAAAATTGAAATAATTTTCTTCATCCGATTAAATTTATGTTGATACCAAATTAAAAAAAGCCGATATGTGCCAAAAAAATTTATATTTGGGTATATAATATTGAAATCAAACTAAAATCTGATCCGAACTAAATTATCACGACAAATTGTTTTCACATTATTGCTGGAACATTCGGTTTCGGTTGTTGTCATCGATGACTAAACATTGCCGAAGGGCGTGTCTGGTACAATAAAAAGAACGGAGGTTCGTCGGGTGGGACAATACTCAACGTGCGGCAGTCAAATACCCTTAGAGGCCGATCGAACGAGACCGAATGTGACCTTCGTGCCACGATCTCCGTGTCTGAAGTGCATCACCCGTCCGGCGGGCCATACGTGCCGCGCAGCAGGATCAAGAACCCGGTATGGCGGCGGGGCCTCGGCCGGCTAGGATGCCGTCTTGCATCGGGGTACCTGTTTGCCAGCTGCCTGGCGACGACGTCCGGATGCCTTGGATGTCGGTGGTGGCTGAAAAAATGGGAGTGTTTGACATGAGAACGCGACTTCCGCTGGCCTTTTTGCTGGCCATGGTTCTAGGGCCAGCGTCAGGGCAGCCGGCACCGGCGCAATGCGCTCGCCCGCCTGTTCCGGCTGGCACGCCCCTGTTTGCCGGATCTCTCATCCCGCCTGGCTATCTGCACACCGACGGATCGCAGATCGTGTCCGCGGATGGACTGCCGGTCCGCATCGCGTCGGTCGGCTGGTTCACGGGTTTCGAAAATCCAGCGGCATCGATTGCAAAGATGATTCGGTTAGGCTTCAACACCGTGCGAATCGAATGGTTCAATGCAACGATGCCGGCCGATCTCATCAAGATCGATCCGGTGGTGGCGGCCGCCAAACAGTACGGACTGAAAGTCATCCTCGACCACCATGCGGACGAGGGCGGCGGTGCCTGTGACAGTCAGCAGCCCAACGGGCTACCGATCGACAGCGGGCCGGGTACCAACGAGACAGACGGATGCGGTCACCGAGGTAGTGTCACTATTGGGCGGTTCGTCCAGGACTGGAAGACCGTCGCGGCGCACTTTGCCGGCAATTCCACGGTCATCGGTTTTGATCTTCATAACGAACCGTTGCATTACGACGGACAAAGCACCTGGGGTGATGGAGGCGTGACGGATCTTCGCCTGATGTACCAGGAGGCCGGAAATGCCATCCAGGCGGTCAATCCCGGCGCGCTGATCATCGCTGAAGGACCGCAGCACTATAAAACAAACTTTGTCGGGACGGCGCCGGCACCTTACGGCGACCTCAGTCTGGCCGGTCGATTCCCGGTGAAGCTGAAGATTCCCAATCAAATCGTCTACTCGGTGCATAGCTATCCGGCCAAGCAGTCGGGCTTCAATGGACCCGACAGCGGACCCCAAGCGATTGCCAACATGAATGCGGACTTCGGTTATTTGGTGATGGAAAACATCGCACCGGTGTGGATCGGCGAGATGGGCGCCAGCATGGAAACGGCCGCCGAACGCGCGTGGGCTCAGACTCTGGTTGACTACATGAACGGCAAAGCACCCGGCGGCCCGAGGTTTTCGGGCAACCAACAGGGCATGTCCGGCGACTGGTGGGCCTGGGGCACCTTCGATCGGGACTATCCGTACGGAACCCTGAATAACCTTGGTTTGCCGCGCCCGGAACAGCGGGCGATTTATTCCCAGCTCACGCAGCGTCCGATCTGCGTGCCCGTATCGCAGAGGCCGGAAGAGCGGGTGGACTGAGCGTGTCCAGAGTGGAGAGCGCCATATGAGCCATGGGTGGCGTGGTGACGAACGAAGGATGGCGCGGCCGGGACCGGAAACGATCGCGAAGCCGGAGGCAAGGCTGTTCCAGCGCATAATACGAGATAGTCGCAACGACCGTGCTGCCCGACAGACCGATCAGCGCAGTCTGCCAAACAGGGAGATCCCTGTGCTGTAAGAAGGAAGCGACCCCCTCATGCCATACATACAGCGAATAACTCAAACGCCCGATCCAGACCAAAAGCGGTGTGTTCAGAATCCACTGCACGGATCGGTAATGTTTGCCAAACAAGACTGCCGCCACCAGCACATCGATGGCACAACCAAGCAGGGTGTAGCGCAGGGTTTCACGGAACCAAGCATCGCGCATGAGCAGGCAGCTGAGCGTGACCACTACGGCACCCAAGGCGACGGCTGGATGCGTCATGGCCTGAATTGACCGACGTCCGCGATGGGTCTCGCATGCCAGCGCCAAAATCACCCCGAATCCAATGGAATCCAATCTATATTGCGAATATGTATAAAATATCTGCGTAGTGAGGTATTCGGGATGAATCCAAGCGACCGCCAGCCGCAAACCGAGAGAGCCGACACATAGGGCGATCAGCCATCCCATCAGATGGCCCACGCGGCCGTTGAGCAGCAAGAAGATAACGGGAAAAAAAATGTAGAAATGCTCTTCTATACTGAGAGACCAGAACACTCCAAACGGCATTTGCGCCGGGATTCCGAAATAATCGAGATGTACGTACAAGTAGTTCGCGAAATAACCCAGTGCGGAAGCAGGCTCGAGCCAATTATACGGGCGATTCAATAGAATATCGATACCAATAATCAAAGCGGCGAATACGACGATCACCGGATAGAGCCGCAGAACACGCCTGGCGTAGAACAGCGGCAGGGAAACGGTGCCGGTGGCATTGTGTTCGACAATCATCAAGCGCGTTATCAGGAACCCGCTGATCACGAAGAAGGTGTAAACGCCGAGGCCGCCAGCGAACAGCCTGGCATTGACGAAATGTGCCAGCAGTACCAGCAGAATGCTGACCGCCCGCAATCCGTCCAGGCTGGGTATCGTTCCCCGCCGGGCCTTCATGTCATGGGGTAAAAGGTATGAGTTTTCCATTGCTTTCATCTGGGCTTTTTACTTGGCTCGATCGTACGACCGCGCGTTGACGTTCCGCGTGACCGTCCGGTGTATTCCTTGTGCGGTTTATGTCTCGCCAACGCTTGTATGCCCGGCTGAGGTCAGGACGCTCTGCCCGTGTTGTTGAGGGCTGTGACTACACCGCATCGTCCACCCGTCCGATCACCCGAGAGGACAGGCCTCGGTGCATCCGCACCAGAGACATGACCGGCCTTGGTAGTGGGCCTTCGTGCAAGATGCCCTCATGTCGCAACCGTTGCAAAGTCACCCGGGGCTTGAACGCTCGGGTGACGCGTTGCCAGGTGTACCCCTTCATCGTGACCGCACACGCGGTCATCATAAAGAGATCTGGGGTCTTGACGCCAATGGAATTGCTGCCGGACAGAATAAGAATGGCTGCCAACAATAACCACCCACTATCAGGATAGGCACGGCGAAGATAGAGAAAGTAGGCGACAACCCCGAAGGCGAAAATTGGCAATCCAATAATTCCCAAGTTGAGAAATATCAAAATAAGCGGGTTTTCAACGCCGTTGAGCCCGGCTTGTTGATAGACTAAATCCAGGTCCTTCACGGGCGTCCCAAACATCGCTTGTTCGGGGGTGAGCTTATCCAATACGCGCCATTGATCCGCGCGGACCTTGGCGCTGTCATCATAATAGGCCGTGGCTGCGAGTCTTTCGCCGACCGACGTGGTGGTTAGCAGAACCATGGTGACCGGACCAAGGATCGCGATGGCCAGCAAAACGGTCCCGAGCAGGCGACCATTGATCCGCCCCTGCATTAGATCGCGTCCGAACACCATGATGACTCGCAATGCGAGCAAACCAAGCGTGGCCACTAAAGCGGTCCGACCGCCAAAGCTCAGCAGGCCAATCGACAAGATCCCGAGGAATAGTCCAGCGGTTTTGGGGCGGAACCAGGGCGCCAAGGTCAGAAACACCCCGAATGACGTCGCCATAGCCCCAGTCAAAGGATGGGTATAGAGCGCCGCGGGTCTAAAATCCTCGCCCTGGATGTCTGTTACCTGTTTTCCGTTGTCGCCGATATAAGTTATCGGAATGAAATGGTCATGATGAATATATTCTGCCAGAGAGATGAAGACGTTGATCAAAAACAGTCCGACCAATAAGCGCGCCAGAATGCCTCTTTGCCGGTCGCTCGCATTGACCATCACCAACGCGAGAGCGCCGGCCGAAAGATATGTATCCAGATACACCCCGGCACCCATTATGCCGACGTTAACCGTGGCAAAAAAGGTACAAAATATCATCACCATTATAAAGACAAGCAGTGCCGGAGCCTTGCCCAAGAGATAGCCCAAACCGCGATCCTGAGAAGAGCCCGTCGCCACCGCCACCGCCGCCCCCGCAATGGCCAGATAGGTTGCGGGATGAAGCTTCACGAGCGGACTTCCGCCGGGCTCGCTATAGCTGATTCCCATCTGGCTGAGGCTATTACCGGAAATACAAAACTCCACCGCGACAGCCAGCAGGATGAGCGCAAACGGGAGCGTCGAGACGCCGGCCGAGACCGCGTTCCGCACGCGCTGTCCAGGAAGAAGAGACGCCCGCAGCCCTCGTGGCAGTGTCGCCGAGATCAAGCGGCTCGTCATCGTTTCGGTTCCATTGACATCGGTGCTCCAATCTCGCGCGCCGTCCATTGGCGCATCGGGTCGGGTTGCGGCAACCGTACCAACATTAGATACACCTATATCGTGACAGAGTGTCGGAACAAGAGCCGACGGGCGGCCGGCGTGAACAGACCGCACGCGGCGAAAATGCACATGATCGGAACGACCGTCGCGCAATACCTTGAGACCGCGATGATCACGAGGTGAGGTACAATAAACGTGACGATTGCAATCACCAGGATCCAGCTCTTGCGGTCTCGGCGAACGGCCAAGGTGGCACCGTAGACGGACATCAGGATGAACGGCAGCAAGATGACAACATTCAATGCCGTCGCGTTCGCTGTCCTGCCCTGGAACCAGAAGGCCCAACTGTTATGGACGACGGTGCGTGCCAGAAGCGCCGGGTCCTTGCGGTATTCGGCCCATCCCCGACGACCGAGTTCGCTGTAGAACGCGATCTCATCCCGGACATCGTAAAATTGAGGGAAGAAGTCCTCCCGCATGCGCAGCCCCATTTCGTGTCCGATGGCGGTCTGGACATGTGAGGCGTCGTCCAGCAGCCGCCAGCTATCCTGGCCGCTGGCGCTGTTCCTTTCCGCTTCTTCGCCTTGAAATATCGCGAGCCCCTGCACCGTCATGGTTGGCACGAATTGCCCGGATATCGCATAATTGCGGACAACCCATGGTGCCATGACGGCTGCCGCCACAACAGCGGTGATCGCAAAATCGCGCACCAGAAGCCAACGCCGGAACCGGATTTCGGGCGACCAGAATAAGAACAAAAAGACAGCCGGGAAAATGAGCGCGACCGAGGCCTTGACCAGCATCGTATAGCCCAGCGCGAGGCCCGTGAGGGCAAAGTCCATTGGGCGTCTGCGATCGATGGATCGGAGCAACAGCCAGAGAGTGATTGTCAAACAAAACGTTAAAGTGGTGTCGTTGCCGGCGCGTGTGTCAGACAGTAACGAAACCGGATGAAACAAAAACAGAGCCGAGGCCAATAGTGAGACCGGCCTGGTAGCGAATAGTCGTTGTGCAATGAGATAAATCACGATGGCGATCGTCGTCGACATGCCATATTGAACGATTTGCACCGCCAACAGACTCTTGCCAAACAGGGCGAAAATTGCCGCCAGAATCAGGACAAATCCCGGAGACCGCAGCATTGTCTCCGAAGTGTCGGCGTAGACCCGGTAGCCATGGCCGTTGATGAGATTTTCGGCGATCAGGTCATAATCGTCGGGGAACAGAGCGGCATGGTAATTGTCCCCAAGATAGTGCGTTAACGCCGGCAGAAGCGCAAAGGCGATGGCGGCTTTCACGATCAGCAGGACGGTAAACGTGATGGCGACCGTGCGATCGCTCATCGATAAGGTTGAGTGAGGTATTGACGGGATGTTCGGCGCATGAACAGCCCTGGCGGTTTCATTGTCCGCGAACGTGGGGTGGTATGTTTTCATTTGTCGCTGCATATCCGTGTCGTTCCGTTACGATTTAGCGATACACGACTGCCGGCATCCATGCAGGCGACCCCCTAGATGCGCCTTTCGTCAGATAAGTTGGCGTTTCCAGCGTCGGTCCATCCGGAACCTCAGATCATCATCGGCCGGTTTTCTGTCACTTAAGAGATGGCACCCCTGGCATCAAACCAGCCAACGCAGCCAGTTTGCCGATACGCCATGTGATCAGTCCTGTCGCGATGGCTCCGAAACCAATCAATCCCCAATTGAGCGGACTGGAGCCCTGCGAGAGCGCGGTCAGTCCGCTTGTCGTCAGGGACCCGAGGAAGACGTAACCAAGCAGTGATGGCAGGGAGGCCAAGGATCCAATCGAATAGTCGCGCAACATGATCGAGGAGAGGCCCAGCACATAGCTTGTGACGGCAAAGGGCATGATTGGCGACAATCGCAGCAAGAAGACAAACCGCCAGCCATCCCGGGCCAGCATCGCGTCGAAGTTTTGCAGCCGGGACCGGCTTTGCAGCAGACGCGCGATGGTTGGTCGCAGCAGGGAACGGCTCAACGCAAAAGCGATGAAAGCGCCGGTCAACGTGCTGAAAGCCGCCACGCCGAATCCGAGGGACACCCCGTACACCGCACCGGCGGCGATGCCGAACAGAGAGGCTGGCAGCAGGCCGCTGACCGCCACGAGGATTTGAATGCCGACAAAGGCCAGCACGCCGACCGAACCAAGGCTTTGAATGCCGATCAGCACCGCGTTGACCTGGTCTATCATGGACCCCGGCAACAAACGCGAACCGATCGCGGCAGCCAACAGGACGGCGCCCAGCCCACATCCGGCGACCAGCCGCAGCGTGCGGGGTGCTCCGGTCACGCGATCGCGACCGGGACCGGGTTGGCAGCCAGGCGGGCTTCCGGCGGATTGGCGAAGATGGGTGGGTTCGCGAGCCCGAGACGATGCAGGCGGAAATCAACCGATGTCTTCAACACGCCCAAACCGTACGTGACACTGCGCCCGAAGTTGATGGATGAGGCCTCGGGGAAGTACTTTGTTGGGCAGGAAATTTCGCCGATCTCGAAGCCCCAGTGGATGGCTTGCGCCAGCATCTGGTTGTCGAACACGAAATCATCCGAACACGCCAGCAGCGGCAGATTTTGCAGCACGGTTCGGCTCCAGGCACGATAGCCTGAGTGATATTCTGACAGTTTTTGGCCGACCAGGACGTTTTGCGTTAGCGTGAGCAGCCGATTGGCAATGTATTTGTACTTCGGCATCCCGCCCGCCAAGGCGCCGCGGCCGAGAATGCGAGACGCCAGCACCACATCAAACTGCTCCGAGGCGATCATCGACGCCATGGCGGCGACCAGCTTCGGGGTGTACTGGTAATCCGGGTGCAGCATCACGACGATGTCAGCGCCGCGTGCCAGGGCCGCGGTATAGCAGGTTTTCTGGTTGCCGCCGTAGCCTCGGTTGCGGTCATGCCGAATGGTGTGGAGGCCCAATTCCTTCGCTACCGCAACGGTGCTGTCGCGGCTGGCGTCATCCGTCAAAATGATGTCATCCACGATATCCATGGGAATTTCCGCGACGGTTTGCCGCAGTGTTTTCTCGGCGTTGTAGGCTGGCAGCACCACCACAACCTTTTTACCATAGAGCATGGCGACATTCCTGTTGCTGATCAACAAAGCGGCATCGATTGATGGCCGACGTCTTCTCTGAGTAGTAGGCGTTACTTTAGGTATCCGCAATAAACTCCAAGTCACATCGTTGCGATGATCGGTTTGTGGTATGATTGTCACCCGGACCGACCGTTCAAATGGCGAACACTCACGACCGCAAATCCCGAGGCTGTCTGACGCTCGAGTTTAGGATGTAGTCGCACGCTGCGATTACCAGGCGGCGTGCCTTTGAATAAGCGGAAATGTCATCAATCCCTGGTCACGTCAGGGTGATTTTGGCCGATCTCCGGGAGAGTTGAATATTGTTCGTGGCGAACCAGTTGGCGGCGTTACTCTTTGCGGCCAAGTTGGGGGAACTGGCATCCATCTTCGGATCGGTAAGACGGGTTGTAGCGACAGACACCGGCATTGGCGCTGTGCCGGAACGAAAATAGACGCGGATCTTGGGAAATTCATGCAATATAGCAATGAATATGTCGATCTGGAAACCATGCTACCATCCACCCTGCCAGCCCGTCCGGGTTTGAACGGCGACCCCGTGCCTGGGTAGGTGTCCGCATGCCCGGCACTGCCGCCCTGTTACGATGCCCTGCCGCGATGACCGATCCCCGGTAAAATAATCCCCGGGCAGCGCCCCCACCGCCGATTGTCCTCATCGCGGTGTCAGCCACACTTCCGTAACATCGTCCCCGCGTGCTACCGGGCGCGGCAATGAAGTTCCTGCTGCGCACACCCCGAGCCCAGGCCTGGCTGGCGGCCCTGTTGGGCGGCTACCTGACGTTTGCGCTGCGCACCACGCGCTGGACCCTGGTCGGGGAGGAACATTTCAGGCCGCATGGCGCCGGCGCCCCGGCCGTCTTCGCGTTTTGGCACGAATTCCTGCCGCTGATGCCGGCGCTGTCGCTGATCGCCCACACGCTGCCATTCTACCGGCCGACGCCGATCCACACCTTGGTCAGCCAGCAC
>Ga0209698_10008210_pt1 | contig 10817 bp, 14 predicted proteins | sample LitLauG_LLR_2012_FD_187203 | JGI IMG/M metagenome (GOLD analysis project Ga0209698, IMG submission 187203) | Freshwater sediment microbial communities from Pennsylvania, USA - Little Laurel Run_MetaG_LLR_2012 (SPAdes) (version 2) | ecosystem: Environmental > Aquatic > Freshwater > Creek >... | reverse complement strand
CATGTCCTGTGGCGGCGCAGTGTTTGGCATCATCGCCAGCTTGACGGGCGAGTTTTTCGGCGTGACGGCAACGTTTGGCTTCGATTGCTTGAGAGCCTTCGGATCGAACATAGGGACACCTCCTGAGTGCGGTGCACTAAGAGGGACGTACTTCAGATGAACTGCCTTAGTTCAGCGGACCTGAAAGAGGAGAGGAACTGCTCACTCACTTACAAGCCTACGCTGAACCTAGATGCGTGTCCAGTTTAGAAGTGACCCCTTACGGTTGCCTTCGATCCTATTCTGGATGGCCGAACATCATCGACTTTTCACTCATTGGCCCGAATCGCGATTGGGTTCCCCTGTTCCCTAAAATGTATGTAACTTCCTTCGATCTGCAGCGTACTACTTTATGAACGCCAAGAGGCACATGGCGAAAGAATCGCAGCCCCGCGCGGGCGAAACCCGGCAGATGGAGGGGCTCGGTTTGGAAAACGTAATAGAGCGCGCCCAGGGCCATGATGCCGAGGCACTAGGGGAGATTTATAGCCGCTATGTCCGGCGCGTCTTCGGATTGTGTCGTTACATGCTGAACTCACGGGAGAGCGCAGAAGATGCCACCAGCGAAGTCTTCCTCAAGCTGCAGGGCTCGATCGAGAGTTACGACGGTTCGATACCGTTCCCCAGGTGGCTCCTACGGGTGGCTGGCAACCAGTGTATTGACGCTTTGCGGCGGCGGCAGCGTGGACTGAAGGTGTTTGTGGAAGTTGAAGATGGAGCCGCCATTGAGGCCGCCAGTTCGGAGCCGTCGCCGCTGGGTGCTGTCATCAGCACCCAAGAGAGAGCGCAGGTGCGGGATACCGTCGCACGCCTGCCGGAGAACTATCGCCTGCCGCTGGTTCTGCGTTATTACGGCGAGCTTAGTTATGACGAAATCGCGCAGGAGATGGGCTTGGAAAGGAATTATGTGGCGGCCCTGATATTTCGGGCCAAGCAGGAGTTGCGCCGGAGACTGGCCCCCAGGAGCAAGTGATCATGGAATGTTATTCGGAACAGACTTGCGCCCTCGCTGTGGACGGCGAACTCGCGCCGGACGAGGCGCAGCGCCTACGAGACCACCTGGCCACGTGCCGGCGCTGCCGGGACCTAGTGGATGCATTACGCGCTGAGAACCGCGTTCTGAGCGAAAGTCTGCAGGAGCTTCCGGAAGAAGCCGCCAGCCCAGCAGGGTTCTCCCATCTGCGTAGATCCCGGGTGTGGGGCGACCTGGCGGTGCTGGCTGCCGTGCTGGCGCTAGGTTCGATCAGTTTGATTTGGTTCAACGAGCTGAGCATTCCGGCGGCGCTGGAATGGTTCAACCCGTTCAGTTCAAGCGGCCGCACGAACCTGCTCTTCAGCCTTTTTGACCAATTTGCAACTGGAGGTACTGCCATGCTGACTGACTATGCTACTGTCGTGGGGTTTCTTTCTCTGCTGTTGCTGTTGGGCGGCGGCGCACTGCTGTTGGGGCGTGGGAGGCTACGCCAGCCTGGCCTGCACCTGCTGATCGTGCTGATTGCGTTGTCGTTGCCCAGCTTTGCCCTCGAACGGCGTCACAGCGACTTCGTCACCGTGGCGGCGAACGAGACTGTGGACGACACCCTTATGGCCGCCGGCAACACCGTGCGCATCGAAGGCGTGGTCAATGGGGACCTCCTCGCTTTTGGCCGGACCGTGGAAGTGCGCGGCACCGTCAAGGGCGACCTGGTGAGTCTTGCCAAGAGAACTGTGGTCAGCGGAACCGTAGAAGGCCGCATCTACACCTTCTCGGAGTCGCTCGACTTGGACGGGCTATTGGGACATAACCTCTACGGATTTGCGCAAAACTTGCGCGTGAACGACCGCGGGCGCGTGGGTGAAGGTATCGTGGCTGCCGCCGGCGACGTTAGCATCGAGGGCGAGGTGAAGCGCAGTGTGGACCTCTTGACCAGTGGCAATGCCGATGTGAGCGGCAGTATCGGCCGCGACCTAACCATGTCCGGAGTGAGCCTAACGCTGACAAACACTGCACGGGTCGGCGGTAACCTGAACGCTCACTTGCGCCAGCTGAAAGAAGCGCACATCGCCGACGCCGCGACCATTGCGGGCAAACGTGACATCCAGGTGAAGGTGAGGCAGAGCCAATTCACGCGCCCCAGATTCTACTTCCACCAAGCTGTCTGGTTCACTGCCGCCATGCTGGTGGGATGGCTCGGCTTACTTTTGTTTCCCGGTTTCTTCCGGTCCACGACTCAGGCGGTGGGTTCAGGATGGCTCAGCCTCGCGCTGGGACTTGGGGTTCTGGCGGGTGTGCCCGTTGCCATCGTCGTGGCAGCCATCACGCTGATTGGCATCCCGATTTCACTCATGTTGTTGGCCGTGTATCTGGCTGCGATCTACCTGGCGAAGGTTTGGGTTGGAGCCTTCCTGGGGCGGATGCTTTTGAAGCCCTCGGGAGCCACGAAGGGCGATTGGATGCTCGGACTCTTGGTGGGCCTCTTGATCCTCACTATCGTTGGGTTCATCCCGTATCTTGGCGGGTTGGTCCGCTTGGGTGTGGTTTGCTTGGGCTTGGGAGCTCTTGCCGGGCAGCTTTATCGGGGTTCACGCCCGGTAATAACGGCCTGAAGAGGCCTGCTGAGGGGCTGGTCGAGGCCAAGCGAAGTTCGGCGAAGGCATCCTGGAAGCGAACCTTTTTTCAACAATTGACACTCTCATACGTCTGGTTTGGCCCTTATCGGACCACGTTGTCTGCTTATACGTGCTCGGTCGTCGTGGATTTTGTCCGTTTGCTGTCACGGATTTGCTCAGTGGTGAACTCGCCTCCACAAACGCTGCAACGCCAGCTAGGAGATGCGGCTTGCGCGATTAGCGGCATTGGTTGCTGATCGGCGCGTCTGGCCCTCACCAGTTCGCTACCGCACTGCGGACACTCTCGTTGAATCATAGGTTCCTGCAGAAGAAACGTTTCCTCGCACCTGGAGGATTAGTTGTCAGGGCGGATCGTGCGAGCCTCCTCAACCGTGAGCCGGGAAGCATCGCAATAGCCGTACCCTTTCAGACAAGCCGCGTAATTACGCTTATGCTCCGCGTCAGCCAGCGTCTTGGCTTCAGTGGTACTCAGTTTTGCATAATCACAAGTCTCCTGCCCGTCCTTGCAAGCCGAAAAGTTACGCTGGTGTTCTGAGTAAGCTGTCTGTTTCGCTTGCAGCGGAGTGAGTTTGGAGTGATCGCACTGATCCCAACCATTCGCACAATTTTGCGCGTTGCGCTGGAGTTCCGCAGCGGCCGTTTCCCTGGTTTGCGAAGGAGTCAACTGGGCATGGTCACATAGTCCAGCGCCATTCTCACAGTCTGATGCGTTGAGTTGACGTCTGGCGATGTTCACGTCCTCGGTTTCCGACGGGCTCAGTTTAGCGCGATCGCAGGCACCCCATCCTTCCTTGCAGGCTGCGAGATTGCGCTGTTGCTCCGCCACAGCCGTCGCGCGGGCTTCAAACGGAGTCAGCTTGGACCTATCGCAGGACTGCATACCGTCATTGCATTCGGACACATTCCGCTGGTGATCAGCCACGGCCAACGCAATCGTTTCCGGTTCCGTGAGCTTTGAACGGTCACAGGAGTCGTAGCCGTTCCGGCAGTTCACAACGTTTCGCCCGTGGACAGCGAGAGCCACATCCGTCGCTTCCGACTGGCTCAACCGGGAGTGATCACAGGTCTCACGACCACCCTTGCAATCCGCCACGTTTTGCGCAAGATCAGAGGACTGTGCAAATGCCAAAATCGACCAAAGGCTGAGACAGACTACTTGCGCACCAAAACACTTCCGTAAGCTGACTTTCATATTCGTGCCGCCTTTCGAGGGATAGGAGAATCACGCTGTCATTGAAGCGTATCGTGCCAGATCTTGACGGCTCTTCAGCTCCAAGAAATGAACCATCCAAGCTATGCAGCCTCGTACTTTTCGGTTAGATCTAGTTTCACTGCGATATCGTCGTCATTCAAGCCTGACCCAGCAATCGATAGATCGGGCCCAGGACGCCCGTTTGTTCCCAAAAGCTGCGCATTTCACGCCTCCTCGTTATGTTGCCCACACCGGCAACGAGATCGTCACCTAGGTTCTCTAGCGACCGCGCCCGGCTTTCTATTTCTGTCAACAGTGATGATCGCGGAGACCATCAGTAATAGCTGGTCCGAATTGCTCGCTTTATGTTGTGTTCCTCACAATACCTGTGAGTCCACGGACGAACGCTACTCATGCATCTGTCCCCAAAGCGAGCACTTTTGCACAGAACGACCAGAGTTTCTGTGTCATCGTGACCTTGTCAGGTTAAGAAGAAACGCGGAGTTGACTATGGATACTATCTTGCACCCGCTTCTTGTCCGTGTTCGCAGCCTGCGTGCTTTCATCGCAGCTTCGCTGAGGAAGATGCTTGGAATGGAAGCACACGACGGCGATTTCGCATCCCAGCGGGTGTGTCCGTTTTGTGGGCTCATCACGCCGCGCTACGAAACATGTTGCCTGGAGTGTGGCAAGACACTTAGACCAGCCTAAAAACGGCGACCTTATGCAGACGCTTCACGCGCACAGTGATTGGATGGTTGAATGATGTAACGGTTCATGCTGTGACAGGAGCGACACGGTATTTCAAGCACATCCCCGGATGTTCCTTCCATTAGGTTCATCGAAAACGCACGCAGGCACTCCGCACACGTCAGGACGACGTAGGGCATTGCCTTGGAGTCGTTGCCATTGCGTGGGATCCAGGCTGGAGCGCACTCACGGTGGTGATCACTGCTTCGGGCTGGAGCAGTAAGAAGCAACCGTTGAATGGTCCAAAGCAGATTCTTGGATTGGCCACCTTTGGCGAAGAAGCCGTCCGCGATCACGCCAAAGGGAACCTCGTTGCCGACGTACGCGCCGCTCATTGCGACAGTCGATATTTGGGGAAAACGACGGCGCACCACGGAAAGCAGCTCATAACCTGACATGCCAGGCATATCGAGATCGGAGAGTACTACGTCGGGCAGCTTCTTTCTTAGCCGCGAGAGCGCTCGGAATCCGTCTTCTGCAGCGACGACATCGTACCCCGCCGCCATCAGCGACATTGTAACGCTCTCACGGACACTGGGGTCGTCGTCGACCACGAGGATCTGGCATTTTGCGGGACTCGGCATGACTTCTTCTCCCGGCGTCGCCGTCTGCTCCGCAGAAGCTGTGTCGAAGTGCAGACAGTCCTTTGCTTGCAGTACGGAGTGAATGGCCTCCAATAGGAAGCGGGGACCATCGCAGTTGGTCACGAGGGCATCCACTGATTTCAGAGCACCCTCGGGCAACTCCAAGCTTTCGACAAGCATGACGATCGGGAGCCGCGGTCTAACCTTCTTGATCTCATCCGCAACGGTGGCGCCATCCAAAAGTCCCAGATTGTACTCGAGAATAACTGCATCTACTGGCTTCGACACCAACATCCGCAGACCTTGGCTTCCATGAGTTGCGGTGATCAGGGAGAATCCCGTTTCCTGCAGCACCATCAGTTGGGCGGGATCCCGGTGTATGCACAGTAATGATCTAGCGGCAGCCATTCTCCCACCAGTATGGACGAAGGGAATTGGGCGGGTCTGATCACAATTGCTCACAATTCAAGGAGACGACAAAGTGGACTGTACCCAACTGCAGCCTTGAAAACTCATTGGATCATACTGAAGTCGGCCTCGAGCCACTCTATTTTGCCCGCTGATTAAGGCTCAGCTCAGCCTCCGGCTTGGAAAAAGCCCGCAGTATCACGCCGACCACGAGGCACAGCACTACCGCCGCCAAACCGATTGGTACCGCGAGTGAACTGCTGGTTTTCGGGAGTTGAGGTGAGAGCGCCAGGGCTGATGCTTCCGGCAGAACAAGCACCCAGACCACCGCCGAGCAGAGTGTACCCACAAAAGTCATGGACGATTTCATAATCCCTCCTCTGAGTTCTCCGAAGCACTGGTAGTGGAGAACCCTTGCCACATCAGCTCGCACGATTCTCTGTGCCGCGAGACCGAATTCTGTTAATCGTCGAGAGTGAATCAATACCAGTATCAAACCTTACCTCTTCGATTACTGGTCAATCTTGACCACAGTATCTTCTTGAACCTTATGGCAAGGATTCTGAGACTGCTCGGACCGCTACTCTGGATTCGAGCAATTGTGACCAGACGGGTCGCGCTCAGAACCGTATCATCAGTCCCTGGATCTCTTCACTTTCGCGAGGGCACCCATGAGAAAACAGTATCTTCACCTCTCCGCGTATTCGTGTGACAGCTGTCATGGACCGGTGGTGTCGGCTTCGCTGGCAGTCCGCGAGAATGTAATCTCGAAAGAGACTGACATCAGGCAAGTGGGAGCAATTTGCCTGTCGTGCGGTCATCGGCAACAGAACGCAAGTGGGACAGAAGCTGTCCGTCATTTTTCGCCGATGGAGTGGGAACCTGCGGACACGATCGACCTTCGTAATTTGACGACCGCTTTTGTGGAGGCGCTGAACCGTGCAGACCTGCACTGAGCGGCATGGCTGGGATCCGCTTCAGCCTACCGGCGGCGTCACGATGCCCCCCGCGACGCACCCGTGTTGATTGCGGGTGCGTGCGGGCAGGTTTTACTTTGCTAGTTCAGAACTGTGGCTCGCTACCTGTTTCCATGAGCCGTCCTGCCGAACAAAGGTATCCGTCGATAGAATCGTCCGTGCGCGATGGTCGCCGTGATACAAGGAGTCATAGGTGCTCTTGTACGTCGCTATAGCGGTATCGCCGTAGATCCGTACGTTGAGGTCGGAGATCACTTCACTATTGGTCTTGTTGTTCTTGTTGTCTTTCATATCTGCCAGAATCGATTGTTTCGTTTCCCAGTTCCCCCAGCTCGATCCGCCGCTGAAGTTGTCAGCGTAGTTCTTCTCGACATAGGACGGGTCTCCAGCTGTGTCCGCTTTTACGGAATCGTTTTCCATTTGCGTGACCGTGGCTACGGCGCCTTTATCGGGAGCGCTGCCGGCCTTTTTGCCGAAGGCCATTACGCTGAAGGCTGTGGTGGCTAAAGCTAAACTTAAAACTACGAGTGTCGATTTGGTGAAACGCATGCCAACCTCCTAGGTTGTTGTCGCACTAAGATGAGGAGTACTTCAGATGTGCTGACTTAGCTCAGGAGATCTGACAGAGCGGAAGGAAGGATCGCTCAGATGCGACGATAGGCTTAGTGGGTAAGATTGTCAAACTCAATCCGCGGGCGTTCTGTGTAACCGCGTCAACGGGCTAGTCGTGCAGAACGACATTGAGCAGCGAACTGTGGACTTGCAGCGCGCCCTCCGAACCGCCTGCATAATCAATGAATCCCAATCTCCTGAACCGATTCATGAAGAAGCTGACTCGCGAACGAGTCGTCCCGACCATCTCAGCCAGCGTCTCCTGGCTGATCTTGGGGACCACGGTTTCAGGTATGCCGTCCTTGCCAAAATGAGCGAGCAATAGAAGAACGCGGGCCAGTCTTTTTTCGCTGGAGTTGAACAGTTGGTCGACCAGATCCTCTTCGTAGCGAATATTGCGCCCCAACAGATAGGCCACGAACCTTTCAGAGAACGCGGGTTCGCGGTGGAGTACTTGCATCATCGCTTTCTTCTCCACTCGCAGAATCTCGCAATCGGTCATCGCAACCGCAGAGCCCATACGCAGAAGCTGACCTGCCAATGAGCCCTCACCAAAAAAGTTCCCTTCGCCCACAATAGCGATCGTCGCTTCCTTGCCGATCTTGGATACGACCGTGAGTCTCACTTTGCCTTTCTGGACATAAAAAACAGCGTCTGCTCCGTCTCCTTGCGCAAATATCATTTTCTTTTTGGGAACAGACAGAATCTTCCTGCCTTCCCCAATGGTCGCAAGGAAGGTGTTGGGGTCGAATCCGCCGTTTTTCTTGGCCGTCAACGCGGGTCTCATCTCCTATAAGTATAGTCCCCCGACAGGAACCAATTCACACGGACGTCGCACGGTATCATTCCGCCGAGTCTGACCCTTGCCCGGCAAGTTCTCGAAGAGTGGTCACTTTTGAGCAGTTTTGCTTTGCCTCCGGTATCACAATGAGAGTGAAGCAAAACACAATACACCACTTACTGATCAGGAGGGCTATGCCATCAACCGTCCAAGTCGGCGCGATTCTGATGAAAGAGTGGCCAGGAATGCCGCAGCTTGTCGGGTTTGAAGCGGAGTCCGGCTGGGGGGAGTGGAGCATGGTCAAGGTGCCGGATGCGTTCACTCTTGATCGCAAGATCCATGCTGCAGGATGGAATTTCTTTTTCATGGCTGCGGAAGTCAAGGCGATGTTCTTCGGATCTCTTGGGGCGGCGAAGGTACAGAGCGCGTTGAAGCGTATTTTGGCCCAGGTGAAGCCGCAGCACTTCAATGGCCTTGAGGTCACAGCGATCGTTGCCCGTCATTTCCTCGGTGTGCCCTATGTGACCGTGTCCGCGCATTCTCGCCATTTGCAACATAGCTGCAATCTGGACAGCGCTGAAGCACGCCAGACGTCGCAGGACAACGCGGAATGGGCCAAGGGTTGAGTTGCGCGCTAACCAGTCACCAGATCGGTACGCAGGAGTCTTCGTTTGACTGAACGGATGGAACTGTACGTTGGGGTGGCTGTGGCCTTGATGTTCCTGGCCGGGTGCTTCCTCGTTATCGTACGTGTACGTGAACGATTCGAAGAGCGCAGACGCCAAGGAGGCTGGGCCGTAGCCAGGCCCCCGGCCACCCGCAGAAAGCAAGCCATTTATGAACCCAAATGGAAATCTAGAACGAATTCTTGAATCAGCAGTTGTCATTTCTTGGGATGACTTGATGCGCGGCACGCACACTGGTTTGGTTCACATTGAATACGGCTTTGCTGAAGGAGGAACTCTGGACTATCTCAAGGTCTGGTCGTCCCTCAGTCGAGGGCATTGGCTTCTGGCGAGTCAGTATTGGATGTCAGCGAATACGTTTCACGCCGCCGGCGTTGGTTTTGAAAATGGATACAAATCCGAGGGTCTGGCGCACATTCTGGAAATTGCCATGCAACACCAGAACTCGTTCGTGCTTCCCCCGAACCTCGGCCGGCAGGGACTGCTCCAGATTTCAACGCCTACGGCAGAAGAGATTGCCGCCGCCGCGGCACTGATAAACGTAGCCTTCGACCGTCTGGCTTCTCCGCTCGCGGTCGCCTGGAGTTCTCCGCACGATTCACTTCTCCAAAGCCGTTAAACGGCGGTCGCGATGTGGTTCTGTTCGCGGCAGGCCAGTGCTAAGCTCGCACTTTTCCCCCGGCTTCGCGCCGCATGTAGGACACCGGACGGCCAGCGCTTCCTTCTCTGTGACTTTCATGACTACACAATGCGCGGTTGCTGACCGTAAAGATGGTCAATTGTGACCATCGTTCACTCCTACGCGAGGCGCATCATCTCTGTAGAAAGGGTGTAGGGCCGGCGCTGGAATTGTGGCGGCAATGTTTCGGATGATTGCCGTGTCTCCCCGACCCTTTTCCAGGAGCCACCCCATGTTCAAACAATCGGTCACAAACGGAAACAAGTCCCCAGAACCGACGCTGATGCACCCAGGAGGATTGCCTGACTCGGAGCACGCCAAACAGCCGCCGCTTCCTGAACCTCCATACAGGCCTTATGCCGAGAAGCCTGCGCTGTCTGAGCCTCCATATAAGCCTTACGCCGAGAAGACTACGGCGCTTGAGCCTCCTTACGAGCCCTACAAAGGTATATAGTCGTCGGTCTAAGATCGTCGACGACACTTTGACAATAGTTGCGTAGAAGCATAGCATCATAAATGAGTAAGGTACCTCTTCTTACTCTTTCAGGTTCTCTGAACTAAGTCAGCCCATCTGAAGTTCTCCCTCTTAGTTTCCCTCTGAAGGAGGAACTGCGTTATGACACTATTGACCCGTTGGGAACCTTTCCGTGAGTTGTCCACTATGCAAGATCGCATCAACCGTATGAACCGTCTTTTCCGTGAGTCCTACAGCGCCGAAGGCCCGGAAGAAGCATTGACGACCACCAGCTTCGCGCCGCCGGTGGACATATACGAAGACGAGCACAACATTACTCTGAAGCTTGAGGTCCCAGGCATCGACGAAAAAGACATCGATGTCCGTATCGAGAACATTACCCTCACCGTCCATGGCGAACGCAAGATCGAAAAGGAAGAGAAAGAGGAGAACTTCCGTCGTGTCGAGCGGCAGTACGGAAGCTTCACTCGCTCGTTCACGCTGCCTAGTTCCATCGATCCGGGGCAAGTGAGCGCCCACTACGACAGGGGTATGCTGAAGATTAGCCTTGCCAAGAAGGCCGAAGCCAAACCCAAGCAGATCAAGGTGAATGTCGGCAGCGACAAAACCCTGGAAGCAAAAGTGCACAGCAAGGCCGCGTAAATACACGGGTCGGTGATTCAATGGGAGGTGCCTTTCTCGCCTCCCGTTTGTTTCTCCCTGAGTGAATCGGAGAAATCATGAAAAACATCAAATTTGTTGTAAGAGTGAGCCGCGGCGCTGCTCGCGCCCCTGCCTACGTGCAGAGGATTGATCCGATCCCCGTCCAGATGACAACCAACCGCAAGCTGGCATTGATGATGGGAAAATTCACGGCCGAGGACGCCATCAAATCCCTCCAGAATTCTAAGTGTGTCCCGGAGTTAGTGCCCATAGAGGTTACTACCTAGTGGACTGTCGCGGTGAATTCGTTAGTGTGCAGGCGGCGGCTGGGGTCAGAGTATTTCCACTGGATCGGGCGAGCGTTGGCGGAGTAGGCGTTGAT